>OBVT01000050.1_pt1 | contig 61224 bp, 83 predicted proteins | sample 1476231 | NCBI WGS metagenome assembly OBVT01 (sample SAMEA2580031, study PRJEB22360) | human gut metagenome | reverse complement strand
ATCCCTCCGTTTCCGTTATTTGTTTATACCTCGTTAAATCCCGTAAAACAAAACGTTGATTTGACGGGGTTTTGTTATATATTGTTAATTTTCGTTGAACCTCGTAATTCAACCTGAACGTCCCCGAAACGTCCCCGAAATTTCATAAAATACCTATTTACGTCCCCGAAATTCATTAAAACGTCCCCGTCATATTTTCTAAAAGTTTTATAGCTTTAATTTTTTCTTTTTGTTCAATTTCATCTAATAAATGCGAATATACATCCATTGTTGTTTTGATATTTTTATGCCCCAATCTTTTTGAAATATAATAAATAGATATGTCATTGTGTAATAGATAAGAACAATGAGTGTGTCTAATACTGTGCAGCGTATATTTACCGATTTTATTTTCTAAACAGAATTTCTGTAAAACTTTAGATACTGCGTTATGTGTGATTAAAGATACTCCTGTATTAAATAGTCGTGTGGATAGATTTACTGGCATTTGAGCTAGTGTTTTTTGCAATATTTTCATATCAGTAGGTGGAACATCTACGGTTCTATCTGATGTCTCTGTTTTAGTACCCGGAAGATGTATTGTGCAGTCTCTATAATTTAAATCAGTTGTACATAATCGCTGAACCTCCCCAAATCTTCCACCAGTAATAATTAAAATGTAGATAAATACATATGATTGAATAGGTGTGTTAGATACATATTGTTTTAGTTTAATAAAATTATCAATGCTCATAAATTTTTCTTCTTCACGTTGGGCTGGTATAGTTCCTTTAGTAACAACTTTATATGTAGGATCTTTGTGAATTAACCCTTCTTGTATAGCGTCATCTATCGACTGTTTTAAGCAGTTATGAATTTTTCTCACCGTCTCTGTTGAATGATTAGCACCATACCATTTAATAAACTTCCGATAAATAGTCATGTTAAGGTCGGACATTATAATATCTTTGAGATTTTCTTTTTCTAAAAACTTTTTGAATTGGTTAATTGCATTTTTGAATGTGGCATATGATTTTTCAGTAACAACACCTTCTTTATTAACAACGATCCAATCATTGTAATAATCTATAAAAGAAGTTTTATTATTGATTATGAAGCCTTTCATTAACTTGTTACGAGCTATAGATTCAGCTTTTGTAGCTTCACGTTTGGTCTCAAAACCTTTCTTTTTATAACGTTTACCTTCATATCCAAAGTCATAATACCATTTGCCATTCGGCTGTTTTCTTACTGACATTTCATTTCCTCCTCAAAAAAAGTAAAAAAATAATAAGGGTAGGTGGACTACCCAATTATTAATTATTCTTCATAATCATTAGGAACATACTTATAACCATACTTTTCCGCATCTCGTTTACGTATCTCTTCTTTTTCTGATTGGGTAGCATTTACCCATTCCTCTTGACCTTTAACCCATTCATCAGGCTCATTATTTTGAGATTGTGATGCTTTGTTAGCTTCTTCTAATTGTTTATCTACTTCATCGTAATCTATATGCCTGCGTCTGTACCTAAAGAAGATTTAGAAGAACTGGAATTATAATATAAGGGTACTAGGTACCCAGTGGAATTATTCTGTGTCTTGTGGGACTGCGTCATCTTTAGGTAATCCGGTTTCGGGGTCTAATTGATCATTAGAGTAGGCTTTGTTAGAAGTAGGAACGCCACCCATATCTCCATTGGGTATACCTGTATAACCGTTTTGTTTAGCAACTTTTGCATTAGCACGCATTTGTTCTTCAAATGACGGTTCTTGTTGTTGGTTTGCATGCTGTTCTTGAGCTTGTTGTTGTTCATTTACTTGATTATCTTGCTGTTCATTGCTTTGTTGGTCATTATTATCTGTGCCTTCTTTAGTTTTATCCTCTTTATTTTCTTTCTTGTCGTCAGTTTTCTTTTGCGTTTCTTTTTTCTCGCTTTTTTTAGTTGTTTCTGTCTTATTGTCTTTCTCTTTCTTTTTTTCTTCTTCTTGTCCACATGCGCCTAATACTAATAAACTAGCAAAAATTAAAAATAAAACCTTTTTCATTCTACATTTCTCCTTTTTTTATATTTCTTTATATTTAAAAACTCTTAACGGATCAAATGTAATTAAGTATTCTCCGTAGTGAGTTCCAATGCCATATTTATTTTTGTAATGTTTCAATATTTCTGTTACGTACGCTTCGCTTAATTGAACATATTCAGCTAGTTCATATAAGTTACTAATGCCATAGTTATATGCTTCCGCAATAATACGTAAAGGTAACGCAGCTTCATATCCGTAACGCCTAGCGTAATTTTCAAATTTGCGGTTTATATCTTTAGATTGATCTAAGATGTTTCCATATGTAAGTTTATGATGTGCTAGTTCTTCGTATAATACCTCAGCTTTACGTGTTTCGGATAGGTTTCGCTTAATTAAAATTAAATCTCCTAACCATAGACCGTGTAGGTCATTGGGCATAACATTTGTTTCTCTGACTTCTATATAATCATGTTCTATTAACATTTTTTCATATAACCCCATAAAAACACCCTTTATTTGCGTTTGCTTCTTATATAATCTGCATAATCTAGCACACGTTGCCATTCTTCATCTGTTAATTCACCTTCAAGATGTGCTGCACGATGTTTTGGTTGTTCATCTTGTTGTTCACTTTTGTCAAAACCAAGTAAGTATTCTGTACTGATACTAAGTGCTTTTGCAAAATCTTCTGTACGATTTAACGGAAATTCTCTAGTTAAGTTTAAATAACGTGATACAGCAGATTTAGCAACTCCTACACGACGAGCTAATTCACTAAGTGACATATCTTGTTCTTTCATAGCTGATTTAATTATTGTGATTATTTCATCATTATTTCTCATTTTAAGTATCTCCTGAATAAATTATTTGTTCTTTCATGTGAACAATTAGATTATATCATCGTTCCCAAACGAATACAATATATAGGTAGAAAAAATCTTTTTGAATTTTTTGGAGCAAAAAGTGTTGACTAACGGGAACGTAAGATGTTAAGTTATATACAGTTCTCAAAAGAGAACGAACGGAGGTGAAAACATGGTACTTAACTTAAAAAGATTGAGAGCAGAAAGAATAGCTTGCGGGATAACTCAAGATGAGATGGCACAGATGATGGGGTGGAAAACAAGAACTCCATATGCTAAAAGAGAAAACGGGATTGTAGATATTGGAGCGAATGAGTTTATTAAAATGGCAAAGATATTAGGCTACGAAACAAATAATTTAGATATTTTTTTTACTCAAGACGTTCCCGAAAAAGAACGACAAACAAATTAAGGAGGAATAAAAAGTGAATGAATTACAAACATTCAATTTTGAAGAATTACCAGTAAGAACGATGAATATTGACGGCGAACCGTATTTTGTAGGCTCAGATGTAGCGAAAATTTTAGGTTACTTAAAACCTGCAAACGCTATTGCAAACCATGTTGATGATGAAGATAAAACCACTACCCTAATTCAGGGAACAGGTTCTAACTACAAATCAAAAGCAGTAATCATCAACGAAAGTGGACTTTATAGCTTAATCTTTTCAAGCAAGTTAGAAAGTGCTAAACGATTTAAACGTTGGGTAACATCAGAAGTTTTACCATCATTAAGAAAAACAGGCACATATCAAGTTCCTGATAATCCGATGGATGCATTAAAACTTATGTTTGATGCGCAAAAAGAAACTCAAGAAGAAATTAAAACCGTTAAAGCAGATGTTATTGATTTGAAAGAAAATCAAAAGCTAGATGCAGGAGAATATGGTCTTATTACTAAAACAGTGCATCAACGAGTAGCGTATATCAAACAAATTCATGCATTACCTAACGATAAAGAAATAAATAAAGCGTTGTATAAAGATATCAACAACAACGTTAATACAATGGCCGGAATTAAAACTAGAACACAGTTAAAACAAAAACATTTTAATGACGTTATGGATATGATTGTTAATTGGTTTCCATCTCAATCAACAATGTATGTTGTTAAGCAGTTAGAGATGAACTTTGATGAAGAGGAGGGATAACATGACAAAGACTTGGTGGACTATGGAAGATTTGGAATATGAAACAGGACGCAATAGATATTGGATAAAAAGAAACATTTTAGAAATTCCACAATTTAAAAAAGAAATAAAACAGTTTTCACATTATCCAATAAACAACAATGACCAATACAGATTCATAGGCAGCAAGATGAAACAGTTTCTTGAAGATAACTTCAAAAAGATATTTGGATAGGAGGTGTGAAAGATGAAGTATTTACTAAGTTACATGACTATGTTTATCGCAATGATCATCACATTACTTTTAGGAGGTGGTTTCACAACAGTATTAGGAATTGCAATGCTAACTCTTATTTTCAGTAGCTTCTTCTGGGAAAAGTGGCTTGAGATAACAAAAAAGACTGAAACTTGCGCCAACAAGTAACAGTCAAACACTAACTAAAATATACAACTTAAATATACAAGTGGAGGAGAGAAAATGCAAGAGGTAATTACAGTCAAGTTGACTAGAGAAGAATACTCTCAACTAATCAAAAGCCAAATAGATTTAGATTTCTTGCGAAGTGACTACGACTTTTTAAATAAACGTTACGAAGATATATGCGATAAATATTTTGAACTTAGAAAAGATTTCAGAAAAGCTATAGAATCGTGCGAAACACAAAGTGAAACAATCGAAGTCATGGATAGAACAATAGATATATTACGTAAAGGAGTGATTGGGATTGAAAGAAACAGTGACATACCTAATTAAATTGAAAGAAGCTCCTTTCGACCTGTATATCACTAATAAACCTAACAATGAAGAAGATACTTCTTATTCAAGAGATAGACGGAGAGCAAGAGAATTTGCAGGACTAGAAGATGTGAGTATCGACATGACTAAGCACAGAGCAATTAAAAAGAAAGTAACTGAAACAACTGAATATGAGGAGGTTGAGTATGACTGAACAACTTAATTTATATCAAAAAATAGCAGATGTTAAGGCAAATATTGATGGCTTTACCAAAGACACTAAAGGTTACAACTATTCATATGTGAGCGGATCGCAAGTACTTCACAGAATCAGAAACAAAATGATTGAACACAACTTGTTATTGGTGCCTTACACAGAGCATGAAGAAGTCACTGAAACTAAAAATGCAAAAGGTAAGCCGGAACACATCGTTAAATTAAAACTCACATATAAATGGATTAACGCAGATAACCCTCAAGAAGTGTTGGAGGTTCCTTTCTTTGCAGTAGGACAACAAGACGACGTATCTAAAGCGCACGGAACAGCACTCACATACGCAGAGCGTTATTTCTTAATGAAATTCTTCAATATTCCGACTGACGAAGATGACGCAGACGCAAAACAAAAGCAAGAAAAGTACAACAAAGTAAGTAGTCAAACAGTCGGCGTTCTAAAAGAAGAAATACTTAAATTTGTCGACTTGATGAAATCGTTAGGAAAAGAAGTATCTCAACAACAAGCAGAACAAACTTTTGGCATACAAAACTATTCGTCAATGTCAGAACAACAAGCAATCAATACAATCAACAAAATTCAAACAATGGCTAAAAAATATACGGAGGCGAAATAATGACTAACTTAACAATTTTGACAGGACGTATCACTAAAGATTTAGAACTTAAACAAGCAGGACAAACACAAGTAACTAACTTCTCTATGGCAGTGGACAATCCATTCAAAAAAGATGACACATCATTCTTTGACATCGTAGCGTTTGGCAAAACTGCCCAACTATTAAACGACTATTGCGGTAAGGGAAGCAAAGTTTTAATCGAAGGCAACTTGAAGCAAGACCGTTTCCAAGATAAAGAAGGTAACAATCGTTCAGTAGTACGAGTGATTGCAAATAGAATTGAATTCTTAGATAGCAAAGGTAGTAACCAGCAAAACAATCAACCTCAACAACAAAGAGGACAAGCGCCAACAGGCGACAATCCGTTTGCAAACGCTAATGACGATATTTCAGAATCGGAACTCCCTTTCTAGGATGTGATTAAATGGCTGAAATTTGGAAAGATGTGGTTGGTTATGAAGGTATCTACGAAGTAAGCAATAAAGGTCGAGTAAGAACTCATAAAGATAAAGTTAGTTGGTCAAAACGCTTTAAAAAATGGAGACATTGGAAGCAACGTTACTTAAAAGACAAAACACCTAATGGTAGAGATGCAAGAGTAGCACTTTGGAAAGATGGAAAACCAAAATACTTTTTAGTTCATCGATTAGTAGCGTTTGCTTTCATACCAAGAATTGAAAGTAAGGATTGTATAAATCATATTGATGGTAATCCTAAAAATAATAATGCTAGCAATCTTGAATGGTGTAATTATAAAGAGAATATTAATCATGCTTTCGAAAACGGATTAACCACTACCAATATGGCCGTAAGATTAACGAATCATCTTGGCATTGAATATGAATTTATAAGTATGAGTAGAGCTAGTGAGTTTTTAGATCGCAATCACGGATATGTAAGTGGCCGATTGAAAAACAACTGTTCGAAGTTAACGGATACAGATGGCAATAAATACAAAGTCGAGAAGTTGATATAAATGCAAAAAATCAAAAATTACATCACTCAAGATGACGGTACAACTACTGTAGTCATCAAAGGAGTAGAACTAGATAACAAAACATCATTGCTTTTAGACAACGGTTACGAAGTAGAAGCAGATGTAAGAGTTGTAGATCCATTCAAGATTACAGATAAGCAGCGTAGAAAAGTATTTGCTCTCTGTAACGACATAGAAGCATATACAGGACAACCCCGCGACTATATGAGGTATTTGTTCATGGATTACGTAGAAGTCCTCTACGGCTATGAAAAACGCCTCTCATTGAGCGACTGCACAAGAGAACAAGCTAAACAAGTTATAGAAGTTATTCTCGACTGGGTGTTTCACAACAATATACCACTTAATTATAAAACAAGTGACTTACTCAAAAATGATAAAGCGTTCCTTTACTGGTCAACAGTCAACCGTAACTGTGTTATCTGTGGTAAACCACATTCCGACTTAGCACATAGATTTGCGGTAGGACGTGGCAGAGATAGAACGAAGATTAATCATTTCGGAAATCAAGTGTTAGCTCTATGTAGATCTCATCACAACGAACAGCATCAAATAGGCATGGACGCATTTAATAACAAATATCACTTAACAGACAGTTGGGTGTCTGTGGATGAACGACTAAACAAAATGCTGAAAGGAGTGAGAGATGATTGAAAGAACAACCTAACTATTACTCAATCATTCCAGCACACGTTAGATATGATAAAGAGTTAAAACCAATGGAAGTTATTATGTATGGCGAATTAACTGCTTTGTCCAATAAATACGGATATTCATATGCTAGTAATAACTACTTTGCAGAACTATATAACGTTCATAAAAAAACTGTATCTACTTGGATAAGCAACTTAAAAGAAAAAGGATATATCGACACAGTGGTTATTAGAGATGAAAACATGACTGTAACTGAACGAAGAATTTATATTACAGCACCCTATCCGTCAAATCATGGAGAGGGGTATCCACAAAAAAGTGGAGACCCTATCCATAAAAAGACGGAAGAGAATAATACAAGAATTAATAATACAAGAATAAATAGAGACAGTGACGAGACATCAAAATCATTTCAATATATTAGTAATAACTTAGAAATCATACAAAGTCCATTAAAAGCACAACAACTAGAAGAAGCTATAAAGGATTTTAAAGATAACAAACTAGAGATCGTTACTGTAGCTACTGATTACTGCAGAGAAAATAGCAAAGGTGTTAACTACCTTATCAAAGTATTAGAAAACTGGAATAAAGACGGTGTCAATACTAAAGAGAAAGCAATATCTAAAGTTAAACCTAGAAACAATAAAGAAGATGATTACCTAGCTAAGAAGAAACAGGAACTATTAGGAGGTTAGACATTATGTCAATGACTGAACTAGAGGCAATTGAAATATTAGAGTTAATAAATAATGTCTACGATATGAAATTCAATAAAATTAAGTACAACCTTTGGGTAGAACAACTCACACAATATGGGGATTTCGACAGAACACTACACAAAACAAAGAAATATGTTAGAGAAAGTCGTTATAAACCTACGATTGCACAAATTATTGATCGCAAACCACCAGAAATGAAAAGCGCAGTGATACCAGAAGAACAAACTGATAAATATAGAATGCAACACGATAAAGAGTTTAGAGAGAGAAGGCAACAATTAAGAAAACAATGGCAAAAGATGAAAGAGGATTGGGGGTTAGATGATGAGTATTGATGTGTTGAGTACCGAAGAATCTATTATATCTAACCTCATGCGTAACCCAGAGTTACTAAGTAAATTCAGATTGAAACCTGAAATGTTTACTGATGAAAAATTAAGAGTGTTCATTGAGTATGCACTAGAGCAAGGGAAGGTCGATGTAAACCAGATCTACTTTAAAAGTCGTGATGATAATGAATTTATATCTACTGACCGATTAGGTCGTTTATACAACTCAGATGGCACTGACAAGGCGTTTTTTATGGACGACCAATTGAACCTATTACAAGAATACGTTTTGTCACAAGCTCGTGAGAAGCTGACAGAGTATCAATCAATGCCGAATAAAGAAAATTTTAATTATTTGGTAGAGGAATTAGAGAAATTAAAAGGTATGACAATAAAAAAAGCAGACGCTACTGATAGTTTTCTAGCTGAAGTTGTAGAAAATATTCTATCTGATGAACCAAAACAATTTATTAAAACTGGTATTGCTTCTATAGATAACAAAATCATTGGTTTTGAACCAGGTCAGTTGAATGTATTAGGTGCAAGACCTTCGTTAGGTAAAACTTCTCTTGCATTAACAATGATGTGGAATATCGCGCAGCGTGGGTACCCTACAACGTTCTTTAGTTTAGAAACTGGAGGTAACAATATCGTTGAGCGATTAGTTGCAACAATAACAAATATTCCGCTATCTAAAATCAAGCAAGGTAACGGTTTGAACGATGATGAAGTTTCATCGGTAATGTCTGCTATAGATCAAATTAAAAAATGTAATTCTTTAAAGATTGAGGACCAAGCACAAATGACACCACAAGATGTTAGAGAAGTTGCTTCTCAAAAAACAGACAAACCTCATGTAATATTCATTGATTATCTTACACTCATGCAGTCAGATGTACCTCAGCGTGATAGACGATTAGAAGTTGAAAAGATTTCTCGTGATTTAAAAATTATAGCTAAAGAAACAGGTTGTATCATTATCGCACTATCTCAATTAAGTAGAGGTGTAGAAAGTCGTAGTGATAAACGTCCGATGATGTCTGATTTAAGAGAAGCAGGAGGAATTGAGCAAGACGCGAATATGATTTTCTTCTTATACCGTGACGATTATTACGACCAAGACCAACAAGACAACATTACAGGCAAGTCGGAAATTGAATTCATTATTTCTAAAAATAAAGACGGAGAAACAGGGGTGGCACACCTTGATTTCTACAAGAAAACGCAGAGGTTTTATGGATGAAAGTTTATGAGTATCAGCAACTTTTAGGTTTTATGTATCGAGAGGATTATAAAGAAGATCCAATCATAGCCAAAATATTAATCGAGTCTGGGTGGGCAATTAAAAGGCTTCTTGATACTGGAGTTATTAAACCCTTTGACGATTACGAAGAAGTGAAAGAGTTGATCATGAATGAAACGAAGTGGAGGCAACCAGATGGGACTTATCGACGGACTTAAAAAGCAATACACGTTATATCAGATTGACGGTTGGAAGATGTGCAGTGTAACGCCGTTAGGAGAAGATACATTCAAACTAGGTAACTATGCAGGCATACACTTTAGAAACACATTCTCAGGAACAGTAACGAAAGATGAACTAGAAAAACTGAAACGCAAACATAAGCTTTTCAGAAAAGAAGAATTGCAACAACAGATGACAATTAACGAATTATTATTTTGAGGTGAGTTATGGAAATAGAGATTAATTTTAACGATACGTATAAGGAACCTATTGGCTCTCCTCGTCCACGTTTTAGAAATGCAGGTAAATTTATCCAAACATACATGCCAACGTCTTACACAAAGCATAAAGCATATATACAGAGTCAATTACCTAAAAAGATGTTGAACAGTAGATTGAAAGTATCAATATATTTTTACTTCGCACCACCTAAGAGTTGGACTAAGAATCAAAAGTTAATATCGATAGGTCAATATAAACGTACGAAACCAGATATAGACAATTTAATCAAAACAGTGCTAGACGCTGCTAACGATCACTTATGGAAAGACGATAACCAAATTGCACACATTGAAAGCTTTAAGCAATATGCAGAAGAACCAAAAATAATCATGAATGTAGAGGAAGTGGAGTGAATGGCTAACAGAGAAGAAACAATCACAGTCGAAGCAACAATGAAAGTTAGATGTAAGTATCCAGTTTGGGTAAACAATCAAATTACTGCAAGTGATGAAAAGGAACGCATTTTAGATTTAATCAGTAAGAATCCTGACAAAGAGTTGATGAATGAAGATTTTGAACTAGTTGAATTAATAGAGGTGGAGTAAATGGAAGCGACAAAAATGAGAGTTAAAAATAAATACTTCTCTATTACACCAGATGTAGTAGAGAAAATGAAAGAAGCAGATATCAATCCCGATATTTTAAGACAAAGATTAGCTTCCGGTTGGAAGTTTGAAGATGCAATAGAAGCGCCTATTGGAGTAAGACGTAGTGAATGGGATAGTTTAAAACCTAAAGAGGACGAAATTGCTAGTTATAAAGAGAGAATGGAGCAACGCAGATTACAAGAGTTGAAACGTAAGAAACCACATTTATTCACAGTACCTCAAAAACACCCTCGTGGTGAGTGGTGTAAACATCTTATGGAGAATGACATCTTCCCTAGAAAGGTGGTTAGATCATGAGTGTTGGAGATTTAAGTATAGGAGAATATATAAAATTTTCTGATAGAGACAACAAGCAAAGGTACGGGCAAGTATTGAACGTATATCAAGATGTATTTTATTTAAAATACGTCGCGGTAGTAAAAGTTGATGGTATTGGCACTATTAAAATAGACGATAACTATGACTTTATTAGCGTACCTAAACCAACTAGCAAAGAAGTGGAAAAGACATTAGATGACAAGGTTAACCACCCGTCACATTATACGTATGGAGATATAGAAATAATGGATTTTATAGAGCAGGTCACTAAAGATTATAAACCAGAGTTAGCATTTGCTATTGGTAACGCAATCAAGTATATAAGTCGGGCTAATCGTAAGAACGGTAAAGAAGATTTAGACAAAGCACGTTGGTATCTAAACAGAGCATTTGAGAAGTGGGAGGGGTAAGCATGGTGTATATGTACGAACCATTTAGCCACACAGTGACTAAGACAGACCTATCTCATTTACACAACATTACAGGTATTCCACTCAACACACTGTGGTACCAAAAAGAACGTGGCACATATAACGATAAGTTAAAGTGTTTCTTCACCGACACTATGCCGAGAGTGAATAAGAAACAGGAGTTTAACGAAAGAGTTGTAGCAAAAGATGAAATTTGGAAGTACAACGAGAAGTATGATCTATACGTAAGTAACTTAGGCAGAATGAAAAGGCCTGATGGGAAATATAAATTTGCGAATGGTTGTAACGGTATTTTCACAGTTATTTATAAGAATAAGAAGTATCGTGCAGCAGATATTGTATATGAAACGTTTATCGGTAACTTGAAAAACGGATTACACGCATATCCGAAAGATAGTAGATACAACAACTTTATTGCAGATAACCTATTCCAATCTACATTACAGAAATATAGAGTGTATCGCAGAAATAAAGGCGTATCTAAGCCAGTATATCTTGTCGATAACAACAACCAAATTGTTGAAGAATTCGCAAGTACAGTAGAAGCTCAAAAGGTATTATTCATCGACAGACGCAACATTGCTAGAAAGTGCAACCGTAGATATGTGAGTGACGGATTAATGTATATGTGGGCGGACGAATACGAGAAGATGAACGCATGATACTATCCGACACAATCAACCAACGCTATCGCTACAACACACAAGGTAAGACGCCTACAGAGATACAACAGGAATTACGCAAGTTAGGTGTCAAAGGCTTTGTGGTTAAGATAGCAGGAAACAGAGTGACGATGAAAGTTAGTGAAAACGATATTAAAAAGAACAGGGAGTGTTTGAGATAGATATAAAAAATCATTTATATACTTTCCAAGCTATATGTACCAATGTAGTTGACGGTGACACGATAGATATTTTACTGGATTTAGGCTTCAAGACAACTGCAGAACGTAGAGTGAGGTTACTTAATGTAGATACACCTGAAAGAGGTCAAGAGAACTATAAAGAAGCTACCGACTTTACTAAATCGTGTGTAGAAGGCAAGAAGATATACGTACAGACATACAAGAGCGATGTTTTCGGTAGGTATCTCGCTAATGTGTGGTACGAGAACGGGCAACGTAGTTTGAATGATGAGTTAAGAAATGCAGGGCTTTTGAAAGAGAATTCTAAATGGAATGAGGGATAGTAAATGAACTCAGAAGCTAAGTTTGTATCTAGTGTGATGGACGCTAGATTGAAGAAAGTTAAAAGAGAACGTGACGCTTACAAGAAACAACGTGATGAACTCATCAATGATATGGTAGAAACAAAGAGGAAAGCAAAGGCGTTTGATGAGATAGATGATTTAATTGTTAACGGGACATTAAAAGATAGAGAGCCAAATGCAATATTTCAAAACATCTGTCATGTAATTATAAATTTAAAGGAGCGTTGCAGTGATGTGGAAATTTAAAGAGTTTAAAGACTATGATGTAGAAACAAATATGAGTGCAATAGATCAATTAGAAATACATTTTAAAAAGTATAAAAATACTGAGGTTGTTGGATATACTGTTAACCATTTTGAAAACTTAAACAATAAAGAGAGAACTTATATATTAGTTAAATATCTAGTTTAAAAGTATAGGAGTGTAATGTTTTGAAATTAAAATTAAAGATAGAGATAAACGACGAAGATTTGTTAGAAGGTGTTGGGTTTCATAGAGAAGTGAATAAAGATGCAAAGGCAGCAAGTAAAATAGATAGTTTAAATGAACTGTTTGGTATGGTTTTAGTGAGATTAGTAAATTTGCGACATGAAACTATGGAAGATCCTAACAATTGCAGTGGTAAAGATATAAGAAAAAGTATAGACGATTTCATAGATAATATAAAAGAAACAATAGAAGATTTTAAGGAGGAACAATAAATGACGGTGTTCCATGTATTGGTGCTAATTATAATTGGTGCATTTATTGCAGACTATGTAAGGTTGCGTAAGGAAAAAGCTAAATTAAGAGTTAACGTAAGTATTCTTGCTGAGCATGTTATGAAAGATTACGGAGCAGAGTACACATATAAACTTATCAATTACAAGGAGGAATAATAAATGACAAATACATTAGAAATTAAATTGTTATCAGAAAATGCGACTATGCCGAAGAGAGCAAATTCTACAGATAGTGGATTGGACTTATACGTATCAGAAACGATTAACATTCCTGCACACGCAACTAAAGTAGTTAAAACAGATATAGCAATTAATCTGCCTTATGGGTATGAGGCGCAAGTAAGACCTAGATCTGGTAAATCACTTAAAACTAAATTGCGTGTAGCACTAGGAACAATAGACCAAACATACCATAAAGAAATCGGTATTATCACAGATAATATAGGCCATGAAGATATCACAGTAGAAAAAGGAGAAAGACTGGCACAGTTAGTTGTAGCACCAGTTGTATATCCTACACCCAAACAAGTTGATTGGTTTGAAAATGAAAGCGACAGAGGTGCATATGGAAGTACAGGAGAGTAAAGATATAGTAGCAGAGATTAAAAGAATACTAGGTAAGGGGTGAATAGGTTGATTAAACGCATATTAAAGATTTGGTTTACTATCGCTATATATGAGTTAGGTAAATGGATTGGCAGAGAGTTGTATTATAAGTTGACTGCAAACGATGAGGTGGAAGTACCTAAGGACTTTAATGAAGATGACCACGCTCATTTAAATGGTATATACGGAGGTTATTAACAATGTGGGGCGTAATAGCAATCATTATATTAGTATTATTACTATTTGGCTCATTACTTGAACAGAATGATCTAAAACACCAGTTAGAAGTAAAAGATTATGAGATTAAGACCTTGAAAGATAAGTTGGAGAATGGAGGGTAATTTATTGAAATCTGAATATCAACGTGAGAGGTTAACAAGTTTAAGACAACAAGGTTTTACAGAAGAACAGGCTTTAGAAATCATTAAAATAGAACGTACACCTTTTGACCAATAATAAGTAATGGAGGTAGCACATGAACTTAGGTAAGACAGACATACCAAAGCTAGAAGAGTATTGGGAGAAGTATGAAGATATGAAAGGACAATTAGTATTCAGAAGATATGAGTTGTTATATCAACCAGCAGATACTAATTATGGTGGTGGTAAGAGTAACTTACCATCAAGTCCAGTAGAGAATGAAGTTACTAAATTACATAGTGACTTGAAGTACAGAAACCTACAAGCAATCATACAAGCCATTGAAGATGTATATAATAATGCTACACAAGAACAAAAGCTTATAGTTGATTATAGATACTGGGAGAAAGACTTAGCAGTATATGAGTGGCCAGACATTGCACACGAACTAACAAAGGCAAGAGAAGATAATAAAGTGATTAGTAGAGATGCTACACTTCGTATGCGTAACCAATTGATGAGAGAAACAGCTAAACGAATTGGTTGGATAAGCTTTGATTAATCGCACTTCCGACATACTAGAAGTGCGGGTTGTCAATAGGATATTATAGTAGCATAAGGAAAACTGGATAGTACCTTTAGAAGTGGAGTTGTTATTCAGTAGGTATGTGATCCAACACTATATTCTTGAGGCACGTTACTTTTGTAGCGTGCCTTTTTGTATGCGCCTATCTTAACTACCCACAGAATAAGGACACACATATTAAAGGACACTACTTATTAAGGTGGGTATTAAAGGTCATACTATTTAAGGTCGCATAGTTTAGGTCACATACTTTAAGGTCATCACTTAGACATTGAGTGTATGACAGATAGAACAATGAACATTCAATGAAGTTAAAAGGTTTCTTTAGTTTAAAAGATTGAATGAAACAAAAAGATTATTACGAAATGAAGTTTGTTGTTTGTATTAATGAATAAGAAGTTTTCTTAATTTGTTTACATTTTAATAATGAAATAGTTTTTATGTTAAAGACAAAATGATTTGAGATTATAAATCTTATTTTGTTTTGTTTTTTCTTTTATTCTTAAATTGATTTGAGTTTCTTTATTAAGAAATGAAAGAAGAAAAGTTAATTGAAAGAAGTTGAAATGAATTTGAGTAATTTCAAAGTTCCAAAAGTTCGTTTAGGAAACAGAACTTATAGTCAAAGCGAGCTACAAGACTATAGGAAAGCCAATACACAAAGGTATAACCAAGAGGTTAGACACAATAGGCACAATAGGGAGTATACAGCGTTCTACAACAGTACACAGTGGCGTAAGTTGCGCAAACAAGTATTATTACGTGATAACTACTTGTGTCAACATTGTTTGAGTAAAGGAATAGTGAATGACAAAGATTTGATTGTTCACCATAAGATTGAATTGAAACGGGACTGGTCTAAAAGACTGGATATGGATAATTTAGAGGTAGTGTGTTTTAGCTGCCATAACAAAATTCATGCTGGATAAAAATTTTAAGATTTTATTTTTTTTTTGCGGGGCTTCGATAAACCGCATACTTTATTTATTTATCGATTAAACGAGCCGGACTCATTTCCGACCAATTTCCCAAAACCTAGTGTTGTAATATTACAAAAGGAGGTGGTCAGATGGCTAGACCACGTAAATTGAACCTACAAAAGCAAGGACACCGCACTAAAGAAGAATTGCAAGAAGCTGAAAACGTAGAAAACGGTCTTTATGAGTTTGATCAGATTAATGTAGAAAACTTACCAGAAGATTTAACCGAAGGTGCTGCTAAAGAATGGGTGCGTGTTGTTCCTCTTTTACAACAACTACCAATTGCTGAACTAGATTATGGTTTAATCAAGAAATATTGCCAGTTAGTCGACATTAGTGACGAAGCATACCAAGAAATGCAACAAGTTGGTACGTATCAACCAGATAACCATCGTAAAACAGGACCATATGTCACATTCATGGATACTACAAGAGAAATTATAAGCATATGTGGCAAATTGGGTATGACAATTGATAGTCGTATGCGTTTAGTTGTACCGGTTGAAAAGGATAAAGCAAAATCGGTTTACGATGAATTTGGTGTTGATGAAGATGACTAACGTTAAAATACCTAAAGTGTATAAAAAGCTTCTAAATATACCCAATGATTTAAGAGATGATGCATACAAATACTGTGTCATGGTTCTATCCGGTGCATACATTACATGTAAGGATACTAGACTTGCCTGTATTCGTCATTTAAAAGACATACACAAGTCAATAGATAATCCTGAATGGAATTATATCTTTAAACCTAAACGTGCTAAAAAGGTTATTAAATTCATGGAAACACTACCTGATACAAAAGGTAAGATACACAAATTGACACTGTTTCAAAAGTTCATTGTCGCAAGTGTCAGAGGTTGGTTCACGAAAGACGGAGATATGCTGAGATTTAAAAAAGCGTTTATCTCAATGGCAAGAAAAGGAGGAAAGTCACTTTTAGTAAGTGGACTTGTACTTTATTCATTTTTATTTGATAGAGAACCAGCTGAAGGCAGACAAATATTTTGTGCAGCTAATGATAAGAAACAAGCAAGCGTTGTATTCAACATGGTAACTAAACAACTCATGCATTTAGTATCAAAAGTGCCAGAATTAAAGAAAGACGTTAAAAAAGTACGTGAGTTGCTTAATAACTTGCGTGATGACTCTTTTGTTATGCCATTGTCACGCGATACAAGCGCAGTCGATGGTTTCGAGCCATTCCTAGCTGTTATTGATGAATATCACGCAGCAAAGACAGATGAAATGGTAGAACTAATCCAATCTGGGCAAGGTAATTTATACCAATCGCTTATATTCATCATTAGTACCGCAGGTTTTAACTTAAATTCACCGATGTTTGTAAATGAATGGCCTTATGCTAAAGATATTTTATCTGAAGTTTATGACGATCCAGAATACTTTGCGATTATCTTCGAACAAGATTTGGAAGATGAATGGCAAGATAAAACAACGTGGGCCAAATCTAATCCATTAATCAATGAATCAGACGACTTAAAAGAACAAATCGAAGAATATTTAGAAAAGCGTGTAGCAGAAGCTAATAAAAAAGGCTCTATGTTCAAGGTACTTGTTAAAAACTTTAATTATTGGTTGCAAGCAAGTACAGAATCTTACTTAGATTTCAATGATTGGAAAAAGAATGAAACTGACTTTGATATACATGGCTCTAAAACTTATATCGGTTTAGACTTATCGCGTGCTGATGACTTAACCGCAGTATCGTTTGTTCATCTTGATGAAGATAATCAAGAGTATTATGTAACCAGTCATTCGTTTGTGGCTACTAAAGGTGGACTGGATGGGAAAATTGATAGAGATTTTATCGATTACAGACAACTTGCAGAAAGCGGTTATTGTACGATTACCGATTTACAAAGTGGAATTATCAATACAGACCAAGTTTTGAATTACATTGAAGATTACATCAATCAATACAACCTAGACATACAAGCAATATGCTATGACCCATATTCGATACATGGCGTTATTGCTGAAATTGAACGACGTGATTGGCCTTATGATTTAGTGGAAATAAGGCAAGGGCCACAAACACTATCTAATCCGATACTGGATTTTAGATTGAAAGTGATTAATGGAGACATCAAGCATCATAAAAATCCATTGTTAGACATTGCAGTCAAAAATGCAGTGGCAAAAGATACCAATGACTCATTAATGATTGAAAAGAAGATGAACCGAGAAAAAATAGATCCACTCATGGCTACCATATTTGCTTATGTGATGGCTTGTGAACATGAATGGGACACAGAAACTTTAATGCCATTGTTCTTATAGGAGGTGTGATGATGAAAAAATTCTTATATGCACTTGTAGTAATACTATTATTCGTTGTGGGCTTAATAGGTCTATTCTACGGCTTGTTTATACTTTGGAAGCCGTTAGCTTATATTATTGGTGGCTTGCTGCTCATAGGCCTCTCAGGCGTTTTAAATCAAGCATATGACAATACCTCGATAAGTCAGAAAGGGGGTGACAGTTAAAAATGCCATTACTTGATTTAGGTTTTACAAGTAAGCAAGGAAAAATGAATAGAGATTTAGAACGACTTTTGTATTGGCAAGAACATGGCACACACGCAAGTTATGTTGGTATAAATGCTTTACGTAATAGCGATGTATTCACTGCTACACGAATTATATCTGCAGACATTGCAAGTACCAAGTTGAAAGTTAAAGGTCACGAAACAAATACAGTGATGGACCAAATACTGGATTTAATTAATAACAATCCGTGTTCGGACTTACCGGGTTGGCACTTTAAGTTTATAATCATCGCGAATATGCTGCTTAATGGTCAATCTTTTGTTGAAATTGTGCGTGACAAAAATGATTTTCCTGTTGGATTCCACTTCTTACATAACGACTTAGTAGGAGTTGAGGAAAAAGACGGTGAAATTATTTACAACGTAAGTGAAGATGTGGAAGGTAATGCCGTTAAGATAACAAGTGATGATATATTACATTTCAGATATATCACGTTAGATGGGTATGTAGGGTACAGTCCGTTGTATGCACTAGCACATGAGATTGGTATTTCTCAAGGTTCTAAGAGCTTCCTGCGTAACTTCTTCGATAATGGTGGAACTTCGACATCAGTATTGAAGTATAGAAAAGGGCAAATCAATGCTGAACAATTAAGAGATTTGAAAAAGAATTTCTCAGAAAGCCAATTAAAAAACAATGGTGGCTTAGTTGCTATCGACGACACAATGGAATTCAGCAGGTTGCAAATTCCTACCGAAGTATTGAACTTCTTAAATAGTTATAAGTTCAGTACATCTCAAGTTGCTAAAGCGTTCGGTTTGCCGGTATCTAAACTAGGTATTGAAACAGTCAATACATCTATCACACAAGCAAACTTAGAGTATTTGCAAAGTACATTAGACCCAATATTCAAAATGATGATTGCAGAGCTTGAGACGAAGATATTCAAGTTTATCGATTCTGGATATGAATTAGAGTTCGACTCATCACGTCTCATTGATATTGACCCAGAACTACAATTACAACGTATTACTGAATTGCATGGTAAAGGGATTATATCGACAGACGAAGCAAGAAGTGTGTTTGGCTATCAACCTATTGAATATGGCGATCAACCATTGGTTGACCTTAACAGAGCCCCTCTTAATACATTAGAAAATTACCAAAAATCTAAAATTGACAAAGAAGTCGAAAAGAACTCCATTAAGGGAGGTGATGAGTATGGCGAATAGTAACGTTGACACTGGACAGCAAGACATGGTTATTGAAGGGTATGCAATTATCTTTAATTCGATGAGTGATGACTTGGGTGGGTTCAGAGAAATTGTAGCACCTAACGCCTTAGATGGTGTAGATGTAAGTGATGTCAAATGTTTAATCAATCATGATTTCAGTTACATTATAGGACGCACACAGGCGGGAACGCTTGAGTTGAATGTAGATGAAAAAGGTTTGTACTTTAAGTGTCGCTTGCCTAACACATCTTACGCTAGAGATATTTATGAGAATATTAAAGCGGGCAACGTTAATCAGTGCAGTTTCTTTTACACATTGCCGTCTAATGACTCAACGGCTCGTACGTGGCAAAACTTAGATAATGAGTACGTTCAAACCATAAATAAAATCGATGAACTTATTGAGGTTAGCATTGTTACATTGCCAGCCTACAAAGATACATCGGTCGAAGTCGGTCAACGTGCGAAAGACTTAAAGAAATTCAAACAGTTGGAACAAATGAAGATAGCATTGGATTTAGAAAGCCTACGTTTTGAAACGTAAGGCTATTTTTTATACCCAAATTTAATAAGGAGGCTTATACATGGCTAATTTAGATGATCGCAAAAAAGAAATCGCTAATCTGATTTCTAAAGCGCAAGAAGCAGTCGAAAAGGGCGACCTTGAAACTGCTCGTAACTTAAAGGCTGATATTGACGCTCAGAAAAAAGAGTTTGAAGAATTAGATCAGCTTTCAAAAGAAATTGAAGCATCAGCACCAAAGATAGATGCACCACCTCAAAGCGAAGGTGCAGAAGTCGAAGATAACAAAGGTGATAACACTGGAGAAGAATCAGAAAACAAACCATCTGACGACAAAGAGGAGAAACCGTCAGAAGAAGAAAAACCTGATGATAAACCTAAACCAGATGTTAAGCCTGAAGAAAAACCAGAAGCACCCGCTATTGAAAAAGTAGAAGAACCTACTGAAGAAGAATTAGAAGAAGAAAAAGACAAAAAGAAAAAAGAAGGAGCGAAACGTTCTATGGCGAAATTAAATCAAAACCCAGAAGCTAACGAAGAAGTATTAGCATTTGAACAGTACATGAAATCGAAAGGGGCTAAACGTGACAACGTTAAATCAGATGACGTTGGCGTAACAATCCCAGAGGATATTAAATATATTCCTGAAAAAGAAGTAAAAACAGTACAAGATTTATCAGAGTTGGTAGAAAAAACATCAGTATCAACTGCAAGTGGTAAATATCCAATCTTGAAACGTGCTAACGCTAAATTCAACACTGTTGCTGAATTAGAGAAAAATCCAGAGTTAGCTCGTCCGGAATTCGAAACGATAAATTGGGAAGTTGAAACATATCGTGGTGCAATTCCAATCTCACAAGAAGCATTAGACGATTCAGTTGCTAACTTAACTGCTATTGTTTCTGAAAATATCAATGAACAAAAAATCAACACATTAAACGAAAAAATCGGCGATGTATTAAAAGCATTCAATCCGACATCTGTTTCTGATGTGGACGACTTAAAAGCAATCATCAACGTTAAGCTAGATCCTGGTTATGACCGCCAAATTATCTGTACTCAAAGTTTCTACCAAAAACTTGATACATTGAAAGATGGTAACGGACGTTACTTATTACAAGATAGCATTATCAACACTGCTGGTAACACTGTATTAGGTATGAACGTAACAGTTGTACGCGATGACTTATTAGGTGAAAACGGAGATGCATTAGCGTTCATCGGCGATGTAAAACGTGGTGTGTTATTCGCAGACCGTACTGACGTATCAGTGCAATGGATTGAAAACGAAATCTACGGTAAATACTTGATGGGTGCTTTCCGTTTCGATGTAAAACAAGCTGATAAAAACGCTGGTTTCTTCGTAACATTTGAAGATGCAGCAGAACCTAGCGGAGATTTAGGAGCATAAGTAAAGTAGGTGATTTCAATGTTCAAAATAGATAACGTTGAATCAATCAAAAAAGCGATACGTGTTGACCATGATTTCGATGATGACTTGATTATGCAAGTTTATTTACCTGGAGCGATAAATGAGGTTAAGGCTGCCGTTTCTTTAGATGAAAAAGATGATAAATTCTACAACGATAATCCTATATTCAATTTAGCAGTCTTAAATATTATTGCTCACCACTATGATAATCGCTCAATCACATCTAATGAACAATCATTTGATGTGCCTGCATCGTCAATGAAACTTATACAAACACTTAGAAGCAATCTAGTTAAGTGGAGAAAAGATAACATCGAGGTGATAGCCGATGAATCTTAATGAGCTTGATTATAGAATTGTTTTTTATTCAGTTTCAAATAACGGGCCCGAAGCAGGAGCGGGTAACTGGGAAGAAGTTTTTAGTTGCTTCGCTGGTCTATACGAACCTACGCAAAAAGATGTACAATTAGGAAATTTAGAAACGAGTAAACGTTCTGTAACTATTAATATTAGGAATGCACAACCTGACTTTCTACCTACAGTCAATCACGTATTTGAGATTAAAAATGGAATGTATGCTGGGTTAACTTTTGACATTAAGAACGTTGCTCCTGCTAAAACTCCTAATTACATCAAAGTGGTAGGTGAAGAATCATAGGGGTATCAATCAAAGGTGATAAAGAACTTATAGCATATTTAGAAAAGCATTATGGAAAATCAGCAACAAAGCGTATCACTGATTATGCATTAACCAAAGGTGGAAACAAAGTTGTAAGTATTATCAAAAGTAATATGAAAACTTTTAAAGACACTGGAGAGTCGGTAGAAGAAACTACACTCTCGAAACCAACGACGATAAACGGTGTAAGGACTGTTAAAATTCATTGGCGTGGTCCTAAACAACGTTATCGAATTATTCATCTAAATGAATATGGTCACTTTGATCGTTCAGGGAAATGGGTAAATACATCAGGTAAAGGCGTAATTGAACGTGCAATGAGAGAAGGACGCGAAACCTACTTCCATACGGTTAAAGAAGAAATGAAAAGGCGGGTGTAGCTATGGAAGATATCACAACAAAGATATACGAGGCGATTATAAATAACGAAGAAATAATGAAACTAGTCCCCAAAAATAACATTAAATTTTTCGATTATCCAAACGCGCAAGAAATCAAAGATATAGTGATTGTTATTGATCCATTAGACACACCAAAGCCTGATGATTTTGCTGACAATGATAATTTGACGTATGAATATTTATATCAAATAGATGTATTTGTAAAACAGAACCAAGGTGTAAACGGGCGAGTGCTATCCGATAGGCTCGTCTTTTTAATACAACGAATAATGTGGGAAGTATTGGGATTTGGTGAAACATCTTCCATTAAACCAGAATATATCAAAGAATTTAGTATCTACCGACAAGCTAAAAGGTTTGAAGGTAAACAATATTTTAAAATTTAGGAGTGTTTTAATATGGCAGAGAAAAACTATCGTTCATTTACAGGGTTAACAGAATTTTATTATAAAGTGCATGGTGAAGGTGGCGTTCAAAAAGTTGCAGACCCGGAGCGCATTAAATATTTACAAGAAATTTCAGTATCTAAAGACCAAGACATCGAAAAAGCATATGGTGATAACCAAGTAGCAGAAATGGCAGTTGCTAACGGAACAATCGAAGTAGAAGCTGGTTTCCACAAGTTACCATTAGAGGACAGAGTTGCATTGTTCGGATTAGAAAAATCTGAAGAAGGCATTGTATCAGTTGGTAACGATACACCACCATACGTAGCTGTTATGTTCGCTAAAACTATGGAAGATGGTTCACGCGAGTATGTAGGATTACCTAAAGGCTTATTCACATTCCCAGAGTTAGAAGGCAGCACAAAAGAAGATGGTGTTGAATTCAGTTCAGACTCTACTACTGCAGAATTTATGCAAGCTAAAGTGAAAGGCTTTGAAGAAGAAAAAGCAATGTTATTAGGTCACGATGCTAAAGGTACAACAGTTATGAAAGATGCTATCTGGGAAGCTATCTTTGGTGAATCTGCACCAAGCAGTAATTCAGAAGAAACTAGCGATGTAGAATCAGAATTAGGCGCGTAATAAACAGGAGGTTTAATTATGGCTAAGAAGAAATATGAAGTATTACACGATTTTATTGATTTGGAGGATAAGAATAAATTTTATGAGGCTACAGGAACTTATCCTAAACCAGCAAACAAAAAAATCTCTGATGAGCGTATTTCAGAGCTTTCTACAAGCAAAAACAGACGTGGAAAAGCATTAATCAAAGAATTAGAAGAATAACTATTATTGAGGACTACGCGTCCTCTTTTTATTTGCAAATAAAAATCAAAATTAAAGGAGCAATTATAAATGGCTAAACGTAATTTTATTAAATTAGTACAAGTAGACAAAAAAGGTAACGCAGTAACAGATACAGAAGGAAACGCAAAATATGACACATTCATTACTCCAACACAAATACCTTTCCGTAAAATCTATGACGCAGCAGACTTAATGGATGGCGCATCAGATGAAGAAACTTCCGCGCAAGAAAACATCGACCAAATGTTAGATATGGTGGTCGACATTTACAACAACCAATTCACTAAAGATGATTTATTAGACAGATTACATGCACCCTATGCAGTAGAAGAATTACCGCAACAAATTCAATTCATCGCACAAGGACAAATGGACGAAGAAAGAAAAAAGGAACTAGCACGAATCATCTAAAATCCATTTCCTACAAGGAACATAAAGAAAACATGAAGAAACTCATGCTGCAAATGATGAAGGAAGGCGGCAAGGATATTAACGATATTTTAGACATGCCGTTTGCCTTTTTCATGGAGTTAGTTGACGAAAGCAATCAGAGAAACGTCAAGAAAACTCACAGTATGATCGACGCGTTCATGTAATACATCTTATAAGCAAGGAGGTGGAGTGATGGCAGAAAGAATTAAAGGATTGCAGATTGATCTGTCAATGCGAGATGTAAATATAAGTAAGACACTAGCTGGAGTAAAACGTGAATTTAGAGCATTAAACTCAGACCTCAAACTATCAAGTAATAACTTTAAGTATGGAGAAAAAAGTGCTGCTTCTTACAAATCTCGAATGAATGATTTAGATGGTGCCATTAAACAAGGGACAGCTAATTTAGATTCACTTAAATCTCAATATGAAGAAGTTGCTCGAACGCAAGGTGCTAATAGTGCTAAAGCTGTTAGATTACATACTGAGTACAATAATCAAGCGATAGCAGTTAATAAAATGAAAGATGAATATAGCAGATTAAATAGCTACTATAAAGAGAATTTTTCAATGGCTGGTCGGCTAAGCAACTCATTTCAAAGTATAGGAAGTAGCATGCAAGGTGTTGGTCAAAAAGCACAAAATTTAGGTAGTTCTCTTACAAGTAAAATTACTAAACCAGCGTTAGTAGCTGGTACTGCAATGGCAGGTATAACAGCTAAGCTAGGTTTTGACAGATTGGTCGGTCTTGATACTGCCAAAGCAAAACTCGAAGGTTTAGGATATTCAACTAAAGAAGTGGGTTCGATTACTGATCAAGTAACACATGCGATTCAAGGCGGTATGACAACAATGGCCGAAGGTACCGATGTTGCAGCAGGTGCTTTAGCGGCAGGAGTAAAACAAGGTAAAGAATTAGAGAAGTATATTAAATTAGTTGGCGATGCAGCAGTTGGTAGTAATAGACCAGTATCAGAAATGGCTATGATTTTTAACCGTGTACAAGGTCAGGGTAAGCTAATGACTCAAGAACTTAATATGGTTGAAGAAGGAATGCCTGGATTTAGTAATGCTATGGCTAAACATTTAGGCGTTTCATATGATGCGTTTAGAGAAATGGTTACCAATGGTGAAGTTAGTTCGAAAGAGTTCTTAACTGTAATGGACGATTTCGCAGGTGGTATGGCAAACGCTTATTCTAAATCGTGGAAAGGCATGATGCAAAACACTAAAGCCTATATTGGTATGATAGGCGAAAGCTTGCTAGGTGGAGTGTTCGAACAATCTAAAGACTCACTTCATGAATTTGAGAAGATGTTAAAATCTCCTGGCGCTCAACAATGGGCGAAAGAAACGGGAGAAAAATTAGGTAGTGCCTTTTCTAAACTAGCAAATGGTATTAAAGGCATTATAAACTGGTGGCAAAGTTTAGATGGTTCCACTCAAAAAACGTTAGGTGGTATTGTTAAATGGTTAGGCATCACTTTAGTTACTATGGGACCTGTTTTAACAATATTCGGTAAGTTTGTAAGTACCATTGGTGGTATGTTTAGTGGTTTATCGACACTTATAACATTTATGATAAGACATAATGCTGCAGCCAAAATGAGTGCAGTTGGCCAAGCGGTATGGAATGGTGTTACTACTACCGCTCGTGGTATAGCCAATGGATATAGAGCTGCAATGACGGCATTAACCACTTCTCAAAAAATACAGGCTATGAAAACTAAAATTGCTGCAGCTGCAACAACGGCTTGGACTGCAGTTACTAAAGGTGCAGCTTTAGCAACTAGAGGCTTGGGATTAGCTATAAGGTTTATGACTGGTCCAGTCGGTATAGTTATTACAGCTATCGGATTATTAGTAGCTGGACTTATTCATTTATGGAAAACAAATAGTTCGTTTAGAAATAGTGTAATTACTGCTTGGAATGCTATTAAAAATTCGGCAGTAACTATATTCGGGTTTATTAAGACTTATATAGTAGCTATATGGAATGCTATAAAAGCTTCAACAATTGCAGTATGGAACGGAATTAAAACTGTTGCTGTAGCTACATGGAACGGAATTAAACTTGCTATATTACATCCTATCAAAACATTGAAAACTATTTTGTCGGCTATCTGGAACGCTATGAAGAATAGTGCTATTAGAATATGGACTGCCTTAAAGAATGGTGTTATAGCAATTATTAAAGTGTATGTTGCGCAAGTGAAATTCAATATCAACCTTATTAAGCGTATAGTAGTTACGATATTTAATGCTATTAAAAACTTCTCTATAAAAGTGTGGAATGCACTAAAAAATGCTGTATTAGGAATTGTTAGAGCTTTACGCAAAGGTGTTCTTTCTGTGTTTAATTCATTAAAAAAAGGTGTTTCTGCAATATTTAATGCTATTAAGAATGCCGCAGTTAGAATATGGACTGCTATGAAAAATACTGTCATTAATCGAGCGAAAGCGTTATGGTCTGGTGTTAGAAATACATGGAATGCACTCAAAAAAGGTACAATTGGCGTATTTAAATCAGTCGGTAGTTTTATGAGCAATAAATGGAACAGCATTAAAAATAGTACAGTGAATAAAGCGAAAGCTCTTTGGTCAGGCGTTAAAGGTGTATGGGGATCGCTCAAAAAAGGTACTCATAGCACAATGAATGCTGTTGGCGGTTTTATGAATAAGAAGTGGAATGGTATTAAGAGTAATACTGTTTCTATTGTTAATAGTATGAAGTCCAAAGTTATGGGCGTCATGAATAAAATGAGTAGTGGCATTAAAACAGTTACTGGTAAAATCGGTAATCTTTTTGGCGGAATGGTCAAAGGCGTCAAAACTGGATTAAATAAACTAATCGGTGGTGTCAACTGGGTTGCTGGAAAATTAGGTATGGATAAGCTTCCAGAAATAAAACTTCATACCGGAACGAATAAATCTAATAAATATATAAGTAACGGTAAAATAAATAGAGGAACATTTGCTACTGTCGGAGACAAAGGAAAAGGAAATGGGCCTGGTGGATTCCGTCACGAAATGATTCGTTATCCAAACGGTAAAACAGCTATAACTCCAAACAAAGATACTACAGCATTCCTACCAAAAGGTTCAAGTGTGTTAAATGGAGCTCAGACACATTCATTGTTAAACAGTTTGCCTAAATTCTCTCTTGGTACTAACCCGTTAGGAAATAGAAACAAAAAACCTAAGAAAAAGAAAAAGGGTGATAATTTATTTGGCGATGCTTGGGACGCAACAAAAGCTGGTGCAGCTAAAGTCGTTGACGGTGGTAAAGCTGTTGTAAGTAAAACACTTGACGCTGCCGCTAAAGGTAAAGAATGGTTGAGCGATAAAGTTGGAGATGTGCTTGACTGGATAGACAAACCTGAGAAACTATTAGAAAAAGTTCTCGAAGGCTTTGGCGTAAATTTAGATAGTTTCGGAATAACTAAAGCAGCAGAGTTACCTTATAACATGATGAAAGGTATGTTCGGAAAACTTAAAAAAGCTGCCATAGAGAAATTTAAAGAATGGTTTGAAGATAGTGGCAGTGGCGACGGAGGATATATTGACCTTTCTAAAGGTATAAACTTTGGTTTCGCTAGAACAGCCGCACAAGCAGCAGCACAGGGTTATCCTTTTGCTCGCGCACATCATGGTTTAGACATCAACTACAAATACGATAAAGTTTATTCAACTCTATCAGGTACAGCTACAGGTAGTTCGGGATGGAACGGTGGTTTCGGTCAAAACATGTGGATAAGAGCAAATAACGGATTAGAAGCTATCTACGGACATCTTCACAAATTAGCCTTCCATGGTAAAAAACGTGTCAAACCGGGTACTTACTTAGGTATTTCTGGTGGGGATCCGGGACGCGACGGACAAAACGCCGGAAGTTCTACAGGACCGCACTTACACTATGAAATGAGAAGAAACGGAGTTCCGTTTGATCCAACAAGCTGGCTTAAGAAAAACAATGGCGGTGGCAAAGTTGGAGGTAGCGGATCAGCGAACGCACGTAAGGCTATTAAGAGAGCACAGGCAATCTTAGGCGGTCGCTACAAGTCATCTTATATCACAGAACAAATGATGAGAGTTGCTAAACGTGAATCTAACTTCCAAGCTGGTGCAGTCAACAATTGGGATAGTAACGCTAAAGCGGGAACGCCTTCTAAAGGTATGTTCCAGATGATTGGACCAACTTTCAAAGCGTTTGCTAAGTCAGGATATGGAAACATCATGAACCCTGTTCATCAGGCAATTTCAGCCATGAGATACATCGTTTCAAGATATGGTTGGGGTGGCTTCAAACGTGCTGGAGATTATGCTTACGCTACAGGCGGTCTTATTAACACTGCTGGATTATATAATTTGGCAGAAGATGGATACCCTGAGATAGTTATCCCAACAGACCCTAGCAGACAATCTGACGCTATGAAATTGCTCGCTATTGCATCACAAAGAATAGAAGGCAACAAGAAGAACAAACGCCCTAATCAAATGCGTACGCCTTCCACTAGTAACGCCAATGACAACGAAATGATAAATGTTATGGCTAGACAGTTAGAAGCTACACAAAGACAAGTTGAATTGCTAACGCAACTTGTAGCTAGCAACCAACGTTTAGAACAAAAACCTACAGGAGTTAATGAACGAGATGTTAGTAAAGCACAAGGTAAACGTGCTGAAATGATGGCATACAACTTAGGAGGTGCTTACTAAATTGGGAAAAGAAGTAAGGTTGTTTAACGATGATGTAAACGAAACAATTACAGATATACCCAACTTAAAGTTTTTAGATTTTGAGGAAGAAGGAGTAGAAGTACAATCTAACACACTAGAAGTAAAAGGAACGGACGGTGTGTTATTAGGGCCAACAACGTTTGGCCCTTTTAATTTGGTTTTAAACTTTTCGTTTAAAGGCGAAGATAACCGAGATTTAAAATTGTTAAAACAAAAACTTAGAACATTGTTATTCAGACGTGAGCCTTATTATATTTGGCATTCGGATATGCCAGGTAAAAAATATGCAGTATATTGCGAAAGCAATGAAAACGAAGATTTAACCAATTCATTCGCAACATTCAAAGTTACATTTGTTGTTTATAAAGGTTATTCGGAATCAATAGACGATACAAGCCAATTCAGTTTAAGTAATGGGCGTTGGCAATTCGAATCTGGTGTTTTAGCAACTTCAGATATTCATTATTCTCACGACCATACAGCTTTTAGAATCTATAACGGTTCAAGCGATACAATTAATCCAATTATGCGGCATAATTTCAAACTCGTGATTCACGCAACAGCACCTAAAGGGCTAAAGATAACAAATAAAACTACTGGTGATGTTTTCGAGTATAAAGAGCCTTTAAATTACGCTAACGAGTTAGTGATCAATGGTGTTCATCCTTTTTTAAATAGAAAACAAAGAGTTGGAAAGTATACAAACTTTGAATGGATAACTTTAGCGCCCGGATATAACCAAATTGTTATAACAGGCGAAAACATTAAAAAAGTACAAACTGAATGGATATTTAACTTTATATTTAGGTAGGTGAACATATTGAAAGACTTGGTTTTAAAAAATAAAAAAGGAACATTTGCTGAAATATTAGTTGATTATGACTATGATTCTTTCAAATATGAATATGAACGTAATAACGAGCGTTCAATTTCACTTACTGTGTATAAAACTACTAGAAATGAAGATATATTCGACACTTTATTGAATGAAGCATTACTGGAGTGGAAAGGCCAAGAATATGTTGTTAAATCAACTTCTATAAAATATAACGGTGTTAATATTATCAACGAAGTAGAAGCTAAACATATTTTTATGGAATTCCAAGACCATTACGTTCCAAAAAAACTAACAAAAGCAGACATAGACACAAGTGATGAAAGTGAAAAAACATTAGAAGATGAAGATAAACCGACAACAGGCGGTGGGGTCATCGTTAAAGGCAACAGCGTTTCAGACCAACTATGGAATTATTTCATCAAAAAAGGATTAACGCCTTATCAAGTAGCAGGTATGTTAGGCAATGCAGAAGCAGAGTCCAACATGAATCCGGCTGCTGAGCAAGTTGTAGGGAATCCAAACTTAGGTGGCAAAGGATTATTCCAATGGGACGACCGTAAATTTAACTTATACCAATATGCTAATCAACGAGGTAAATCATGGACAGACGCACAACTGCAATTCGATTTCACATGGAAGGAACTGCAAACAACTGAAAGTTATGCTTATAAAATGTTGAAATCATCTAAAAATGTTACAGAGGCAGCGCTTAATTTCCACAGACACTTTGAACGCAGCGCAGATACACCAACGATGGAACAAAGACGCGTGACATATGCCCAAGAATATTTAAATAAATACAGTGCAAACGGCGGTGGTTCTGTTGAGTTCGATGGTAGTTGGATCGACCTATCAAAAGGAATCAATTTCCCGTTCGACCCTAATGGTTCTAACCCTTATTATCCTTTCGGTGGCAAGCACTTCGGTATAGATGTCAATTATATATATGAACCGTTATATTCTACTATAAGAGGTAAAGCGACTGCAATTCCAGATGATGGCAGCGGTTTTGGTAATCATGTGTGGATTAATAATGGCAAAGGTTTGGAAGTTATTTATGGACATATGAGTTCATTAGCATGGACAGGAACAAAGAACGTCGTACCCGGTGACTATATCGGTGAATCAGGGAACACCGGACGTTCAAGTGGCCCTCATTTACATTATGAGATGCGTCAAAATGGCGTAGCATTCGACCCACAACCGTGGTTAGAAAGCAACGCACATAACATCAAAAATGATGAAGCAGGTGAAGGTCCGGACACAAGCGCTCCGAGTGAAGAAGTGGACGATGAAGGTAAAGAGATAACAACGTACTCATTATATGAATATCTGAAATATGGTTTCCAAGATAACAAAATAGGGTTTGATTTTAGAATTATCGGCGACTTTGACCGACGCATACCTATCAATGAATTGGGTGGTAAAAACGGTATGGAATACCTAATAGATGGCGTTGATATGTATGATTATATCTATTTCGCAGATAATAAGACGATTTACATTTATGACGAAGCAAGTTATTACAAGCAAGCCGATGAACCTATCATCTATAAGTACAACAATGATGAAATCAATGTAACAACAAAAACAACGGAATTAAAAACATATATCCGAGGTTATGGCAAGAAAAAAACCAAAGCAGAAACTAAAAACTACAATCCTATAAAACCTAAAGACCTTGATTATAGCGGTAAGTTTACTAAAGACGGAACATGGTACACCGAAGAAGTCGGCGCTTCATTCAGCAAGAAATTCAAATGCAAATGGGGGAAAGAAACGCTTGAGTGGTCACTCAAAAAGATGTCTAAAGGCGGTATCATGACAATTTATGTTGATGGCAAAGTGGTTGGCGATTATGAATGTTACAGTAAAAATTCTGAAACTGAAAAAATTATTATTGCCTCTAATTTAGAAAAAGGTGAACATACATTTAAAGCGGTATTCAAAAGCGGTATCAAAGGAGTGGACTACAAAAAGTCTAATCCGAGAATGTATGTGGGGACTGAAAAATCAACAGTCTTAAACCTCACAGCTAAAATGGAAGGCGATGATATATATCACACATTCGCAGAATATAAATCACCGAATTACGATGATTTTGGGCATAAAGAAGCTAACACGCTATTTGATGACAAAATAACCGATAAAAAGGAACTCGAAAACAAACTTCAAGAATCGTTGAATGATGAACCAGTTGTAGAGGTTTCAACCAACTATTTAGGTTTTACAGATTATGAAGAAAACAGCAAAGTACGATTTGTCCATAAACCATTGAATTTCAATACTGATTTAAAGGTAATCAAGATGACTGTTCCACACCCGTTTGTTAATGAAAACGTAGAAATTGAGTTCACTAATTCATCTAGCGACTTCATTAAAATGCAGCAACAAATTACACGTAACATCAAACGTATGAATAGATTGAATAACAATATGCCTAAAGATCCAACACCGGCAATTACGCGAGTGGCTTCGGATTCAATCGGCAGTGTGCTTATAGATGAGGAGTGATAACGATTGGAAATCAAATATCCTTTAGATGAAAACCAAGAACAATATTTTGCAGCAACTCATAAAGACGCTGTACAAGGTATCGATTTAGATGAATTAGAAAATAGTATTGCTGAACTTCAAAGCGATAATAACAAGACTAATTCCAGCATCAACGAATTAATGGAATTTAGAGACACCGTCATTGGAGACACAGGTTGGGTAGACTTCCAAGTTTTACCAGGTATCAAAAAGAATACTAAAGGCGGTGATAATAGCTTTAACACTGGGGTTAGGGAAGTTAGATTCGGTAGTATTCGAATTAAATCTATACGTTTAAATATCGGGAATGTCCCTCACAATGTGCAGATAGCACAAATGCCGCTCGGATTCATTACAGTCAATCAAAACTTTTACGCCACAACTGATGGCAACAGCTCACCTATTCGTGTGTCAGCTGATAAAGCGGGCGGTGTAAGTATTTATTTAAATGGCGATGATAAGAATAAACCTCAAAAGGACGTTTGGATATATCAACAATTTACATGGTTAGAATAGAAAGGGTGATTGAATGTATTATACTAATTTGCCTATTGAGATAGGTCAGGATTACAGACAAAAATCAATCCATAACTTCAAATGGCTGCTTGATAAAGTTAACGCTATTGATGAAACAATTGACAAACACAAGAATACATCACGTTACGCACATGATGCAAAAAATTTATTATTCAAGAATGGCAGTGTGCATGTTGAATTGAATTACTTACGCAAACTAATTATTAACTTAGTATTAGGTCATAACGGCGATGGAATACAAGAATTAAGAGATTCCAGAACTGCAATTGACGGTACGAACTTCCCTCTCTTATCAGACAGGCTCAAATACGACTTGCAAGTGATTGACCGCCGTATTGATAATGAAGTTGATAAGATTATGGAAACATTCAGTTACTATATAAATATTAGATCCATTGGCGCAATCGGAGATGGCAAAACGGATAACACGGACTTGTTTAGCAAATTCAAAGCTAAGCAAGTCTATTTTGTTCCGGAGGGAACTTATTTAACACTTGAATTTCCTAACGGTTTATTCTTTGGATATGGTGAGTTAAAAGTTAAGAATGAAATCGTTCCATTGGATAACAAAACGGCTCAACCTGTTAACGTCGATTACAATACTAAAAACAAAGAACGCTATTACAGTTGGGTAGCTGGTCAACAAGCTGGACGTAATCAAACTAAAGAAAGCTATTCAAACACTGGTGTCGGATACGCGGTGTTTAGAGACAATACCAAAGGTCGAAGATTGACTGCGTTTGGTAAGGGCGCTATGTCCAAGATGATAGAAAGTTATTCAAACGACGCATTTGGTTCAGACGCATTAGGTCAAGGTAAATTCGGGCAACGTAACACAGCCATCGGTGCTAACGCTTTGAAGTGGGGCGGAATCAACGACGCAATTGCAACATTGCATGATTTTTGGTTAGAAAAAGGAAGTAAAAACTTTATCAACAGTTACTTCTTGCCACGTTGGTCAGATGTTTGGCAACATTTAGGTAATGAGTATCATCCAAATACTGATTTATATAGTTATAAAGATACCGATTATATAAATAATGTAGGCGTTGGTCGTAACTCATTACTCCACATGATGAAAGGTGTTGGTAACGTAGCTGTTGGTTATAACTCACAAGCTCATACAGTTAAAGGTGATGAGAATACTTCTGTTGGTAACCGTTCGTTACGTGATAACTTATTAGGTTATCGTAATACTGCACTTGGTTCATATGCTTCAGTCAATAACATCACAGGTCGAGATAACGTAGCTGTTGGTGCTAACAACTTACAACAAACATTACACGCCAGCAATAATACAGCTGTCGGATATGGTGCTATGCACTTCTTTAAAGATGATAAAAATAAAAATACAGATAACACATACACTTATGGTTATCGTAATACTGCAATCGGTACACAAGCCATGCAAGATGGTAGAAACTCTAGCTATTCCGTCATGGTAGGTTCATATGCTGGTCGTTTTGTTGAGGGCAACCATAACATAGGTATCGGTTCTTTATCTTTACCGGGGTTAACAAAAGGCCAAGAAAATGTTGGTGTAGGTTCAAACGCTTTGCGAGAAGTTATTAAAGGTAAAAACAACACTGCAATAGGATACACTTCCGGGCCAGTTGGGGATTACAACAATACAACGAGTATCGGATCTAACGCTCACGCGCTTGGCAATAACCAAGTGCAATTAGGTTCATCAGATTCTACTGTTTACGCGCACAAAGAAATACAGCAACGTTCCGATAGACGCGATAAAAACAGCATTAGAGAAACACGTCTTGGTTTAGATTTCATCAATAAATTAAAACCAGTCGATTATAAATATAACAACAGCAATTCAAATCGTTACCATCATGGATTTATCGCTCAAGATTTAGAAGCATTAACTGATAAAGGTTATGATTTTGGAGGCATTGACAATCCTAAATATACAGGTGGAGAAGATGTTTACAGTGTGGGATATACAGAAATTATCGCACCGCTTGTTAAATCAGTACAACAGTTGTCTCAAGAAAATGAAGTGTTAAGAAACAGAATTGAGAAGTTAGAAGGTGCTAATTAATGGAATTGAATAAAATAGCAAAGTATCAAGCTAAAAACGAACCTTATTTAAAGCCAATTTCTGATTTAGGAATTGGTTTTTATAATTTAGATGAAAATACAGCTACATTACAATTTCAAATTTATAACGACAACGGTCCATTACTTATCAGTGATGAAAACGTTGAAGTACATGGCTATTTTAAATCTAGCAATGGTAGCGTATCGACAGTAGATAAATTAAATGTGGTCGATGGTATGAACGGTATTGCGCAAATCACTTTAGATAAAGATTTCTTACAAGCAAGTACGTCGACACAAGTAACTGGTCAAATTTATGTAGCAGTCAATAACGTCACAGATAATCCAAATAACAATCAAACCGCAGTGTTGGGTGAATTCACTTTCCAAGTTGCAGATGCTTTGATTAATACAATTTCATCATTTACTAAAATTGAATACATTCGAATGTTTGACCAACTACGCGAGGAGATTAAGCAACGTACAAAGGAAATGGAAGATGATATAGGCAACATCAAAACGCTTGTTAATGAAGTGAAAGATGCAGTTGCTGACGGTAAAGCAGATATAACTAAAGTTAAGAACGATTCAATCAGTGAGTTAGAAGATATCTCAAACACAACAAATGCATCTGTTCGACAACAAGCAAGCCAAGCCATATCAGATATACAGTCAATTGTCGATGAGTACACAACTAAATTAAATGATGAAACAAACGATAAGATAAACGAAGTTAATGAAGCAAGCGATAAAGTTTTAGAGAGTATTAAGCAAAATAATTTAGTTACATCAGAACAAACAGATAATTGGCAAAAGTATCGATTGACACAAGATAACGGAACTATAAAATATGTGCCAAAAGGAACTATAACAGATATAAAAACTTTAGAACCAGGTTTATATGAAACTGTTTCTGATAATGATGCAACAAATCAAGATATTCCTCTAAATAATAGCTATGTACAAATAAAAGTATGGGAAGGTGGCGGCGGACGTAAAGAAATAGAACTTACCTCTACTTTTAATGGCACAAAATACTTTAGATTAATCCATACGGATGGAGAGAAAGATACAGGTTGGAAGGAAATATCAAACAATTACTCTGATACTGGTTGGCTACCGATTACGATTAAAAATGGATATAAAAAATCATCAATCCCAGACTTCGAACCATCTTATCGAGTTATTGATAATGGCAATTCCAAACAAGTATATGTCCGTTTAGGTGTCGAAAATCTCACTAACGGGAAAAATGTAGTAGCTACAATGCCACCGGAATTTGTACCTAATAAGATATATTCGTTAGGCGTATCAACCGTAGCCAAAATACCACCGAAAGTAGTTATTTATAACGGCGATATTGAGTTTCACACGAATGAAGCAAATAGTTATTCAAGCACCGATTATATCATCTATCAAGATAACTGGATTGTGTAAGGAGGGATTAAATGTTTAAACAGATTTTTGATAAAACAAACGGCATACCTAAACTTATTCAATCGACTTTAGACGAAGAAACAGGTATCGAACGTTTTGTTTATGATGAAGATAAATACACCGAAGAAATGCCACCTAGCGAATTATACGAGCCAATTTCTTATAAAAACGGAAAATGGCAAGGTATCAGCTATGACGAGTGGGAATATAACAGAACTATTGAAAAAGACGAAGAAGAAAAACCACCGTATAAACCTAATGCTAACGAAATGATGTTAGCTCAAGCACAAATGCAAGTGACTAAAACAGCTAATCAACTAATGAAATCACAAAAAGAACAAGCTGCTTTAGCGATGGAACTTATGAAAAAAGAAAAACGTTTGGAACAAAACGAAATTATCCAAGCACAAACAATGAAAGAATTAACAGAAAAAGAAAAACGTTTGAAAGATATGGAAATGCAACAAGCAAAAGCAATGCTTGAAATTACAAAAATGAAAGGAAGTAATTAATATGTATCCAGGTTTTGATTCAATCAAATATTTTTATGACATTAACTGCTACACAAATGAAGATATTCAAACTTATGTGGAGTTAGACGCATTAACGAAAGAAGAATACAAAAAAATTACAGGTGAAGAATATCCAGAAGAATCACAGGCTAAATAGCTTGTGGTTTTTTATTTAGATGGAAGTAGGTGAACGCATGAACGAAAATTTCACAATACATGATAGATTAGCAACTTTATCGTTGTTTGGATTAGGTGTATTTGTAGATATACGAGGCCTCTACTGGTTCACAAGCCAAAAAAACGTAATTAACGAAAGTGATTTCTACCAAGCGTTACATGAAGTTATGCCGATATGGATATGGGGATTGCTACTAATCATATTTGGTACTTGTCTAATTGTATCAAGTCTATTTTTTGGCAAAAGGTCTGTAAACAATATTTCTACCTATTTTATGCTGATTGGTGGCGTAGGTGGTGCTATTATTCACTTCTTGTTGGCTTCAGCAGGTATGTATAACACAATTAATTGGATAACACCTGCACAGTTTGTATCTATGACTGCATGGCTTGGATTTATTGGGTTCTTAGGTGGTTTTGATATTTATGGAAGAAAATAAATATGTCCTAAGACACGAATGGGAAAAGTCGAGAGGTAAGATAAACGAGCGCATAAACGAAGTAGATAAGAAACACACAGAAAACTTTAATAGTTTGCTGAATAAAGTAGATAAACAGACATTTCTACAAGAAAAATCGTTCGAGTCACAAGCTAGGTCAGAAAAACATTTAGAAAAAATGAGCGAGTCATTGGCAACAGTAGGGACCAGAGTTACAGACTTAGAATATGAAACAAAAAGTCACGAGAAAGAAATCAAAAGTTTGCAAGGAACAGTAGAGGCAGAGGCAAAAGGAAATAGAGAAGTGATTGGTTACTGGTTGGGGTTTGCAGGGGTTGTATTAGTTCCTCTTATCTCTTTGGTAGCCAACATCTTCTTTAAATAAGTCGGCGCATTGCGTCGGCTTTTTTATTATGGAGGTTAAGATATGAAAAATATAAATTGGAAAATACGTTTCAAAAAGAAATCATTTTGGGTGGCTATCGTTTCAGCGATAGTTCTTTTTATTAATAATATAACGCAAGCATTAGGATTGAACTATACAGAACAACTGGAACAATTTAGCAATGGCATTAACGGATTATTAGCTGTATTAGTAACATTTGGTGTAATAAACGATCCTACTACGAAAGGGATGAAAGACAGTGGTATTGCACAAACATATTCTAAACCACGTGACGAAAGCATCGACCCAGTAGAGTATCAGAAAGTAGTGAACGATGAAAAAGTTACACCAGAACGAAAAGAATTGACTCCTCAAGAATTCGACACATCACAACCATTTACTGATGATAGTGACGAAGTAGAATTTGATGTTGCAGACTATGAATATGATGAAAAATTGAAACGTGGTGCTAGTCGTTACCACGATGACGAAGTATTGAAAGTGAGTGATGAAAATGGTCGCTAAATTAACACAAAAGGAAGCAGTTGCTTATGTTAAATCACAGGAAGGTAAAGGGTATGATTTTGATAATTACGCAGGATGGCAATGCTTCGACAGTGTCAACTACTATTGGTATCAACTATTCGGTCACGGTTTAAAAGGAGAGGGCGCAGCAGATATTCCATATAAAAATGATTTCACTAATGAAGCTAAAGTTTATCAGAACACACCATCATTTCTACCTAAACCAGGTGACGTTGTTGTTTGGAACAGAAATTATGGTGGTGGTTATGGACATGTAGCAGTTGTTATTTCTGCCACATTAAGCAGCTTTGTTGTAATCGAGCAGAATTGGCTTGGAGGTGGCAAAAGAAAGACTGAAGTAGCTACTAAAAGAACAAAAAATTACGACAATCCGATGTGGTTTATCAGACCGTATTATAAATCTGAGAGTGCAAAATCAGTTTCTACGCAATCTGCTACTAAAACTTCTACTAAGAAAAAAACAACAGCTAAAAAGAGAATGAAAAAATTAAGTTATATTCGTGATGAAGTAAAAGGTTACCGATTGCCTAATCGTGGATATAAACCAATGTCAATAACACTACACAATGATGCAGGAAGTGTTGGTGCTACAGCAGAAGCATATCATCGTGGTTTAGTGAACGCTCCTCTATCACGTTTAGAGGCTGGTGTAGCTCATTCATATATAAGCGGAAACACAGTATACCAAGCATTACCAGAAAGCCGTATAGCGTGGCATACAGCCAATCAGAATGGTAATAAAAATTCATATGGTATTGAAATATGTCAGTCAATTGGTGCAAGTGATAAAGTGTTCCTTGCTAATGAACAATCAGCATTCCAAGAAGCAGCAAGATTATTAAACAAATGGGGATTAAAAGCTAACAGAAATACAGTAAGACTGCATATGGAATTTTCACAAACTAGCTGCCCACATAGATCAATGGAACTTCATACTGGTTTTGATCCAGTAACACAAGGCGTACCTTCACAAGCAATTAAAGTTAAACTTAAAGACTACTTTATTAAGCAGATTAGAGCTTACCAATCAGGTAAGGTACCAACAGCTACCGTTTCTAAAAAATCAAGTTCTGCAAGTAATACTAAGTCAACAGTAGCTGGTTCATGGAAACGTAATAGCTATGGTTCGTGGTATATGAGTGAGAAAGCGAGATATACAAACGGTAATCAACCTATCATAGCTAGAACAGTAGGTCCGTTCAGAAGTTGTCCGTACGCTTATGATTTTCAACCTGGTGGTTATTGTGATTATGATGAAGTAATCTTGCAAGATGGCCACGTGTGGATCGGTTATGATTGGAAAGAGCAAAGATACTATTTACCAATCCGAACATGGAATGGTATTGCACCTCCTAATCAAGGATTAGGTGACTTATGGGGTTTTATCAATTAAAATGTTATAATAAAATAACCACGTCATTATACAAGGGTAGTCGCTATGGCTACCCTCTTATAAATTACAATTAATTATGTCTATAATATGAAGATGTCAGATTGATATTAAAAAAACATAGTTTAACACTACATTGGTTACACGGTCTGTGCTATAATTAAATTACATACAATTTAATCTTTTTTACTCCTTTATAATTTTTGCTACCACATTCTTTTGAGTGTGGTGGTTTTTATTTTAAACTTCTTTATTTAGTAAAAGAAATTAGTTATAATCAAAACAATGATAAACGTCATATTTTGAAAATATGATTAGTAACAAGGGGTGCAAACATGGAATATAAGCCTTTAAAAACATTGTTTCATATGTATGGTGATCAAAATCTAGAAACAGAATATCAAATGCGTTTGAAAAGTTTTTCGACTTATTTAATTGATATAACTATACATCCTATACAAGATGGAGAGCAAAAAAAAGAGGTTTCATACTCTTTGTTTTTTGTTTTGACAAAAGAGTTGGTTTCAAACTTAGAATCTGTATTAACTAATTCTGAAAAAATTAAGCAATTATCGTCTGAATTACCAGGAGTAGCCAATGATTCTTACATCAAACATTTACTTATAAACGAACTACAAAGTACCAATGAAACAGAAAACATTAGAAGTACGAAAGTAGAAATAGCGGAATCAATTAATAAAACAAAAGGATATAACAAAAGATTTGATGGTTTAGTTAATCAGTATTTAATGATTAAAAATGATTATACAGCAATTAATTCTATTTCTGATATAAGAAAAATATTCGATTCGATGGTGTCTAGTGAAATAAAAGAAAATGATTTACCAGACGGCGATTTATTTAGAAGAAAAGGAATAGGAGTCTTTGATGAAACAAAAAATCAATGGATTCATAGAAACGAATATACTGAACCAGAGCTTTTTGAAAACTTAACTTTAATGTTAGAATTCCTTAAATATTATAAAGCACCACATGTGTTTAAGATAATGGCTAGTCATTTTATATTTGAGTATCTACATCCTTTTTATGACGGAAATGGTAGGGTTGGAAGATATATTTTAGCTAAATTACTATCTAATGGTTTAGACCCATTCACCGCTCTCACATTCTCTTATACTGTCAATAATAATAGAAGTAAATATTATAAAGCTTTCGAAAATACATCTAACTATTATAATAAAGGTGAGTTAACGATATTTATTAAAGAAATGTTAGATTTATTATTAAAAGGACAAGCTAACATCATAGAAAACTTTGAAAAAAATAAAAATATTCTAGATAAATTAGGTATTGCTTTAACAGATATAACAAAAGATAAATATGAATTTGATATACTTTTTGTTCTTCTGCAAGATAAAATATTTGGTAGTAAGTATTCACGGATTAGTTTAAAGAAAATGAAAGAGATTACCGAATTTTCGAGAAATAAAATTAATAATGTTATAGGAAAATACGAAACAAAACTCAACAAATTAAAAAGTAATCCTGTAATCTATGAAATTAAAGATAATTTTATAGAAGAATTACTTTCTCAAAATAATATAGATAGAGTTTAATTTGAATAAAGACGACATGTTTTATGCATAAAAGTGTCGATCGCGTGTCAAAAATGTTCTAATTCATTATATTTAGTTTTAAAGTTTATCTTTAAAATTACGATAGTTAAGCCATTTACATACATATCACAATGTATAAAAATGACCTTACTAGAAGCCGTACCTTAATAGGTGCGGTCTTTTTTTATTTTAACCGCCTCGATTTCGACACGGTTATTTTGAAGTGGTCGAATTCGACGGGTTTAAATATAAAAAATAGGAACGTTCCTGCGACGTTCCCGACAAGCTGTAATGACCTCGGTTATAGTGTTTATAAACACCCTCCGTTTCCGTTATTTGTTTATACCTCGTTAAATCCCGTAAAACAAAACGTTGATTTGACGGGGTTTTGTTATATCTTGTTATCTATCGTTAAACCTCGTAAGTTAAACTAAACGTTCCTCTATATTGTTAAATTGATAAAAACGCCACCCGCAATATTAAATTACGTTTCCGTTCATTAATAAAAATCAGTTTAATTCTGATTAACTAAATTACGCTAGAACCTTGATATATCAGCGTTCTTTTTTATTTTGTTGAAAATCTGTAAAAGTCTGTTTTAATTATTTTGATTAATGCGTAGTCAATATTGATTAAATTAAAGACAAGTTGTCTGGTTCGTTGAGCACTTAAAAATATATTATATTATCCGGCATTGCAACTTCTTCACTTTTTAATACTTTTAATAAATGACTATAAACACGCCAAGTAATTTCAATATTTGCATGACCTAGTCTTTTCTGTAATGACGCTTATAATGGTTTAAATCCATTATAAGCGATATTTTTTGCTCTCGGCAGAGCATATGTATTAATGACTTATTGAAAATAAGTCTTGTCTGTTAGACTTTAATTATAAAATACACGCAAAACCTTTATGTAGAGGAGTGATTTTAATATGTCTTATTCGATTATCAGAGTAGAAAAATTAAAAACTGGAACAAACACAATAGGTATTCAAAAATCATGTTCAAAGAGAAAATATTAATTATGAAAATGAAGATATAGACCATTCAAAAAAACATCTAAATTATGATTTGATAAATGACGGAAAACAAAATTTTAATGATTTGATTGATGAAAAAATTGAGCGGAACTATACAGGCAAAAGAAAAATTAGAAAAGACGCAGTAAAACATATAGACGGAATGATTACATCAGATAATGAATTTTTTAGTAATCAGACACCAGTAAATACAAAATTTTTTTGAACAGGCTAAAGAATTTTTAGAACAAGAATACGGGAAAGATAATTTGTTATACGCAAAGCTTCATATGGACAAACGCCTCACGTGCACTTTGAAATTGTACCAATTACAGAAGATGGACGATTAAGTGCTAAAGATGTTGTAGGTAATAAAAAAGCATTAGCAAGCTTTCAAGATAAATTTAATGAGTATGTAAATGAACGTGGTTATGAATTAGAACAAGGAACTTCAAGAGAATTAACAAATAGACAACACGATCAAGTTAATAGTTATAAACAAAAAACAGAATATCATAAGAAAGAATATGAACGTAGGTATAAAATTCAGCCCATATAAAACAAAATAACGAAGAATTGATACAATAACATACCTAAAATCACTAGAAACGCTTAGAAAGCCTTTAAACGTTCTATATAAGGTTGAAACAGAAAAAGTAGGCGGTTTGTTTGATAAAGAATTACAAGAGACTGCTAATGTTGTTATAAACAAAGATGAATTTAATCAGTTTCAAGAGTAATAAAAATAGCACAAAGAATTATGGAGGATTACGAATGTATAAAATCTGTTAGCGCCTTAGAAGATAAAGAGAAGGAAATACGAGAGAAAGATGATTTATTAAATAAAGCAGTTGGGCGTATTGAAAATACATACGATAATTTCAATCGACTTTACGAAATGGCAAAGCCATTTAAAGAGAATGTAGAAATAGCTTTAAAGCTTTTAAAAATTTTACTAAAAGAGCTAATGAAGAAACACATTTGCGGAAAGAGTTAATAAGTTAACAGAAGATGAATCATAACTAAATGGGTCAGCAGTACACTTAGATAAACAAATGAACCCAGAATTCTATTCAGAGCTAGAACAAATACAAGAACAAAAGAATCAAAAACGGATAGAGGTATGCATTTATAACATGCACATATAGTTGATTAAAATTCTGAATTTTGTTAATATTACGATAAATAAAAAAGAACATTTATAATAACGTGATTGCGTTATTATTTGATTGGTTTGTTATTTTTAGTAGTATTTTAATTTCTGTAACTTTTAATAACATTTTGATCTATCTTGTAGCTATTATATTAATTGGTAGTAGAATGAGAGCATTTGATAATTTAATGCATGAAGCTTGTCATCGATCTTTATTTACAAATAAGTTTTGGAATAAATGGATAACTTGTTTATTTGTTGCATTTCCAGTATTTACTAGTTATACAGCATATCGAAATGCTCATCATTGTACTGGATTTTTTAAAACTACATTGCCTGGCTTTTATAGTGTAGTTAAAGATATTTTTACACCGAACTATGAAAGGAAAGAGAGTTAGAATATGTTGCAACCTTTGATACATGGACTATTATTAGCTTTAGGTTTAATTTTACCTTTAGGGGCTCAAAATGTGTTTGTATTTAATCAAGGAGCTAACCAAAAAAAATTAGTAAAGCATTACCTGTAATTATAACAGCTGGACTGTGTGATACTTTTTTAATTGTAATAGCTATTTTAGGAGTATCTTTAATACTAATATCTATGCCAACTTTACAACTTTTTATTTACATCATCGGTTTTTTGTTTTTGATGTATATGGCATGGTCTTTATGGACGGAAAAGCCTTCAAATATCGAAGAAATAGAACCTATTTCAGCTAAAAAGCAGATTTTATTTGCTTTATCTGTTTCTTTATTAAATCCTCATGCAATAATGGATACTGTTGGTGTTATCGGAACGAGTGCTTCAGTTTATGATGGTTATGACAAAGTTGTTTTTTCATTGGCTACAATTTCTGTATCTTGGATTTGGTTTGTCTTTTTAGCTATTTTAGGAAGAATTACAGGAAAAATTGATAAAAGTGGTAAGTATATCGTTATTTTAAATAAAGTTTCTAGCGTTATTGTTATTATTGTAGGATTAATTATATTAAAAAATATTGTTGGAATTTTAAGTTAGAGCGAAGGCAAACTGATGGATGTACATAACACGTAAAGCACTGTTCAAAATAGGGCAGTGCTTTACGTGTTATAATGTATCTGTTTTATTTTTAGAACTATGATATTCAACTTTTGCGTGTTTTTCTTCATTTGCTCTGTCGAACTCCTCAAATTCTACAAACAAATGTGTATGTTTATTATTATCACCACGTAAAAGTATTAACGATAATACTGAAGGTTTCTCCACACTGCGATATTTTCATCAAGATTTAAATCTTGATGAAAATATTATGAGCAAAAGGAAATCTGTTTTAATAAATAAACTAGAAAAAAATGGGGAGAGTAAGTTTTTTAAAAACTAGCTAGTACTGTCGAAAAAACTGAGAAAGTCATAAACTATATAACTATAAATCTCTTTTGGAAATAGATGGTCGTTTAGACCTAAAAAGTAATTTTGATAATCCTAAACTAATATTGAATACTAAAGTTAATAATAAAAGTTTAAATCAATATTTAATATTTTAGTAAATTAAGAATGAAGAAAATAAGAGAAACGTACCAAAGATGTAGTTCGATAAGTTGAGCAATTGGCGTGTGCATAACAATACAAAAAGAATATTTTTGGCAACGGACAATATAAAAAACGGAATTGCTAATCAATTCCGTTTTTTATATTTCTATTTGTGATTGTTTTTATTGCTATCGTTAGAATTTTTGAAAATAAGGTTTCGTATCATTTTGACAATATAACCGGAAACTAAAATTCTAATAACTCTCTTAATAATATTCTGCATGTTAACTCCCCTTATATTTTGTTTGATATTTTATACCCAGTTTTTGTAGGAGCTAAAAGTAAAATTTGTTATTTTGGAAAATATGAAGAAATATTTTTAGATGTTATTTTTTATCAAAAGTTATGTAGCCGTATTCATCTGCTTTTTTAGTAAAAATAACAATGATAGCATGAATGATTGCGACAACACTTGGAATGCCAGTCCAGAAAAAGACGAGATGTAGAATACCTTGTCCAACTTGGTCGGCATAAAATTTATGCACGCCCAGACCACCTAAAATCAATGCAACTATAATATAAATTGTTTTGTTAACTTTCATTATGTCTACCTCCGTATGGTTATTTTAGTTTTTAGTCTTATCTTTATTTTTACAGATAATTATTTAGTTTATCAAAGTAAAAGTATTAAAGAAGATGTTATGATATAAAGTGAAGGTTTCAATTTATAGTGATTGTTTAATTTTAAGATGTCAACATTATGTCGTATTTATTTTTTATTTAGAAATTGAGTATAAACTTTAGCTATCAATATCTAAAAGGGGAGTCAAATGTGATTAGAAAAGCGAAAACGAGTGATAATCGACAGATTGCAGAGTTATGTTACCTTATTTGGAGAGATATGGAATTAGATATTACCAAGGAAATAACTAAAGATCGTATTATTGAAGCGATAGAATTAAGTATTGTGAATGTGAGATATCGGTCGTTTTATGAGCATATTTGGGTATATGAGAAAGACGGGGTTGTTGCTGGATGTGTAATTGCGTATCCTGGGAAAGAGGAAATGGATTTTGAACAACAATGGCTTAAGTTACCACTTGAAGAAGATATCCTTCAGTTAGGTACACCATTACCTGAAAAAGAATCATACGATGATGAAATATATATAGAAGCAGTAGTAACGACTCCAAAATATCGAGGACAAGGTATTGCAACACAACTTTTAAAGTATGTAATTTCCACTCATGCACATGAAAAATGGGGATTGAATTGTGATTATGATAATAATAAAGCACGCCACCTATATCACAAATTAGGGTTTAAAGAGGATGCGACAATTCGTTTATATGGCCATCAATATTTTCATATGACATTGAATAATAAGTAACATCACATCATAATGAAAGGTGTGTGATGTATATAAATGAATAAACATCAATTTTGTTTACAGATTGAATTTTTATAAATGGTTTCAGTGGGGCATAAGTTATAAGCGCGTTGTCTAAACGTACCCCGAACCCCAACTTGCCTTGTCTGTAGAATTTTTGTTTGAAATTCTGGGTTTAGACAATTGTTGAAATAACTTGATAGAAGTATGTTTTTAAATTTAATTGTTGTCTGTCTTTGCAATAAAAAAGCCTGGGGCATTATTATTGTCCCAGACTCATTCGTGTGAAAGTTTAGATTGCACCTAAAAGTGCACTAATATAGATTCCTAATGCATACAATAAACCAAAGAATGTATTCGTTTTACCTGTCGCAGCCATCGCAGGCATCATTGTTTCAGGTGTATCATTTTTATTAAAACGTCTCACTGCTTTAATAGGCATTGGGAATGATAATAAAACTAACAAGTAAAATAGTGATCCCGCAGGTTTAAAAAAGGCTGTAATGATGACAATGATGTATGCGATGGCATACATTATTGCCATAAAAATAACTGAAGCACGTTTACCTAAAAGTATAGGCAAAGTTTTTCTACCGCTAGCCTTGTCTTTAACACGGTCACGAATATTGTTACCCATATTGATTAAACCAATTGTGATGACTATTGGAATACTTAACCATACGGCATATCCTTGAACATTACCGGTTTGTATGAAAAATGAAAGTAGTATGATAATCATACCCATAAATAATCCTGAAAATAGTTCACCAAAAGGTGTCCATGAAATTGGAATAGGGCCACCGGTATATAGATAGCCAATTGCCATACAAACTATGCCTACTGGAATAATCCAGAATGAGCTTTGTATTGCTAAAAAGATACCTAAAAGTGCTGCAATGATGTAAAAAGCAATTGCTAAATTCATTACTTGTTTAGGACTCATACCATTACGTACAATAGCGCCACCAATACCCACAGAGGTATGATCATCAAGACCTTTTTTAAAGTCATAGTATTCATTAAACATGTTTGTTGCAGCTTGAATTAACAAACATGCAAGCAACATAGCTAAGAAAAGACTGAATTTCAGATGGTCTTCGCTACCGAGTAAATATATTTTAGCTGCTGCAGTACCAACGAGTACAGGGACAACAGCGGCTGTTAAAGTATGAGGTCTCATCAATTGCCAGTACTTCTTAACAGTGGAATATTGTTGATATTGATCTGACATGATATGCACAACCTCTTATTTATATAGATTTATCATCAACATTTTAAATGAAACACCAGTAAAGGTCAATCAACGTGAAAAATTGCATGTTTAGTTTAAGCATTAATAACTACATAAAAGATTAAAAATGATACAATATAATAATGAGTAAAATTCGGAGGAGAAAGAAGTGAAAAAAATGGATGTGAATGTAGACGAACAGGCAATCGTCGATAAGTTATATGAAAGTACAAAAGATTGGGTTTCAGTTGAAGTTGAATTAAATAAAACTATGAAACCTAGTGTGTTGTTTCATTTAACTGAAAAAGATGCTGGGGACCGTTTTTACATGCGCTTAAATGATAATTATTCTTCGTATTTTGGATATCATGCTATTCATAGGTTTAAAAACGACTTTGAGAATAAGCAATCCATTTTTAAGGACTGGGAAAAATTAAAAAATAATATTGAACTTATTCATCCACATAATAAATATCATCATCTTAGATTGTGTGGCGGTTTTCAATTTTCGAGTCACAAATCAGATGATGAATGGAGAGAATATGGTTTAAACCATTTTGTTTTACCTAAAGTATTAATTTCTAATGAAGGTACGCGTACTTATCTAACTTATACAACAAAGCGACAAGATTTTGATTTACAAGCATTTAAAACTTTAGTGGCACATTTTGAACAAACAACCATGGATAACCCTGAGGAAGCACTTGGAGATGTGACGCGTATGGAAGATATTTATAAGGATGATTGGCGTGATCTCGTAAAAGAAGCGATTGATACGATTGACGACAATAAAAAAATCGTTCTCGCACGTCGTCGTTTAGTCAAATTTGATAAAAAAATCAATATTCCATATGTTTTAAACCGGGCTCTTGAAAATGAAAAAAATAGTTATATATTTTTATTAGAAGCTAATCAGTCAATATTCTTTTCTCAAACGCCTGAGCAATTAATCAAAGTTGAAGATGGTGTTTTATCTACAAAAGCTGTAGCAGGTACCATTAAACGTACACATAATGAGCAAATAGATAATAAGAATATAGAGGCATTTCTTAAAGATAAGAAAAATTTAGGAGAACATCGTTTTGTTGTTGAGAGCATCTTAAATGATATTGAGCCTTTTGTACAGGATGTAGAGTACAATGAAACGCCTAATATTTTAAAAAATGATCATATGTATCATTTATATACGGAAATCAAAGCTAATTTAAATGACAAATCATACATTGGTTTAATCGATCGTTTACATCCTACACCTGCGTTAGGTGGCTACCCTAAAGAAGAAGCGCTTGATTTTATTGAGAATAAAGAGTTTGGTACTCGAGGTTTATATGGCGCGCCGGTAGGCTATATTGATGTTTATGATGATTGTGAATTCATTGTTGCTATACGTTCTATGCTAATTAAAGAGCAACAAGCGACTTTATACGCTGGATGCGGCATTGTTAAAAATTCGGATCCTGATAGTGAAGTTGCTGAAACTGCAGTTAAATTCTCACCAATGATGAACGCCTTAGGAGTAGATAATAATGATGAATCATAGTGAAGCTTTAACTGAACAAGTATTTTCATTTGCTTCAGAGCTTTATGCTTATGGTGTAAGAGAAGTAGTAATTAGTCCAGGTTCACGTTCAACACCATTAGCACTTGTTTTCGAAGCACATCCAAATATTAAAACATGGATTCACCCTGATGAGCGAAGTGCTGCATTTTTTGCTTTAGGTCTTATTAAAGGTAGCGAAAAACCTGTAGCAATTCTTTGTACATCTGGAACAGCCGCTGCGAACTACACACCCGCTATAGCTGAAAGTCAAATTAGTCGTTTGCCTCTCGTTGTTTTAACGAGCGACAGACCGCATGAACTGCGCAGTGTGGGTGCACCTCAAGCAATCAATCAGGTAAATATGTTTAGTAATTATGTGAACTTTCAATTTGATTTGCCGATTGCTGATGGAAGTGAACATACAATTGATACAATTAATTATCAAATGCAAATTGCAAGTCAATATTTATATGGACCACACCGAGGACCGATTCATTTTAATTTACCATTTAGAGAACCACTAACACCAGATTTAGATCGTGTCGATTTATTAACATCTGTAACTAAAACGTTACCTCATTATCAGAAATCGATTTCGGTAGATGATATAAAAGACATATTACAAGAAAAAAATGGTCTCATCATTGTCGGAGATATGCAACACCAAGCTGTTGATCAAATATTAACGTATTCAACTATATATGATCTGCCAATCTTAGCAGATCCCCTTAGTCAGCTTCGTAAAGAGAAACATCCTAATGTTATAACCACTTATGATTTATTGTATCGAGCAGGATTAAATTTAGAAGTAGACTATGTCATACGTGTAGGTAAGCCAGTTATTTCTAAAAAATTAAATCAATGGTTGAAGAAAACCGATGCGTATCAAATTATTGTGCAGAATAATGATCAAATTGATGTATTTCCGACACCACCTCATATATCTTATGAGATTTCAGCAAATGATTTTTTCCGTTCATTAATGGAAGAACCACTTGTTGAACGAAAAAAATGGTTACAGCAATGGCAATCACTTGAACAACAAGCACGCATTGAAATAAGTGATTACTTAAAGCATGCGACAGATGAAGCGGCATATGTAGGGAGTTTAATTCAAAAACTTACAAAAGAAGATACATTATTTGTTGGAAATAGTATGCCAATTAGAGATGTCGATAATTTACTGTTTGATAGTGAGGCATCTGTATACGCTAATCGGGGTGCCAATGGAATAGACGGAGTAGTTTCAACTGCGCTAGGTATGGCGGCACATAAGAATGTGACATTGCTTATTGGTGATTTATCTTTTTATCATGACATGAACGGTTTATTAATGGCCAAATTAAATGAACTTCATATTAACATTGTATTAGTTAATAACAACGGAGGAGGTATCTTTTCATATTTACCTCAAAAACGATCGGCTACAAAATATTTTGAGCGATTATTTGGAACACCAACAGGCTTAAACTTTGAATATACTGCACTGTTATATGATTTTACATTTAAGCGCTTTGATAATTTGACTGACTTTAAATATGCTGAATTATCTAAAATGGGTTCTCACATGTATGAAGTTATAACCAATAGAGACGAAAATTTGCATCAACACCAAAATTTATATCAGAAATTGAGTGAGATTGTTAATGTTACATTATAATTTTTATGAATCTAAGAACCAAAGTAAGCAATTATTGGTGATGTTGCATGGTTTTATAAGTGATGCTACTACTTATCATTCACATATAGAACGCCTCGTAGAACATACAAACGTGCTCACAATTGACTTGCCTGGCCATGGCTTAGATACTTCATCTATGGACGAAGTGTGGGATTTCCCGTTTATTACACGTCAACTTGATGAAGTTTTAATACAATATCAAACATATGATGTGTTTCTTCTAGGTTACTCTATGGGTGGCCGGGTAGCACTTTATTATGCTATACATGGTAATGAAACGCTATCAGGGTTGCTCTTAGAGAGTACTTCAGCAGGTATTCAAAATGAGACGGATAAAGTAGAACGTGCCCAAGTGGATGCTGCACGTGCAAAAGTACTTGAAATTGCTGGTTTAGATATTTTTGTGAATGATTGGGAAAAGTTACCACTTTTTCGTTCGCAGTATAATCTAGCACCTGAGATACGCCAAAGTATTCGCAATAATCGCTTGAATCAAGATGCTAATAAATTGGCCAAAGCACTTCGTGATTATGGTACTGGTCATATGCCTAATTTATGGCCACATCTATCATTGATACGCATTCCTACTTTAATTTTAGTAGGGGAAAAAGATAAAAAGTTTGTTCAGATAGGACAACAATTAGAGAATCACTTACAAGATAGTCATAAAGTTCAAATTTCTAATGTCGGACATACAATTCATGTGGAAGATAGTACGGAATTTGATACAATAATATTAGGTTTTTTAAAGGAGGAGCAAAATGACTAGACAGTGGGAAACACTTAGAGAATATGATGAAATTAAATATGAATTTTTCGAAGGGATTGCCAAAGTAACGATTAATCGTCCAGAAGTAAGAAATGCATTTACTCCTAAAACAGTTGCTGAAATGATTGATGCATTTTCACGTGCGCGTGATGATCAAAATGTATCAGTAATTGTATTAACTGGTGAAGGGGACAAAGCGTTTTGTTCAGGTGGAGATCAAAAAAAACGTGGACACGGTGGTTATGTAGGTGAAGATGATATTCCTCGTTTAAATGTATTAGATTTACAACGTTTAATTCGTGTGATTCCTAAACCAGTAATAGCAATGGTTAGAGGCTATGCAATTGGTGGAGGAAATGTACTTAATGTTGTTTGTGATTTAACTATCGCTGCAGACAATGCTATTTTTGGACAAACTGGACCAAAAGTAGGCTCATTTGATGCTGGGTACGGTTCTGGCTACCTAGCTCGTATAGTTGGCCATAAAAAAGCAAGAGAAATCTGGTACTTATGCCGTCAATATAATGCACAGGAAGCTTTGGATATGGGCTTAGTGAATACTGTAGTTCCATTAGAACAAGTTGAAGACGAAACAGTTAAATGGTGTAAAGACATCATGCAACACTCACCAACTGCTTTACGTTTCTTAAAAGCAGCAATGAATGCTGATACTGATGGTTTAGCTGGTTTACAACAAATGGCTGGAGATGCGACTTTACTTTACTATACTACTGATGAAGCGAAAGAAGGACGTGACGCGTTTAAAGAAAAACGTAATCCTGATTTTGACCAATTCCCTAAATTCCCATAAGCAATATGTTGAATAATAGACTGGTTTTGAAATGCATATTATAATTACAATTCCAATCTAGTTACTGAATAGCAATTATTTAAAATCGCCTAAGACACGAATTATGTCTTAGGCGATTTTATTATTTCATTGGAATTAATAAGTATCAGTAACTATTAGCAAAATTGGGAGATATAAGTAATCACCAATGTAAAAAATGAAAATGTACTATTTAAAGTGGATGCTCACGATTTGCGAGTGTAAATCTCAGATAAGCACACACACTTGATACATTTAAACCTATTGTTGTGTGGGCTTGGTACACTCATAAATTTCAATTCAGGAATAAACGTTTGCCAGACGATTTATTTAGTTGGAGTGGTCATTTGCTCTGGATAATGTTGCTGTAAATAATTTTCTAATCGATGCATTCCTTTTTTTAATGTTTCCATATCATAAGCATATGAAATTCGAATATACCCTTTGCCAATATCGGTGAAGGAAGAACCAGGAACCATAGCTAAGTGTGCTTTCTCCAACACATCAACACAAAATTCAAAATCGTTTTCCGTAAATCTTTTAATACTAGGGAAGATGTAAAATGCGCCTTCAGGTTGAGCAGTTAATTCGAAGCCTAATGATTCTAATTTTTCTTTCAGGTAATTACGACGTTCGATATAATCACGATTCATGTATAGAGGGGCATTTATCCCTTCATTTAAAGCGGTAGTACAAGCAATTTGAGCTGGTACATTTGCACAAATACAATTGTAAGCGTGCATAAAGGTTAATTTTTCAATTAAATATTCAGGACCAAGTAAAAAGCCGATTCGAATACCTGTTGCAGAATGGGACTTACTCAAACCACCTATAAGTAATAATTGATCTCGAATTTCTGGAAATTCAGCAAAAGATGTATGTTGTCCTTTAAACGTATTTTCAGCATAAATCTCATCACTGATTATAAAAATGTGTTTGTTTACAAGTGTGTCTACTATATTTTTGACTTCAGAGCGTTCGAGTATTACACCTGTTGGGTTGGTAGGGTAATTTAGAAGTATAGCTTTAGTTTTATGCGTTAGATGCGACTCAATCAGTTCAGGTGTTACTTTAAAATCTGATTGTGTGGTATCTATATATACTGGATTTCCACCTAGAGTTTCAACTAATGGGATATAACCAGCGTATATCGGTCCTGGAATAAGTATATCATCGCCAGGCTCAATAATGCTTCTTAACGATGTATCTAATGCTTCACTCGCACCATTAGTAACGATGATTTCTTCCTCACTATAAAGGAAATTATATTTTCGTTTAAAATATTGGCTAATAGCTTCGCGTGTTTCAAATAAACCTTTGTTATGAGAATAACTTGTTTTATCGTTTTTGATTGCTTTGATATAAGCATTTTTGACCACATCTGGCATAGGAAAATCGGGTTGTCCAATTGTTAAATTAACACAATCGTCAATCGCTTTAATTCTATTAGAAAATTGACGAATACTAGGGGCTCTTAAAAATTTTGAACTTGAATTTAATGATAATTTCATTTGCTAAAACCTCTCTATATAAAAATACCAAAATGTAGTATTTAAATTGTTTAAATAGTCTCATAATTCTTTCAAATTATTACTATCATAACATATTTTAATCTCTACATTTTGGTGATTTACTGAATTGTTTTATGAAATTTTAATTTTTAAATTGAGAGGGCCTTTTTAAATTAATGAACGGATTCGTCCATTTGCAAACCCATTTTGAAGATAATATTAATACAATCACACTCGCACTGATAAATAAATAAAGATAGGTAAAGATAGAAATCTGATCCTTAAATGGATATAAATCAAACCCGCGAATGACTCCTATAACGATACCGTGTAATAAATAAACAAACATTGTGCGCTGTCCTATATATGTATAAATACGCTTAGTTTGTGGCATTAGATTTAGAAATGCACACATAGTTAAAAGTATAATGATATAGAGTAATAAGCGTTTTAGAGGACTATAAACATCCTCCCCGTTACTTTCTAAAGAAGTATAAGGTGTACTTCCTAATAACCAATCTCCATTAATAGGATGGATTGTGTATCCTATAAAGAAGGTAATCAGAATGATTATTGAAATGGGGATCCATTTTTTATTTCTAAGTTTTTCCGTATGTGATTGTGTAACCAAATGTCCTATAAAGAAGATAGGGAAGAACACAATGGTTCTTGATATACTCATATAACTATCGATATTGCCAGAGAAACCAGCTAATACAGAAACAAGTATGGATATGAATAATACAATATACGGATTATACCTTCTCACTATAACTAAAACAACGTGAAAGAAAAAAAGGGTGAGTAAAAACCACAATGCAAAAACCGGATTAAATGGGTCTAATTGAATTGCATCTTCTTTACCAGTGAAATAGTAATAAAGTGAGAAAAACGCAAAAAATATTACATAAGGAAGAAGTAATTTTTTTGCAATTTTTTCTAAATAGTTAGGTTTATCTAAATTCTTAGCAAAATAGCCTGAGATAAACAGAAAGGTAGGCATATGAAAGCTATATATTAATAAATATAAAGCTTGTAAAAATTTATCTTCAGATGTATAAGGCTGTAATAAATGTCCTAATACGACTAGAAATATCAATATTGCTCGAGCATTATCGAAAAAATAATCCCTATCTTTGATGGCTGTCATAAACGCTCTCCTTTTTTACAATTTAGACATACTCTAATGTAGTATAAAAATAGGTAATGATGCAACGAATTTGTGCAATGTGTATATTTGTATTGTATAATTTATAAATAAGGCATATAATATTATTAACTTAATATAGTGGAGTAGAACAACATGTATAAACAACTTGAAAAACTTATCACACTGACAAATAATGATTTGAATTTAGTTAATAGACGCTTTGGTCAACGAACTGACATTACTTCTGAACAATTAGAGTTACTACGTATTTTATATAATTATGATCGTTTATCTCAATACGATTTAACTATGAAGATTAGTAGGGAACAATCAATTGTATCAAGATGGATTAAAAAGTTAGTCCAAAAAGGTTATATCATGAGTCAACAATCTCATGAAGATTTACGATGTAAAGAACTGATATTAACTGAAGAAGCAAGGGCTTTAATTCAGCAAATCAACACGGCGAGATGCGAGTTAATTGAAGCGAGATGTCAATGTCTATCTTCAGACGAAATTGCAAGTTTAAATCAATTATTAAACAAACTTAATAGTAGACACATTTTCATCTGATATATATCGGTTTTTAATTATGATGTTAAGTGTAAAATACATTCAATTATATATAAACATATAAAGCTAAGCAACTGAATTGTAATATTAAATTACATATAAGTGTGCTTAGCTTTTTTATATTTGAAAAAGTTTAATATTTAGCATATGTCATATTCGAAGCAGTGACAGGATAAATAATCATCAAAAAAGTAGGCAGCTCTACTTTCATGAACTATGAGAGCTGCCTTACTTCATATTTATTTGTATGTTGGAATTTCGAAGTACTTACCGACTTCACCAATTTTATCATAAAATTGTTTTAATACTTGTGCGTTGACATTTGCCCAATTAATATCAGTTGCATATTGATGCGTACCAGGGTTTGCAGGATTCCAACGCATTTTATATAGCGTATTTTGTCCTGCTTTCACGTATGAATTTCCAATGAATTTAGCGCCACCAATAATTGCTTTAGAGACAGAAGTCCATCCAGCATTTTTAGCGTATTTGATACCATCTACAAGTGCATTATTGTCAAATGCACCAATTCCAAAGACATTATGGTATTTGTGACCTGTTTTAGTTGTGAATTTACCTTTTGAAACATCTCCACCTTTAGCAAGTTGTGAAGTTCCATTACCTGTTTCTACTAAAGCATGTGAGATAAGATAAATTTCATTTAGACCATACTTACGTGCAGCTTGGCTAAATGCAGCGCCTTGGTTTTCAAGTACACCTTTGCCTTTTAATAATTTATTGAGAGCTTGTGCTGACAAGTATTGTGGTTGATCTAAACGTAAGAATTGATATTTTAAGGATGAATCATTAGCTAAACGCTTTGTATCCATAGCATTTTTAATTTGACTATAATTAGCATTTGACCATTTCAAAGGCTCATTTTGTACTTGTGGTTTATATTTAAGACGAGATTGGATATTTATCGCGTTATTTAAAGTCATTCCAGTATATGCATATTTAATTTTTTCCTTAACTAAGTCAGTTGATTTTATCCAAACATATTTACCGTCTAAAAGTTGACCATAGTACCATTTAACGCCATTAATATTTTTTTGCTTAATGACTGTGAAAGTTTGTTCATAATATGGTTTTAAAGAATATCGGTTTGCTTTTGTTGGATCCATATAGAAATAACTTTTACTATTATTGATAACAAAAGTATAGTTATATGGTGTTGATTGAGCGTCAGTACTGTTTTGGATTAAATCCTTAGCAGCAATCCATCCTGTTCTGTTATTGACTGTACCGTATAGATATAAATCTTTACCAACGTAAACAGCTTTGGAAGCATTAAATGCTTGATTAGCTAGCGTATTAGGTGCTAGTAATTGTTGGTTTTTAGTACCCCAAGCAATAGAATATAGACCATTATTTGTAGGTTTTACTGAATATTTACCTATAGACTGAGTTTGTTTTCCGATATTTTGAGTTGTCACATCATTAATGTTTACCCATCCTAATGGAGTATTACTTGTTCCATCTTGAAGTAGTACATACGTGTTATTACCTTGAGTACGTTGTTTATTGATAAGGAATGTACGGTTAGCGTATTTCGTACCACTTTTGGCTGTTTTATCATATACAGATGCTCTTATTCCAGAATTATTAGCTTTCACTTGAGCAATTTGATTTACAGTTTGTGTAGATGGTTTTACTTGTTTAGGTGCTGGTGTTGATTGAGTAGACAAAGCTTGAACTTTTGATGGTGCAGTTAAATAGTATTTACTAATCCAACCAGATTTACCGTTCACTGTACCATAAAGATATGTTGCTTTATCAATTTGTTGTTGTTTAGTTGCTTTAAAAGTTTGATCGCCTTTACCTGAAACTGTTCCAGCCACTTGATTATATGTGCCCCAAGGTACTGTGTGTAATTTAACACCAGGTTTGACGTTGTATGTTTGATTGATTTTTACAGGTGATTTAGCTGTGTTGTAAATGACCTCATCTTGTTTTACCCAACCATAATTTGTACCAGTATTATAATCACCAACAAGATAGAATTTTTTATCACCAAGTGTGGCAGCTTTCGTCACTGACAATGTACGTTGGATTTGATTTGTTGTCTTTCCTTTAGTGTCATAAACTGTAGTATATAAGCCACTATTTTTTGCATTGATTTGAGCAACACCACTATTGTTAGTCACTGTTAATTGGTTGTTTGTTGAAGGTTTAGTTGGATTGCTAGGTTTAGATGCTGTAGTTAAGTAATATTTACTAATCCAACCAGATTTACCATTCACTGTACCATAAAGATACGTTGCTTTATCAATTTGTTGCTGTTTAGTTGCTTTAAATGTTTGATTTCCAGTACCAGATACTTTGCTAGCAACTTGTTTTGGTGTACCCCAAGGAACTGTGTAAAGTGTTGACCCTGCTTTAACATTATATGTTTGATTCACTTTTACTGGTGCCTTAGCAGTGTTATAAACAACATCACCTTGTTTAACCCAACCGTATTTTTTACCGCTATTGTAGTCTTCAACTAAATAGAATTTGTTATTTCCTAATGTTGCAGTTTTAGTAACGGATAGAGTTTTTTGTACTTGATCAGTCTTATGACCTTTACTGTCATAAACAGTTGTATATAAGCCATTATTTGTTGGTTTAATTTGAGCAACACCACGATTAGCAGACACAGTTAACTTATTATTAGTTCCTCCTGATGGTTTAGAAGGTTGTGACGGTTTTGTAGATGTTGTGCCCCAAGGTGCTACTTGCTTCGTTTTAATTAAATATTTTTCATAAATTAAGTCATATAATTCTGCATAGCTATAATTGTGACTTCTTAAATATTGGTGAGGGTCAGCGTGATCAGTACCTCCTAAGAAGTTAGAGATAGCAGCATGTGTCCAAACTGTTCCTCTTCCATCGTTTTCAGCGCTATCAGGTTTTAAATTATAATATTGCAATTGCGTTGCAGCATAATCAGCGTAGTTGTTCATTGAACGTGCAAATGAATCATAATCATGTGTATGGACGATTTCAACATTGATAAAACGTTGATTTCCATATGGACCTGCACCCCAAGATAAGTAATCTGTCGGAGCTGTTTCTATAATTCTATTGCCATCAACAAATGCGTGTACGAATGCATTTGTGTAATTACGTTTCATGAAAGCAATCTCGCCATCGATTGTTGAGTTATCATTTGCAGTATCATGAACAACGATACCTTCAGGACGTCCCACACCGTTTCTATAGCCATATTTAGGGAAATATGACGTATAATCTTCTTCAATTCTTGGTGCTTTCATATTCTTTTTACGAATATAGTTATTTATTGAAGAATTAACCTTTGGTGTATATTTCGGTAATGATGATGTTTTTTGACTAGATACAGAATAAACTGTTCTCGGTTGAGCAGTTGCACTAAATGGGGTGAATTGCTTTGTATCTATAGTCGCTTGATTAGATGCCGTTTCTTTTTTTACAGTATTAGTTGTTACACGTTGAGCTGGTTCTTTATATTTATATGAAGTAGTTTGTTTAGATGTAGCATTCACATTGTTTAATGAGATAGGCTCTAAATGGTCTGTTGAGCTATCATCGTCTTCATCATCGTAATCAAAATTATAACCAGATGCGTTTGTATTTGATACTTTAGGTGTAGCAGTTTCATTTTGTTCAGAAGTTACTTGCTGACTTTTTTGTTGGCTTTCATTATCATTAGAAGCAGTTTGAGTTTCAATTGCTTGATTTTCGGAAGGTTGACTTGCAGTCATCTTCTTGTCTTGTTGTTCATTATTTGCGTTAGCTCCTAAATCTTTCTCATTTTCTTTTGCTACAGATTGTGTCTCCTGTAATTGATTTGTATCAGTGGATGTTTTATCTTCTTGTGTCAAATCATTTGTTTCTTCTTGTTGATTTTTTGTAACAGAATTCGTTTGATTTTGATTCGCATCATCTGTTGATAAAGATTGTTGCTTTTGATTTGATGAAATTTCATTATAAGTACTCATTTCATCTAATGATGCATCATATGTAGTACTTTGTGTGTCTTGTTTAGGTTGAACTTGGGTAGGGTCTTGATATGTTTGTGTACCAGATACATTTGTAGTTGATTGTGTAACTTCGCTTTTAGCTTTTTCTGCTTGTTTGAGGGCAGTTTGATCATCTAATACATTTTTATGATTAGACTGATTCTGTGGTTGTTCAGCAGCATTTGCTTGATGTGCAGTAAAAGCTGTGCCAAATAACGTTAAAGCAACCATAGACGGTAATTTGTAATTGAATTTTTTCGCCATTTATTTCTTACTCCTCGCATTAATATGATTTGTTTCAATTATAATCTTTAAGGCTTAACACTGTATGGCTTTTAACATATTTGTAATGTAATTTTAACCTGTGCCTCAAATAGAAATATTGTTTTTTTATGCTGGGAACATTGTCAAATCACTATTTACGTTTATTATAAGCTTGTAAGCTACATAAAGATTATTACAATTTTTAAAATTGCTAAGTTTGTATATAGAATGTAAATCAATTTATAAAAACTTATTCATACTAATATGATTTATATTTTCTTCTAAGAATACTTTACCAAAAGGTGAGTAACCTAGTTTTAAGTAAAAGTCTCGAGCTTGTAATTGAGCATTCATAGTGAGTTCATTGTATTGGTGTTTTTTTGCAATTGTTTCAATAGCATGTATTAAATTTTTACCGTACCCAAGACCACGATACCACTTGATGATTGCTACACGTTCAATTTTACAAATATGAGTATTTAAAGGTCTAATTCTAGCAGTTGCCATAGGAACACCATTTATATATCCCACTATATGGAATGAGTAATCTTCATATTGATCAAATTCATTTTCGAGTGGTACGCCTTGTTCTTCGACGAAAACACACTTTCTTATTTCAAAGCAATCATCTAGCATCGTTTGGTTTTTTGCTATTTGAAACACAGTATCACCTCCATTTTCACTGGTTTTCCCTTAAAAAATTATTTTAACCATATTGAAAATGAAAATTTATAAAAAATGGAATAAAGCAGGTTCATTATAAATTCATAATTAGTTCATCACCAAAAAAAGAATGAGTCAGGTACATGTCGTGAATATCATTTGTGGGGATAAGAACTGAAGTTTCTATTGGTAAAGTAAGTTGAGTCTTATTATAATCTTTATACATAAGGAACTTCGTTAATTTATTTTAGTGATATTTATTAAATTTTACGAAAGGGCCTTATTTTTTTAAAGTATTTCAATGTGAAATTACATATAAACATAAAGTTTTTGGCGAGACTCTTGAGGGAACAGGTCAAGCTGAAGACTACAGGTTGAAGCTGTCCCCTAAGAAAGCGAGAAAACAATACGAAGTATTATAAATAAAGAAGCCAGTAAATGAATTTATAAAAAACTC
>OBVT01000048.1_pt1 | contig 62327 bp, 31 predicted proteins | sample 1476231 | NCBI WGS metagenome assembly OBVT01 (sample SAMEA2580031, study PRJEB22360) | human gut metagenome | reverse complement strand
AAAAACAGACACTTTTTTAGATATTTAACCTGTCTACTTGACAGGGGGCATATCATAGCGGGTGGTTTATTTGTTTCGCACCTTCGGAGCGAAACGGACTTAAAGTCACAAAAAAACAAACAAAAAGCCAAAATCAGCATGCTGATTTTGGCTTTTTGTTAGGTAAAGAATTTATTGCTCCTTTTTCAGTCTTTTTAGGTGTTTATAAAGACCGAAGGCACGATCCAGTTGCATAGATTCGATAGGACGTTGGCCCTTGATATAGAGATTTCCATTGGTCGCATTCATCAACCCTGTCTTAGCAATGGCATAACCAGTAATCATTCCACTATAAAGGAATCTTTCCAGTTCCTTGACATCTAAAACTCGACTTGAAGGTTCAAGGGGACCATATTCTGCTTCATAAATATCTACAAGTCTTTTAAACTTATAGGCCGTTTTTATGGGCATATCTCCGATAGTTCCTTTTGAATAATAATGATAAAGATTCTGTGGGCTTAAGTCTGCAGAGGCTACCTCTTGACCGTTGGGCGAGTAAGGTTGTGATTTAATGAATGTATTGAGCTTACCAATATCGATGTGGGAGTCGCTAACATTTTCCTTAGGAACAGGGAAGTCATCCCTATCAATAATCTCCCTTCGTCTGATGGTAGCCAACAATTCATAAGGCTCAACTCTAAGTCTTTTTGAAAATTTTTCCAAAGTATCAAGCGAAACCGTTCCTCTTTGATTGATCAGGTTATAGTTGGTTTGAGCCATACCAGATGAGACTACAAAGGCTGTCATGCGTTCTCTGACTTCCCCCTCATCCATATCTTCCGTGATTTCCAGCTTCTTGCGAATGTTGTGCCACAAGTTTTGGGTGACCTGATCAGGATCTCTTGGAAACTCAAAAACCTCATGCTGATTATTTCGAGCTAAGAGCTTTCCAAGTGTAATGTTTTTTCCAGTCACCTTGGCCAGACCGTTAGTAATGGTTACAATCTTTAGGATATTTCCCTTAGGCTTGTTCATAAAGAGCATCCGAAGGCTTCCTGCCGGAATCCCCGTGGCTTCTGAGAGCTCTCTGTAACTCTTTTTGTCTTTCCAAAATTCCCCCATACGAGCTTTTTCTGCATTTTCCCAGAAAAGCTCCTTAAGGGGTTTGGGGGCATTCGGCTCATCCGAAAATAGTCGTTTTGACATCATTGTCTCCCTCTAAAATTGCTGTTTATAAATTAGTCCAAATCTATTATCTCATATTTTTAATAAAAATCAAATCATTCCCTAATTAAATATATTTATAACTTTCTATTTGTGCTGATTTTTACAAGATAAAAAGGATTTAGCTCAGTTTTACACGGAACTAAATCCCTTACTTAGACAAACTATCGGAAGTCATAATAAAGCTCAAAAGTCATCGTATGCTGTTTAAAACTAATAGTTATTACGATAATCTCTTTACTTTGCGATTATCAACTCTATAAATGGCTAACATATCTAGTATAAGCCATGTATCACGGGGATAAGCGACATATCGTGTTGACCAGATTGGATTAAACTTTTGTTTATATTGTCTAAGACCACTAAAAGAATAGAAGCGATTGGTAAAGGCATAGATGAGATAAGCCACTTTTTCCTGTAAGAAACTATGTTTCTCAGTTCCTACATTTGACAATGGCGCCATACCTAAATCAAAGAAGGTAACTCCTTCTTCTTTAAAATGAAGTAATAATTTTACAAAAAGATAATCCATGATACCATTAGGGGCTGTCTTTAAGTCGTAACGCATCAGGTCAATGCTTGCTTCGTTAGGTCCATTGCTAGCTAAAAAGGTAACGAAAGCCTGAATGTTATCTTCCTCATCACTTACAAGAGCTATTGGAGCTAATTGAATGTACTTTTCATCAAAATAGCCAAGTGAAAAACCTTTTTCTTGGCGACCATCTAGCCAACTATCCGATATTTCTTTTAGGGTATTAAGCATCTTTTTATCAAAAGGCGGTTGTAATACTTGAAATTGATATCCTTTATTTTCTAGCTTATTCACAACCGTTCTAAACTTCTTCCCGTGTTTTCCTTCAGTTGTAAATTCATCGAGTGATACCTGAGCAGTCTCACCAAACTTCATAAAGTCGTATCCATATTCATGAAGTAAAAGGGTTGTTTCTTGATTAACTTCATAGAAAATAACAGAGATATTTGCATTCTCCGCTTCTGCTAGAAACTGTGATAAGCCTTTTTCTAAGTAGCCTAAGTGTGCTAGTGGATCCGACATAACAACACACTTGTTATTTTCAATTGCGAATTGGAAAACAACTTTGTCTTGACCATCCTCCTGGTACCAATAAAGATATTTATCACCTAAAAAAGCTAAGGCAGCATCTAAATTTAAATTTGGGATTGTTGCGATAAAGTCTTGGTATCGTTGTTTATCGAAAACTTCTCCGAAGTTCTCTTTAATTTTATTACTTTCACGAAGAACCAAAACATACAAAATAACCAATATCAGAGATAAACCAAGAAAATGAATCCAGTGTGTAACCAGATGAGAGAGATGTTTTAACTTAAACACATGATGTGGATTCAAATGTCCTAACAAAACAAGCGTCAAGAAGAAACTACCACCAATATAGGATATATCTTTATAACAATCTTCCCAAGCATAAATATAATGTCTGCGAACAAATGTATCCTTATTCCACCATACGAGAAACAAGAGAACCACTAAGAAAAGACTACTTGGTAATGAAAAACTACCAATATTCAAATAAACAAGACTTACTAGCCCTAGGACAGTAGCCAGTGTTAACGTAAATTTTAAACGTCGTTTAACTAATCTTGCTAAAAGGAAGAACAGAACACCAAGAACAATACTAGGAAGTTGAAAAACAAACTGTCCAGTGCTAGGTGTAAGTTCTCTAAGCAAAGGAAGATGTCCTAATTCTTGAGGAACTATAGCTGAAACGATAAGAAAGAAACCAAAGAGTCGCAACCCCCAAACCAATACTATAGCGGATAAGGCTTCAATGACCTTTTGAGGAATTCCTAAATATTTCTCATTAAGTCGTCCACCCATATTCTTTAAGAATAAAACTACTCCTAAACAAAAAGGGAGAATATAATAGAATAACCGAAATACAAGTAACCAACTTAGTGCCTGAGCTTTATCAATCCCAAGACCAACTAAACCAGATACCATAATTAAATCAAAACTACCTAGACTACCTGGAATCATTGACATAATCCCAATTGTAATAGCAATCATAAAGAGGGGAATTACATCATAACTTGGTAAATTATAGCCCAAAATATACCCAACCAAAAGGAAAAAACTTAGTACACAAGCCCAATCAAGGGCAGAAGCTAATACTAAAGATAAAATTGTCTTTCCACCCAGCTGGCCAAAATAGGCCCAATTTTTTCTATTTGAAACAAATAAAACAATTGGGAGATAGAGACTAGCTCCTAAAAGGACTGGCCAATACTGCTTAATACCAATTGATAAAGGGAATAAACCTGTCAAAACCAAGCTTATCAGGGCAAACAGTGAAAATCCACTCATGAAATAAGGAATGACACGAGAAATGCCCTGCATACTTTTTTCAGGTCGTTCTTCATCTCCATAGAAAGAATATCGTAAACCAATATCTACCAAGCCGGCAAAGCCAATCATATTATTCAAGCTATTAATGGTCCAGCTAGTTTCTAGTAAGTAAGATAATTTTTGTTTCTGATTTAGCTCTTTATTTAAGATACTATCATAGAAGATCATTGGCGCAACAGCCATAAAACCAAACAATGCTAAAAAGATGACATTTAGTGGAGACAGTTTCCCCAGTATTTCTACAATCTTATCAAACGAAATCGTCTTAAAAAGTCTAGTTATCTCTACAATAACTAGACTAGCAATAGATAGAAATAAAACGAGTTTGATAAGTGTTTGCCATTTTTTAACCCAATTTAAAAATATTTGCAAACTCTACTCCTTTTATCCTAATAATGTCTGTAAAATCGGAATCACAATCACAAATAAAACCGTACTGAGAGTGACCACATTCGTTGAAAACTCAACATCGCCTTTACCTTGATTGGCAAGGATAGGAAGAACTGCCAAGGCTGGTGTTGCAGATTGAATCATAAAGGTTCTAAATTCTGGTGCTACCATATTTGGAGAGAAGAATTTCAAAACCAGGAGCATGATGACAGGTGCAAGGATAAAACGTCCAACCAGTGTGATGATAGTATCTTTATCAAAGCGAATAGTCTGAAGCCCTGCCTTAGCTAGGACGATACCAATATAGACAAGAGATAACGGCGTTGTTAAACTACCAATATAAGTCAAAGTACTTTCCGCAAAACTTGGGACAGGAATACTTAACACCAAAAATACGAGGGCTACGAGAAATCCTAATAAAGGAGCTGGGAAGAGCTTCTTCCAATTAAATTTTTGAGCCTGTTTTGAAGCCCCTTCTTTGCTATCAGAAGTCATCAGATAGACACCTAAGGTCCAAGTAGAGACAGTATTTGTAATATAATACACCAAGAAGTAAGGAAGGGCTTGATTTCCAAACAGAGCGATATTTAAAGGCAAACCAATGAAAATAGTATTGGCATTAACAAAGGTATTAATCATGGTTCCTCGACGACCTGGGCGCACTTTAAAAACTTTCACTGCGATAAAGGCCGCTAGGTAACCAAGAATGAAGGCGATAAACGTATACAACAAACCGCCAGACAAGCTAATTAGCTTATCTAAAGTTAAATATTTAAGAACAGAGGTAAAAATCGAAACTGGCATGGCCACGTTCATAATGAGTTTAGATAAGTCATTTCCAAAACTCTCTTTAAACCACCCACGGACCTGTAAGAAATAACCAAGAATGATGATGACGATAATGGGTACAATACTCTGAATCGAAGTTAAAAATATTTCCATAATCTTCCTTTCTATATATTAGGATATACAGTAAAAGGCGTACGAGGCATCTAGTCGCACTCGTACACCTCCATTAAATTTACTTATTTATATTCTGGATACCATTTCAAATCACGGACTGCTTTAGCCATATCTGTTTCTTCAGCACGCGCAAGACCTTGTTCTTGCGCTTTTTTAGCAACTGCTTCTGCTACTTTGATAGAAACATCAGCTACATACTTGAATGGAGGCAAGACTGGTGCTCCTGGTTCGCCTGGATTGACAATACCACTCAATGAATGTGCGGCAGCTCCAATCATTTCATCCGTCAAAAGACTCGCTTCAGAAGCCAGCATACCAAGTCCGAGACCTGGATAAATCAGGGCATTATTCGCTTGACCAATCACGTAGTCCACACCTTTATAGGAAACTGTACCAGCTGGAATTCCTGTCGCAACAAATGCTTTTCCGTCTGACCATTCAATCAAATCTTTGGCACTTGCCTCAGCTAGTTTGGTTGGGTTTGACAATGGGAAAATGATAGGACGTTCTGTGTTTTCACACATAGCTTCTACAATTTCTTTTGTGAAAGTATTCGGCTGAGTTGAAGTTCCCACAAGAATCGTTGGTTTAACCGTCTTCACTACTTCAAGAAGGTCCGTCAACTTGTCTGCATTGGCAAAATCAGAGCGTTTCTTAGCAAATGGTTTTTGTTCCGGAGTTAGGTCGTCCATGTCATCAAAGAGGAGACCTTGTTTATCCACCATAAAGAAGCGTTTATAAGCTTCTTCTTCAGGCAGACCTTCACTAACCATTTCGCGAAGGACACGAGAGGCAATCCCTGCACCAGCAGTCCCACCACCATAGCAGAGATAAACTTGATCCGTTAATTTTTCTCCTGTAATATCCAATGAACCAAAGATTCCACCGAGGGTTACAATACCAGTTCCTTGAATATCATCGTTAAAGGTTGGGATTTGTTTTCGATATTTTTCAAGGATGTTGGCAGCGTTTAAGCGACCGAAATCTTCCCAGTGAAGGTAGAGTTTAGGGAAAAGACGTTCTGCAGTTTGGACAAATTGATCGATAAAATCATAGTAACGATCACCACGTACACGTTCGTGACGATTTCCCAAGTAATTAGGATTGTTACGTAATTCTTCACGGTTGGTACCTGCATCAATGACCAAAGGAAGCACCATTGAAGGATCGATTCCTGCAGCTCCAGTATAGACCATCAGTTTCCCAACAGAAATATCGACACCATTTGTACCCCAGTCACCAATACCAAGAATACCTTCTGCATCTGTCACAACAATGAGACGAATTTCACGGTCCCCTGCTGCATTTTTCAAAGTTGCTTCGATATTTTCAGGATGATTGATATCAAGATATGCGGCATATTGTGGATCTACAAAGAGGTCGCTATAACCCTCAATGGTATCAGCAATGGTTGGGTCATAGACAATGGGATTAAACTCTTCCAAATGTTGAGCAAATAGGTAGTAAAAAAGAGTACGATTTGTATTAAAAATTTCCATTAGGAACAAACGTTTTTCCAAATCGTTGACCTTCGTTTGCATTTGCGCATAAGTTTGCGTTGCTTGTTCTTCAATGGTTTGAACGTAAGGTGGCAAGAGTCCAACCAAACCTAACTCCTGACGTTCTTCCAAAGTAAAGGCAGTTCCTTTGTTAAGGAAAGGGTTGTTTAAAATATCATGTGCAGTCATAATGCGACCTCCTTTTTCTATATTATACTACCATTTATGTACGATTAAAAGAACAGTGTATCATTTAATGTCCGTTAATTTCTTTTATGCTATAATGGACAATAATAATCTTATATCGTACTTCGTATTGTTTAAAAAGTTATTTTTGTCAATTAAAACTTGTATTCTGTTTATATGACAACTAAAAATTATTTACAAAAATATATTTCACAAAAGGTGAAATATTTTCGCACACAAAATAAAATGAGCCAAGAGGAACTTTCGGAACAGGCAGGACTCGGACTCAAGTATATCAATCAACTAGAAAACCAAAATGTGAATCTGACCATTCACAGTCTAGAAAAAGTGATTGTTGCCTTAAACTTGACGCCAGAGGAATTTTTCAATTTTAACAGCCTCGAGGCCACCACTGACAGAACCGATAACCTCTCACTGAAAAGAGTTAACATGAAGCTAAAACAACTTCCTGCTACAAAGAGGGAGAAACTCTTAACCATCTTTGAAGATATTTTAGATAGCCTGTAGTTGCCTCCTGACTCATCATCGTATTTTAACTCATTAAAAAACTTATAGTCAAATACGTAACCACGGATAAGATTTACTTATCACTTCAGCCGACTTTGACTATATATATCCTTTTAATATGCTTTTGAAAGTGAGATTTTATGAACCTTAAAGACTTATACTACTTTTATGACCTAAGTAACTTACAATCTTTCACTGATGTAGCCCGAAAACATGAGGTGAGTCAACCATCCATTTCTTATGCGATTAAACGATTAGAAAAAGAGTTTCATTGTCAACTAATTATGCATGACCCTTCTCACAGAACCTTTAAATTAACACCACAAGGTGATATTTTATTGCGACATATAAAAAAAGTGCTTCCAGAACTTCAAGGTGCCAAAAAGGAAATACTACGAAGCATTTCTTCCTATGATACAATCGGATTCCCACCTCTTATTATTGACTATATTGTTCGTAAAGAACCTGCTTTTATTGAAAATGTCTCAGCACTTCGAAATATTCACCCTATACAAGAGGGCTCTATTGAACTTTTAGATCTCTTATCTAGGGGAGAACTAGATGCCAGTTTTATTGGAAGCTTAGAACCTATTATTGATAAACGATTTTCAGTTAAAAACCTTATGACAAGTGATCTTTATTATATTCTGCCTTCAGGACACCCATTAGCAGATAAAGAAGCTATCGCTTTTTCTGACGTTATAAATGAAGATTTTATTATTTTAGACGAACATTTTGTTCATCTAAAAGCATTTCAACATCTGAATGACCAACACCATCATGCTGCAACACCATTCTTTCAAACTGATGATGTTAATTTGCTTAAACAACTTCTTCGCAAAAAGGTTGGTATCAGTCTTCTTTCTGAAATCGCTATAACAAAGGAAGACAAAGATCTAATTGCTATTCCAATGGTTAAGAATGAACGTCTGACCCTTTATGTGTCTCTTATCACCCTCAAGGAAAATAATCTTCATCCTAAGGTTCTCAACTTCTTAAAAGAACTATTTAGCTAAAAGAGACAGTATTATGTTAATTTAGATATTATCTAACCATAAAAAACAACTCCCCTCGTACTTAACGAAGGGAGTTGTTTGACTAATAATTCCAGTTTACCAAGAGATAAATTAAGCTCGAGCCAAACATATCTGCTAAGGCATGAACGAGGAAAAATGGAAGCAAGTTTTTAACCTTGTATTTATAAAGGAAATAATAGAGGAGACCAAAGGCCACACCGATAACCAGAGCCCATAGCATACCCTGATAGGTATGGAAGGACACACGAACAACGGTTGAAAAGAGCAAGACCAACCACTTATACTTATCCTTAACCGAGGTCAAGAGTCCTAGGAAGAAAAATTCTTCGTAGAAACCGTTGAGCAAACCATAAGCAATCGCCATAGGTGACAATGCCATAAACTTATCAATCACAGCCATAGGGCTAATAAAAGCTAGAACCTGAGGACTAAAATAATTATATTGTCCTGACAAAGTACTTACCATATCAGCAAATAAGACCATGATAGCGAAAATAAAGGGTACCCAAAAGAGAACAGACCACTTTAGACGGATTGGCAATTGTTTAAAGTCAAAATGACGTATCCAGAGATAAATAATCGCTAAGGCTAGGAGGATAATCTGCAAGGTGAAATTGCTAGAGTAAGCTGCTCCTTCACTGGCTGTATTTGTTGATGTCTCACTGATTGCGGTAGAAAGGCTTGGAGACAAACTGGCCAAATACATCTGTGTCGAACGAACAATAAACTGACCAAACATAATCAGCGTAACAATACCGATATCAAACCATCTCAGTTCCTTGAGCGGCTGGTCAGGATGAATTTTCTTAAGTAAAGACATGGGCCTTCCCTTCCTTCTAGTATCTTCATCGAAGACTGGTTAATTCTTTAAGGTTATTATAAGTCATAAACCTTAAAGCAACACTAAAATTTGCAGTAAGATTAGTATTTCATTTAAGAAAAGAAAAAGCAAGGGAAAGCATGTTTCCTTTGCTTCAAACTTGTTATTAATCATTCTTTTTGACTACGCTAACTAAGACAAGGAGTTGGAAAATGGCTAGAGCAAATAAGACCATAAAGCCATTTCGACTACCTTGAGCCGTTGCTTGTGCAAAGTCAACCTTGTGATTAGCTTGACTCATAGCAACAATTAGAGATGCTAGGGTTGTTCCCACTGCTCCTGCAAATTGTTGGAGCGTGTTGAAGATGGCATTGGCATCAGCACGTTGATCTAGCGACAGTTGTTTCTGTCCATTGGTCATGACATTACCAAAGGAAACGCCAAGCCCCGTCATGAAAATCATGTAAAAGACGAGAATCAACGTATTGGAAAGAGAGAGACCAAATAAGCTAAATAACAACTGAGCGAGTACGATAAGGGTAGCCCCAATAAGAATCGGTTTACGAGCCCCCATCTTATCTAAAATGATACCTGAGAATGGAGCGAATCCTGCACCGATAATAGCACCTGGAAGCAACATTAAGGCTGCAGAAGTTGTATTCGAGTGGTTAACCAATTGCACATAGTTTGGCAAGAGAAAACTCATCGCAAGGGATCCCAATTGGAAAGAGAAAAAAGCGATGATATGACCTGTCAGTTTACGATTTTTTAAAATAGAGAGGTTGATAATAGGCTTGTCCAATGTTGTTGAACGCCAAATCAAAAGGACAAGACCTAAGCTACCAATCAAAAGCCAACCAAGAACTGAGAAACTAACGAAAGCATGGTCAGCAACCCCATGAAGGCCTAAAATCAAGCCCAAGAAAAGAAAGATGGTAGCCAGTAGACTAAGGATATCTAAAGATTCACGTTGTACCTCACTCTTTTGCTCAATCGAGCGAAGACCTGCAACCAGTGAAGCCAGGAGAATAGGAAACTGGACGAGGAATATAGAACGCCAACCAAAGTGTGCTGTCAAGAGACCACCAACAGTTGGTCCAATGGCTGGAGCAACGGCTGTAATCAGTGTCCCAACTCCCATCATGAGACCAATCTTACGACTTGGCACCTGCTCCAAAATGATGTTAAACATGAGAGGTAGAGCAAAACCAACACCCATCCCTTGAACCAATCGTCCCAAAACAACAAAACCGAAACTAGGCGCTATAAAGTCGATAAGAACACCTAAAATAGACAAGAGATTTGCAACCAGAAAGATGGTTTTCATCCTAAACGAGCGCTTGAGATAGGCAGATAAGGGAACCACACAAGCGACCACTAGGAGATAAATGGTTGTAACCCACTGTACCGTTGACGTATTGACTGAAAATGCCTTCATCAATACAGGAAAGGTGATGTTCATAGCTGTTTCACCAGCTACTCCACAAAATGAAAGGATTCCTGTCGCAAAGATGGCACACAGAACCTTGGTGGAGATTTTTTTGTCTGACATAAGTATTTATTCCTCCTAGATAAACTTAAATATTACGGTAGTGTTGTAAGATTTTGAGAAAGACTTCTCTTTCTTTAGCTGAAAATTGCTGGGCAAACTCTTCTTCCTCTTTTCGAAGATAAGATTGACAGGCAGAAGCGATATTAAGGGCTTTATCCGTGAGAACAACTGCCTTTTGCCTAGCATCTTTTGAAGATGTGTGGCGTTCAATTAGGCCTTTCTTCTCCATTCGCTGTAATAGCACTGTCGTTGTCGAACGCTGAATCTCAAATTCGTGCTCAATGTCCCGTTGAAAGACTTCTTGATCCGCATGATTGGTTATATAATCAATGACAGCCATCTGATTTCCAGTCAAATCATATTGCCTAGCAAACTGGTCAAAATGACGCATCATATTATTATTGGCTTGTTTTAACAAGCGTCCAAAATGGTCCAAAAAAATGACTCCTTAACTATATTGTTAGCTAACTAGCAGTATAGAAGAATTATTAGCTCAAGTCAATAGATTCTTTCAAAAAATAGAAAACTCAAGGACCTAGAATCCTTGAGTTGCTATATTTAGTCTTTCTTTACAGGAATTTCCTTAATCACACGCGCCGGATTCCCACCCAGAACAACATTGTCACCGAAGGACTTGGTCACAACGGCTCCTGCTCCAGCAACTACATTATCCCCTAAGGTCACTCCTGGAAGGATAGTTACGCCTCCACCGGCCCAGAAATTATCACCGATCGTAATTGGAGCACCATATTCAATGCCTGAATTACGCTCGGTTGGATCAAGCGGATGCAAAGGCGTCAAAAACTGACAATTAGGGCCAATCATGGCATTGTCACCAATCGTGATAGGACAGATATCCAGCATGGTCAAATTCCAGTTAGAATAGAAATTTTCACCGATATGGATATTAACACCGTAATCCGTAACGAACTGAGGATTCATGGCAACATTTTCACCAGTCGAACCAAACCAAGATTTAACAATCTCCGCTCTCTTGAGACGATCAGGTTCAGTATTAAAGGCCCATTGTTTTTCTCTTGAGCTGGCCGCTAGAGCACGTAACTCAGGATCGCTAGGTTTATAAAAGTCACCTGCAATCATTTTTTCATATTCAGTTGGCATGGCATACTCCTTTTTTGCTTCTTCTCCTATATTGTAGTATAGAAGTGATGTTACCACAAGCGAAACTCCCATACAAAAGCAAGTAAAGTCTTTATTCTACTTAATTAAGTATCAATGGTCTCACCTACAGCTAAAACCCTATAGCCTGCTGCTTCAACTTCTTTTTTAGTTGTCTTGTAATGACTATAATCATCAATATGAATGGGGTAAATCCTTATTGGTTGAAGGAGTTCTTTCATTCGATTTAACATCTTCAAGTCCATGGTAAATGGTCCACCAAAAGAACCTGATTTTACAGCACCTAAATTAGCAAAAATAGCATCTATATTTTTAGGGACAATTTGGATTAAGTCTGGGTACAAAACAGTATCACCGGTAAAATAAATAACTTTAGTTTCTGACGAACTGGTGATTGTTAGTTGATAGCCATTTACCTTACCAACTATCTTTCGCATGATGTAATTACTGGCATGATAAGCCGGTAATGCTTTTATGGTGATACAATAGTCAGCGACTTGAAATGCTTGTTCTTCTCCCCATTTTAAAACACTATTATTTAAGCATGGCACCCCATCTAAAATTTTCCTATTAGGAGAAATGACGTTTTTTCCTTTCAGATAATCTCTTCCTACATCATCCAAATGATCTTGATGCCCATGAGTAATTAGCCATACATCAACTTTGCTAAGAAGAGACTCATCCTTATAAACATCAGTTTGTTTCTCGGAGACAAATCCTTTAAACTGAACTGATGTTCCCTTAGGTGATAAATCAGGATCAATTCCGATAAAAAATTGATTATCAATAGAGATGACGCCACATGCAACGCCACAATAAGTAAACGAAATAGACATAGTACCTCTTTTTATAACAAGCGACAAGTTGAAAAACTAGACATTAACAATTATGGAATGAGCATTTAAGTGCATAGCTCTTGTAACTAGATTATAGTTTTTATCATCAATTTAATCAATGTCTGTTTACGTTTTGACGCCTTCTTTTACGTTTATAATACTTAGTTTCCACAGACCTCAGTTAGGTAATCCACAAAAAATCCCAAGTGCACTAAGCAACTTGAGATTTTCTTTCTGTCTGGGCATGCCTGAGTCATTCAGGGCTTTATATTATTTGTCCTTTTGATCTTTATGGTCTTTTTTATTTTTCTTTTTACGTCCGTTGCGGCCAAGTCCTAGACCTGTTACCGATACGGTGAAGCCTGCGATATTGATGGTTTCTTCAATCTTACCTTTACTTGCTTCTTCCTCATTTGAGAGATTAATTGGCATCTTGTGTTTAGAGCCTTTACCCTCAGCTTGACTTGAAACAGGTGCTTCAAAGTCATCGCCTGGTCCATAAGTTACTGGTCCCTCATGAGATTCCACTTGTTCTTCGACTTGGTCGAGAACTTCTAGGTCTTGAACCTCTTCAACAACGATATCGTCTGCCTTGTTTTCTTTAGGTTTACCATTGATATCACCTGTAAGCGGGATATAAACAACGGTTTCTTCAAGGTTACGTTGACCAACGGTCTTACCTTCAACCTTATCCTTATCAGCGCTGTAGCCTTCTACTTCTGGTGTGATGACTGTTTCAAACTGACCTTTATTTGAAGTCCAGTAGCTTGAACCAAGCTCTTCACCTGTAACCTTATCAATGGTCAAACTACGTGTCCATTGAGCGGTTTGGATGTTATTAGCAGGAAGTTCTGCTTGTCCATCGCTAGATGTGTAGAGAACTGTGAAGGTTACATCTTTGATATAGCTTTCACGTTCTGGCCATTTAGCACCATCAGGATTTGCTGGGTTAATTGGTGTACCAGCTTCTTGGATGTTATCTGGACCTACTTGAACGGTACCATGACGAAGGGTAACCATGAAGTTTTGGTCAACATGTGAATCACCATCAAAGATAACACCGTTTGTGAAGCCATCTGCAAGGAGGGTATAACCACGATCGCTATAGTACTTGATGCGCTCGATTGTTGAGTAATCGATAACTTCGCCTGATTTACCAAGTAAGTCAACCACTTCAAGTTTCTTACGAGTTGTGCCATCAACATAAGTAACTGTAGCTTTCTGAGCATCCTTAAGGTAAGTTACTACTTCCATGATTTCAGGTGTTTCTACAGAAACATCTGTCATTTCAGCTACTTCCATACGGTCTGGTGTAAATCCAACAACCTCTGGAGAAGGAACAGCTGAGAAGCCAGCTTGAGTACTTGACCATGCTTCATAATTGATAGCGCCTGTCACAAGGTTAACGTTAGCCAAACGTTTGAAATCAAGAACTTCAACGTAGTCGTCGCTAGCCAAACCACCTTCTTCGAAGACATACTGGATTGTACGTGTCACATCGGCACGGTTTTCAAGCATCTCTACGCTATTTGGCCAAACTGGACTATTAACATCGTTTGGATCTACGACTTCACCTGCAACTGGTGCTGGCATATCTGGGTCAATAAGAACCAAACGTTCACGAAGAACAACTTCGAAGACTTGATCAAAGTCTGAGTCACCATTGTAAGTGTGGTCAAAGGCTGCCGCATAACCATCGTTAACGAGCTCGTAACCTTGTTTAAGCAAGTTTGCGATTTGTTCATCAGTAGAGTAGTCAATCTTTTCACCTGAGCTTCCGACGACGACATCACGAGTCAATTCTGACTTATCAAGCTCATGCATGTAAAGGATAATAGCTTTTTGCTCATCCTTAGCATAAACCACGTTGGTATCTTGACCTGGGTGTTCTGGAGTAATAAAGGCCTTTTCAGAAATGTAACCAAGAACATCTGGAACAACTGTTTCCATAGCCATGGTTGGATCTTCAGGATCGTTGTTGTAGCTTGGAGTAGGTGCATTTTCAATAGGTGTACCATACTCATCTACTGGAATAATCTTACCAAGCTCTGTGTAAGTTACTGTATCTTCCACTTCTGGAAGGTCTGGGCGAACTTCAAGACCACCAGCTTGACGTTTATCCGCATAGAAGCCATCTACAACTGGAACTTCTACAACATCGTAAGTGAAGCTGTCTTGATCCCAAGTGCTTGTTTGTTCCACTTGGTTAAATTTACCGTGGAAGCTGAAGCTATCTTGGATGTTGATAACTGGATCTTTGTAGCCTGCACCTTGGAAGGTAACCGTTTGTTTCGTATCTTGCGTGATATCATCCAAGATTGGCTCGTAAACCATGGTTTGGTCCATGCTGAGGTCAATTGGCAATACCAATTCACTTTCAGCTTGGTAGCCAGCAACTTGTGGTGCTGGTGTCTCAATAACTTGCGTAGCATCTTGAGGATCATTAGCATAATGAACTGGCTCTGCATCTGCGATTGGATTACCAAAGCTATCAACAGGGATAATCTTACCAAGCTTTTTATAGGCAACACTATCTGTTGCTTCGGGTTTATCAGGGGTAACAACCTGCATACCAGCCACTGCCTTGTCCGCAAAGTAACCTTCGATAACTGGAACATTAACCTTAGCGAAAGTATAGCTGTCTTGATCCCATGTGTAAGTGTCTTCTGCTTGGTTGTACTTACCAGTGAAGCTGAAGTCAGACTGAATATTAACAGACGGTGTTGCTTCGCCAGCTCCTTTGAAGAAGACAGTTTGCAAGGTTGGTTGCGTTACATCTTCAAGGATTGGAGCGTACTCAACAAGAATATCGTCTGTCAAGCTCTCAGGCATGACACTTTGTTGCATTGGACGGTAACCCGGAATGTGAGGAACAAGAGTCTCACTAACCTTAGTTGGGTTATTAGCATCGTTGTTGAAGGTTGGCGTTGGCACGTTTGGAATCAAACGTCCATTCGCATCAATAGGAATGATCTTACCAAGTGGAACGTAGGTAACGGTTTCTTCTATATTATCCTCAGTAACATCTCTACCCTTAACCTCTACTCTATCCGCAAAATAGCCTAAAACTACTGGTGCATAGATATCATAATACTTGGTTTTGTTTGGAGACCACTCTGTCTCATCAACAAGCTCACCTGTAACCTTGTCGAAGGTAAGAGTACGCACCCAATAAGCCTTTTGCACATCTGCATTTGGCAAATCAGCATTGCCATCTGTACTTCTGTAAAAGACTGTGAAGCTTACTTCTTTTTCGTAAGCATACTTAGATGGCCACTTAGGTCCATCTGGATTATTAGGATTGATTGGAGTATCTGGGACTTGTTCATTGTCAGGTCCCACCTTGGCAACATCGTGTTGCAAGAGGACGAACCACTCTTGATCATCAATATCTTTATCATCAAAAATGGCATCTTTAGGGAATTCGTCCTGAATCAAGTCATATCCCATGTCCTTGAAAGTCTTGATACGTGTTGCTGTCCCGTATTCAATCGCTTCACCCAATTCACCGGTCAACTGGTCACTAACCAAGTAAGCACCAGTAGTTTCATCAATATAAGTGATGCTGGCTTTCTTGAAAATTTTACGATACACAACCGGAGTATCCCCTCCTGGTTTGTTCGGTACTACACTTTTAATATCTGTCATATAATCTTGAACAGCTGGTGTTGCTGTCTCACCCGCCTTTCGTGGATCTTTTTTGTTATTGTTATATTGCTTAGTCAAAGCACCTGGAATATATTCCCCATCTTCTGTCACAGGGATAATGCGTCCCAATTTCCTATAGGTCACATGTTCCGTTACCGTTGGCACATAGGGTGTGACAACGTTAAAACCCGCTTCTTTTTGGTCAGCGAAATAGCCCTGGACAACTGGTACCGATATCTTAGGATAGGTATAACTGTCCTTGTCCCATTCGATTAAGCCAGTCTTCCTATCTCTAGTCCCCGTAAAAACATGATTTTCCATGACTTCAGGGTCTGGAGTTTTAGAATCCGCTCCTTGAAAAATAATCTCTTGCTTTGATGGAATCCTCACGGTTTCCGATTGGGCATGATTATCAAAGAGGGCTTCGTCAGCTCTAGCAAAATCTAATGGAGAGGGGGCACTGTGGTCAGAGCGACTTTTTGGGTTAGTCAATAATTTAGAAAGATCTATAGTATCAACCAAATCAGAGTCCGCTGATTTATGTGCAATATGCTCTTCAGCAGTTCTTGCTGCTGCTTCAGTCGCATCTTCCCTATAGGCTCTCAAAAATACTCCCCCTTTCTTCTTTTTATGAGAAATAAAATCCTATACTTGCTAAGTTCTCATGGAAATCTTTTCTATTAAGATTTCATTTTCCCTCGGAGAAGCTAACAAGTTCTTATCAAAGATTAAAATTTTTGATATCTCTTATATATACTATAATACGAGAATCGAATTTTTACAAGTAAGGTGTAAGAACTTTAATCATTTTAACCCCTAAGTGAAAAAATAGTGCTTTAATGTGCAATATCTATCAAGTAGTTTATGAAAGTGACATCAAAATGAGATTACCCCGATAACTTAAATGATGAGTCTTTAATGGAGTTTTCTCTCCCTAAAGACACTCTCATAAGAAATACACTATAAACTATCACAACTACTTCTCATCTTTGAATGGCTAGAGCCTTACTGTATTTGTTAAAGAAATGGCCTATTAGGAATGACACAGGCCAAGCCTGCGACTAGTCCTCGACTAGGGATGCCAATAAATAACTGGTATTACTCCTAGTATAGATTGACTTTGACGCTTCGTCAATAGATTGGAACCATTTAATGAAAATCCCTAATTTTAAAGCTTTCTCGTATTAAATTGTGCATTAATAATAGTCATTGAGATTAGGCTATTTTGCTGTCATACTGGGCACCAAATAGTCATAGGCATTTCACAACTCATCCAAGAAAAGGTTTAAATGACTATTCACAGTCCACATCTAAGTCTTTACTGAAACCCAGTTACGCCATAAAAACCGAGACTGTTGTCTCGGTTCATACAGTTTGGAAACGATTAGATTTGTCCTCGGCCTTGAGCATCAAAGTAAACCCACCATCCTGGACTCACTTCAACCCAACGGTTAACAGCCATCTCACCTGAATTTGGATCATAGTAACGAACAACGCCGTTCACACGAACCAAATGACCTTTGATTTGTTTACCATTGTTATCAAAGAGGAGGTTTTGTCCGTTGATAGTAACCATGCCTTTGACAGCATTACCATTACCATCGAAGTAATACCAGCTACCATCGATTTCATGGAATTGATTACGGTAAAGCTCACCTGAGTTTACATCATAGTAACGAAGGTTGCCATCAACATTAGCCAAAGCACCTTTCACTTGACGACCATTTTGATCAAAGTAGAGGTTTTGACCATTGATATTTTGTGAACCTTTTACGGCTGCTCCATCATTATTGAAGTAAGCCCAAACACCTGGTTCAATTTCAACAAAACGGTTGCGAGCCATTTCACCTGAGTTTGCATCATAGTAACGGATTGTTCCATTCTCGTTAACAGTACGCCCTTTAACTTGGACACCATTGTTATCGAAGAAGAGTTCTTGACCATTGATGTTTTGGTGACCTGTCACACGTTTACCATTACCATCGTAGTATGCCCAAACGTTATTACCAATTTGTACGAATTGGTTGCGGCCTGATGTATTGTTATTGTTGTTATCTGGTTTTGGATCTTGTTTACCGTTTGCATTCAAGACACCGTTTTGGTCGTAGTAGAATACTTGACCTCTACGGTTTTGACGGTAACCATCACGCAATTGCACCCCATTAGCGAGGAAGAAGTATTGTTTACCATCGATAGTCTTTTCACCGATTGCCATACGGCCTGAGTTATCAAAGTAGTAAACATTTCCGTCGTTATCTTTGATGAAGGCATTCTTAGCATATTGACCATTGTTATAACGGTATCTTACAGAGAAGAGACGTTTTTCAAATTTACCACTACCATCACCGTTTTGGTTATCACCATTAGTTGATTGGTTGCTTCCGACAACTTTTGGAAGGCTAACCTTACCACCATTTGTACCGTAGTAACCGTTGAGACCATTCTTAAGCACGTACTCTGAACCACGGTCAAGAATGTTAGTACCATTCATGTACTTCGCAGACCACTTCGTAATCTTCTCGTCAGTTGTCATACGTTTACCGTTAGAGATTTGAACACGGTCAAAGATTTGTGGGTAGAGACGTTTCAATTCATCAAGGAAGGCACCACCATATTTACCTTGGTAGTCATTACCAAAGGTACGTGTTTTAGCGGCATAGAGGCTATGGTTGATGATTGCGCCATCTTTAGTCTCACCGTAGTTATTAACACGAGTTGCAGTAACTACTTCGTCACCTGGAAGGTTGTAGATTTGGTCTGGAACCCAGTCAGCAATCGCTGAAATTCCCACTGCATGGAGGGCTTTAAGAGCTGCCTTCAAGTCAGCCAATGAACCATACTTGTTGTCCTTACTCATGGCAATGTCATAACGGTCTGTGAAAGCATAACCATTTTGGATGACTGAGTCAAGGAAAGTACCATCATCACTTGAAACGTATTGTGGTGCAAGTTCGAATGATGTAATACCCCATGATTTGAAGAGACTAGCATTTTCAGCAATCTTCTTATTAGTGTATTGTGATGGATTTTGAACGAAGTCTTGGAAGTTAGAGAAACCTTCGTAGATAACTTGTGAATCAAGGGCAGCATTTGATTCGTAGACCAAACCACTGCTGTTTTTCTCTTTACTTGGTGCTACACGCACATCTTGAGTTTCAGAAGCTCCTACTGGCACCCAAACAGCAAGGTAACCATCAACTTGAGGATTACGGATACCACGGATTTCGTTTGCATTAAATGTCAAATTACCATTACCATCAGTGTATTTGACAATGCCGTTAGCATCGCTATCATTCAAGTAAGTAGCCACACCATCGTTTGTTGTCAAAAGCAATGGACGATAAGCTTGGTTACGGTGAGCCGCACCCATGTTAATTGTCAAGTTGCTTGTCAAACGAAGGGCTGGTTGGTTTGAAACGATAACTGCCATACCTTGGTTGCGTGTTTCTGCTGTACCAGCATCAGAAGCACTGTTAGCCCCTGTACCATAACGTACAGATGTCAAGACACCTGCAGCATCCCAACCATTAGTATTACCATAACCGATGTAGTTAACCTTCATATCTTGACCGCCGGCTGCATAGCGGATACGGCCTTTCAAGAGGGTTTCAATAGCATCATAATATGGTGATTTTTTAGCCATATATTGACCATCATCTGTGTACATGTCTCCATAGTAAACACGTGGCACAGTGTCCTTATGTGTAAGCATCAAGGCATATGCTGATGGGATGTTATATTGTGTGTATTGCTTGTTAGCACTACGCATGTCTCTGTTGTAGATTTCAAAGGCTTTCTTCATTTCATCAAGCGTGAAGGTATTCCCTGTTGATTGAGGGTTGATTTCATTTTTGATGATTTGACCAATGATTGATTGTACCTCTGAATCGTGGGCACGAACAAATGAGTAGTTAGCCATACGTTTAGAGTTTTTACCACTTTCAGAACGGTCATTTAAACTATTTGAAATGAGTGGTTCAACTCCTGAACGGTTACCAATTGGACGCAAGAGTGAATATACCAATGCCAAGTGCATAGGGTCATCCATTGGCAATTGAGCACCTTTGGTGTCTTCATTGTAGTAGGCATCATTGTGAGACCATGCTTCCAAGATAGACAAGTGCTTAATAGCTTGTTCTTGGCTTTGATCAGAACCATACTTAGCTTTGAAGTAATCTGAAGCAATTTGGAGAAGGTCAGCATTGACATTATCCACGGCATCGACACGAACACCATCAAAGTTTTCATCTTCAGAACCACCAGTGATAGTACCGATGTTCATGATGTAGTGGAGCCAGTTCAACTGCTCAGCTTGAACCGCTGGGTTTGAGTTGTCGATATCATTAGCCAACAAGAATTCAAAACCACCGTTACTTGTATCCTTAGTATACTTAGGATTGTGTTTACCTGTTTGGCTAGTTGGTGTGCGGTTCAAGAGACGATAGTCAGAGTTAGCATGACTTGTACGACTATCGTTGTTATAGAGAAGGGCACCACCTTGCAAGTGGTCACTATTATCAAGATTTTCAGAAGTTGAATTCCAACCTGGTTGGGTCTTCACGAAATTTTTGATAGTTGTACGCAACCAGTCAGTGTTACCTTCACGCGCAATACGTTCTTCAATACGTTTTTGAACTTCAAGCGCTGCTTGGTCCATTTGGGTTTGTGAGCTGAATGACGTATAGGTCTGATTGGTACCGAGACCTTGCTCCTTCATGTAGTTGAGGTAGCTCGCTTGGATAGCCTTGCTTGGCCACCAAACTGTAAGCAATGGACGTTTGTCATTTTCAGTTGAAGCAGTCCACTCTTTACCATCTTTCAAGATTTCTTTTGGACGGTACCATGTGTTGGCAGTGAAGTAACCATCAACAAGTTCGATATCTTTATCAGTTGTACCATAAAAGGCATTTTTATCACCATTTACAGTAACGTTTGTGTTTGTGCTATCAGCTGATGAACCTGTTCCACCGTTCTTGTCGAAACGGTATTCTTTTTGGTTAGACAATTCACCAGTTTCAGCGTTGAAGTATTGGCTGCCGCCGTTACGTTCAAGAACATAGTTCTTACGAATAGTGCCGTCATCTTCAAGGTAGTATTGTTTTCCATCAATTGTTTTGATGTGGCTTGGACCATCAGTTACGACATTGTTAGTTGCTGGAAGGTCGTTGTTTACTACTGTGACAGTATTATTAGTATTATTAGCATTGTTTGTATTGCCGTTAACTGGAGTTGCACGACGGCCTCCTGTAGGACCACGGCGGGCACCAGTCGCACGACGTTCACGTGTCGCTGCGCGATCAGTAACTGTTGTTGTGTCAGTTGTAGTATTGTTATTTGTTGTATCAACAGCTGTATCATTGGTTGCTGTTGTATCTGTTGTAGTTGCCGCACGATCAGTACCGACAGTCGCTGCCGTATCAACAGCATTCGCTGCAACTGTATTTGTTGTATCAGTTGTCAAATCGAAGGTTGCTGTTGGAGCTGCTTGGTCAGTTGCGACATCATTTGTCGCTGCAACTGCTGTAGTTGGATCCTGAGCAGCCGTTGTATCGTTAGATACAGTACCCGTATCAACAGTAATATCGGGGATGGCTACAGTAGCATCCGTATGTTCGTCGGCCTGAACGACACCGTCGTTAGTTCCTAAAGAAACCGCTGAGACTGCACCGAGCGACATTCCTGTAACTGCGATGGTTACCCATTGTTTCTTAACTTTGTGCATTTTATAATGTACTTTTTTGTCCATAATAAAAAGACTCCTTTTTCCCATTTATAGCTTCATTCTAAATCATTGAAAGCTTTTTTTCAATAAGATTCGATAAATTTTCATAATTTTTAGAAAAGTCCTTTTATTGCTTTAATAACATTAGTTTTAAATGAGTGTTTAGAATTATAAACATGCTCATTTTAGTTCGTTGAGAAACAGATAACTGACACTCTATGGCTATTTAGAATGATTATTGATAAGACCTCCTTTTAATGGGATTACAAGGAAATCTAATGAAAATTCACAAAATCCTTAAAGCACTTCTCTCAAAGCGACCAAAAATACTATCCTTACCAAACCATTAGGTCTGTTAGGATAGTATTTTTTTTAGACTATCTTCTCATACAAAAACTAAATTCTAACTATCTAAGCTATTCATTACTTACTGAGGTGTCAGAGGGTCAAGTTTGGTTACTCTAGTGCTAATTAAAAATACTCTTTCCCATCAAAAACAAAGGGAACAAAAACCAGATAATTCATCATAAAAAAATGCCTCAAATGCCTATCTACCCTGCTGAAAACAAGGAAAACGGAGTATAATAAAGGTGAAAAGAGTTAAACTATTTAGCAACAAATAGAGGGGTCGGTGAGAAAGATGTCAGTACAACATACAAACTTCAACACAAGCCAAGATAAGGGTAAGACTGGTCAAGAGGTCAATAATCAAGAGCTCATTAAGAAGAAGTCTCCAGACAACAGTCTTGCTTCTATTTTCCTTGCAGTCGCCTTTTATTTAGCTATCGTTTATCTTGCCTTATTTTTGCTCTTAGGCCTGTCAAATCCTTGGGGAATGCTTATAATAATTTTCCTAGCACCTAATTTGATTAGTTTTATCATCGCAACTATCTTAACAGGAATAGGACGTAAAAAAGGGAATAAAAACTTTCTATACACCAGTATTATTTTTTACCTAGTTTCAATTTTTTTGGCCTATGACCCTGACTGGGGAGTTTTTCGAGTTGTACCGATTCTGTTAACTATTCTCGTAACAGTGGGAACAGTCATGTATAAACAAGATAATGAGCAAGACAACAAATAAGGGAACATGTTCAAGTGGTCTCGTATTTTTATGTAGTCATTAGTATTTCAAAAGGTCAGTTCCATTTTGAAACTACGACAACATCTCCAAATCAAAAAACACCTCCTAGCTAGAATGGTTATCTAACATGAAGGTGTTTTTTATTGTGCTTATCTGAGCATTGTAAAGACTTTTACAATCCTGAAATACGAATAGTCTTCGTCCTATTCTTCATTTTTCCTACGTTTGGCAAGAAATCCAAGACCAGTTGCAGTTGCCAAGGCACCCAAGGCCATACCTAATGATGAGTCTTCCTCACCAGTCTTAGGAAGCGCTTGGCTACCATGTTTGTGCATAGGATCCTTCACTTCAGAAGTTGATTCTGAAACACTTGTTGAAATACTTGTTGAAATACTTGTGCTTTCAGAGGCACTCAAGAATGCCGATGTAGAGACTGACTCTGATACTGAAACGCTTGATGAAGCAGTTTCTGAGGCAGACAATGATGCACTTGCACTCTGCGATTCGCTCAACGATACAGACTCACTTGTAGAAATTGAAGAACTTTCTGAAAGTGACTCACTCAGTGATACTGAGTTTGAAACAGATTCTGATTCAGACACTGATGCACTCGCTGAAACTGATTCTGAGTTCGATACTGATTGCGACTCGGAAATTGAGACACTTACTGAAGTCGATACTGAGGCAGAGACTGATGCGGATGCACTCGCTGAGGCTGAGACGCTGGATGAGACTGACGCAGAAACTGAGGTTGAAACAGACTGTGATTCTAATACAGACGCACTTGTTGATGCAGAGTCTGAAATTGAGGTACTTACAGAAGTTGACTCTGAGGCTAATGCTGAAGCGGACGCAGATAATGACTCAGACACACTTGTTGATGCTGAAAGACTTGCTGAGGTACTCAACAAAGTTGAAATACTTGTGCTTTCAGAGGCACTCAAGGATGCTGATGTAGAAGCTGACTCGGATACTGAAACGCTTGATGAAGCAGTTTCTGAGGCAGATGCACTTGCTGAGGCTGACGCAGAGACTGAGTTTGATCCAGACTGTGATTCTGAGACTGAGGCACTTGATGATGCTGACTCGGAATTAGAGACTAATTGTGATTCACTGATTGAAGCACTTACTGATGCACTTTCAGAATTAGAAACTGATTGTGACACTGAAACTGAAGCGCTCAATGACACCGACTCTGATGCGCTGACTGATTCTGACACTGAGGCTGACGCAGAGACTGATGCGGATGTGCTTGCTGATTCCGACACAGATTCAGAAACTGATGTGCTAACGGATTCTGATACAGACGCACTTGTTGATGCAGACTCGGAATTAGAGACTGATTGTGATTCTGAGATTGAAGCACTTACTGACGCTTTCTCGGAGTTTGAGACAGACTGTGATTCAGACACCGATGCACTCTCTGAGGCTGACTCGGAATTAGAGACTGATTGTGATTCTGAGATTGAAGCACTTACTGACGCTGACTCGGAGTTTGAGACAGACTGTGATTCAGACACCGATGCAATCTCTGACGCTGACTCGGAATTAGAAACTGATTGTGATCCTGAAACAGATGTACTCAATGACGCCGACTCACTCAATGATGCTGAGTTAGATGTCGAAAGCGACTCACTAGCTGAAATGAAGCTTGAAGCTGAGTTCGAAATAGATTCAACAGTTGAAATAATCGCAGAAATTGAAGCACTAAAGGCTTGAGACTGGCTTTCAAATGCAGAAGCACTCAATGAGCTTGACGTACTCAATGATTCTGACTCTGAAGTCGAGATTGAGGAACTTGTGCTCTGTGATTCACTCAATGATGCAGACTCACTAACTGAAATGGATTCACTTACTGACGCTGATTCGGAGTTTGAAGCAGACTGTGATTCTGAAACTAACGCACTATCTGAAGCGGATTCGGAGTTTGACACTGACTGTAACTCAGACACTGATGCACTTTCTGAAGCGGATTCGGAATTTGATACAGACTGTGACTCAGACACTGATGCACTTTCTGAAGCGGATTCGGAATTTGAAACAGACTGTGATTCAGAGACTGATTCACTTACTGATGCTGACTCGGAGTTTGACACTGACTGCGACTCAGACACTGATGCACTTTCTGAAGCGGATTCGGAGTTTGACACTGACTGCGACTCAGAAACTGATGCACTTTCTGAAGCGGATTCGGAATTTGATACAGACTGCGACTCAGAAATTGACGCACTTAATGAAGCGGATTCGGAATTTGAGACTGATTGTGATTCTGAGACTGATTCACTTACAGATACTGACTCGGAATTTGATTCAGACTGTGATACCGATGTTGATTCACTTACTGACGCTGACTCGGACGTTGAAGCGGATTGTGATTCTGAAATTGATTCACTTACTGACGCTGATTCTGAGTTTGACACTGACTGTGACTCAGACACTGATGCACTCTCTGAAGCGGATTCGGAATTTGAAACCGATTGTGATGTCGACGTTGATTCACTCTCTGAAGCTGACCCTGAATTAGACACTGACTGTGATTCTGAAACGGAAGCACTTACTGAAGCAGAGACTGAATTTGATTCGGATTGTGAAGCTGATGTCGACTCGCTCTCTGAGGCTGACTCGGAGTTAGATACTGATTGTGATTCTGAAATTGACGCACTTACTGACGCTGACTCTGAGGTTGAAACAGACTGTGATTCTGAAACTGACGCACTTTCTGACGCTGACTCGGAATTAGACACTGATTGTGATTCGCTTACTGATGTACTCTCTGATGCTGATTCTGAGTTAGACACTGATTGTGATTCTGAGACAGACGTACTTGTTGATGCAGACTCTGAATTAGAGACTGATTGTGATTCTGAAACTGATTCACTTACAGATACTGACTCGGAATTTGATTCAGACTGTGATACCGATGTTGATTCACTTACTGACGCTGACTCGGACGTTGAAGCGGATTGTGATTCTGAAATTGATTCACTTACTGACGCTGATTCTGAGTTTGACACTGACTGTGACTCAGACACTGATGCACTCTCTGAAGCGGATTCGGAATTTGATACAGATTGTGACTCTGAAGTTGATTCACTCTCTGAAGCTGACTCGGAGTTAGATACTGATTGTGATTCTGAAATTGACGCACTTACTGACGCTGACTCTGAGGTTGAAGCAGACTGTGATTCTGAAATAGACGAACTTTCTGAAGCGGATTCGGAATTTGATACAGATTGTGACTCTGAAGTTGATTCACTCTCTGAAGCTGACTCGGAGGTTGAAACAGACTGTGATTCTGAGACAGACGCACTTGTTGATGCTGACTCTGAGTTTGAGACTGACTGTGATTCTGAAACTGAGGCACTTTCTGAAGCTGATTCTGAGTTTGACACGGATTGTGATTCTGAAATTGATGCACTTACTGAAGTAGACTCTGAAGTTGAAACGGATTGTGATTCAGACACTGACGCACTCTCTGAAGCTGACTCTGAGGTTGATTCAGACTGTGATGTCGACGTTGATTCACTCTCTGAGGCTGAAACTGAGTTTGAGACAGACTGTGATTCTGAAATTGATTCACTTACAGATGCTGAACCGGAGTTCGATTCAGACTGTGATGTCGACGTTGATTCACTCTCTGAAGCTGACTCTGAGGTTGAAACTGATTGCGACTCAGACACAGATGCACTTTCTGAAGCGGATTCTGAGTTTGAGACAGACTGTGATTCTGAGATTGAAGCACTTACTGAGGCACTTTCAGAGTTAGAAACTGATTGTGATGCTGAAATTGACTCACTTACTGACGCTGACTCTGAGGTTGAAACAGACTGTGACTCAGACACTGACGCACTTGTTGATGCAGACTCTGAATTAGACACTGATTGTGATTCGCTTACTGATGCACTTTCTGAGGCTGATTCGGAGTTTGAGACTGATTGCGATTCTGAAACTGACGCACTTTCTGAGGCTGACTCTGAGTTTGAAACAGACTGTGATTCTGAAACTGACGCACTTTCTGACGCTGACTCGAAATTTGATACAGATTGTGATTCGCTTACTGATGCACTCTCTGACGCTGATTCTGAATTAGATACAGATTGTGATTCTGACACAGACGAGCTTGTTGAAGCGGACTCACTCAAGGAACTTGAAACACTCGCTGACTTAACGGTACTCAAAGACACACTCGTTGAAGCGGACTCACTTTGTGAGACACTTGTCTTCAAGGACTCACTCAAGGAACTTGAAACACTCGCTGATTTCTCGGTACTCAAAGAAGCACTCGTTGAGGCTGACTGACTTTGAGAAACGCTAGTCTTCAAAGACTCACTCAAGGAACTTGAGACACTTGCTGACTTCACAGTACTCAAAGACGCACTTGTTGAAGCGGATTCACTTTGTGAAACGCTGGTCTTCAAGGACTCACTCAAGGAACTTGAGATACTCGCTGACTTCACAGTACTCAAAGACGCACTTGTTGAAGCGGATTCACTTTGTGATACGCTGGTCTTCAAGGACTCACTTAATGAACTTGAAACGCTCGCCGATTTCTCAGCACTCAAAGATGCACTTGTTGATGCGGATTGACTTTGTGAGAGGCTTGTCTTCAAGGACTCACTCAAGGAACTTGAAACGCTCTCAGATTTTACGGTACTCAAAGACGCACTTGTTGATGCGGATTGACTTTGTGAGAGGCTTGTCTTCAAGGACTCACTCAAGGAACTTGAGACACTCGCTGATTTCACGGCACTCAAAGACACACTTGTTGAAACAGATTGACTTTGTGAGACGCTCGTCTTCAAAGACTCACTCAAGGAACTTGAAACACTCGCTGATTTCACGGTACTCAAAGACGCACTTGTTGAAGCAGACTGGCTTTGCGAAACGCTGGTTTTCAAGGACTCACTCAAGGAACTTGAAACGCTCGCTGACTTCACAGTACTCAAAGACGCACTCGTTGAGGCTGACTGACTTTGTGAAACGCTGGTCTTCAAGGATTCACTCAAGGAACTTGAGACACTCGTTGATTTCTCAGCACTCAAAGATGCACTCGTTGAAGCGGATTGACTTCGAGATTGGCTGGTCTTCAAAGATTCACTCAAAGAACTTGAGACACTTTTTGAGGCTACCGTACTCAATGAAAGGCTAGTCGATGCAGACTGCTTAGCAGACTCACTTCGACTTTGAGAAATCGATTCCTGCTTAGACTGACTGGCACTTTGCGACACTGACTGGCTGTAATCACTATCCGACAATTTCACCGTCACAACATTGGTCGTACTGTCTTTATAAGTAATCGTTACCGTACCATCACTATTAACCGTATAAGACTTAATACGGTTGGCGACCTCTGGATTCAAGGCAGACACGGCCGCAATAATCTTACTCTTATCTGCGTCTGTTAGGGCAGTCAGGCTGGTCACCTGAATAGTGCTTGTCGGCGCCACACCCGGTGTACGATCTGACAAGCGACCCTGAGTAATACGAATCTCACCCAAGCCATTTGGACGGTTCATATTTGATGCATTGTCAATAGCAGCAACATTACGTTGCCATGTGTTTCGGAAAGAATGATAAAGGTCATCCTTCAAATGAATTGTCGTTGTGATGGTTGCAGGATTATCAGTCGTTGCTGTGATATCTCCCGTAATCGGTGCAATATTACCAGTTCCGTACTGGCTACTACCAAAGAAATTGCCGTTCAAGGCATTGTCATTCAAATCGGCTCTTGCAACGACTTTCATTTCTTTAAGCTTGCCACTGTCATCTGTTGCCGTGAAAGTCACAACAGCATCATCACCAGCATAGAGGGTATAGTTTTTCCCACCACCTTCGAGAGGCGTTGACTTAGGTTCCACACCATCTACAGTCAACTTGGCCGTCACTTCAGGACGCGTTCCGTCCGTCACAGCTACGGAATTGCTGGCATCCGAATACACCGCATAATCACCATACATGATACGAGCTTTGGCTGTTACACCACCTGTTTGTAACTTAACTGTCGGCGTCACAATCGCTTGACCTGAAGCATCTGCCACTGCTGTTCCCACTTCGTCGTCATTATTGTATAGAACAACTGTGGAACCTGGCTCAGCTCCCGTCACCGTTACAGGCGTCTGTGTGTAAGCCTTGTCCAATAATCTCGTTTCAACGGTTGGTGCTGCTAGTCGCTTCACTGGAGCCGTCACATCATTAGTGGTGTTATCTTTATAAGTAATGGTTACCACACCAGATGATGAAACGGAATAAGATTTAAAATCCTTTGAAGTGGCAATATTTGGATTAGTAGCCTTAAACGCTTCCCAAACCTTATCTTTTTCAGCCTGAGCGAGACTACTTGTGGCATTAACAAAAGTACTCGTTGTCACCGCTGTAATCGGATTACGAATGCCATCGTTTTGCGGCAAAACTTGGATACGAAGCGTGCGTGTCACTGACTGATTAGCCGTATTGGTAACTACAAAAGAAACATTATAAATTTTCCCAGGTGTTACGACCTCTGTCTGCCCAACAGTCCCCACAATATTAAAGGCCACTGCACTATTTTTCAATGCAGAGGTCTGAGGCACGTTGATCCCATTCACACGATCACTACCAGAAGCGTAGCCAATGCTTTTAATACTATTTCGTGTAGGAATAGTTTCAACAACATTATAAGCCTGATTGATGTAGTCAGAGTTGTAAACAGAAATCAAGGCATTGTTAGCCGAACCTAAATTATACTGGGGTGCACGGAGATTACTATTAGCATCAATGCGAGAACCATTACGAGGATCACGCTGACCAGATGTCGCACGAAGTACCGCATTGGCAAGACTATTTCTAGCCTGGCGAGCCTGAGAAATCGTAGGCGTCACATCACTGTCACGATCAGCCAGACTGACACGAATGGCATCCAGGGCTTTATCTCCCTTGAGAATAGCAGCATCCGTATTTGGCAAATCGACAGCTTGAGCTTTATAGGTATAAATGTCTAAGGCAAGATCTTTGAGACGCTTTTCTTGTTCTAAACGCTCAGCATCTGCCACAACCGAGGCAGCTAGCAGACCAGTCGCCGTATCTGACAATTGGCGATTAGTTTGTACTTCGGATGTCAAGGAAGCGTTTAATAAGGCTGACTCCGAGCTGACAAGAGTCATCCCCACTTTAGAGTCGCTACTACTATCACTCTTGCTAACTGACTGAACAGAGGCACTTGCGCTTTGCTCTGAAGTTTTTCCAAGCGCACTCTCAGACTGACTGTGAGCAGAAGAATCCGTCTGACTTACTGATTCCGATTTAGAAGCTAATGAAGCTGACAAGGAAGCAGAAAGCGAGGCACTCAATGACAAGGATGTCGATTTAGAAGCTAATTCAGAAGCAGACACCGATTGGCTGCGTGATAAAGACTCACTCAAAGAAGCCTCCGAAGTCTGTCTTGACGCAGTTTCAGATGACTCTTGACTATTTACTTGGCTATCTTGAACACTGGACACAGACTCCATATTTCCAAGAACAACGGAATCAGATGCAGCTAAGAGATCAGTCTTAGCTCCTGCTTCACTTTCCAAAATCGGCTGATCAGTCATTTCATCCGCATGAGCCACGTGAGTTGCAACAGAGCCACCAAGCAAGGCCCCAGTTGCAAGCACTCCTTTGAGCACTGTCTGACCAGAAAAGGCAGGTGCTTCCACCTCTACCTGCTGGGCACCAACAGACGGTATATCCACACCCCCTCTAAGCACCTTAAAAAGACCAAAATTCGACGTCGCCGCGCGAAGCCAGTGCTTCCCTGACTTAACCAATTTAAACCGTGTCACACGATCGGTTTCACGATATTGACCTTCATTCCTTCTAAAAAACATATATACTCCATTTATTTTTGATTAAAACACTCCTTTCAATTTTATCATAAAATTAAGCAAAAAATCTCATTTCAAGATTGCTTTCTAGCGATTAATCCTTTCTTTCATTTCCCTAAAAATACGATAATAATGCTAACCCTAAGACTTATTAAAACTATTTGTATTTTTATAATATCAGACTAAAAAAATCCCCTACCAATTAGGAAATCTCTCTAATCGATAGGGGATATTTGATTATCTCGCTAGAAGATAATGATTAAACTTACTAGGATTTAGAAGTCTTCACTTTCTTCTTCATCTTTCTTACGTTTGGCAAGAAATCCAAGACCAGTTGCAGTTGCCAAAGCACCCAAGGCCATACCTAATGATGAGTTTTCCTCACCAGTCTTAGGAAGCGCTTGGCTACCACGTTTGTGCTTAGGATCTTTCACTTCAGAAGTTGATTCTGAAGCACTCATTGAGGCTGAGATCGAAGCACTTGTTGATGCTGAGGCTGAAAGACTTGCTGAGGTACTCAATGAAGTTGAAATACTTGTTGAAGCACTTGTGCTTTCAGAGGCACTCAAGAATGCTGATGTAGATACTGACTCTGATACTGAAACGGATGCGCTCGCTGACTCTGAGGCAGAGACTGAAGCGGATGTGCTTGCTGATTCTGACGCACTTGCTGATTCTGAGGCAGAGACTGAAGCTGACTCAGATGCGCTTGCTGATTCTGACGCAGATGCTGACTCAGATGCACTTACTGATTCTGAGGCAGAGACTGAAGCTGACGCACTTGATGATTCTGACGCAGAGACTGAAGCGGATGTGCTTGCTGAAGCCGACTCAGATGCTGAAGCGGATACACTTGCTGACTCTGAGGCAGAGACTGTAGCGGATGTGCTTGCTGACTCTGAGGCAGAGACTGTAGCGGACGCACTTACTGATTCTGACGCAGATGCTGAAGCTGAGGCGCTTGCTGATTCTGACGCAGAGGCTGAAGTGGATGTGCTTGATGATTCTGACGCAGAGGCTGAAGTGGATGTGCTTGCTGATTCTGACGCAGAGACTGAAGCGGATGTGCTTGCTGATTCTGACGCAGAGGCTGACTCAGAGGCACTTGCTGATTCTGACGCAGAGACTGAAGCGGATGTGCTTGCTGATTCTGACGCAGAGGCTGACTCAGAGGCACTTGCTGATTCTGACGCAGAGACTGAAGCGGATGCGCTTGATGATTCTGACGCAGACGCTGACTCAGAGGCGCTTGATGATTCTGACGCAGAGACTGAAGCGGATGCGCTTGATGATTCTGATGCAGATACTGACTCAGAGACGCTTGCTGATTCTGACGCAGAGACTGAAGCGGATGTGCTTGCTGACTCTGAGGCTGATACTGAAGCTGACGCAGAGGCTGAAGCTGACGCACTTGATGATTCTGATGCAGAGGCTGAAGCGGATGCACTTGCTGACTCTGAGGCTGAAGCTGATGCGCTTGATGATTCTGACGCAGAGGCTGAAGCTGATGCACTTGATGATTCTGATGCAGAGACTGAAGCTGATGCGCTTGCTGATTCTGACGCAGAGGCTGAAGCGGATGCACTTGATGATTCTGATGCAGAGACTGAAGCGGATGTGCTTGCTGATTCTGACGCAGAGGCTGAAGCTGACTCAGATGCAGATACCGAAGCGGATGCACTCGCTGATTCCGATGCTGATGCGCTTGCTGAAGCTGACGCAGAGGCTGAAGTTGACTCAGATGCAGATACCGAAGCGGATGCACTCGCTGATTCCGATGCAGATGTGCTTGCTGAGACTGACGCAGAAACTGAGTTTGAAACAGACTGTGATTCTGAGATAGAGGCACTTGTTGATGCAGACTCGGAATTTGAAACTGATTGTGATTCACTGATTGAAGCACTTACAGATGTACTTTCAGAATTAGATACTGATTGTGAGCCTGAAACAGATGCACTCAATGACGCCGACTCACTCAATGATGCTGAGTTAGATGTTGAAATTGATTCACTAGCTGAAATGAAGCTTGAAGCCGAGTTCGAAATAGACTCAACAGTTGAAATGATTGCAGAAATTGAAGCACTGAAGGCTTGAGACTGGCTTTCAAATACAGAAGCACTCAATGAGCTTGATGTACTCAATGATTCTGATTCAGAAGCTGAAACTGACGCACTTGTACTTCGAGATTCACTCAATGATGCAGACTCACTAGCTGAAATTGACGCACTTACTGACGCTGATTCTGAGTTTGAAACAGACTGTGATTCAGAAATTGACGCACTTACCGATGCTGACTCTGAGTTAGATTCAGACTGTGATGTCGACGTTGATTCACTTTCTGAAGTCGAAACTGAATTTGAAGCGGATTGTGATTCTGAAACTGACGCACTTTCTGACGCTGACTCCGAGTTAGACACTGATTGTGATTCTGATACAGAAGCACTTTCTGACGCTGACTCTGACGTTGAAGCAGACTGTGATTCAGACACTGAAGCACTTTCTGACGCTGATTCTGAGTTAGACACGGATTGTGATTCTGAGATTGATTCACTTACTGATGCTGACTCTGACGTTGAAGCAGACTGTGATTCTGAGATTGAAGCACTTACTGATGCTGACTCTGAGTTTGAAACAGACTGTGATTCTGAAACTGATGCACTCTCTGACGCTGACTCTGAGTTAGACACGGATTGTGATTCTGAAATGGATTCACTTTCTGAGGATGATTCGGAATTTGAGACAGACTGTGATTCTGACACTGATGCACTTTCTGACGCTGATTCTGAATTAGACACTGATTGTGACTCAGACACTGATGCACTCTCTGATGCGGATTCTGAATTAGACACTGACTGTGACTCAGAAACTGATGCACTTTCTGACGCTGATTCTGAAGTTGAAGCAGATTGTGATTCAGAAATTGACGCACTTACTGATGCTGATTCTGAGTTAGACACTGATTGTGACTCAGAAACTGATGCACTTACTGACGCTGATTCTGAAGTTGAAGCAGATTGTGATTCAGAAATTGACGCACTTACTGATGCTGATTCTGAGTTAGACACTGATTGTGATTCTGAAACTGACGCACTTTCTGACGCTGACTCCGAGTTAGACACTGATTGTGATTCTGATACAGAAGCACTTTCTGACGCTGACTCTGACGTTGAAGCAGACTGTGATTCTGACACTGAAGCACTTTCTGACGCTGATTCTGAGTTAGACACTGATTGTGACTCAGACACTGATGCACTCTCTGATGCTGATTCTGAATTAGACACTGACTGTGACTCAGAAACTGATGCACTTACTGACGCTGATTCTGAAGTTGAAGCAGATTGTGATTCAGAAATTGACGCACTTACTGATGCTGATTCTGAGTTAGACACTGATTGTGATTCTGAAACTGACGCACTTTCTGACGCTGACTCCGAGTTAGACACTGATTGTGATTCTGATACAGAAGCACTTTCTGACGCTGACTCTGACGTTGAAGCAGACTGTGATTCTGAAACTGACGCACTTTCTGACGCTGACTCTGAGTTAGACACTGATTGTGATTCTGAAACTGATTCACTTACTGACGCTGACTCTGAGTTAGACACTGATTGTGATTCTGAGATTGATTCACTTACTGATGCTGATTCTGACGTTGAAACTGATTGTGATTCAGAAACTGATGCACTTACTGACGCTGACTCTGAAGTCGAAGCAGACTGTGATTCTGAAACTGACGCACTCTCTGAAGCTGATTCTGAGTTAGACACTGATTGTGATTCTGATACAGAAGCACTCTCTGAAGCTGATTCTGAGGTTGAAACAGACTGTGATTCAGAAACTGATGCACTTTCTGACGCTGACTCTGAGTTCGATTCAGACTGTGATGTTGACGTTGACTCACTCTCTGAAGCTGACTCTGAATTTGACACTGATTGTGATTCGCTTACTGATTCACTTTCTGACGCTGACTCTGAGTTAGACACTGATTGTGATTCTGAAATGGATTCACTTTCTGATGCTGACTCTGAGTTTGAAACAGATTGTGATTCTGAAACTGACGCACTTTCTGATGCGGATTCTGAATTAGAGATAGACTGTGATTCAGAAATTGACTCACTTACTGACGCTGACTCTGAGTTTGAAGCAGATTGTGATTCAGAAACTGACGCACTCTCTGAAGCTGATTCTGAATTTGAGACAGACTGTGATTCTGAAACTGATGCACTTTCTGATGCTGACTCGGAATTAGACACTGATTGTGATTCTGAAACTGACGCACTTTCTGATGCGGATTCTGAGTTTGAAGCAGACTGTGATTCAGAAACTGACGCACTCTCTGAAGCTGATTCTGAGTTAGACACTGACTGTGATTCTGATACAGAAGCACTCTCTGATGCTGATTCAGAATTAGACACTGATTGTGATTCGCTTACTGATGCACTGACTGATGCTGACTCTGAGTTCGATTCAGATTGTGATTCAGAAACTGACGCACTTTCTGATGCGGATTCTGAGTTAGATACTGACTGTGATTCTGATACTGACTCACTTGTTGAGGCTGACTCATAATTTGAGACTGATTGTGAAGCTGAAGTTGACGCACTTACTGACGCTGAAGTTGAGTTCGACTCAGACTGTGATGTTGACGTTGATGCACTCTCTGAAGCAGAGACTGAATTTGACTCCAACTGTGATGTTGACGTTGATGCGCTCTCCGAAGCAGAGACTGAATTTGACTCCAACTGTGATGCACTCACTGAAGCACTTGTTGAAGCACTTTCAAGAAGACTTTCTGAGATACTCTCTGAAAGGGATGCTGATGCTTTCTCTGATTGAGAAAGAGAAGATGAGACAACCTCTGACTCAGATGCTGAAACTGATGCAGATTCTACCTTACTTGTTGATACAGATTGAGACTCTACTGTTGAAGTACTTTCTACGATGCTTTGAGATGTACTTAAAGATGCACTGGTTGTATCTGCTTCAGACTCTGACTCGATAACCTGACTACCATTAAAGAAATTAACGCTAATATTATCAGTCTTACCTGCAAAAGGTGAGAATGTGAAGGATGTGTCATCACCAGTGATTTTAGCAGTCCAAGTCGATGTTAAGCCATAACCATTCTTGGCCTGAAAACCATTCATTTGGAAATTTTGTCCCCAACTGTAACCGCCACCATCCGTTGTTACTGGTGTTGGATTAGGTGAAGGTGTAGTTCTTTGAGTACCGTCTGAATTAGTAATATAAGTTGTTACAGTTGTTGGAGGAGTAAGTCCCTTACCTAAAGTAAACATCGTTTGTGTTGATGTCCCTGAATTATAGATAGAATATCCAGGACTCATCTTTGAAATATTCCCAAGGGTTGATGTTGCAGGATTAACATAGGAAACAGTGTAGACAAAATTCAGATTTGTCCCGTCATTTGTCACTTTCAATGTATAGTAAATTGGAACATTATAGTTTGAGTCTGTTCCAGTTCCTGTATACACCTTAGTTTCACCAGTCGCTAGGTTAAGGTTTGAAGTGATAGCTGGAGTGCCATTCACTGTAGAGTTCCCATTGAAACCAGCATTTGTCAGCTTGGTCATCATGTTATCGACGGCATTACCAAGACGCTCACGCTGTTCTGCGTAAGCTGCACTTGTTGCTGATGCCGCGATCAATGTCGTTGACTTAGTGACTTCTTCTTGAACAGTTGTAATAGCCGTTTGAATTTCAGCCTTAGCAGCTGTGTCTGTCAATTTTGCTTGATAGTTTTTAGCAATATTAACAAGCAATTCTGCTTCTGAAACGTTTTGGTCCAAAACAGATTTTTCATCATCATGGCTTGCAGTTTCTGAAGCAACTGAGCTTGTTGAAGCTGCTGAATCAGAAGTAGATTCTGAGTTTGAACCACTTGTGCTTTCAGTCTCTGACTGGCTATCAGAAGTTGAATTTTCTTTGCTGAATGATGCAGATTCAGAGATAGCTTGTGATAATTCAGCTGATACTGATTGAGATACTGATTGTGACACTGATACAGATGCATCTGTGCTTGCCTGAGCATCAACTGAAGAGCTTGTAGACTCTTGACTTGTTGAGGCTGCTACTGACGCTTCAGAAGCTGGTGCAGCACTCAATACAACTGACTCAGAGTTGGCAGTCACATCTTGATTAGCAGTTACTTGGCTTTCCAAAGCCGGAGTTGTCGTTTCTTCCGCTTGAGCAGTGTAAGTCGCTACTGCTCCCCCAGCCACTGCACCTGCCGCCGCTATCCCTTTAAGTAGAGCTTGCCCTGAGAGAACTGGTGTTTTCTCCTCGACACTTTGTGCTGAAACTGACGGTGCATCGGCACCACCCTTAACAACCTTGAAAAGTCCAAAGTTAGACGTTGCAGCACGAAGCCATTGCTTACCTGATTTAATCAACTTAAAACGAGTCACGCGATCAGTTTCGCGGTATTCCCCTTCATTCCTTCTAAAAAACATATCTACTCCATTCTGTTTTTATGAATTAAAACTCACTGACAAATTTTATCATATAATTCTTGTAAGTTCTAATATAAAACTTTATTTCCCTAAAAAAATAATTGCAAACGCTTTATGCTGTAGAAACAATAAAAATGTTCATTTCATAGCATTTTCATCCATTTTACATTTTGAAATACGTATCTTAAAGTTGTCTTAAAATTCGAATTCCCCTACTTTTACATCTAACATTTCACCTTGCTAAACTAACCTTTTTACATCGAATGCTAGACCTAAATGAGATTTAAACTAACAATTAAGATACCATCACTTATTTCTTAATCACGACAAAAAGACACATCCCATATCGGAATGTGTCTTTTTTAGAACGAAGCTAATCGGCTTATTCTTACTTAAGAGTAGTTAGTTTTTATTAGGACTAGTCACTCATAAGTTTTAGGGGTAAGTCGAAGGAATATTATTCCTCAGTTTTTTTGCGTTTTGCCGCAAGAGCCAATCCAGATGCAGTTGCAAGCAATCCAAGAGCTGCTGTAGCTGCTACGTTAGACTCTTCACCAGTGTTTGGCAATTGTGTCATTTCTTGTGCAGGTTTAACTGGAGTAGCTTTAGCTGGAGCTTTAGGAGCTGGATCAACTGGTTTACCTGGAGTTGGTTGTTCAGGTTTACCTGGAGTTGGTGTTACTGGTTTTTCTGGAGTTGTATCGACAAGTTTGTAAACGTAAGTTACGTTCTTATCACCTTCGATAACTTTACCAGTTACTGGGTCAGTTGTTGTCAAGTGACCATCACCATCTACAGAACCTACTGGATAGTTACCTTGTGGTACCAATTCGTAAACTTTACCATCAGCAGTAACAATTGTCTTAGGACGGTTATCAATTACTGTATCGTAATCTTTACCTACTGGTTGACCAAATTCATCTGTTACAGATTGTTTGATAGTGTTACCATTTTCATCTACATAGTGAACGTAAACGTTACCCTTAGGTTGTGCTGGTTGTTCTTTAAGTTTGTAGATGTAAGTAACATCTTTACGTCCTTCGATAACTTTACCTGTTGTAGCGTCTGATGACTCAAGGTGACCTTGTCCATCAACTTTACCTACAGTGTAGTTACCTGCTGGTACCAATTCGTAGACTTTACCATCAGTTGTTGTGATAGTCTTAGGACGATTGTCTACTACTGTATCGTAGTCTTTATCGACTGGTTGATCTTTTTCATCAACAACTGAAGTCTTAATTGTGTTACCTTCAGTATCTTTATAGTGAACGTAAACGTCACCTTTCACTTCTTTGTAGACGTAAGTGATGATTGAACGTGGTTTATCAACTTTACCTTTAATTGGATCAGATGATTCCAAGTGTCCATCGCCGTCAACTTTACCTACTGGGTAGTCCCCTTTTGGTACGATCTTGTATGTCTTACCATCTGGAGTCTTGATTGTGTTAGGTTTTTCACCTTCCTCAGTTGTGTTATATGGAGTGTCATATGGTGAGTTTGGTGTGTCTTGACGAGGTTTCTTGATTTCTTTACCTTTTTCGTCAACGTAAGTGATGATTACGTCACCTTCTTTAGGTTTCGTTGGATCTTCTTTAAGTTTGTAGACGTAAGTTACGTTCTTATCGCCTTCAACAACTTTACCTGTTGTTGCATCATCACCTGTCCAGTGACCTTGTTCGTCGACTTGACCTACTTTATAGTTACCTGCTGGTACCAATTCGTATGTCTTACCTTCGAATTCGATTTCTCGTGGACGGTTATCTACAACTGTATCGTAGTCTTTACCTACTGGTTGATCTTTTTCATCTGTTACAGATGCTTTGATTGTATTACCTTCAGTGTCTACATAGTGAACGTAAACGTTACCCTTAGGTTGTGCTGGTTGTTCTTTAAGTTTGTAGATGTAAGTAACATCTTTACGTCCTTCGATAACTTTACCTGTTGTAGCGTCTGATGACTCAAGGTGACCTTGTCCATCAACTTTACCTACAGTGTAGTTACCTGCTGGTACCAATTCGTAGACTTTACCATCAGTTGTTGTGATAGTCTTAGGACGATTGTCTACTACTGTATCGTAGTCTTTATCGACTGGTTGATCTTTTTCATCAACAACTGAAGTCTTAATTGTGTTACCTTCAGTATCTTTATAGTGAACGTAAACGTCACCTTTCACTTCTTTGTAGACGTAAGTGATGATTGAACGTGGTTTATCAACTTTACCTTTAATTGGATCAGATGATTCCAAGTGTCCATCGCCGTCAACTTTACCTACTGGGTAGTCCCCTTTTGGTACGATCTTGTATGTCTTACCATCTGGAGTCTTGATTGTGTTAGGTTTTTCACCTTCCTCAGTTGTGTTATATGGAGTGTCATATGGTGAGTTTGGTGTGTCTTGACGAGGTTTCTTGATTTCTTTACCTTTTTCGTCAACGTAAGTGATGATTACGTCACCTTCTTTAGGTTTCGTTGGATCTTCTTTAAGTTTGTAGACATAAGTTACGTTCTTATCACCTTCGATAACTTTACCTGTTGTAGCGTCATCACCTGTCCAGTGACCTTGTTCGTCGACTTGACCTACTTTGTAGTTACCTGCTGGTACCAATTCGTATGTCTTACCTTCGAATTCGATTTCTTTTGGACGGTTATCTACAACTGTATCGTAGTCTTTACCTACTGGTTGATCTTTTTCATCTGTTACAGATGCTTTGATTGTGTTACCTTCAGTGTCTACGTAGTGAACATATACATTACCCTTAGGTTGTGCTGGTTGTTCTTTAAGTTGGTAAACGTAAGTTACATTCTTATCGCCTTCGATAACTTTACCTGTTGTAGCGTCATCACCTGTCCAGTGACCTTGTTCGTCGACTTGACCTACTTTGTAGTTACCTGCTGGTACCAATTCGTATGTCTTACCTTCGAATTCGATTTCTTTTGGACGGTTGTCTACAACTGTATCGTAGTCTTTACCTACTGGTTGTGCCAATTCATCTGTTACAGATGCTTTAATTGTCTTACCTTCAGTGTCTACATAGTGAACATATACATTACCCTTAGGTTGTGCTGGTTGTTCTTTAAGTTTGTAGATGTAAGTAACGTCTTTACGTCCTTCGATAACCTTACCTGTTGTAGCGTCTGATGACTCAAGGTGACCTTGTTCGTCAACTTTACCTACAGTGTAGTTACCTGCTGGTACCAATTCATATGTCTTACCATTGTATTGGATTTCTTTTGGACGGTTGTCAATTACTGTATCGTAATCTTTATCAACTGGTTGATCTTTTTCGTCAGTGACATCATCTTTGATTGTCTTACCTTCAGTGTCTACATAGTGAACGTAAACATTACCTTTCACTTCTTTATAAACGTAAGTGATTGTTGATTTAGGTTTATCAACTTTACCTTTAATTGGATCAGATGATTCAAGGTGTCCGTCACCGTCAACTTTACCTACTGGGTAGTCACCTTTTGGTACGATCTTGTATGTCTTACCATCTGGAGTCTTGATTGTGTTAGGTTTTTCACCTTCCTCAGTTGTGTTATATGGAGTGTCATATGGTGAGTTTGGTGTATCTTGACGTGGTTTTTGGATTTCTTTACCATCATTCTCACGGATGTAAGTGATGATTACTTCACCAACTTTAGGAGTTTCACTTTCTGACATTGATTCAGAAATTGAAGCTGAAGTTGATTCAGAGCTTGAAAGTGATTCTGAAACTGAAGTTGAAGTTGATGTTGATTCTGAAAGGCTAGCAGATGCTGAGTAAGATTCAGAAGCTGATACTGATTCAGATACAGAAGTTGATTCTGAAGAGCTTGCTGATTCTGATGCAGATACTGAAGCTGATGTGCTTGCTGATTCTGATGCAGATGCTGACTCAGATGCGCTTGCTGATTCTGACGCAGATGCTGAAGCTGATGCGCTTGCTGATTCTGATGCAGATACTGAAGCTGATGCGCTTGCTGATTCTGACGCAGATGCTGACTCAGATGCACTTGCTGATTCTGATGCAGATACTGAAGCTGATGTGCTTGCTGATTCTGATGCAGATGCTGACTCAGATGCGCTTGCTGATTCTGATGCAGATGCTGACACTGAATCACTCAATGAAGCTGATTCTGATGCAGATGCTGACTCAGAAGAAGATGTTGATTCAGATTCTGAGTTATTTGTAACAATTGAAGTTGACTCAGAGAGTGAAAGTGAAACTGAGATAGATTCTGAAGTTGAAACTGACTCAGATGCACTTGTTGATTCTGACGCAGATGCTGACTCAGATGCACTTGCTGATTCTGATGCAGATACTGAAGCTGATGTGCTTGCTGATTCTGATGCAGATACTGAAGCTGATGTGCTTGCTGATTCTGATGTAGATGCTGACTCAGATGCGCTTGCTGATTCTGACGCAGATGCTGACTCAGATGCACTTGCTGATTCTGATGCAGATACTGAAGCTGATGTGCTTGCTGATTCTGATGCAGATGCTGACTCAGATGCGCTTGCTGATTCTGATGCAGATACTGAAGCTGATGTGCTTGCTGATTCTGATGCAGATGCTGACTCAGATGCGCTTGCTGATTCTGATGCAGATGCTGACTCAGATGCGCTTGCTGATTCTGATGCAGATACTGAAGCTGATGCGCTTGCTGATTCTGATGCAGATGCTGAAGCTGACTCAGATGCACTTGCTGATTCTGATGCAGATGCTGAAGCTGACTCAGATGCAGATTCAGACGCACTTGCTGATTCTGATGCAGATGTTGATGCTGACTCAGATGCAGATGCTGAAGCTGATTCTTGTGCAGATGTTGATGATGACTCAGATGCAGATGCTGAAGCTGATTCTTGAGCTGATGTAGAAGCTGATTCTGATTGTGATTCAGATACACTTGCTGATGTAACTTCTGATTGGCTCAATGATGCAGATGCAGATTCAGAACGAGATTGCGATTCTGATGTAGTATCAGATACAGATTCTGATTGACTTGCAGAAGCTGATTGTGATACAGACTGTGATTTAGATACTACTTCAGACTCTGATTGTGACTTAGACACAGCCTGTGATTGTGATACAGATTGTGATTTAGACACTACTTCTGATTCTGATTGTGATACAGATTGTGACTTAGACACTACTTCTGATTCTGATACAGATTGTGACTTAGACGCTACTTCTGATTCTGATGAAGATTGTGACTTAGATACAACTTCTGACTCGGATTGCGAGTTTGAAGCAGAGTTTGAGAATGATTGTGATTGAGATGCAGACTCAGAATCACCCATTTTCTCAAAGTAATAGTTCACATCAGTTGATGGTTTAATCGCAGAAGGAATTGAGTAGTTGTTTGAGAATGAAGAGTAACCTTTCAACTCTGTATAAGTAATGCTTCCATCTGGTTGAGTTACCTTAGATTTTGCAACAATATCCGCATTACGTCCAGCAATCAAGTTCCAAGCGTTATTTCCCTTACCAGATGGTGTCAATGAAGGATCTGGTGCATCCGTAAATGGTTTTGCAAATCCTTCAGCAGCCTTGGTTTCATCGTGTACGAGGTATACTTTCTCTGTTGTAGACTGCCAACCAGTAATGACAAGTGATTTGCTTCCAGCAGTTTCGTTAACATCAATATAGTAGTCACCATTTTTGCTGTTTACTCTTGTAACTTTAGTCTCATCAGCTTTCCACTCTTCACCAGCTTTATTTACTTTACTAGTGTAGAGGAGTGTGTATTTAGATACGTCTTCTGTACCTACATCACTTGCGCTAAAGTTGCCTACTTGAGATGGATCAAGGGCATAGAATTTCGTTACAGTCGAACCATTTGTATCCACGATTTCAGAAATACGTTTCACATAATAGTGGTTGGCTCCACCTTGAAGTTCGACCAGTTTTTGACCGATAACACCCTTACCAAGGATACCAGATGTTTTTTGAGTAGAATCTGTTGTAGCAGCTACATGCTTGTAACCAGGGATATCACGGTTGTTTGAAGCTGTAAATTGTTGTCCTGCAAGACCCGTTTGTGTGTAGCTTGCAAGATCTGTTTCATTTCCAGTAGGCTTGTATAGTTGACCTGGAGTAGAGTTACCTTGGATAAGCTTATAGTGAGTTGTTTGATCAACTGTTGCATAAGGAACAGAAGTTTGAACGTTTGGCTTGTCTTCGTTTTCATTACCTGGGTAGTTTGTATCACGAATTTGAAGTGTTTCATACTCAAGGTTCGCATTTACCAATGAGAAGGTAACGTTTCCTGGATCAGTGCCGTTAGCACCTTTATAAGTCAAAGTGTTGGTTACATCAGAGTTGTTGTTGGTGATGTAGCTTGGAAGTGAGATATTGCTTTCTCCCGCTTTGATTGTACGAGTGTAAACTTCTGAACCATCAGACTTCTTAACGATACGCAAGTAAACATCTGGGTTAGCTGAAAGGCTACCAGTGATTGCAGAACGGTCTACTGAAAGAGTAGCATAGTAATCAAAGTTTGTTTTAGCCCCAGTAGTGTGGTTTGTCTTAAGGAATTGCCATACACCGAAAGTGAAACGATCAGCGTTTGGATCCAAAGCATAGCCAGACTTATTAAAGGCTGTATCTTCGATTGTTGCACCGTTCGCATCTGTAATAACTGGAATTGTCGTTCCATTAGTACTTGTTGAGATTGGTGACAACTGTGCAGTAACTGCTGCAACACCGTTAACTACTGAGTTACCTGTGAAGCCGTTGTCAGTGATCTTAGTCATCATGTTGTCAACAGCATTTCCAAGGCGCTCACGTTGTTCTGCGTAAGCAGCGTTTGTTGCTGACGCAGCAATCAATGTTGTTGATTTAGCAACTTCTTCTTGAACTGTTGTGATAGCAGTTTGGATTTCAGCTTTAGCAGCTGTATCAGTCAACTTAGCTTGGTAATCTTTAGCGATACCTACAAGCAATTCTGCTTCTGAAACGTTTTGATCCAAGATAGTTTTTTCATCTTCTTGAGTCGCTGTTTCTGATGCAGTTGCAGCTGTTGAAGTTGCTGATTCTGAAGCTGAAGATGATTCTGAGTTTGAACCACTGTTGCTTTCAGTGTGTGATTGGCTTTCAGATGTTGAGTTCACTTTGCTAAGTGATACAGATTCTGAGATAGCTTGTGACAATTCTGCTGATACAGATTGTGATACTGAAACTGAAGCATCTGTGCTTGCTTGAGCGTCAACTGAAGAGCTTGTAGACTCTTGGCTTGTTGATGCTACTGCTGGAGCTTCTGAAGCTACTGTTTCAGATACTGGAGCAGCACTCAAGGCAACTGAATCAGAGTTAGCAATGATATCATGATTTGTAGTTGCTTGGCTTTCCAAAGCTGGTGCAGTTGTTTCTTCGGCTTGAGCAGTGTAAGTTGCTACTGCGCCACCTGCCACAGCACCTGCTGCTGCAATCCCTTTAAGAAGAGCTGTACCTGAAAGAAGAGAAGATTTTTCTTCTACATTTTGAACTGATACTGACGGAGCATCTGCGCCACCTTTAACAACTTTGAAAAGTCCAAAGTTAGATGTTGCAGCACGAAGCCAGTTTTTACCCGATTTGATAAGTTTGAAGCGAGTCACGCGATCTGTTTCGCGGAATTCACCTTCGTTACGTCTAAAAAACATATTTACCTCCTAAAAAATATGAGTTATTTCCTAATCTGGAAATTACAATTTATAATATAACACAAGTTAACTAAAAATTGTTCTTTTTTATCTCATTTTCTCTAAAAAATGTAAGGTTTTCTCAATTCTGAATTTTCTGATTACTATAAACAATTACCCTTAACTTTATGTGCAAACGGTTGAAATCCTCTATTTTATGCTATTTTTTTCTATTATTCTCATTTTTAAGCTGACTATCGTTCGGTTTAAAATTATCCAACAATTCCATTTTTGATAAATTGTCACACAATTACAATCAATTATTTTAGGCGAATTATTTACATCTGTTAGGCTTTTATTGACTATTTTTTAACATTAACCCTAATTAGAGACAGGTCTTCCTTAAATCCTTAAGTCTAAAGTGAAAATGATTTGAATAATTTATAAAAAGTCAAGATTTATGCTCAGATTTGTCACAAAAAAAGGATTACCTTTCGATAATCCTTTTTCTATTAGCTTAATGCCATGATAGCATCAATAAAAAGTTTCTTTGTGAAGTAACCGTTACTAACGAGATAGGCTGTGTGGCGAGCATTAGCCACCATCTGTGCATACTGCTCCTCGGTACATTCTTGAACGCAACGGTCTGCTTCTTCCAGACTTGAAACGACGAAGCCTAGACCATGTTCTTTGATATAGTCTGCATTTGAGAGGTAGTCAGGTACAACAACTGGGAGACCTGCGGCTAAGTAAGTAGAGAGTTTATAAGAGATGTTCATCTTATAGTAGTCAAGCTCGTCCTCTGGTTTTTCCGAATTCCCCCAGACCAGACCAAATCCTCCCTTGGATAGTTCTAGCAAAAGCTCATGTTTATTTCGCCAGCCTTCGAGGTGGACTTTGGAATAATCCTTATCCTCTTGTTTATCTGCGTAGACGTGGAGAGGGGTCGTTTGTTTCCAGTCTAAGATATGTGGGAAACGTGTTGGGTTTCCGGCAAAAATCATTTTCTTTTGGAAAGCAGGCTGGTGCAAGTCCAGACTATGAGGTAAGTCCCAAAGTTTTTGGATGATAATCTTCTCAACTATTAGCCCTTCCTCAATTAGTCGATCACGCATCTTTTCAGATGGAACAACGACAACATCACAGAGATTGTACATGTCAATATAAGAAGACATGAGATAGTAGTTACTATCAAACATGAGAGGCGGGACGTCATGGATAAACATAACGGTCTTAGCATTAACGGCTTTGAATTTACGGAGCAATCGGCTGTCCCAATCACTACCATTCCATGATGGAGACTGGAAGAAAACAATGTCTCCAACACTTAGTCCTGCTACAATCCCATCAAAGCGGGAATTAAGCTCTCCATCTGGCTCTTGACTACTATCATAGAAATAAATTCCTAGTTCATTAGCACCGAGCTCTCTGGCAATCTTCATGGTATCATTTTGGGCAATCAAGGCCACACTGCGTGAGGACTGGCCAAATAAATTTGTAAAATGTACGCGCATGACATACTTCTTTCTATTATATGATAGGAAGTCCTCTACTTATAAGAAACAATCATAAAAATAAGTAAGAGGATAAAGAGGGCTATGCTGATAGCCAAGGTCAACATTTTTCGAATCGGTTGGCTAGCCCAATAACTTGGTTTACCGATATTACTAGTGGCATCCGTTGAGAAAATCTGCGTTTGACGCGGTTGGATGGTCACTAGGACGATAAGGGCAACCGAAAGAATCACTGCTAGAACCATAAATACTAACATCATAAGACTACCTCAACAAACCAATAAGGGTGAAGATCAAACCGATGATAATAACAAGTCCGAGCATGATTGAAAAGCTCTTGTTGATCTTCTCTCCTCTGGTTTCTTTTTCTTTTGTGATAGGCTTTTGCTTGAGTTCTTCCATACGGCCTTCAACGTCACCGTAGAATAAATCTTTTTTAGACATGATTTCCTCCTAAAAGTGATTGTAAGCGGTCGGCCAACTCAGAAGCAGTCAGAGTATTGGCTTGAGCTTTTTGAGCCTGCATAGATTCTTGCATGGCTTGATTGTCGCTTAGGACCTGCTTAATCTTGGCAACCATAGCTGGATAGTTCTGACTGGCATAGATATGCTCTGGTGCTGTATAGACAGGTCCATGAGCTGTTTCTGAAAAGGCCAGAATCAATAATTGGTGTTCAAAGGCAGTTCGCGTCGCCTTATACAATTCATTATGATGATTGATATCCAAATAGAGGTCAGACTCCTGATAGAGCTTGTCCAACTGTTTGTGACTAGCGTTTGGATGGAGCACAACGTTTGAATAACGCATCATCGAGAGCAATCTTGGGGACATCTCAGTGACTGCCGCAATCTGGAAGGTCACATCAGGGAGTGACTCAACCAAGGCTTCTAAACGCTCAATTTGGTCTGAATTGGTTGCAATAAAGGCATTACGAGGTTTGCCATGATTTTCCTTGAAGTCATAGGCATAGCCAAGTGACAAGACCTTATGTTTTTTATCCTCAGGCACCAGCGTTAAGGCTTTTTCATAAGTCACCTTATCAGGAATGATGATGGCATTAGCTCTGGCTGAATTATCCTCTAAGATACCATTCATATTGCCTGGTAGGATATCACCCAGTGGCTCTTGCCAGACAAGGACATCAGTGGCACCCTTATTTTGCATAGTCCATGAGACGACGAAAGGTGTTGCCAAGCTATTAAAGATAATGTGATCGATATCACCAAAGACCTGAGCTAGGAAGGCTTTAACAAATTCGGTACGGTTGGCGAAACGACGAAGGGCTTGTCCTGGTAGAGTCAAGAGAATATCACTGGTGAGATGATTTTCCAAGATACGTTCGTCGCCTTCTTTGGTTTGGTAGCTGGTAAAGAGTGCCTGACCGTTCTCATCATGAGTGGTTTTGGCAAAGCAGAATCCGTATTTGTTATAGTGGTCCACTTGGCGAATCTTTCCTGACTTGTCTAACCATTCGACACTTTTAACGATACGAGCCTTGCTACCTTCTGGGTAGGTGATGCGGGCACGTTCTTCGGTAAGATTAGACACACGCGCCATCTGATTGTTCCCTGAAATTTCCCAAAAGGCTGGCACAGGAACTTGGTTGAAAAAGCGTGGTTTGCCAGTCTCCTCTTCTGCTTCTACATAGTAGGTGAAAGGAGAGAGAGCGCCTTGAGGGAGAAAACCATCTGGATTGATGACAACTGTTGTGGCATCATAGCCTGCTACCTGAAGTGAGTAAGCCAAATCCTTACTAGCTTGATTGTAGTAATCACATAAGAATATCATGAGCGTACCTCCTCAAGTAACTGTTTCCAAGCTGCCTTGACTTGACTGGTCAAGAAGCCTTTGGCAAGGTCATAAGATTTTTGACGCATGGCTTCGATAGTGCCTTTTTCATAGAGACGGATAATGGCATCCTTATAGGACTTGGTGATGACATCCACAACATGATTTTCAGCGACAGGGAGGAGATAACCGTTGCCCCCGTCTTCGATAAAGGTTTGATTTCCGTAAGGCACATCAAATCCAATCATCGGAAGACCTGAACCAACCGCCTCCATGAGAGTAAGGCCGAAACCTTCACTGGTTGAAGCTGTTAGATAGACCTCGTACTGGCTATAAATGTCAGTCAAGTCAGCGTGCCCCATGAGTCGGATATAGTCGCCAGCTTGTGCTTCGACAATAATCTCACGCAACTTGGCATCCATACTACCACTACCGTAGATATCAAAAGTGATATCTGGCAGAGTCTTATGAACCTCGATAACCGCACGAACCAACCAGTCAATGTGTTTTTCCTGAGCCAATCGTGAGGCCGTGATCATTGAGAATGGCTTACGTGGTTTGTCCTGCCCAACCAATTCAGGCAGACTTCCCACTGGAATAGTGTAAATCTTTGGATCATGGTTGGTGTAGCGACGGAACTGTTCCTGCAAAATTTCCTTCTGACGATCAGTTGCCACGATGAAGAAATCAACCTTGTCCGCATTGGTAAACTGGTACTCGTAATAGTTATTCCAGAGAATGTAGTTGTCATCAGTTTGATTGACACTAAAATGCTCAGCGTGAACCACTACACCTAGGCGAGCAGCTTGCGCTTCTTCAAAGACCAACTGGCCAATACCTGTTTCACGGTCCAAGATGACCACATCATCCTTGGTTAGGGCTAGACGTTTGAAGAAATAGCGAAGGAATTCCTGCTTACCATAGAGAACCTGATCAGGGAAACGATAGATATCTTGATTATTGTCTCCTACAATCATGTCATAGGCTGTAGACCCATCTTCGTTATAAAAACGACGTTGGTAAACCTTGGCTTGATTGTCCTTAGGCGCAGAATACTCACTGCAATAACGGGTGTAAGAGTAAAAATCCTTGCGCAAGAGCTTGTCATTAACAAAATAGCTCACGGTTTCCACAGCGTCCTCGTCAACCGCACGAAGGTTACAGGCCACCACCATATTGTCTTGTGGATAATGATAACGAATGAGGCGACCAGCTACTTCCTTGCGCTCAGGATCGGCAGGTAAGATAGCCTCGATTTCTGCTAGGCTAATAGTCGATGGTGCAATCTTAACATCTGTAAAATAGCTATGGAGCCAGATGATTTCGTCGTCTGCAAAACCAATCTTGCTAGTCATATGCTCGATATTATCTCCAAGGATGAGATCCATAAAGACAAATTTTGCCTCTTGTCCCATTTCCCTGAAAATCTTGGCACGATAGGCCTGGGCATATTCGACACCACTGCTGGCCCAACCTATGCCTAAATTAATGTTATATACTGTCATAATTTCCTTATTTTATGGGAAATGGCTGATGATATCTCCTTTTTTAGTGACTTGCACCTGACTAAGGAGAAGATTACGAACCATATCCTTTCTGATTTGACGTTTCATGGCTTCAAAGCCCTTGTAAGCCTCTTGGTAATATTCGACAATCGGGTTCTTTTGACTGAGTTGTTGGCTACCAATAGCCATTTGGAGTTGTTGCAGATAGTCTACCTGCTCCACCCAGTTGTCATCCACAGCCTTAAGCATGGATAGGCGTTGGAAATACTCGTTGAGTTCCTTGGTCTTCAACTCCTGCTTTTTAGCATCAAGTTCACGATAGGCAAACTGGTAGATGAGTTCCAAGACTTCCTCACGATTGTTGAGGTCCAGATCCTTAGGAATTTCATTGATGCGGAAGCTGATATTACGCAAGATAAAGTGGTAAAGATTTTCCGCTTTTGAGAAATCTTCCTCAGCCATAGCCTGGTCGATAAAGTCATCAAGAACTTCGTCGATAACAGTGTCCAAACCTTGATTGTGATAGATGAGGCGATCACGTTGCGCGTAGATCATCTCACGTTGGATGTTCATACTTTCTGCAAATTCAAGGGTCTGACGACGTGAAGTACGACCAGAACTTTCACTGGCTTCTTGGGCTTTTTCAACCAATTTACGATACTTACGGCCTGTCAATTCTTTAGGCTCGATGTGATCACTAATGGCGTATTCTTTGTAAGTACGGTGAACCCAAGATGGACCGTATTTTTTAATCACATCATCTTCAAGTGAGACGAAGAATTTAGACATACCAGGGTCACCCTGACGTCCAGAACGGCCACGGATTTGCAGGTCAATACGCTGACTTTCCATACGTTCGGTACCAATAACGACCAAACCACCGAGTTCAGCCACACCCTTACCTAGCTTGATATCTGTTCCACGTCCAGCCATTGACGTCGCAACCGTCACGGCACCCATTTGTCCTGACTCAGCAATCATCTCAGCCTCACGTGGCGCATTGTTAGCATTTAGGAGGTTGTGAGCAATTCCTTCACGCAAAAGCAGAGAAGAATAAAGCTCTGACATTTCCACCGAACCAACGAAAATCAAGATTGGATTTCCCTTTTCATGATAATGCTTAACATACTCTAAAGAAGCAAAGACCTTCTCTGGTAGGGTCGCATAAATCTTATCTGGGTAGTCGATACGTTGTTTCTTACGGTTGGTTGGGATTTGAATAACCTTCATACCGTAGGTATCGAGAAATTCTTTTTCTGCAACCTTACCAGTACCAGTCATCCCTGAAATTTTCTTGAATTTTTTAAAGAGACTTTGGTAGGTGATTGAAGCCATGGCTCTGGTTTCTTGTGACAAGGCCACTAATTCCTTGGCTTCGATGGCTTGGTGGAGTCCACCTTGGAGCTTGGTCAATTCCAAGAGACGACCTGTCGATTTATCAAGAAGTACCACTTCAGGCCCCTTCTTGCCATCACGAATGATGTAGTCCTTATCCTTTTTATAGAGCAAGTGGGCACGAAGTGAAAAGAGCAGGTGACGGGCAAAGGTACTGTTTTCCTCATCGTAGAGGTTTCCGATACCAAGGTAATTTTCAGCAGCCTTAGCTCCTTTAGTAGTCAACCAGACTTCACCTTTTTCCTCTTTGAAGATGTAGTCCTCACCCTCGACCAAGGTGGTCATCAGCGTATCCATCATCCCATAGTAGTTAGACTGAACACGGGGCGCACCAGAGATAATCAAAGGCGTTTGGGCACTGTCAAGAAGGACAGAATCCACCTCATCGACGATAGCATAGTTAAAGGGACGCATGTATTTCCCGTCTTGGTTAGAAGCAAGGTTATCAATCAAATAGTCAAAGCCTAAGCTAGAATTGGTCGTGTAAACGATGTCTGATTGATAGATAGCACGCTTTTCTGCTGGTTCCATCTCATTGCTGCCTTCCACACAGGGAACACCAATCGTCAAACCTAGGAACTCATAGACTTGACCCATTTCCTCAGCGTCACGGATAGCCAAGTATTCATTGGTCGTAACCAGAATAGCCCCTTCTCCTGACAAGGCATTAAGGTAGACCGGCATGGTAGCCGTCAAGGTCTTACCCTCACCGGTATTCATCTCAGCAATATGGCCTTGGTGCATGACAATGCCTCCCATGACCTGAACATCATAAGGGAACATGCCTAGCACGCGCTTATCCGCTTCACGAACAACCGCAAAGGCTTCAGGCAGGAGGTCGTCCAAGCTTTCTCCTTGAGCCAAACGCTCCTTAAATTCCTGCGTTTTATTTTTCAACTCAAGGTTGCTCAAACCAGCCATTTCATCGGCTAGGCCGTTAATTTCCTTGAGTATCTCCTTAACAGGGAGAATAGGATTCAGTTGTTTAAACATGTTCTTCTCCTGTTTCTTCCAGTTTTAAGTTGTAGAAATCCAGCTCTTTGACCCCAGCACTCAAGAGGGAAATACGGTAGGTATAGGCCTCATGAGGATAAACAAAGGTCATGTGGGTACTCTTTTCAATGAGCTGTTTGATTTCATTGTCATAACGGTCCAAAAAGCTGACTTTCAAAAAGACTGAGCCTGTTGGGACAGCTTCGAGATTGGCCGTCAAATCATAACTATGCCCCTTTTTCAAAAGTGGGAGGGCAGGCTGAGTACGACCAGCTTGATAGTTTTGGATGGCCACCCAAGACTGGATTTCCGTTCCTGATGGCACCAAAGGATTGTAAAATTGCACAGAACCATCTTGGCGTTTAACAATTTTTGAGCCATACATGTAGGCTTTGTGGTTTAAGCCCCACAAGATTTCTGATTTCTTGTTTCTGAACATTCTTACTCCTTCCTTCCAAAATCATTTTCTAAAATCATACGGTAAAAATTAACAAACCAAGTTGTCGCCGTATAAGAATCATCGTTGTGTCGCCCTGACGTTCCCTTGCTGAGAATCTTAGCCCCTGAGTAATAGAGAGACTTAGTAATGTCCTCGTAGGCCGTCGGATCCATATCCTCGTCTTTCATGTAGGAAAGACCAAAAGTTGTATTTGAGAAGTCTGCTTTTTCAAATTTATCCCAGAACTTCTGATTAAGGGCCTCGACACCTTCATTATCCAAGCGTCCTGTCTGCAAATGCAAGACATCAATTCCTGTTGGAAAGACCTCTGGTGCCAAAAGTCTAGCACGGTTACCGATAGTACCAACATTGGCTAGAGGCTTAGACATGATGATGGCGTGAGGCTCAAAGTCCGCACCGTAGTACATTGATGGGAAGGTTCCCATGGACATTCCTGAGAGAATGAGCTGACTATTGTCAAAACCTAGGTAGTCCAAGTAATGTTGGATGGTGTCTTTGATGCTATTTTCAAGTTCTTCAGTTCCCATATAGAAGGCTCCCCCTTGGAGACGAGGGTCTGAAAAGAGCAAGAATGGCGTTCCCATCCCCTTCATCATTCCGAAACCTTCGAAACCTTCGGCAGGACGGAAACCTGAGAAGTAAACTGACAAAGGTGGCTTGAAGTCCCCAGGATAAAAGAAATAGTTGATTTCCTGACGCTTGCTATCGTGGAGAATGCCACCACCAAGTACAAATTTCCCGAATTGGAAACGGGTCAAACGTTGGTGGAGCCCACCGATTGTAATCTGGCCTTGGCCTTTCATCTCAAGACTAGCAGACAGGAGGAAGGTCGTGTCTTCATCGAGGACAATGGCTCCCTTACGCATTTCTTCTTCTGAAACGATATAGGTCTTGAAAATACCTGCGACCGAACCTTCTGGCAAAAGATTGAGAATCAAGCGACACTCGCAAGTCTCCTCTTTTTCGAATTCCAACCAAAGCTCGATAGGATTTTCCTTGCTGGCTCTGACATTATAGGTCCAGTCCAAGACAGGACTGAAATCTTGACCATAATCACCTTTTAAAATGACATTTTCATAACCATGGTAGGTCACTTGGCCAGTAAAATTTGGGTTAACCTGGGTCGTGAACGGAAACATCTTATCCCCGTACTGCCCTGAAAAGAGCGCTTTTGAAAGGGTAAAGAGCAACTGGCCTTGATTTGAAAAATCAGTCGGTACGGCGCACATCTCCTTGATGAACTGAGCTAGAATCTCATCTGTCACTTCAATCGTTTGATCAAAGAAAATAGTGTGAGGAATCAAATGCTCTTTAATAGCCATCAATTCTTCAAGACCTGCAAGACTGTCCACAATGACAGCTGTGAAAGTCTTGATTTCGTCTTCTTCGATGGTTTCTTGCAAGGTCTCAAGCTGACCAAGATTGCAATAATACCATTTCATATTTTCAGGAATTTCCTGAATTTCTGACCAGTTGGATGGTCCAACTTGTAGTATTTTCAGGCGATTATCCTTGGTCATTCTGCTCCTCCTTCAACCAATTTTCCCATTTTTGCACCAAACGGTCTCCTGTGTTTTCCTTAATTTTCTCAATTGAGTAGATAAGGGAACGGTTCCAGTTGTTCAACTGTCCCAAATAGTAGTAAGCCCCTTTTTCAAAATCGGACAAGTGCTTCAAGATATAACCATTTTCTTGGTGGGTCACATACTCAGACGCCACACGGTTAATCTGCGGAATACCAGCACTAATCCCTGCAATTTGTGTATAACGATTAGGCTCCTTGCTCAAGTCGACAATGAGTCGTGTAAACTGAAGGGACTTGATAAGGGCAGTCTCGTCACGCAGGTCTTGGAAAGAAAATCGGCTTACGATTTCATTATTTTCTTCCAATTTATTTTCTGCACCACTACTTTCGACAACCTCTTCAAAGGCTTCTGGACTCAATCGTTCTTCAATCATTTTTTCCACTTGATTTTGCAGGCTAGCAAGTTGCTCTGGATTGGCATTAAAAGCCCCAAACTCAACCTGTGTCTTTGGATACTTAGCCACAAAAGCCAAGACCTGATAAATCGCCTCTAAATCCAATTGGTCAAAGTCAACCTGATAAAAGATTTTAGACTCTTTGACACGTTGACTGGTTCCCAAAGCCAAACGGGTATCGAAAGAAGCCATGTGTTTGAGTTTCTTAGCCTCTTCTGGATAGGCAACCTGAAGTTGTTCTAAGTAATCGTAACGGTCAGCAATCAACAAGTCCACTTGTGGCAGAAAGGCTGCATAGGTGTCAATAGTATCGTCCTGATTACGTTCTGCGAACCAAGTCAAAATCTTAGTGTTATCTGCTGGCAAGTGGTCAAAGAGGTGTTTGTTATGGCGTAAATCTGAGGCGATAACAAAGCGGTCCTCTGCTTCTACCTTTTCCTCCAAGAATTTAGTCAAAAATTCCCAGATAACTTCTGAAAGGTCACCATAGTAACTCTTATTAAAACGACCTTCTGTACGAGGGTTGGCTACAATCCCACGACCATCAAAGAAATGACAAAGCTGCCAGACTCCCTTGGCATTAAGGTAATTTCGGTAGCTTGGTTGTCCGTCTTCATAATAAAGACTACTTGAAATAAAGCCGCGGTCATCATAGATGTCTTCACGAATGATTTGCTCTTCTTTATAGTAGCGAATCATGCCAATAAAGCCTTCTGAACCGAACTCAATCTCGGCATAACGCTTGTGTTGGCATTGCACCACGATAGCAAATGGTGTGTGAACAAAGGTAGACCCTTCTGGCCATTCCAGGTCTGTCACTTGAAGGTTTTTCATATCTTCATTAGTGATACCCTGAATCAAGTCAAAAATAGCCGTATAGCCAACTTCCAAGACATCATGACGATGCAGGAAATAACGCAAATGCGGTTGATAGGCTAAAAGCAAAAGCTGAGGCGCTAAATCCTCATCCTGAAAAATACGAACTTGGTGCAAGCTGTCATCAAATTCAATTTTTTGACGGATACGGTACCAAGGATCAATGGCCGTCTTCCAAAATTCGTCCGTCTGTCCATACCAAGCTGGAATAAAATAATACATGAGTTCTCCTTCATTGTCTTTTCATCACAATACTTGAGATTGAGGGGCAGACCGATCACGCATCACCAGCCTGCCTCTCAACCCCACGAGGGGTGAGATATTATACATTTTCAAAAAGTGGGGTGTAGGAAGTGTTAAGCTTCAAGGCTTTCATTTCCTCGTTAACGTTGTAAATCATACCGCTAAAAATCAAGAACGTCCCAGGAATCATACTCAATTGCAGGTAATCTGGATTGACCAAGATAATCAGCATCGGAGCACCTGCCATAAAGAGCATGTAAAGGGCACCGATGAAACCAAGTCTAAGCACCAAATGGTTGATATAAGCACTGGTTTCTTGTCCTGGATAAACGCCGTAGATGTACTCACCTGACTTGCGCATACGCTCAGAGATTTGCTCACCAGAGACATTAACAAAGGCAAAGGCTAATCCTAGAACGAAGAGCATAACCAGATAAACAACCAACCAAAGAGGTTGACCGACCGTCAATGCCTTGATAGCACCACTGGTCCACTTGTTTTCAGGATGGATAAATTGAATCAGCATAAAGACGTACTGCGGAATGCTGACCAGGGACATGGCATACATGAAGGGCATCCCCCCGGCTGGATTCAACATAATATCCAAGTAAGAATACTGTTTGAAGCGGTTATGAATATTGATTTTATTGATTGAGATACGGTATCTAGCCCTCTGCACAACCCCTGAAACATAGAGGAAAATCAAACTGAACAGAATCAGAGGAAGCAAGACATTCCAACCAATACCTAATTTTTCAATACTATCCATGATTTGATAAGGCAGATTGGCCATCATACTTGCCATCAAGATGACAATGGAGCCCCCAATCCCAAAGAGGGAGTTGAGGTCTGATAACCAAACCAAGAAAAAGGTACCGGCAATCAATAAAATGGTATTCATGAAAATAGCGAGACTAGCATTAACCCCTGAAACGATAGGTAAATTCAAGGATACTGCCAAAGATTGAACAATGGCAATCCCCAGGGCCAAATACATGCGTCTACGGTCCTGAATCTCAATGGGGAGATTTTTCAAGCCCATTTTCTTAGAGAAAGAAAACATCTGCCAGAGAATCATGGCCGACATCCAGGGCGACAAGCCCACTGAAAAAAGAGACATGGACCTGAGGTTTCCACCCATCATTGCACTAGAGAAAGCCAAGGAACCGATGGCTCCCCCAAAGATATTTGCATTTTTCAAATCTACAAACGGTAGAACCAATTGATTTCCCAAACAATAAATAAAGAGGAAAAAGAGGGTCCATAAGACACGTTTGGTGATTATCGATTGACTAATTTTTTTCACTATTACTCCTATTTCCTGCCCATAGACAGGCTGATGTTATTTCGATTGAAACGAGACAGAGACGCCATTTCAGCCTACTTATCCAAACAAAGGATTACAGGCTCTTCTTACGCATTTGGCGAATGGTCTCAGCCATCTCTTTCCAACGATCTCTTGAGTAGGTTTGTTGGTTATGCTTGGTTGACTTGAGGTCCTCAAACCCTAAAATTGGTTTATTTTCAAACCTAAAGGCATCAAGAATCTCCACTACCTTTCTTCCTGGATTGATATCCAAAAGCAAGTCGCTAGTCCGCACCAATTCCAAATCTAGCCCATTTAGACCCGCAATGGCTGAGTAAACCGTCACATTTGGATAGGTAATCAATTGAGCCAGTTTATCAGTCACATGCTGGCGAGAGGCTATTTTAAACTGTACCTTAGGAAGAGCCGAGATAAGATCCGTCAAATGCGGTATTTCCGAAATGTTAGTGTAGACCAAGCAAGTAAATGGACGGCCCTTAGGATAAATCATATCCTCTGAAAGTGGCGACAAGGCAGCATTTTCAGCGACCCCTGACCAATCCATTTGAGCATAGAACCACCAGACCTCACGATAGGCTTGGCAGGCTAAAGGCAACCAAGGCTTACGGTGTGAGGCATAATGCAGAACCTTAGGATAGTCTTGACCATTTGGCAAATGGAAACCGGCTAAACTAGACTTGGTGACCGCATAATTGTTATCAAAAGACAAAGGCAACCAGTTGTTACGGAAGACCATATTTAGAATGGACTGCTCCGCAAACGGAACCTTATCATGCCATTCGCTGGTCATGTCAATCAAGTGGCGTCTCATATTGTACTGCTTCCAATAAGTCGTATCAATCACCATGAAACCTGCATCAAACATCACCTGGCGGTCCTGAACCTGAATGACATAATCACGAACAGCAGCCAAAGGACGACCTTTTAAATCAAGGGTAAAGAGGTCCTCTAGAGAACCTGTAACCACCATGTCACTATCCAAATAGAGGGCTCTTTCCTCAGACACAAAGTCCGCCACAAAATAGCGAAGATAGCTAGCATAATTGCTATTGGTCTTGTATTGCTTGATCTGACTACTATCCACACGACAGTTAATCACTTCACTACCAAAGGCAGCCAGATGACGGTTAAGTCCTCTAAACCACTCTTGAGAAAAATCATCGTTAATCAAGTAAAAACGAATGTTGCGATGATGGAAAACGATAGATTTGATGGTCGTAAGCACTTGGTCAACATAGGCATAGTTGGCTGCCAGAACAATGGCACGCTTCTTAGTCTCATAACGTTGAGGAGCCAAACTCAAGACCTGAAATTTCTCCTGAATGGAGCGGTAGGCATCAGAATCTGTGAGACCTTGCTCCTCTACATTTTTCAAACAAGCCTCTAGCATCTGACGGTAGGTAACCATATATTTTTCCAGAGGGAAACCATGGCTAGCAACAATAGCCAAGCGCTCCTCCATGGCATAAACTAAGGTCATCATCCAGTCTTGCATCCAAGTCGCTGATGGCATCTCTGGACTATCACGGTAAACATAAAGTCCCTTATTAAGGTAAACCGTACGCTCACTCATGAGATAAGCTTTAAGGTTGAAAAAGCCATCCTCCCCTGCATGCTCTTTTGGGAAAAGCAAGTCATTAAACAAGGAACGTTTGTAGAGTTTACCTGTCGCAGAAATCAGAGCGATGTTAATGTTATTGGTTTCTTCAAAGAGCCCATCAATAATCTGAGCGGGTGAATACACCTGCTCGTAATAATCTTCATCCTTGATGTAAAAATAAAAGCGATCTTCCGATTCCTTATAAACACTGTAATTGGCTACTGCGATATCTGCCTTGTGAGCTTGGAGCGCCTTATAAAGCTCCTCTAGATAGGTTGGTTCTACCCAATCCTCAGCATCCACGTAGGTGACGTAAGCTCCCTTAGCCTGACGAATACCAATATGGCGAGCATCTGAAAGCCCTCCATTATCCTTTTTGAAATAGAGAATGCGAGAATCCCTAGCAGCATAGCTACGGCAAATGGCATCACTGTCATCTATTGAGCCATAATTGATGAGGATGATTTCAAGATTTTGATAGGTCTGCCCCAGGACACTGTCTAGACAGGTCTGGAGTTGATTTTCTACATTGTAAACGGGAATAATTACGGAAATTTTTTCTGTCATTTTTTATTTCTTATTTTTTCTAGCTAGTACAATTTTTCTTTTCCTGTCTCAAACCGACATAAGCTTTCCAGAAACACTCTAAGAGTTTAATAACAACTTTTAGGTCGCAAGAGATAGGGACCTAAAACATACTCTATACACTTTTTCCTTGCTTTTATCGAGACTTAACCATATTAAATTATACCATAGTATCACTTAATTTTCTAATAGATTAGCTTTTTTATGAGAGGTTTTTTTCAAACTAATTTCCTTTTATTTTCAGAAAAAACTGACAGTTAGAAGACTTCAAAAAAAGAGATATCCCTGATGAGGAACTATCTCTTAGAAAGGTTAAAGGGTTTTGAGTGAGGTCTCCGAGACTCTCGACTCTTCCTACCCCTTATCCACAATCTTAATACGGCTACTACCATCGTGTGACTTGATGATGGCTAGTTGTTGAGCGATGCCTTCTTTCATGTCGTCCACGTGGCTGATGACTCCGACCATTCGGTTTTCACCAATTTGTTCTAGGACCGTGATAGCCTTGGTGAGGGCTTCCTTATCTAGCGAACCGAAACCTTCGTCGATGAAGAGGGCTTCAACAACGGCACCCTTGCTGGTATTTTGCACAACTTCTGAGAGGGATAGGGCAATGGCCAGTGCAGCGATAAAGGTTTCACCACCAGACAATGATTTAACGGAGCGTTCACTACCTGTCAACTGATCATAGACGTTGATATCCAAGCCAAAGTGATCACGCGCCCTTCGACCTTCCTCGCTCAAGACAAAGGAATAGCGGTTATCCGTTAATAATCCGATGTAGTTGGCATTGGCATAGTCCAAGATTTGTTGGAAATACTGACGGATAACATAGACCTCAAGATTGAGACGTCCAGTCAGAGCAGTATTTTCTCCCTTGACTACCTTAACCAAATCACTGAGTTCTTGGTGAGCTTTAAAAGCCTCTTGATTACTGTCTTGAAGGGTTTTGGCGGCTTGGTAGGTAGCCGTCGCATCCTTAAGTCCCTTCTCCATGACAGACACCTGAGCCAGTTGCTTATCATAGCTTTCCTGACTGGTTTGAACCTCTTGTGTTAAAGCGGCCAAATCTGGTTTTTCATGATTTTGGAGAAGCTCTTTGCCCTTACTAATCTGGGTCTGCAATTCTTGTTTAAGGGTTTGGTAACTTGTCAATTGAGCCTGAAGCTTAGGAATAGCTTGCTTGTTCACTTCAAGCAGCCAAAGCTGGATTTGTTCTAGGTCATTGGTGAGCGCCCCTTCAGCCTTAAGACTTTGATTTAATTCAGCCAATAGATGCTTCGTTTCTTGGCTGGTCTTTTCTTTAGACTTGGTCAAGCTCTCAAGTTGCCCCTTGATGCCTTGAATGTCGGCATGAAGTTGGTTGTAGGCTTCACTATTTTCCTTAATCTGCTTATTGTAGAGGTCCAACTCCTGCTTCGCAAGGGAAATCCGTTCTTGATAAACCTCTACAGACTCCAGTTCTGGATGAGCTACCTGCAAATCTTTTAAGCGCTCCTTAGCTTGGTCGAGAGCTGCCTTGGCCTCTTGATAGCTCTTAGCCAAATCTGTCGCTTTTTCCTGAGCTCGTCCTAACTCATTTTGATAATGGACACGGTCTGCCTCTTCCTTCTCATAGCGTTTTTGGAGTTCTTGATAATGCTTCTCAACAGCACTCAACAAGGCTTGTCCACGGTCAGCTCCATAGTCCTCTGAAAAATCAAAATCAAACTGTCCCTTAACTTGCTCTTCGAGTTCTTGATAGTGTTTTTCAAGAGTTAACTTAACTTTAGCCACTTGGTCAAGCATATCTTGGCGCTTAGTCTCAACTTCACTCAAGGTAGCCTGGCGATTTGACAAGGTAGCGACTTGCTTTTCTTTTTGAGCTTGAAGTTCCTCCACCTGGTCCATGAGATCCTTCAAGGCCGCTTCATCAGCCTGTGTCCCATCGACCTTAGGATGTTCCAAGGAACCACAGACCATACAGGGCTGTCCATCCTCTAATTCTGCCTGCAACTGGGCAATCATGAGTTGACGACGAGACGCTAAGGTCGTTCTTAACTGCTCTTCCAATTTTTTGAGGATTTCTTGAACTTGGTCAATATCTAAAGATAAGGTTTGATGACGCTTTTCGGTCTTTGCCAACTCCTGATTCAAGCCCTCTATTTCTTTAAGATCCTGAGCCAGTTGCTTATCCACACTGTAGCTCACAGACTGGAGGAGTTTTTCAGCCTCATGTAAACTCTCTAAACTAAGACGATTAGCCTCCAAATCTGACAAGGACTGGGAAAGGAGCTCAATCTCTTTCGAAGCCTGCTGATAGGTTTCTTCTAACCTCTTGTAGTTAGCACTCGACTGTTTGATTTTCTCCTGCTCTTGGACAAGACTCTGGGCATAGATAATAGCCTCTTTCCACGCACCCAGTTTCCCTTCTTTTTGAAGAAAACCCTCAGATTGAGTTGCAAGCGTCTCTTTTTGAGCCTTGACTTCCTCAAAAGCCTGCTCCTTAGCCTTTAATTTCTCCTGAGCAATCTCAAAGTCCTGTTCTAATTGCAACAACTGCTTCTGATACTGCTTCAAGCTGCTGATGGTTTCCTGCAACCCTTGGGCGAACTGCAATTCCTCCAGATGCGATTTCGCCTCTGCTTGTCCCTGAGCCCCTTCCTCAATTTCTAGACGGTAACGCTCCTTGGCTTGCTCCAATTCTTGGAAAATTTTGGCCACATCTTGAGCAATTTGCAAGCTCTTCTGCAGTTTTGCCAAATCCTCATGGGCATCCTTCAAGATGCTTTTTTGCCCCGTAAGACTTTCTTGACGCCGAGACAAAAACTCTTCAAGACGTGCCAATTTTTCAGAGGCTGGCGTTTGCGCCAAGACGGCTAATTCTTCCTCAGACCAAACCTGACTGGCAAAATAGCCATCTAGCTGAGCCTGACGCTTATCCATATCTTTATTGCTCTGACGAAGACGCTCTTCCAAGCTCTTTTGAAAACGATCAAAGATACCCGTTCCAAAGATTTTCTTCAAAATTTGAGTCTTAGTCTTGGAATCTTCTTTCAAGAAACGGCTAAAATCATTTTGCGGAAGGAGAATAATCTGCTTGAACTGCTCGGCATTGAGTCCCAAAATCTGCTCAATCTGGTCACTCACTTCCTTGATCTTATCCCCAAGCTTTT
>OBVT01000044.1_pt1 | contig 64367 bp, 55 predicted proteins | sample 1476231 | NCBI WGS metagenome assembly OBVT01 (sample SAMEA2580031, study PRJEB22360) | human gut metagenome | reverse complement strand
CATCTTCGTGATCAGGTGTCACGATTTCGATGCTTCCATCTTCAGTGATGGCACGTGTAGTGTCAATCAATTTACCGTTAAATTTACCAGCAAGAGCTTTTTTAGCCAAAGAGTTGCTGATAGATTGTGCAATGTCAAAAGTTGTAACGCCAGATTCGAACTCACGAACAGCGCCATCTGGGAAAGTAATGTTAATCATAATTAAGATGTAGAGCTCTAAAGGTCGAGCCCTTTCGTCCTTTCTATATTAATTATTTTTGTTGTAATAGTTTGTTTCTAGGATACTTTGCAATTCCTTCTTATGCCAACCAGCACCAATCATCATCTTGTTGACATTAAAGTCTAGATCCCTGCCATCAGTTAGAAAGAAACGAAGTTTGTAACCAATAAACAAACGTTTCTTAAACTGATAGGACTTAATCATCTCTTCAGGAAGTGTAGCAATAATCTCCCCTAATTTTCCTAAAGGAGTAATCGAGATAATGAAAACCTCTTTTTCTGTAAAAACAATAAGAAAATAGGCATTGGCTGTTCCACCAAGTCTTTGAGTAGCATAGATAGCGTGCATAGTCTCAGCAAGACTAGCATCCACACCGTGGTCAATCAAGTAGGCCTTGATAGCTTCATATTTGAACCCCATAAAATTCTCCCTCAACTAAAAAGATAGTGTCACCTCGTTCTAAAAAATCCTTTTAGTAATCAAAGAGAAAATATTTAGTCACAAAGTAAAGCTTTTCTATCTAAACTAGACATTCTAAAAATTGTAAAGCATACCAAACAATACAAAAAGCGACATCCTAAAAAGGACGTCGCAACGTGGTTCCACCTTAGTTCGTGTACGACAAAAAATGCGTCTGTCCTACACCTCTGATTGGCTCTAACGTGGCCACCGTTTTATGTTTGCATAAAAAATTTATCGAGTAGTCCCAATCATGTCCTCTGCGTGATTCCCAGCGACACACGCTCTCTGAAAGATTTCCCATGACTGATATGTCTCTATGCGTTATTATAGCATGAAACTGTAATTTTTCAAGCTAATTATCTCTTTTATTAATCAATTCTAAGATTTTATCTGACTAGGAAAATCTGATAGCTTTCCTAATCCAAAAGTTTCGTAATATTTTTGATTTTCTTGACCTGTTTAGCAGAGCCTTTGATGATACGAACAGAGCCGTTAACAGGCAAGGTAATGGCCTTGGTTGGCAAGTAAGTCACCATACGCGTCAAGCGTTTCATGGTACCATCTTCACCATTCAAATCATTGTGGAAATCCTTAGAAATCGTGAGGTCCAAGTAATACTCATAGACACGTTTTCCAAAGTTTTCGGCAGAAATTTCATAGAGCTTGTCAGCCCACTTTGTCTCATCTTTTTCCGGCGTTGCAATGGCTGCTTCCAAAATGGCCCCAGCTAAATCATTATCATGATAATAAAGCGTTCCAAACATCTGGTCCGTAATCACATTATCCAAATAAGGATTTCCATGAGCAATAATCGGAGTACCGCTAGCCAAGGCTTCCAGATAGGTCAAGCCCTGAGTCTCACTGGTTGATGCCGAGATGAAGAAATCAGCAGCCTTATAATAAAGAGCTGTTTCGCCAGGTGCAATCATACCTGTGAAAACCACCTTATCCAGAATACCAAGTTTCTTGGCTTGGGACTTCAGGTCTGGTAGGTAAGGGCCATCGCCAGCAACAATTAACCGAACCTTATCGTCTTCCTCTAAAACCGAAGGTAGAGCCGCCAGAACTGCTTGGATATTTTTCTCATAAGAGACACGAGACAAGCTCAACAACATGGTTTCATCCGAAGCAATACCAAGCTTGGCTCTCAAGTCCGCTACATCTTCTTCGGTAATCTCTGGACGCTGGAATTTTTCAAGTTCAATGCCTGTTGGAATGACACGTTTTTCAGCAGCAATCTTGTACTTGAGTAAAAGGTCATAAACAATCTCGCTCGGACAGATAACCCCATCCAGATCGCTCATAAAGCCACGAACAATGTACTTAACCATACTTGGACGGATGACCATACCTTTGGCAATATAGCGGACATAGTCTTCATACTGAGTATGATAGGTGTGCACAACAGGAATCCTAAGTTCACGCGCAATGGCAATCCCTAGAAGCCCCAAGGAGAACTCTGTCTGCGTGTGAATAATATCAAGCTTGTACTGTTTTGCAATCTCTAGAGCCTTAGAAAAGCCACGATAAGCCACTCGGCGATCCTTAAAAGCAAAGAAAGGCACACTGGGAATACGGACAATCTGCCAGTCTTCATAGCGGTCAACATCTCTATCAGTCGTGGTAAAGATAAAGACTGTATGCCCCATTTTTTCCAACTGCGTCTTCAGCGTGCGAATACTGGTCGCAACACCTGATACCTGTGGAAAATAGGTATCTGTAAACAATCCGATACGCATTTAAATCTCCAATACTTCTTTGTAGGCTTCAACAAGTTTTTGGGCGACATCATCAATCGAGCGACTTTCCGCAACCTTGTAACCTTCTTCACGTTTGTCCACTTTACCATCGATAATATCTTGCAAGGCAACTACAAATTCGTCCACGTTATGCCCGAATGAAGCAGATTTGTCATCAACCCAGCCCTCATAAACAGGGATATCACGCAAGACCACATGCTGATGACTCGCAAAGGCCTCTAGCACTACGATTCCTTCGGTTTCCTCATAGGACGGAAAAAAGAAGGCATTAGCACCACTCATAGCTCCCTGGAAGACAGCTCCCTTGAAGTAACCTGGGAAGCTGACATTATCAGGGTGCTTGCCATTGACAATGTCTCGAATCTTCTTAGGAATCAGCCATTTGCTGATACTACCTAACCAAATGAAACGAACATGAGGCATCTTTTCGGCAACCTTGACGAAATCTTCAATTCCCTTGCGTTGGAAATAAAGACCCGCACAAATAACCACTGGCTGTCCTTCCTCGATACCAAAGTAGTCTCGGAAAACTTTTTCCTTACGTGGATCCTTACCGTATTTTTTTAGATCAATCCCATTTGAAACAGCAATGATTGGTGTGGTAACTCCGTAAGACTGAATCAATTTTTTGGAATACTCAGATGGTGTAATCACGTAATCGGCCTTTTGATACATGTGGGCCAAATATTTCCCAAAAAGTGGGGCCAAAAGGTTAGAACCGATGAATGAATTCTCAAAGTCTTCACGTGTCGAATGACCATGCATGATGACCTTCTTGCCACGGCGTTTTGCAGTATGCAACAACATCAAGCTACGTGGACCATAAGTATTAATATGAACGACATCGTAATCACCCAAGATGTCCGTTGTATAGGGAATCCCCGCCAAGTCCAAGGCATGCATCTGATGGTGGAGAGCCCGTCCGATTCCTGATTTTTCAAGAACCGATTTTCCTTCAAGATAAAGTAGAACTTTCATACTCTTCATTATAGCTTAATTTAGTAGAAATTTCATCCTGCAGTTGGCTTTATCTTGATTTCTCATTTAATGAGATAGGCATTCCAACACTAAAAAAAGATCGAGCATTCTCGATCTTTTAGGTCATCATCTTAGACGTCTTTACGGCGACGATGGCTATATGCTACACCCATGACTGCTGCCATTTCTGCTGCCACACCGAAGGCAAGCAAGGCAGTATCGTTAGCTTGACCAGTCTCTGGAAGTTGAGGTCCTGATTTCTCAGAGGATTGAACTGGCTTAGCTGGTTTTGGCGTCACCGGTGGAGTAGGCGGTGTTGGTGGTGTTGGCGGAACCACTGGTGGTTTAGGTGGGACACTTGGTGGTGTCGGTGGTGTTGGTGGTGTAGGAGGTTTTGGAGGAATGTAACTATTGTTAAATTCTGTATCCAAAGGAAGAAGAACTGCTGCTACAAGCAGATTTTCCTTTTCACCCACAGTCTTGGTAACAGTCACCTGGAATTTAGCTACCATGTTATCATAAACCACATCGGCTTCATTGCCCTTGACTTCTTCAACAGTGTAGTAGTAAACACCTGGTTTGTCATAGACAATGTTTTCAAAACTAATGTTTCCTTGTGCATTATTGGTCACTGTTTGGATAACATTACCCTTGTCGTCCTTAAGAACGAAGCTAAATTCACCATCTTTGAGGTTACGGCCCGTAAGAACCTTGGTCAATTCGAATTTGGCCTTGGCTGGTTGCACTTCTTTAACATAGTTATTAAAGACAGTGTCTTTTGGATTAGCGACCGTTGATACCAAAGCATCGCCATCTCGGGTCACTGTAATCCAGACAGTCGCTTTCATACCATCATAGATGATATCTTCGTTAGTTCCCTTAACTTCTTCAACAGTATAAGTGTAAGTTCCTGCCTTATCAAAGTGAAGTTCACTAAATGCAACACGACCATCAGCTGTATTTCCAACAGTTTCGACAATATGGCCTGCACTATCTTTGAGGACAAATTGGAACTCATTAGCAGTCAAAGTTTGGTTAACACCTGCTTTAGTCAATTCCTTACTGAACTGAATAGCAGCTTTAGCTGGAGTCACAAACTTGTTGTTAAAGATGGTGTCTTTTGGATTAACTACGGTTGAAACAAGAGCATCACCATCACGTGTTACCGTGATAGAAACAGCAGCTTTCATCGTATCATAGACAATTGCATCATCCTTACCTGCAAGTTCTTCAACAGTGTAGTTGTAGGTACCAACCTTGTTAAAGGTCAACTCACTAAAGGCAACCTGACCGTCAGCTGTATTTCCAACAGTCTCAAGGACTTTTCCAAAACGGTCTTTAAGGACAAATTGGAATTGATCTGCTTTTAGATCTTGCTTAACACCTGCCTTGGTCAATTCCTTACCAAATGCAATTTTGGCCTTGGCTGGTGTTACTAATTTATTGTTAAAGATAACGTCTTCTGGATAGACAACCTTGGCAACCAATTTAACTTGGTTATCTACAGTTTCACGAACAACCTGAATAGTGATATTGGCTTCGAGTTTGTCGTATACCACATCTTCGTCATTTCCTGGAACTTCAGTCACACGATAATGATAGACGCCTGGCTTGCTAAGTGAGAGATCTGAAAAGACAATTTTACCCTTGGCATCATTAGTGGTTTCCCCTAAGTCAACAGGATTGGCACCATCAGTCACATCAACCAGTTTGAAGGTGAATTCTTTGTCCTTGAGGTCTCTGCCTGCCAAGTCCTTCTCAAGTTCAAGATTGAAATGAGCGAGATTATCCCCGATGGCATCTCCACGACCTCCAACTAAGCGAATGGTTGACTTGTAAGAATCAGAAACAACATCCGCATGGAGTTTAATACGGTTGACAGGGTTGGTTGATTCTTCAACAGGTTTTGTCAAACGGGTTTGATACCAAACATAAACCATGCGGTCTAACTGATTAAGTTTAAGCTCAAAATGGGTGTCGTCATAAGAGAAACTCTTAATCAGGTCCATAGCTGATCCCTTGTCAATCCAAGGACTTGCTGAATCAATGTAGCGGAGTTGCAAAGAACCGTCCACAAATCGTTGATTGTCAGACCAAGTGTCAATCAATCTCAAGTTGTTAAGAACACGACGTGAGTAGTTAAGACGCATCTGCCAATTCAAAAGCGTCGGATCATTCTTGTCTTGACTACCCCACTTAGAAATAACCTCTTGACCTGGAGGAGGTGACTGCACTTTACCCACTGAAACATGAATGATACGTCCCTCAAAATCAAGAGTAAGATGTTCCCCTTCATCTACTTCTTCAGAATAAAGGGTATCCAACTCCAAACTCATGAGCTTATTGTTGGGATGTGTTTGGAAATAGTTATTAAAGGTCGTTGTGACACGATTCTTCTCAGGATCAATTTGAGCCAGACCTACAATTTGATTGTCTGGATTATAGACATTAATATCGTATCTAGTACGGAAACGCAACTGCTCAGGCAAATTAAAAATGACCTGATCCCCTTCATTGATGGTCATATCATCAGGGAAAGGAATATTATGGTAGATTACCTTGCTAGTCGCGTACTTGCTATTTCCATTTGGAAATTCCATTTCCACATCAGGATTTTGAACATTAATTTCAGTTCCTGTCTTAGTCACCTTGACATCCGCTGGAATTGGACGACTTAGATTGGTAACCTTAAGTCCGAAATTATCAGATGAAGTGGAACTACTATTACTTGCTGCAGCAAGTTCGCTAGCACTAGCTTCTCGTGTTTCACTAACAGTTACAGGTTTCTCACTAAGAGTTTCACTAGTCTTATCTTGCGATGAACTAGTTTGTTCAGAGCTTGCAACCGTTTGCTCTTGACGCGCAACTTCACTAGAAATAGCAGTCACTGAGATAGCACTTGTACTTTCTGCCTGAACAGTAGGTTCAGCTGTCACTTCTTGACTTGAGACGCTAGCGCTTGTCCTTTGGCCCCCACCATCAGACTCACTGGCTTCCTCAAGTACACTCGTAGCTGGCTGTCCCGTAGGCTCTTCAGCTTGTTCTGCATTAGCGGTACTTACACCAAAAACTGCAGACGAAAGTAAGACCGAAGCAACGCCCACCGTAAACTTACGGATGGAGAAACGCTGCCTCGAATCACCGAATAGGTTATTCATGATTCTATCCTCCCATTTTTACAAATCTTAACATTTTTGTAACCCTTTTCAACCAGAATTATACACTATTTTCAGAACTTTGCAAGAAAATTATTTACCCCTTTGGAGGTTTTGTAAAGATTTCTAAGATATCAATAGATAGTGAAATTTTTAAACCCTTATATTATAAGCTTTCTTTCGGAGTCTCTCTTTTAATATTGTTTTTCTTTCTCATTTTATTGCCATAATTTTAATTCAAATTTTGTCTAAAAAATACTAAAATTCAGATTTTCTCTTTGAAAAATGAGAAGGTTATCTTGTCTAAAGGAAGAAAAAAACTGCCATTCTTAAAGGAATAACAGTCGTCTTTAAATTAATTAAGAAAATGAGCATAAACACTCATTTAAAGTATTTTAGGCAAGCTCTTTGAGAAACTCCACTAAGATAGCAGCTGATTGTTTCCCCGCCTGAATAATGAATTCGTCAAAAGTAATATTAGCGTCATGGGCTGCTGTATCACTCATAGCACGAACAACGATGAAAGGTTTCTTGACACTGTGTGCAGCTTGAGCAATGGCTGCTCCTTCCATTTCCACGGCTAAGACTTCTGGAAAGTGCCCTTTAATAGCATCAATCTTGTCTTGACCCGCAATGAAGCTATCACCCGTAGCGATAAGCCCAATCTTAGAATCAATGGAAGCCTGAGCTAAGACCTTTTCAAAAGTCTCTACAAAGGTAGAGTCACTTTCAAAGTAGAGTGGTTGCATAGACATTTGCCCATAGTCATAGCCAAATGCTGTCAAGTCAACATCGTGATAGGCCAATTTTGATGCCACAACGACATCTCCAATTTTAAGTCCAGGTGCTACTGCTCCTGCAGAACCAGTGTTAATGAGGGCATCAACGCCAAAGTGGTCTGCCAAAACAGCCACAGACATGGCTGACATAACCTTCCCTACACCTGATTGCACCAAAACGACGTCGTGTTTTCCCAAGCGTCCTGTGTAGTAGGTATTGCCAAGAACAGTTTCTTCAACCTTATTTTCCAATTGCTCCACTAGAAGCACTAACTCCTGCTCCATGGCAGCGATAATTCCGATTTTCATATAGTTCCTTTTCAGCTTGTAATCTTGTCTGAATCAGTAGACAGGGCTATCTGACTCATAGACTTATTAGAAATAAAAGACAGCAATGAAGAGAATAATCAAGAGGACGACAACCCAAAAGAGGATGCGATTAAGCTTGTGCTGGAATTGATTGCGTTTAGCATTCTCAATCCGACGGCTCTTGTAAGCAGAGGGCTGATAATTAGCTTCATAGTCCTCATCATAGAACTCTTGATCATAGTCCTCATAATAAGGATGTTCCTCTAAATCGATTTCCCCACGCTTAGCCTGCTCAATGACATCGTCAGTCAAAAGTGGCTTACTCATAACTTATTTTCCTCCAAAATGAAGTGCATAGTATTGGAGAGCGATGATGGTTTTAGCATCTTGAATTGCACCTGAAGCTACGAGTTCCATACATTCCTCATAAGTCAACTCATAGATTTCAAGAAACTCATCTTCGTCAAGTGGGCGTGGATTTTCAACAGGCTTGAGGTTTGTAGCCACATAGAGCTTGATTTTTTCATTACAGAAACCAATGGCTGTGTAAAACTCATGAATCAATTTAAGTTCACCCTTATACTGAGTCTCCTCTTCAAGTTCACGCGCTGCTGCAGTCATCTCTTCACCAGCCTCACCAACTTCCAGTTTACCCGCAGGAATCTCGTAGGAAACCGCCTCAATAGCCTTGCGGTATTGTTTGACGATAATGATTTTTCCTTCTGGGGTAACCGCTAAAACAGCTACTGCTCCCTTGTGGAAGATGAGCTCACGACCAGCCGTCTTACCGTCTGGCAAGAGGACCTCGTCTACTGCAACTTCAAAAATATGTCCCTTAAATTTTGACTCACGTTTGAGTGTTTTTTCTTCAAACTCCATGAATTGACTCCTTTTACTTCTGACCTCATTCTAAGCTGGTTTTATAAGAATAACCAAGCTCAGATAGCCTTAAGCCTACTTTTGTTGGCTTGGGTGGTGAGGTTTCTTAATGGCATAGCCTTCTTTATTGACCTGACGGCCACGTCCAATGGCTACGCTGTCCGCTGGCACATCATCTGTAATAGTTGAACCAGCTGCTGTGAGGGCGTTATCCCCAATTTCAAGCGGTGCAATCAAGGTTGAATTGCTTCCGATAAAGACGTTGTTAGCAATTTGGGTCTTGAATTTATGTTGACCATCATAGTTAACGGTAATTGTTCCAGCACCAAAGTTAACGTCAGAACCAACTTCCGCATTACCAATGTAAGTCAAGTGTCCAGCCTTGGTATTTTCACCGATAGTAGAACCTTTAACCTCAACAAAGTTACCGATATGAACATCTTTTTTGAGGGTTGAATCTGGACGAACATGGGCAAATGGACCAACAGTAACACCTTCTTCAACCACTGAGTGCTCAATCATAGAGTTAGTGATAACAGTATTGGCACCGATAGTTGAATCAACAATATAAGTCCCATTGGTAAGCACTGACTCTGCACCGACTTTAGTTTGCCCTTTAAGCGTAACATTGGCTTCAATGACAACGTCTGGCTCAATTTCCACATCCACATCGATATAAGTAGCATTTGGATTTTGGAAAGTAACACCATTAACCATGTGAGCTTGGTTGATGCGACGACGCATAACATCTTCTGCCGTAGCCAAGGCAACACGGTCGTTAACCCCGAGACTTTCTTCAAAGTCACGAAGAGTGAAGGCACCTACTTTTTCACCATTCTCACGGAAAATAGAAATAACATCAGTCAAATAGTATTCCCCTTGAGCGTTGTTGGTGTTGATATTTTTAAGTGCTTCGAAGAGGCGTTTATTATCAAAAACGTAAGTCCCTGTATTGATTTCTTTAACCTGTTGTTCAAACTCGTTGGCATCTTTTTGCTCAACAATCTTAGTCACTTCGCCATTTTCGTTACGGATAATACGACCATAACCAAACGGATTGTCCGCAGTTGCAGTCAAGATAGTGGCAACATTTTTGTGATTAACATGGAAATCAATAAGGTTTTTAAGGCTTTCACCGGTAATCAAAGGCGTGTCACCGGCGATAACAAGCGTTTGCCCTTCAAGTCCAGCCAACTCTTCTTCAGCCATCATTACTGCGTGACCAGTCCCCAACTGCTCAGTTTGCATAGTGAAGGCAGATTGACCGTCCAAAACCTCACGAACAAGCTCAGCCTTGTGACCAATAACAGTAACGTTTTTAGCTGGTTCGATAGCTGAAACTGCACGGAAGACATGCTCAAGCATAGTGATGCCTGAAACCTTGTGCAATACTTTTGGAAGATCTGATTTCATGCGAGTTCCTTTACCCGCAGCAAGGATAATAGCGTAATTACTCATTTTCTTTTTCCTTCTTAAGATTTATTTGTGATGGTTTCCTTCGAGGCGGTCTTAGCCTTGAGCCCCAAATCTCAGGACCTCAACCTCCCACTGGGATAGCCTACGAAAGAAAGGGGCCTTGAAAACATAGTCTCTCATTTCTTAGAAAAGATGTCCTCATAACAGACGTTTTTTAGGGCCTCTGATTATCTATAATCGCCCTATTATACCATAAATGAAAAGGTTTTGGCAGAATGAAAGGTAATGAAAAAAGAGCTGACGCTCTTTTTCTAAGAATAGTTATCCTATAACCATTCTTTGTATTTCTTAATATAGATATGCTTCACAAAGGTAACACTAAGCATATACAAAGTAATGATGATAAACAAGAGAATGAAATAGAGACCGTTTAGATGGCTGAGTTTTAAGAGACTAGCCAATGGACTGTATGGAAGAGAAGTCACAAAGAAAGCAGCAAATAAGGTTGTCACAACAACTGATAGTGCTGGGTGACTTTGAATAAATGGTAGTTTTGGTGAACGTAACATGTGGATAACCATGGTTTGAGACCACATAGATTCGATAAACCAACCTGTTTGGAAAATAATGATAAAGGCTGCTGCTTCTGGTGAACCATGAACATAGCCATGCCCCAAAATCATTGGCACAATGATGAAATAGAGCAAGATATATGTCAAAATATCAAATACGGACGAAATAGGTCCTATCCAAGCCATGAAACGCATGATTGATTTGGCTTCCCAGATATGTGGCTCTTTAAGAAATTCCTTGTCCACATTGTCAAATGGAAGGGCGATACAAGAGATATCATAGACAAGATTTAGGACAATCAAATGCACAGGTGCCATTGGTAGGAATGGTAAGAAAATGCTGGCAAAGAGGAGAGAAAAGATATTCCCGAAATTTGAAGAAACGGTCATCTTGATATATTTGGTCATATTAGCATAGACCTTCCGTCCTTCAACCAAACCTTTTTCCAAGACCATTAAATCCTTATCAAGCAAGATAACATCTGCAGTTTCTTTGGCGATATCAACAGCTGTATCCACAGAAATCCCCACATCTGACACCTTCATGGATGGGGCATCGTTGATACCATCACCCATATAGCCTACCTTATGCCCATTTTCCTTAAGGCTTAGGATAATTCGTGCCTTTTGGTCTGGGGATAACTTAGCAAAGACTGTTGTCGTTTCCACAGCCTTAGCCAAATCTTGATCTGACATGGTATCAAGATCACTTCCAAGTAGAATGTGCGTCACATCTAGACCAACTTTTTCACAGACAGCCTGTGTCACCTTATCATTGTCTCCAGTCAAAATTTTTGTGGTCACACCATATTCCGCCAAAGCCTTGATAGCAGGTGCTGCTGATGGTTTTGGTGGGTCAAGGAAGGCAAGATATCCCGTCAAAATCATATCACTTTCATCTTCGACACTAAAGACGTCATTTTCATTAAGCTGTGATTTGTAGCTAACACCGAGAACACGCAAACCTTGTTCATTCAACTGTGCAACTTCCGCAAGGACTTCCTCACGAACATGGTCAGTCAATGGGATAATGTCTCCCTTGTATTCCACATAGTTAGAAACAGAGAGCATTTCTTCAAGGGCACCTTTTGTCACCATACTGACAAAACCATCATTATCTTTAACAATGACACTCATGCGACGTCGTTCAAAATCAAAAGGGAGCTCATCAATCTTGTGGAAGGTTTGGTCAAGGTCACGAACAATCTCGTGTTTCTTAGCTTCTCTCTCAGTTCGACTAATAATGGCACGGTCCATAAGATTTTTCAAGCCAGTTTGGAAATAAGAGTTAAGATAGGCTCTCCGAAGCACTGAAAGGTCAAGGTCGCCATGGATATCAAGAGGGTACTCAAGAACGATTTCATCCTGAGTCAGGGTTCCTGTCTTATCCGTACAAAGGATGTCGATAGCCCCTAGGTCTTGAATAGCATTAAGTTTTTTGATGACCACCTTTTCCTTGGCCATAATGATAGAACCCTTGGCAAGACTGGCTGTGATAATCATCGGCAACATTTCTGGGGTCAAACCGACTCCCACACTAAGGGCAAAGACGCCGGCTTCAAGCCAGTCCCCATCTGTTAAACCGTTAATCACAAAAACAACAGGAACCATAACCAACATGAGTCGAATCAAGAGCCAAGAAATGGAATTCATCTCACGTTCAAATGAAGTTGGTTCGTCATAAGTATTGATGGTCTGCTCAATTGCTCCCATCATGGTTTCATCACCAACAACTAAAACCAAGGCTGTTGCACGACCAGAGATAACATTAGTTCCCATGAAAGCAAGGCTCTCACTTTCAAGCAGGCTCTCTAGATTTTGACCATCTGCTTTAGCCAGACAAGCTTTTTCCACAGCATCGCTTTCACCTGTCAAGCCAGACTGTTGAACAAAGAAATCACGAGAATCTAGTAAGACCACATCAGCCGGAATCATATCTCCCGCACTTAGTTTGACCACATCTCCAACCACAATTTCATCAATTGGGATTTCTTGCTCACTGCCATCTCGAAGTACTGTTGCTGTATTGACAATCATGCGAGACAAATTACTGGCAGCCTTGTCGCTACGAAGTTCTTGAATAAAACGGATACCACCAGATATCAAAACTAGAGTGACAATGATGATAGAAGTCGTTGGGTCTTCTTCACCCGGTTTAGCAAGCCAGACATTGGTGATAAAGGAAACCAGAGCAATGACTAAGAGAATAACAGTAAAGGGATTGATGATAGATTCATAAATCTTTTTGATGATAGAATCCTCTTGTCCTTTGGTTATGACATTTTCCCCATAAAGGTCACGGTTTTCTTCTACTTGGTCTTCCTTCAAGCCATCCAAATGAGTCTTGTAGCGAGTAAGGGTTGTTTCAAGTGGCTCTTGAAGAGCAGCAATAAGTCTTTCTTTATTTGTTGACATTGGAATCTCCTTATTTAATCAGGAGCCAATCACTTATGGAGTCCCTAAGACACTAATCAGCGATTGACTGGTTAGGTGCGGTTCGGGGTGATCGTCGATTAGTCTCATAGGTTTCTCCTTTCATTTTTTTACATAGTGGGTGGACCTCAGACAAAAGAAAAGAGTCCTACCCATATACAGGTAAGACTCTATAAACTCGAGGTTGATTTTTTAATAGATTCTGTCAAAAAATGGACCGTTCAAGCTTTAGCTCCGCAAGGCGATGAAATGAGCTTAGTCTTGACCTTGGCGATCAGGACTGTTGACCAACGAGTAGTGTCTCCACTGCTTTGCGGTAGTCATCCGTATCCTTGTGGTAGCCTCACCTACCGTATTTCACTGAAAATAATACTCCTAAGGCAGTAACTTGTCAAGGGGAAAAGTTACTTTTTGCTTGAGTGGGTAATAAAAAAAGAGCTTCCGCTCTTTTTTGTAAGATATTCTTTTGTAAAATGGATTTTTTTAGACTTTCCTTAAGTGAGTGCGGACGTCAGCGAGCTTCTTCGAAGCTCCATGACTAATTTTTGAGCCCCTTCACTTTTTAATTTCTAGGCTCAGGCTAAAACAGTTCCCCAAACTGTTTTACTCTCAAAAATTCCGAGTTCTAGAAATACTTGTATTTCTAGAACTTTTCTCACAGCGGAAAGTCTCGTTAAGTGCTCGCTTTGCTCGCTAGAAACAAGTCAAATCAGGAATGTCATTATTTATCCTTGACCGGTGTTAAAATGATGTCTCCATAATACATCGCTTAGAGAAATTGTTTTATCATCTTTAAAAATTAAAAAAGAGCACTTGGCTCTTTCCTACTTTCTTTGCTTGATATAAGTCCCTTGTAGCTTACCATGTAAGATGTAATCCACAGATTTGAGCTCATCAACAGTTTGACAATCAAGGGCACACATGATGAGACGAAGGTCATCTTTCCAGCCATTAACGACAGCCACAACCTTATCCACAGGGTAACGTTCTACCAATTCAAGGACTGTTCGTGAGAGGCCAACGCCTTTTACTCCTAAGACCAGACATTTAACCATATCGAGTGGATTGCGCACTCCGCCAGAGGCTAGGATTTCCACATTATCACGAAGGTCTTGGGCTTGCAAGAGGGTCTGAACGGTGCTTTGTCCCCAGTCATTGAGGTAATCTCGGTTACCGCCTCTACTATTTTCAATATAGGCGAAGCTAGTCCCACCACGACCTGAGATATCCACAGTTTTGATGCCCTGAGACATGGCGTAACGAATGGTTTCCACATCCATACCAAAGCCGACCTCCTTAAGCACAAGAGGAACCTCTATTTTCTGTGCATAAGCCGCCACATTTTCCTTCCAGGTATGGAAAATACGCTCTCCCTCAGGCATGAGAAGCTCCTGCATAAGATTAACATGGAGCTGTAAAAAGACTGGGTTCATAGCTTCCACCGTCTTAATGCCCAGGTCCACAGACTTATCCACACCGATATTAGTCGCTAGGTCTAAGTCTGGAAACTCTTGGCGATAGTCAAAGGATTCTGGTGCTTCCCCCTTTAGAGCAGCACTATAGGACCCCGTCACCATGAGAATACCTGTGCGGCTGGCCACCTCAGCTAGTTTTCGATTGACAGCCCCACCCTTGGCAGAACCACCTGTCATGGCATTGATATAAAAAGGAAAGTCCCAATCTCGTCCAGCAAAATGTGTGGACAAGTCAATCTGATCTAAATCATAAGTCGGTAGAGACTTGTGGATAAGTTCCATATCGTCAAAACTATTGTAGGGCGACTGGTACTTGAGGGCATAACGGATGTGATCGTCTTTACGATTTGTCATAGGTTATTTCTTTACTTTCTTGCGTGATAATGTCTACTTAGCTGACCCCTAAACCTCATACAAAAGCTCTATACCTTCCTGTTGCCAACGCTCGACTAGAGCAGCTCGGCTAGCTTGGTCAAAGGCAAAGGCGATACCACAGTCTCCACCTCCTGCTCCAGAGGACTTAGCAATGGCATCTAGGCCTTGCTCAGCTTCTTTGAGTTTTTTCAGCTTGGCCACATAAATATCTGGACTAAGTGATTCCAACTGGTCACTGACAGTTTGAAGGCTGCTCTTAAGCAAGTTCTTATCTCCTGTTTCCAGAGCCTTGATAGCAGCTTGAACAGCCGCTTCAGTTTCACTTAGATACTTGCTTGATATACGAGATTTGGCCATCTTAACCATGTCTTTTGAAATAGCAGCTTGCTTGGTCCACCCCACCAAAAAGTGAGCTTGGAGAACTGGCACTACAGGACTGATACGATAGTCCCAGTCTTTATCCAAAAGCTCTGATAGAGTTATTTGGTCTATAAGCTCTGCTATTTTTTCACGGTCAAAAGAACGATAGGAAATCAGATCCTCGTATACGATACAAGCTAAATCTCCCATAGAACCATTATCTCCTTGCTTGAGGAGGGTGTAGCTAGCTAATTTAAAGAGAATGTCTTTGGATAAGTCTTTCTGAAGGGCTGCTGCCAAGGCCTTGAGGGTCAATACCACAACAGAACCCGAAGAACCAATACCAAATTTAACCCCATCTCGTTCCAACTTTCCTGTGATGGAAAGGTCCAGAGCGGGCAAATTCTCACCACAATAGGCTTCAAAAGTATTCAAGGCCTCTTGAATGAGGGCATAATTTGCGTCTGGCTCACGGTTAACACTATAGTCAAACATATCAGAAGATAGCTGTGTGCTTGGTGCTTCCTTGACCTCTGCTGACATAAAGATAGGGATGAACTGGATTAGGGCTGTCTGCCCAGGTGTTAGAACCGAATATTCTCCAGCAATGTAGAGTTTTCCACCAGTTTTTACCCTGACTCGACTGACCGACTGCTTAGGCATCTGGCAACTCCTTGGTGCGTGAAACAATGACCTCATAGTCCTTACGGAAGTGGTCTGCTAGGCGGTCCAGGTCTTCTTCCAGACAAAGCACCTTAACATTTGGTCCTGCATCCATAGTGAAATAACACTGTTCACCAGAGGCACGGAGGGCCTTAACCTTGTCCATAGCCTGATAGGAAGCATCCGTCAGATATGAAAATGGAGGGTTGGCCGTACTTGTGGTTTGGTGCATACGAAGGGCATTTGCTTCAGTGAGCTCACCGACCGCTTGGAAATCATTAGCCTTGAGGTAGCCTAACATATCCTTGTAATCCTGCTCGGACTGTTTAATCCACTCTGGAAAGGATGTCGATGTTTCGGTGCACAATTTCATACCATCACGGCTTGATACGGGTTTCTTTTGATCTGTCAAAACCAGCATAATCATGGCCAATTTAAGGTCTGTTTCCACTTGGTAAACATCACCACTATCCTTATCCCAAGCTGCCAATGGTCCAAAGAAAGAACGCGATGATGAGCCTGAAGCAAACTTGGCAATTTGAGCCAATTCAGACTGCGTTTTTCCGACTTGGAAGAGTTCGTTAGCCGCCTTAACTAGGGCAGAAAGACCTGAGGAACTTGATGATAAACCTGCAGCTGTCGGCATGTTGTTCCAAGTTTCAATCTTGACATGTTGGTTAGGATTTGTACGGAAGAGATCTAAAACCTTGCTGGCCTTGATTGTTTCTTTTTCCTCTTGGAGCTCGTCATCGATATACATGACATCTCCAGTCGCATCCTCAGGCAGAAAAGATAACTTGGTTTCCGTATACATATTTTCCAAAGTCAGTGAGATACTACTGGTTGAAGGAATCATACGCTCCGCATCCGCCTTACCCCAGTATTTGACAATAGCAATATTTGCGTACGATTTGACGCTTACAGGCTTTCTATCCACGTGTTTACGGCTCCTTTTTCTTGAAGTTTTTTAGCAATCGTTCGGGCTTGGTCTTTAGTACTTGTCAGGGCAATAATACAGCCACCAAGTCCTCCGCCTGACATCTTGGCTCCCAGTGCACCATGCTCCAGAGCAGTTGCTACTAGAAGATCCGACAAATCACAAGACACCCCTAAAGATTTAAGGTGATTATGGGCTTGAGACATGAGCTGACCAAGAAGCTTTTGATCCTTGGCTTTGAGGGCGCGTTCTGCCTTCTGACTTAATTCGCCCAGTTGGTTGAGATCTGACAAGGCATCTAAACCAATGGCCTCAACCTTTTCCACAGCCTCACGGGTATTTCCATGGATACCCGTATCAGCAATAACCAGATAGGCACCTAGATTAACCTCGATTTCCTTGAAACCGATATTACGCGTAAAGCTGATGGCTTGGTCACTCAAGCAGGTCTTAGCATCTAAACCACTAGGTTTACTATGGGCAATAGTCTCCGCCTGATGAACTAGCATTTCCAAGGTCTCCTGGCTAAGCTCCTGATCAAAATAATCAAAGACCGCTCGAATTGCCGCAATGGCTACAGCCGCAGACGACCCCATGCCACGCTTTTCAGGGACACTAGACTTAATAGCATAGCTGATAGGCTGATTCTTGATTTCCAGATAATTAAGAGCTGAAAAAATCGCCGTCGTCAAGGGATCTTGAGCCCTGAGCGTCAAAGGAGTCTCAGCCGCCTGAATCTGACAGACAACCTCAATATCCTTAAGAGGGAGGGCAAGGGCAGGATGACCATAAACGACCGAGTGCTCCCCCATCAAAATAATCTTACTGTGAGCCTTGCCCACTCCTACTTTCTTAGTCATAAATTACACACACTCACAGACGAATTTGTAGGCGAGTGTCTTTCTAGATTTTTCATACAGATTCTAGTGGTGACTCAAGGTCAATCAACCTCCCTGAGTGGATTAAGAGTACCAATCTAAGGAATTTTCCTATGTCACTTCTATCTTATCATCAAAGCGCAAAAAAAGCGACATCTAACCTAGAGTGTCGCTTTGCATTAGAGATATGTTTCCAAAAAAAGAGCCTCTCGGCTCTTTTCATTTTAAATCGCAAACAAATCGTTTAGGTTCTCAGCCATAGTTGGGTGAGTAAAGATTTGTTTAGCCAAATCTGTATATGGAATGTGATGATTCATCGCTAGGGTAATTAGATTGATAATTTCATGAGATTCTTGACCAAAGAGGGTCACTCCCAAAATTTCCTTAGTTTCAGGATTTACCACAGCTTTGAAGGCACCACGCAAATCGCCATTAACATGACCACGAGGCATGCCAGCAACTGGAAGTTCCTTGACAGCAACTGGTCCACCTGCTGCTCTGGCTTGATCTTCAGTAAGACCAACTTGTGCCAAAGGTGGGTTGAGGAACATGGCAGTTGGAACTGCTCCACGTGTTTCAAGGTTATAGCTACCATCCCCTGTCAAGTAATTAAAGACAATACGGAAATCATCTAGTGAAATGTAAGTGAATTGGAGACCACCATTAACATCACCCACCGCAAAGACACCAGGAACACTTGTTTCTAAATGCTTATTAACCTGAATACCGCCACGTTCTGTCAAGGCAATATCTGTATTTTCCAAGTGAAGGGGTTCGATATTAGGCTTGCGTCCTGTCGCATAGAGGAGAGCATCAAAACGAAACTCACCTTTGTCAGTAACAACGACAACTTCATCACCGTCATTCTTAACTTCAGAAGTTTTAACACCTTGCTCAAAGACAATGCCGTCCTCTTCCATGTATTCCTTGGCCAACTTAGCAATAGATGGCTCCACACGTGGCAAGAAGCTAGTCGCAGCATCCAAGACAGTCACTTGGCTTCCCAAACGGTTAAAAAGGCCAGCAAATTCAAGACCGATATTACCACCACCTAGGACACCCAGACGTTTTGGCAAGGCTTCAAGGGTTTGAATACCAGTTGAATCGTAGACATGCTCAGTTGTTGTCAAGCCAGGAATAGGCAAGACATTAGATACAGCACCAGTATTGATAACAATAGTCTCAGCTGTAAGCTCTTGGCGGTCATCACCAGCCACTACTTCAATAACCTTATTTGACACAAAATGTGCCTCTGCATCAATGACATCAACGCCATTGTCTGCCAACATTTTATAATTCTTAGCATTAAGACGACCAGTCACTGCACCACGTTCCTTCATGGTATCGTCAAATGACCAGCCCTTCTCAGCCGCTACAATCATAGTCTTAGTTGGGATACAAGCAATATTAATGCAAGTACCACCATACATCGCTTTACTGCGCTCGATGACAGCAACTTTCTTACCAGCTGCATTCATCTTAGCAGCCAGAGTTTTACCGGCTTTACCGAAACCGATAACAATCAAATCATAGTTTAACATTTCTGTATCCTCCTATCTATTGCCATTCTATCATTTAATTTTTCAGACTGCACATATCTGAACTGAAAATAAAAAGAGGCTACAAGCTCCACTGTAACCCCTTTCTCATTCTATTTTAATAGATTTCCATAAGTCCACTACCTAAGTGTTTTCTCGCAGAAATTCTAATATCATTTTATTAAATTGCTTACTTTCAATAAAGGCTGCGTGCCCCAGTTTGCTAAATTCATAATAGGAAGCATTTGGAATGCCATTTGCCAGCTCCCTGGCGCCATCCACACCCAGAACTAAATCGTTTTTGGCTCCCAGAACAAGGGTCGGACAAGTGATTTTATCAAGCGAACTATAGCAATCAAAGGCTAGAATTGACTTGGCTAAACAGACAAAGCGATGGCGTTTTTCCTTGCTTACAGACTTCAAAAATAATCTGTTAATCACATATAATTTCTTTAAAACAGGTGACGAAAATGATTTACTCATGGAATCCATATTGAGCTTATCCATATCACCATTTTCTGCCATCTCTATCCACCCTCCTATGGTTTCTCTACTGATGGCATTATTGCGAGAGAGTGTCAGAGCTAATACTAGTTTCTTCACCTCTTGAGGATATTTGATAGCAAATAGCTGAGCAATCATGCCTCCCTGTGATATGCCTATGATAGAGGCATTAGCAATATGTAATTCTTGCAAGGACTGATAGAGGTCATCCGCCATATCCTCAATAGAAACGCCTTCTTCGATGTGGTCCCTTCTATCAAAAATATAGACCTTGTACTCCTTAGCGTATTGATAAAATAGTGAGTAAATAGTCAGGTTGGACATATCACCTAATCGTTGCAAACTTAATCCCGTAATGATAATAAGAGTTTTGTCTCCCTTACCAAAAGTGACATAATCTACACCTGGGTCCGACAAATGATTTCTTTGAATGGTAAACATTATCTACACACTTTCTATTGTAAGATTTAAGTAGTATCATGCGTCTGGGGCATTATTTGATGCCATGATGATAATACTTACCAAGACAACAAAGGTAACTTGCCAAAGAGTGAAGGCCATGAAATCCCCACCTTTAAAAATAAGTAGGTCACAAACTAAAATAGCCAATAGCACAGCATTTTTTCTAAAAAGTTGGTCACAATTTTTCCAAAAAGTTTCAAAAGAAATATTAGCTCCTATCTTACGAACAAGCCTCACATGATAAATAATCTCAACTAGAGATGCTACAGTTACTGTGGTTAGCAGTTTGGTCAAAGAGACATCCATACGAAAACCAAAATAAAAGACGACAAGCTGCGAGAAAACAATTGCTGTGATCACACGAATATGGTTGGCCACGATAAAACCTCCTAATGGCAAGCATTATAGATACTCATTACTCCCCTTAATATTTCTACTCATTATAGCATAAAATAAGACCAAAATTAGAAAAAATCCATCCTTTGCAACTACTCACCCCTCAACTAGCAAAAAAATGATTCACTTCTTGTCTCAGACCACAAAAAAAGAGCCAACCAAATCATGGTGCGACTCCTCTTTGTTTATGCTAAATAATCTATTTATGCCAATTCATCAATTGATGTATACTCTCTGTCTAAGCCCTTTGCAACCGGTTTGCTAGTAATATGACCTTGGTAGGTTGTAACCCCTTGACGAAGACCTTCGTCGTCGTTAATGGCTTTTCTGAATCCTTTTCCTGCAAGGGCTTCAATATAAGGCAATGTGACATTGGTAAGGGCAATGGTTGATGTACGTGCCACAGCTCCTGGGATATTGGCAACAGCATAGTGAAGGACACCATGTGTTTCATAAACAGGCTCATCGTGAGTAGTCACACGATCCGCAGTTTCAACAACCCCACCTTGGTCAACGGCAACGTCAACAATAACAGAACCTGGACGCATTTGTTTAACCATATCGTCTGTAACGAGTTTCGGCGCTTTTGCCCCTGGGATAAGAACTGCACCGATAACCACGTCAGCATCTCGGACACTCGCTTCAATATTGAGTGGATTTGACATAAGTGTTTGAATTTGGCTACCAAAGACCTCTTCAAGGACAGACAAACGTTTGGCACTGATATCAAGGATAGTCACTTGAGCCCCAAGTCCAAGGGCAATGCGGGCTGCATGTGTCCCTACGACACCACCCCCGATAATAGTTACTTTACCTTTAGGAACTCCAGGCACACCACCTAGGAGAACACCAGAGCCACCTTCTTGTTTGGTCAAGAAATGTGCACCGATTTGAACGGCCATACGTCCTGCTACTTCACTCATTGGAACCAAAAGTGGTAGGTGACCTTCTTGGCTACGTACTGTTTCATAGGCCACACCTGTTGTCTTAGCATTGACCATAGCATCTGCCAATTCTGGCGCTGCTGCCATGTGCAAGTAAGTAAAAAGTAAAAGGTCCTCACGAAGGAAGCCATATTCTTCAGCAAGTGGCTCCTTAACTTTAACAACAAGTTCTGCTGCCCATGCTTCTGCAGCAGTTGCAACGATTTTAGCACCTTGATTGGCATAATCTGCATCCGCAAAACCAGAGCCAAGGCCTGCATTTGTTTCGATTAACACGACATGTCCCTTAGCTACAAGACTTTGCACACCAGCAGGCGTTAGAGCCACACGGTTCTCGTTATTTTTGATTTCTTTTGGAATACCAATTAACATACGTTTCTCCTTATTCGGAAGTTATAAGGTCAACCATCAAAAAGATGACTTGACCACTTCCTATCTATTTTTGAAATGATAACGCTTTCATTTTATCTAAAAAACTCAAAAATAGCAAGTGAAAAATCTTCCCTCCCTTTCTAAGTCCTGAAATCTTGCTTCTAAAATACGACAAAAGAACCCAACCAATCGGCTGGGTTCTTAAGTGTAAACTAAATGATCAAAAGAATATTTTTCCTTAGGCACGTCCTCCTTTTCAATATCAAAAGTAGTACCAATTTAAAGTCCTTAAGCTTTATTTAAAACTCTTAACAAAATAATCAAAGAGTCCTTGGTCTTTTAAGAACTTATGTCCCAAGAGAAACTCAGCATGCCACTGAACACCTATAAATGGGGCGTCAGTGAAGCTCTCAACTCCCTAACAAGTTTTTCATTACTGGTAATACCGATTAAGGGAATGGTCATTTGCCTTTCTCCTTAAAATAGTCAAGTAGGAAAAGGGCGTTTTCCACATAGTAATTAACAGCTACTGGCAAGGCCTCATCTTTCACAAGGAAATCATCATGATGCCAGTCTGGTGCATTTTCTTCACCATTAGAGCCGATAAAGGCAAAGACTCCTGGTATTTCCTTTTGATAGGCCGCAAAGTCTTCGCCCCCTGTTGATGGCAAAGTTTCAATCACTTCTGCAAAGGCCTTAGAATTTTCAAAGATGAGTGGTGTGAGTGTCTGGTCATTGTAGGTCACGTAAGGTGAATTACCCCAAGTAATGTCAACTTGAGCACCAAACTGGTCAGCTGTCGCCTGAACAACTTTTTCAAAGCGAGCAATGACATCTTCACGAACCTTAGGCTCAAAGGTACGAATCGTTCCTTCGAAAAAGCCCGCTGCTGGAAGAACATTCCAAGTATTTCCAACTTCGATATGAGTAACTGACAATACTGCTGATTCAAAGGGCGATACCGTACGAGCAACAATCTGTTGTAAATTGTTGATGATGGTCGTAGTGACCAAGACCGTATCCACACCCAAATCAGGACGGGCAGCATGGGACGAAACACCTTTAACATCAACCCTAAACTGCTCCACACCTGCCATGATAGCTCCCGAACGAAGACCAATCTGACCAGGTTTCAAGTGAGGATTATTGTGATAACCGATGATAGCTGACACACCGTCAAGACCACCCGCTTCAATGACCTGATAGGCCCCTTGGAAATTTTCCTCGGCTGGTTGAAAAATCAAGCGAACAGTCCCCTTAAGCTCTGCTTCTCTCTCTTTTAAAAGCTGAGCAGCTCCAAGTAGAGAGGTCTGGTGAAAGTCATGACCACAGGCATGCATGGCCCCATTGTTGCTGGCATAAGGAAGTCCTGTCTTTTCCTTAATTGGTAGGGCATCAATATCAGCACGCAAAGCAATAATCGGATGACCTGACCCAATCTCAGCGACGAGTCCCGTCTTCAAGGGATAATTTAAAGGCTCAATACCTAGATTTTTCAAATAACCTTTCAAAAAGACTGTCGTCTCGTGCTCCTCCTCAGAAACCTCTGGATGTTGGTGAATCTGATGACGTGTCTTTGCTAAATGATTATAAAATGCTTCTGTCATAATGAACCTCCCTCTCTGATTAGACTTGGTCATTGCTCCTGACTTACTTCAGTTCTCAATCGAATTGATACCATCATACCACCAGAAACAAGGCTTGAGAAATTAAAAAAACTTATGGAATGCCATAAGTTTCACTTATACCCCTAGAAAAGACCGTCGTTATGGGCCTTACAGTATTAAGGGTCATGATAGAGGGAACCTATCATGAGATTGAAAGTTCCTATCGCACTTTAAACCACATAGGGCTACTAGCCAAGATAAGTACGTAAGATTGCTTTTTCCGCTTCCGTTAACGCCCGGTAGGAACCTACTACCATCCCTTCATTAAGCTTAAACTCTCCAAAAGAAATACGCTTAAGATAGGTTACCTTGACGCCATAAGCCAAAAACATCTTTTTCACTTGATGAAACTTGCCTTCCGAAATCGTAATTCTAGCACAGCTCTTGTCACTCGCAGAACTTAAAACTTCCAGCTGAGCTGATTGACAAACAGTACCATCCTCAAAGACAACACCGGATTCAAAAAATGCAGGTGCATCAGGCCCAAGAACATCATTGACCTCAACATAATAAGTCTTAGCCACATGATAACGTGGGTGAAGCATGGCAAATCCCAAGGGACCATTGTTAGTAATCAGCACCAAGCCTTCCGTATCTCTATCCAATCGGCCCACAGGATAAAGACCGTCTCTCTTATCTTCAGGCTTTATCAAATCAATGACTGTCTGGTGTTCCTTGTCCTTTCGAGCTGACACTACTCCTGCTGGTTTATTCATGAGATAGTAAACTTCTGGCGTATGCTCCAGTTCCTTACCAGAAACCGTGATGGTTTGAAGACTAGCATCCACATTAAGATTATCTCGATCCGCCAAGACACCGTCTACATAAACTTGACGACTACGAATGAGCTTCTTGACCTGATTGCGGGAACCAAAGCCTGCCTGTCCTAATAATTTGTCTAAACGCATAACCTTATTGTATCACGGATAGGCCTGGTCTAGCAGACTAAAAAAGGAGGACATAAGAAAGGTCTCAAAAGAACGCTCGATAAAACAAAAAGTCTACCTTAAAAGATAGACTTATTACATTATTAACACTTACACATTTACATGGAAGATATGCCCAACCAAGAAGGTCACAAGCATGGTCAAGAGTCCTACTGTCAAGTTACGCAACATCGCTTGTTTAACAGGTGCTTTTCCGAGCTTGGCACTGATATAACCAGTCAAGAGTAAGGTAAGGGCAACCACGACCACTGTTACAGGAATACGGTAAGGCTCTGGGAACAGCATGATAGCTAGGGCTGGTGGCAAGGAACCAACTGAAAAGGCCAGAAAACTAGATACAGCAGCATGCCATGGATTGGTAATTTCATCTAAATCCACCCCATATTTTTCCTCAACTAAGACCTTAATCGGATTCTTATTGAAGGCTTGATTAACCTTAACTTCAGCTGCCGTTTCACAATCCCCCTGACTGAGGAAGGTTTGATACAAACTCTCTCTAGCTGCCTCAGGAGAGCGGTCCAAGAGGGCTTGTTCCTTAGCGATAGCAGCTTCTTCAGTATCTTTTTGCGTTGACACACTGACATATTCGCCACCTGCCATCGAAAAGGCACCGGCAAAAATCGCTGACAAGGCAGAAATCAAGATGAACCAAATGTTAGATGTCGCACTGGCCACACCGATAACCACTCCTGCAATGGAAATGATGCCATCATTGGCACCCAAAACACCAGCTCTCAAAATATTTAAACGTTCTGCAAAATTCTTATCTTCCAATTTTCTTACTCCTTATTTAGAATGATTCTAAAAAGTATTATAACAGTTATTTAGAATGATTACAAATAAGAAGTTTAAAAAGTAGAATTTTTAAGGTTTACTCCAGTCACACGCAAACTCCAAAGCTAATAAAGCCACCTTATCTTTTTCATCTAAATCCTCATGACTAGATAAGGTTCGGATATCCCATTTTTCTTCAGAGAGGTGGTCTGCCGCGTAGAAGAAATGGCAGAGCTCAAAGCCTCTATAAGCTGCTAAAGCTGCCACTGCTGAACATTCCATATCCACACAGATGGCTCCTGCTTCCTTTCGTCGCTTCATCTTGTCGATGGTTTCCCGGTACGGTGCATCTGTCGTCCACACTTTTCCTGACTGATAGGAAACCTTGTGGCTTTCCAGAAAGGCTTGGAAGATCGGAAGGGTTTTCTTGTTTACTTCCACTTCATCACTAGCTGGAAGATAGTGGTAACTGGTCCCCTCGTCGCGAAGAGCAGCTATTGGAATGATGATGGAGGTCGCTTCGATATCTCGATCTAAAACTCCACAGGTCCCAAAAAGAACGAGCTTTTCCATCCCAAATTGAATTAGGTCCTCAATAATCCCCACACAGGAAGATGCCCCAACGGGTGCATTAAAGGCACCAATCTGTTGGTCTCCAATAGTGATCCCATAGACCACGACTTCAAAATTAGCCATAGAGGTTCTTGCAATGACCTCATGGTCATAATTCTCAAGGAGGCGAGCAAAAGTTACTCTTGAAAAGCAAGAGATGACAACTTTGGGAAATCCTTCAATTGGTTCGTGTAAGTCTTGTGGATTGATAATCGCTTGTCTATTATCATCAAATTCAGTTAGTAGCATACGTGACCTCCTTAGTTTTAGGACCCATTATAACACAAAAAAATCAGACCAAAAAGAACGGTCTGATTCTAACACTATTTATTCTTCATTTTCCAAATCGTCTAGTTGTTTTTCAAGATGCTTTCTCGCATATCTTCCAAGTGCAGCGAGAGCCCAATTCATAAAAAAGACAAAGGGAGCATACAACATATAAGTACCTGCCCAAGTCATGAGATATCTAGGATCCAAGGGATTATTATGATAAACATTGTGGTTGTACCGATAGTTAGTCATCATAATTATAAGAGTGATAAGCCCAGTCGCCAGTAAACAACCTAAGACTGTCATCCTCGAACCTCCAAAAGCATTTACAGCAAGACGTTCAGCTCTATAAACAGACCAAACCCATGCAATTAATATTGGAAAAGTTAAGTAATTAGAAGTGATGACACCATTGTTAAAGAGGGAGCCATAAAGTAAGCATACAAGCGTCCCTGCAATCATTATGTAATAGCATTCGGCAGCAACTTTATTAGTTAGAGCTTCTTCGCGTTCATCTGTAACCTCATTATTAATCAGTTTGAATTTCATCATCTTTACTTCCTTCCTAATTCTCCCAAAACAGTTGATCCAAGGTCCTGTCCAGTGTCTTGCAAATGGCAATGCATAAGGCTAGGCTGGGATTGTACTTTCCGGCTTCAATCAAACCTATGGTTTGTCTTGTTGCACCTACAGCTTCTGCCAAGTCACCCTGGGTCATATCATGCTCTACTCGAGCTGCTTTTAAACGTAAATTCTTTGCCACATGCCCCTCCTTTACATCATATCTGATATTATCGTCGACATCAATTAGATTCACCATCTGTTTTCACCTTAATTATACACTATACATTTCTATTTGCAATATATATATGTCATTATTTTAGAAATAAATTGCAAAATAAAAAGCCGAGATTTCTCTCAGCTTCTTCTATCTTTAAACTTAGGCAGGGGTTACATCCAAGCTTTCACCAATTGCAGCAAGACGTTCGACAACTTCTTCTTGGTTCAAACCATTTTCAGAGACATAACGGTTGCGTGGGTGAACACGGCATTCATGTGAGCAGCCACGAAGGTACTTGTCTTCATTTTCCTCTGAAGCAAGCATACGACGGTTACAAAATGGGTTACCGCAGTTGACATAGCGTTCGCAAGGCGTCCCATCGAACCAATCCTTACCGACAACGACAGGGTCTACATGGTTGATATCAACGGCAATACGCTCGTCAAAGACATACATCTTACCATCCCAAAGCTCCCCTTGAACCTCTGGATCTTTTCCGTAAGTGGCAATTCCACCGTGCAATTGACCAACATCTTTGTAGCCTTCACGGACCATCCAACCTGAGAATTTCTCACAGCGGACACCACCAGTACAGTACACAACCACGCGCTTGTCCATGAACTCTTCTTTATGGTCGCGAACCCATTGTGGCAATTCACGGAAGTTACGAATGTCTGGACGAATGGCTCCACGGAAGTGACCAAGGTCATACTCATAGTCATTACGTGTGTCAAGGACAACAGTGTCCTCATCTAGAAGGGCGGATTTAAACTCTTTTGGTGACAAGTAGGCACCTGTTGTTTCAAGCGGATTGATGTCGCTGTCAAAGTTATCATCCTCTAAACCAAGGTGAACGATTTCCTTCTTGTAGCGAACAAACATCTTCTTGAAAGCTTGCTCCTCTTCCTCATCAATCTTGAACCAAAGGTCCTCCATCCCTGGAAGGCTGTGAACGTAGTCCATGTATTTTTGAGTGGTTTCATAGTCACCAGAAACCGTTCCATTGATTCCCTCATCAGCGACCAAGATACGTCCTTTCAGACCGATTGACTTACAGAAAGCCAAGTGGTCAGCCGCAAATTGCTCAGCATTTTCGATGGGAAGGTATTTATAATAAAGCAATACTCGAATAGGTTTTGCCATTGTATGTCCTCTTTCTTTATGAAATATCTATATCTGTTGTTTGATAGTCAAAGTCAACTTAACTATTATAGCGCTATCAAAGAGGGCTAGGCAATTGATTTGTTTGGAAGCACATTTTCACAAAAGAAAAAGGCTGAGTGTCAAATGCCTCAACCTGAGTTTCGTAAGATTGTTTTTCAAAAGATAGTATTACAATTTCGCAGCGGCTGCCTCATCTAAGATAAGAGTCACATCTGGATGATTTTGTAGGACACTAGCTGGGACTTCCTCTGTCACAGGACCCTTGACCATCTTGAAAATGGCATCTGCCTTCTTGTCACCATAGGCAAACAAGATAATCTTCTTAGCAACCATAATAGAAGCAATTCCCATCGAAATAGCCTTAGTAGGAACTTGATCACGACTGGCAAAGAAACGGCTATTGGCTTCAATGGTGCTGTCAGTCAAGTCGACCACATGAGTTTGACTATCAAAAGGCGTACCTGGCTCATTAAAACCAATATGCCCATTACTTCCGATTCCTAGGATTTGCAAGTCAATGGCATGTTGTGCCAAGACGTAATCGTAATCCTTAGCCGCCTGCTCCAAGTCCTCAGCCATGCCGTCAGGCAAGAAGCTCTCCTTAAATGGCTTAGCATCAAAGAGTTGAGCCTTCATAAAGGCATGGTAGCTCTGCTCATGGTCTGGTGCTAGTCCAACATATTCATCCAAATTGACGCTGTAAAGTTCCGAAAAATCCACGTCGCTTTCAACCATCTCTTGGTAAAGAGCAATAGGTGAACTACCTGTCGCCAAGCCCAAAGTTTGAGCACCCGCTGCAAGGCTCTCTTTAAGAAGATCAAAGGCAACTTGGCCTCCCTCAACTTGATTCTTAACTAAAATCTTTTTCATTCTATTCACCTCGATATTGGTATATACCATTTTCTTTATTATCTCTTTTTTTAACCTTTTTGTCAAGCGCTTTCACTCAACTCCTTTAATGACTGTCATCCTATATCGTGCTATAATAAAAAGGCTGAAAATTTTTAAACGAGGAAAGAAATGAATACAAACGATTTTGATTTTGAACTACCAGAGGAACTGATTGCCCAAACCCCATTGGAACAACGTGATGCCTCTAAACTCTTGGTCATTGATCCTGTAACCAAGGAAATGACTGATACCCACTTCGACCACATCATTGACCAGCTTAACCCTGGCGATGCCTTGGTCATGAACAATACGCGCGTGCTTCCTGCCCGCCTCTACGGTGAAAAGCCTGATACCCACGGCCATGTGGAATTTCTCCTTTTGAAAAATACCCAAGGGGATCAATGGGAAGTTTTGGCTAAGCCAGCCAAACGCCTTAAAGTAGGTGCTAAAGTAAGTTTTGGTGATGGACGCTTGACTGCCACTGTCACTGAGGAACTGGATCACGGTGGACGAATCGTAGAATTTAGCTACGACGGTATCTTCCTTGAGGTTTTGGAAAGCTTGGGCGAGATGCCATTGCCACCTTATATCCATGAAAAATTGGAAGACCGCGACCGTTACCAAACAGTCTATGCCAAGGAAAATGGCTCTGCCGCTGCTCCAACAGCTGGACTCCATTTCACTCCTGAGTTACTTCAAAAGATTGAAGCTAAAGGCGTAAAATTGGTCTACCTCACCCTTCACGTTGGACTGGGAACCTTCCGACCTGTTTCTGTCGATAATGTCGACGAACATGAGATGCACTCAGAATTTTACACCCTCAGCCAAGACGCTGCCGATACACTCAATAGTGTCAAAGCCGCTGGAGGACGCATCATTGCAGTAGGAACAACCTCTATCCGAACACTGGAAACAATCGGCAATAAATACGATGGTCAACTCCAAGCCGACTCAGGCTGGACCAATATCTTTATCAAACCAGGCTACCAATTCACAGTCGTAGATGCCTTTTCAACCAACTTCCACCTTCCAAAATCAACCTTGGTGATGTTGGTTTCAGCCTTTGCTGGCCGTGAATTCGTTCTTGATGCCTATAAACACGCCGTCCAAGAACGCTACCGCTTCTTCAGTTTCGGAGATGCCATGTTCGTCACACGACGTGCTGAGAAATAATATTGATTTTGAGACTTTTCCCTATAGGAGAAGTCTCTTTTATTGCTCGTCAAATTCAGAAAAAATCCACCAGTTATGAACTGATGGATTTTCTATTTATTTCTCCGCAAACTGGCTATTATACAAGTCGTAATAGAAGCCTTTATCTGCAAGGAGGGATTCATGGTTCCCTTGTTCGATGATTTGACCATCTTTAAGGACCAAAATTTTGTCTGCTTCTTGAATAGTCGATAGACGGTGGGCAATGACAAAGCTTGTTCGACCTTGCATAAGGGTCTTCATGGCTTTTTGAATCAGGAGTTCCAGACGGGTATCAACCGATGAGGTCGCCTCATCCAAAATCAAGATTTTAGGATCAGCCAAAAGCGCACGCGCAATGGTCAAAAGTTGCTTTTGTCCTAGTGAGATGTTACTTGATTCCTGGTTCATTTCCATGTTGTAACCACCAGGTAGTGTACGGATAAAGTGATCCACATTGGCCGCCTTAGCAGCTTCAACAATTTCTTCGTCAGTTGCCTCAAGATTACCAAAGCGAAGATTTTCCTTGATAGTTCCTTCAAAGAGCCAAGCATCCTGAAGCACCATACCAAACTGTTTACGATAATCCTGACGTGACAGGTTACGGATATCGTGACCATCAACCGAGATAGAACCAGCAGTCACATCATAGAAGCGCATGAGGAGGTTGATAATGGTTGATTTTCCGGCACCGGTAGGGCCGACAATGGCTACCATTTCGCCAGGATTAACCTCAAGATTAAAGTCACGAATCAAAGGTTTATCAGCCACATACTGGAAGTCCACATGCTTAAAGCTAACTTGGCCAGTCAAATCTCCGTCAAGCACTTCAGTAGCATCATTAGCCTCGTCTGGTTCATCCATCAGTTGGAAAATACGGTCCAAAGAGGATTTAGCACTCTGCAATTGTCCAGCCAACTGAGTCAAGTTCTGAATAGGTTGGTTAATCTGCCAAACGTACTGAACAAAGGCCTGCATATTACCAATCGTCAAGCGACCAGCCAAAACTTGCAGACCACCCAAAACAGCGACAATTAGATAGGTCAAGTCAGATAAACCGTTAAGAACTGGCATCATGAGTCCTGAAATGAAGTTAGCCTTAAAGCCTACCTTCTGAAGGTCTTCCGTAATTTTCTTAAAGTCGTCCAAGGATCTATCCTCACGGCCAAATAGCTTAAGCACATTGAAGCCGGTCAGATTTTCTTGAACAAAACCATTAAGAGTACCTAAGGCATCAGCTTGTTGTTTAAAGTAGGGCTGAGACTTACTCATGATATAGCGGGCACCAAAGAATGTAATCGGAATAGTGATGACAACTATAGCTCCCAATTGAAGATTAAGGTAAAGCACTGTTCCAATTACCAAGGCTAGAGTAAAGACGGCATTAACAACCTGCAAGAATGACTGCTGCAAGGCATTAGATACTGTCTCGACGTCACTGGTAAAGCGTCCCAAGAGGTCTCCAAACTGGTGCTTATCAAAGTATGACACTGAGGTACGATTGATTTTCTCGGTCATCTCATTTCGCATATCTTGAACCGTTGCTTGCACAGCATTGGTCATGAAATAGTTGGAATAGTAGGCAGCCAACTCATAAATAAGACCACGCAAGAGATAAACAACCAGAACCCAACCAACATAGTAAACGTTAATATGAGCACCTTCGACACCCTTCATGATGGCCAGCGTATTTTTAGTCAACTCGGTAATAGCTAAACCAATGACCACTGGCTCAAGGACACTCATGATAACACTAACAATTTTCAGGAAAATGGCTAGGTAAAGTGGGAAACGATAAGCCTGCAAGTAGGACCAAAGGCGGCCAAAACTTGAGGAATGACTTGTTTTCATTTTATTTTTCTTCATTTTGACCTCCTTCTAGTCTTCCGTAAGACTCTTTTGATTCAATTGTGAATTAGCAATTTCACGGTAAATCTCATTGCTTTCCATAAGCTCTTCATGACGACCTCGACCCACGATTTCACCCTTATCAAGAACGATAATCTGGTCTGCATCCATGATAGTACCCACACGTTGAGCCACAATCAAGACTGTCGCATCCTGGGTCACTTCTTTCAGACGACGGCGCAAGGTCGCATCAGTCTTGTAGTCCAAGGCAGAGAAGGAATCATCAAAGATATAAAGATCAGGACGTTTAACCACCGCACGTGCAATTGACAAACGCTGCTTCTGTCCACCAGAAAGGTTGCTACCACCCTCAGCCAAGTGAGAATCATAGCGTTCTTCCTTACTTTCGATAAATTCCTTGGCTTGAGCCACATCAGTAGCTTGATTCAATTCTTCATGACTGGCATTTTCCTTACCATAACGGATATTTTCACCGATAGTCCCTGTAAAGAGTAGGGCTTTTTGTGGAATAAATCCAATCTTACGACGAAGAGCCTTAAGATTGTAGTCACGGACATCCACACCATCAACAAGAATGCGTCCAAGTGTTACATCATAAAAGCGTGGAATCAACTGTACAAGTGATGATTTTCCTGAACCCGTAGACCCAATAAAGGCAATGGTTTCACCAGGTTTTGCCTTGAAAGAAATATTGTGTAGGACAGGACTTTCAGTTTCACCAGGATAGGCAAAAGTCACATTGTCAAACTCCAAATATCCCTTAGTATCAGTCTCTGTCACGCCATCTTCATTTGGATTGATAGAAATCGGCATGTCCATAATTTCCTGCAGACGTTCACTAGACACAGCCGTACGAGGATACATGGTAAAGAGATTGGCTAGGAAAAGGAAGGACAATAGTGCATGGAAACTGTACTCAATAAAGGCAACCAAGTCACCGATAGCCAAACTTCCAGAACCTAATGGCTCAAGGGCAAACCAAACAATAGCCACAATCATAGCGATGATGATTTGCACAAAAAGGGGCTCTGTTAAACCAGTCAATTTAAAGAGCTTGTTTGAATTATCCGCATAGACAGCATTTTCAGAAGCGAACTTCTTCTCTTGAAAATCTTCTCTAGCGAAAGCACGTATGACACGAAGTCCAGTCAGATTTTCACGAGCATACTGGTTAATCTTGTCGAGAGTTGCCTGTTGCTTTTCAGAAAGCGGACGCGTTTTTACCGCCACATACCAGACAACTACGGCTAGGAAAGGTAAGGAGATTGCCACAATCCAAGCCAAAGATGGACTTGTCGTCAAAATCAAAAAGACACTGGAAACCATCATCAAAGGAGTGATAACCCCTAGCTTAAGAACCTGATCCGCAAACTGCATGAGAACAAAGGCATCCGACGTGATACGAGTCACCAAAGAAGATACCCCTATCTGCTCATACTCGTGGTGAGAATACTCCTGAAGCTTAGCATAAATGTCATTACGCATGACTTGCACCATAGTAGTGGTCAACTTACCAACCGCATAGGACAGAAGTATACGACCAACAATCCCAGTCAAAACTACACCAAACATGACCCAAGCATAAGCGTAAAGCTTATCAACATCACCACGGTTTATTCCCTCATCAATCATTCTGGCAAGAACAGTCGGCAAGCCCAAGTTAGCAATAACAAATAAAATGGCCGCCGTAAAATTCATTGCTAGCCACTTAGGATAACGTCTGAGATAAGACCAAATATAAGCCATAAATTTCTCCTTTTCTTTTTAGCATTTACCATGCCTTTAAGATTTTTATAGTTATTTACAATCACTAAAGCCGTAAAAGACACAGAAAAAGGGCGTGACAAGCACGCACATTACCTACATTCTAACAAATGAAAATATTAAAAGCAATAGAAAAAACCAGAGCTGATGCCCTGGTTTTCTTTATTAAGCGACTTGATATGTTCACAGATAAAAAGAGGTTCACCAAGTTCCTGCTCCAAATCTTTTAACTGACGACTGAGTGTCGGCTAAGTAATCATCAGCTTCTCAGCTACCTTGGAGATACTCCCCTCCTCAGCAATAGTAATAAAATAACGAAGCACTCTTAACTACATGCCATCCTCCTAATTTTCCTCATAAGATTTAAACGGTTGATTCTTCTCAGGATATCGGTCTGGTGTAATGGCGAGTCCCATTTGCTCTTTTTCGTGATATAACTCTTTCATAAGCGACCACATCATCAACACTAGTACTATGGAAAATGGAAAAGCGACAATAATGAGCGTGTTTTGTAAAGCTGTCAATCCACCAGAAAACATGAGTGCAATAGCAATCAAGGCCAGCATGACACCCCAAATCACCTTTTTACGATTACTTGGATTTAGATTGCCATCTTCAGACAACATGGCCAAAACATAGGTGGCAGAATCCGCCGAGGTCACAAAGAAGGTTAAAACTAAAGTAATTGCCAGGACTGAAAGGACACTTCCCAGAGGATATTCATTAAAAGAGGCAAAAAGAATTTCTTCTGTGGCAAAACGTATCAAATTAACCCCCGAATCTTGTAGTGAAGTAGATAAGGTACCAAAAGCAGAAAACCAGACAAAACTAAGGACTGTTGGTGCCAAAAGCACTACTGTCAAAAATTCGCGAATAGTCCGACCTTTTGAGATACGGGCAATAAAGACGCCCACAAAAGGTGACCAGGAAATCCACCATGCCCAGTAAAAAATGGTCCATTGGTTAATCCAAGCCCGCTTGGTCTCATCAAAAGCCGCCGCCCGAAAACTCATACGGAAGAAGTTTTGAAAATAAAGGCCGATAGAGTCTGTCATGGTGTCAAATATCTTAACCGTTGGCCCCAAAACTATGACTCCAGCAAGCAAGACAACAGCTAAAATCAAGTTTGTATTAGATAGGATTTTAACACCCTTTCCTAAACCTGATAAGGCAGAAATAAGAAAAAGAATTGTCGCAATGATGATAATGATGACTTGCACAAGACTATTATTAGGAATACCAAAGACATAGGAGAGACCACCATTGATTTGTGAGGCACCAAAGCCGAGCGTTGTCGCTACCCCAATCACTGTCGCAATAATGGTGATGGTATCGATAATGGTTGCTATTGGTCCGTCCGCATATTTTCCAAAAAGAGGCTTAAAGACGACTGAGAGCTGATATTTCTCCCGTTTACGAAAGCCAAAATAAGCCAAAGACAATCCCACCAGGGCATAGACCGCCCAAGCATGAAATCCCCAGTGAAAAAAAGTAAAACGAAAAGCATCTGCGAGAGCATCCGCACTGCCTATTTCTGCATTGGGCGTCGAGATAGCAAAGTGACTCAAAGGCTCTGCTGCCCCATAAAAGACCAGCCCAATCCCCATTCCAGCAGAAAACATCATGGCAATCCATGACGTCGTCGAATGCTCTGGCCGACTCGTGGGATTACCCAATCGAATCTGCCCTATCGGACTTACAATTAAAAAGACACAAAAAATTAAAATCCCCGTAACCAATAACAAGTAAAACCAGCCAACACTAGTTGTTAAGAGATTTTTTAAGTAAAAACTAATATTTTGAAACTGCTGGGGAACAAAGAGCCCTAACAAGACTAAAATAAATATGATGACGAGTGAAAGCTGAAAAACTTTTGTTATTTTAGAATGCTTCACCATTTTACCTCCTTATGTGTTCTTAGTTATAAAAAGTTTTTGAGAAAACTTAAAATCCTATATGGTTTCATTGTAACACAATTGTTTAATTTATACATATAACAACCGAATTCATCAAATCAGATTAAACCTGTTTGTTCCATTTCATTTACCAGTTGAGTTGCTTTTAGATTATCAACTCCCATGATGGTCATGATATGGCTTTTCACGATTTGACGTGATGACTGTTCTTCCTTTTGCATAATTACCTCCGAAACGCAAAAAAAAGGGTAGACACTAGATTGTCTACCCCCGAAAGTTTATTAAAACAAAAATCCTGCCAAAGAATTTTTGGCAGGAAACCAAATCAATTTATCAGTTTCTCATAATCGCTTATCGTAAAAAAAAACCAGAGCTTATGCCCTGGTTTTCTTTATTAAGCGACTTGAGTCGTTACCTTATTATTTAAGAGTAACTGAAGCTCCAGCTTCTTCAAGTTTAGCTTTGATTTCTTCAGCTTCAGCTGCAGCAACACCTTCTTTAAGAACTGATGGTGCACCGTCAACGATAGCTTTAGCTTCTTTAAGACCTTCGCCTGTGATTTCACGTACAACTTTGATAACGCCAACTTTTTTGTCGCCTGCAGATGTCAATTCAACGTCGAATGAATCTTTAGCAGCACCAGCGTCAGCAGCACCAGCTGCAGCAACAGCTACAGGAGCAGCTGCAGTTACACCAAATTCTTCTTCGATAGCTTTTACAAGGTCGTTCAATTCAAGGATTGAAGCTTCTTTAATTTCAGCAATAATGTTTTCAATGTTCAATGCCATTGTGATTTCCTCCAAATGTGTTTTTTAATATAATTTTTTAAACGTAGCTTAGGCTACGAGTTGTGAAGATGGGCTTACGCAGCACCGTCTTCTTTGCTTTCTGCAACCGCTTTGACAGCGTATGCAACGTTGCGCACTGGCGCTTGAAGTACAGAAAGGAGCATAGAAAGCATACCTTCTTTGTTTGGAAGTGATGCAAGAGCGTTGATTTCTTCGACTGAAGTGAACGCGCCGTCAACAACACCACCTTTGATCTCAAGAGCTTCTGCGTCTTTAGCAAATTCGCTAATAACTTTCGCTGGTGCGATAACATCTTCGTTTGAGAATGCTACTGCAGATGGACCAACGAAGAGTCCTTTAAGGTCTTCAAGACCTGCTTCTTCAGCTGCACGAGTCAAGATTGAGTTTTTGATAACTTTAAATTCAACGCCTGATTCACGAAGATTACGACGAAGAACTGTATCTTGGTCAACTGTAAGTCCACGAGAGTCAACAACAACGATAGATGCTGCAGCTTTCATTTTCTCAGCGACAATCGCAACCTGTTCAGCTTTCTTAGCAATAATAGCTTCACTCATTAGTAGTTTTACCTCCGTTTTTATTTTTGGGCTAGGCACAAAAAAATCGTACCTAAACCTAGACACGAAAGTACAATACGTTACAAAAAAATAGTTACGTTTTGTGCCTCGGTTGGATGTTTATGAGTTTAACTCCCCAACTGTCTTAGGTCAGTTTTTTCAAACCTCATTTATAATATCACGACCTAAATCAGACGTCAAGAAAAAAATGCAATTTTTTTTGTTTTTTTCTCTATCTTTTTTGAAAAGCATAAAACCTCTCAAAATCCAAAGATTTCAAGAGGTCATGTCTAATCATATCTAAGAGCTTCGATAGGATCGAGTTTCGAAGCTTTATTAGCCGGTAGGAGACCAAAGAGAATCCCTACAGCTGCTGAGAAAGCTATGCTTCCCATGGCTACACCAAGAGAAACCGTCGCTTTAAGATCCATAGCACTTCCAATCGGCCCAACAACTAGGGCAGCAAAACCTAGACCAATCAGACCACCCAAGATGGTCAGAACCATCGATTCAATCAAAAACTGAGTCAAGATTTTACAGCGTGTGGCTCCTAAAGCCTTACGAAGACCAATCTCTCGTGTCCGCTCAGTTACCGAAACTAGCATGATATTCATAACACCGATTCCACCAACTAAGAGTGAAATCCCAGCAATAGCTCCGACAACGGTGGTAATGGTTCCAAAGATTGTGTTCACCTGATCTAAGGTCGAGCTCATATCTGCTGCCTTGTACTCCCCGTTATCATCTTGGGCCAACTGGGTCAAGCGTTTAGCAGCATCCTTAGCAACACTACTACTATTTTTCACATCGGTCACATGGAAAAAAATCTGGCCAATAGCATCAGTGTTATTTTCAGCCGCTAACTGGGTATTGGCCACAAGAGCTGTTCCAATTTCACCATAGGCACCGATTGCTGTGTCTTTATTCTTATAAACACCAATCACACGATAATCATTGTTCCCAATAGTAACCACTTGGTTGAGGGCATCCCCATTCGTCTCAAAGAGTTTTTTAGCCACCATCTGATCAATGACAATAACTCGTGAAAAGTTTTTATAATCATTGTCTTGCAAGGAACGTCCAGTCAACATCTCTAACTTTTTAGCTTTAAAGTAGCCCTGACTGGCACCTGTGATATTAACATTCTTCACGGTCTTTTTTTGGAGGGAGATAGAGGAAGTTAGGCTGTTGGTCACAAAATAACTATCAATACCAGGCGTCTGCCTAGCCACTTGCTCCAACCAAACTTCTTTAACCGGTTTGGTAGGTTGTGCCAAATCTGCATAAGCAGGATCTAGCTCCTCACCCTTGGCTTCATAGTAGACTTGAACAGTATCCTTATCACCTGTCACACTATCGGTAACACTCTGACGCATTCCATTTCCTAGCCCCATGATAAGTACTACCGCAGCAACACCAATGATGATTCCCAACATGGTCAGGAAGGACCTCATCTTGTGTGAACGGATAGAACTAAGAGCAAATTTCCAATTTTCCATTCTTACCTCCTAGTCAATCCGAACGCTATCAGTCGTGTCTTGAGTGATTTCACCATCACGAATGACAATCTTACGTCGGGCATAGTCTGCAATCTCTGGCTCATGAGTAACCATGATGATAGTCTTTCCTTCACGGTTCAGCTGGGTTAAGAGCTCCATAATCTGCATCCCTGTCTTGGTATCAAGAGCACCCGTAGGTTCATCCGCTAAAATGATTGCCGGATCGTTAGACAGTGCACGCGCGATGGCAACCCTCTGCTTCTGTCCACCAGACAACTCTGACGGTAGGTGATGGCTACGGTCTGACAAGCCGACTTTTTCCAAGAATTGTTGCGCCCTTTGTTTGCGTTCGCGTGGAGATTTCCCTGCATAAATCAAGGGAAGCTCTACGTTCTTTTGGGCACTTAACTTTGGCAAGAGAAAAAACTGTTGAAAGATAAAGCCAATCTGGTCATTTCTTACCTTGGCTAGGCGATTTTCAGAGAGTTCAGCCACATCCTCGCCCTCGAGTTGATAGGAACCTGTAGTCGGTTGATCAAGAAGACCGATAATATTCATAAGGGTTGATTTCCCTGATCCAGAAGGGCCCATGATTGCCACAAAGTCCCCTTCTTCTACCGATAAGTCAATCCCCTTAAGGACCTGCAAGGACTCTTGACCATTTTTGAAAGACTTGGTGATCCCCTTTAAAACCATAAGAGCTGGCTTAGTCACTAGACCTCACCTCTTCTCCACTAGTGTCTTTTGATTGTTTGCTATCAGCATCCGTCACATCTTTTAGGGTTTCGCCATCCTTAAAGGATTTATCTGCCTTGGTAATAACTTTTTGACCTTCTTTAAGTCCTGAAGCAATTTCCTGTTGCTTGGCATCCGCATTGCCAAGTTTGACCTTGACTTGCTTGATTTTCTGAGTTTCATCATCGTAAACCCAGACATAGTTGTCAGAGCCTTTCTTAGTCACAGCAGTTACAGGAACCAACAAGGCATCATCATCTTTTGTCACTTCAAGTGATACATTAAAACCTTGCTTCAGTTTTCCGATTGGACTGGTCAATTGAACCTTGTATTCATACTGAGAACCTGATTGACCTGAGTTGCCAGATGTCCCCGTTGACTGGTTAGCATTTTGCTTAGGATAATTGGAAACATAGCTGACCTTCCCTGTCCAAGTTTGGTCTGGGTATACTTTGGAAGTAATCTTGACCTTTTGCCCCACTGAAATATTTGGAATGTCATATTCTGTTAAGGTCCCTTGAATCTCAAATTGGCCTTCACTTGTCACATGAACTAGGGTTTGGCTCTCTTTTGAAGCAGGGTCCACAGAGTCCGCAACTTCTACGACTGTTCCATTAGCATCTGAAACAATCACTGTTTGGTTGAGAACATCTTGTGCCTTTTCTAGCTCTGATGCTGCATTGGCAATGGCATCATTATAATCTTGCAAAGTTTGGTAATTACTTGCCTCAGTTTGCTGACGCTGTTGAGGACTAACAGTAGTTGTCGAATCATCCTCATCCGAATCACTACTTGTTTGTGCTGAAGCCGCAGGAGCCGTCCCATACTGTTGGAAATAATTACGGTCACGAACTGCCTTATTGTAGGCACGACTAGCCGTATCATAAGCCGCTTGGGCTGAGGTGCTGTCGTATTGGACCAGTTGCTGACCTACACTAACTTCCTCACCCACAGAGACTGTCACAGTGGCATTGCGTCCAATGGTATTGTCAAAATAAACATACTGTTCCGACTGAGCCTTCACCATACCAGTCAGAAGGGTCGACGAGGCCAGCTGCCCCTTAGTTACCTTACTTGCTGTAGGGGACTCAGAAGCCTTATCATTCTTGCCACCACCTGCAAAAAGGTTAAAGCCTAGGACCAAAAGGACAAGGAAGCCAATTCCTCCAATGATCCAAACTCTTTTTCTATTTTTAAATAACTTTGGACTGATTTTCTTTCGCATATGTCTCTCTTTTCTTTTTTGTATCACATGGATAAAACAATTGTAATACTTTTAACTTTCAGTGTCAATGACCTTCGCTTACATCCATGACACCATAATGCAGCTTTTGATTGGGCCGAACCTGGCGCTCAAAACCAAGTTCTTCAAAAACGGTATCTCGAAAATGTGCCTTGATGATAATTTTTTCCCGTGCAACACGTTTAGCTTCTTTTAGCCATTCTTCTGTCAGACGGCTACCATTGGCCAGAGGCTTGATAGCCTCTAGATTTTCCGATTCCTTGATGATCTCTGAAAACATAGGATCGGCATAGATGATATCAAAGGAATTGTCAGCTTGAACCTTCAAAAAAGACAAGCTATCGCTCTTAATAGCTTTAATAGAACGCATGGCCTTTTCAAGCTGCTTGTCATCTGTCTGATACGTGGCCAGGCCTCGAGAAACCACCTGAAAAATCACATCTTGACTCTCAAGGGCTGTCACCCTATTTCCCGTTGCTGCCATCACTAGGCTATCAGAAGCCAGACCCATGGTCGTGTCAAGAATAGCCTTGGAAGACTTACCTAAAAGACTGACTAAAGCGTCATGGGGAGCCTTAATCCTGAGAGCGGCCGTATCTGGATGGAAGGTCAACTCACTAGCATCCGAATTGATAAAAGACAATCTGTCTTTATATAGGAGATAGAAAGGTCCAAAGCGCTCTAGACATTTTGCCAAGGACAACTTGCGACGAGGCTGGTAGTCAGCTCCTAGCTCGTGAGCTAATTCTTGGGCACGCGCAATCAAGGTCTCGTTTTCCCGTAAAGATGTCGTAATAATCATGTTTCTAGTATAGCAGAATTTAAGTAGTCTAAACCATGGTCTTAGCTTTCATTTTTAACTTTCTAGCTTACATTTGTGTAAGAAAAAAAACCAGCAAGGCTGAGATTCAGTACATAATTAAACTATTTTTAAATGTGAAATAGATTTTGCGAACCTAGTCAGGTTAGACCGAGACTTTTGGCAGTGATGAAAACGCCTGAAGCAAGTAGTCTCAGGCGTTCGGAAGTTTTGAGACGTTCGGTTCAAAACTTAGTCATGGAACTACGAAGAAGATCGCTGATGTCCGCCATCACCCAAGAAAAGTCTCAAAAGAAAACTGTGTCTTCAATAAAAAAAGTCCCAGCAATGCTGAGACTCAATATTATGATTAGATAGCTTCTGTTGTAAAGCTACGGCTTTCAAGCACACGCACCATGGCATCTGCTGTATCAAGCGCTGTGAAGAGTGGGATTCCTGCTTCAATAGCAGAGCTACGAATTGCTGCTCCATCTTCGTCATAAGTACGTTTGTTACCAACCGTATTGACAATAGCTTGCGCTTTACCTGTACGAACAAGGGCTGGAATGTCGTTGTCGTCATTTTCACCTAATTTGTTAACAAGTGTTGCGTGAACTCCATGTTCATTCAAGAACTTAGCTGTTCCTTCAGTGGCGTAGATACCGTAACCGATAGCATCGAAACGACGAGCCAAATCAAGGGCTTCTTCTTTCGTATCATCATGAATAGTAAAGATGACATTACCAAAGGTTGGCAAGTGGAGGTAAGAAGCTTCAAAGGCTTTATAGAGGGCTTTTTCAAGAGTCGCATCTGTACCCATAACTTCACCAGTTGATTTCATTTCAGGTCCAAGGAGACTATCTACCTTAGCCAATTTTGTGAATGAGAAGACTGGTGCTTTGACATGGACATGGTTACTTTCTGGGTAAAGACCATCTTTGTAACCTTGCTCAGCCAATGATTTACCAAGAATCAAGTTTGTAGCAACTTGAGCCATTGGGATATCAGTAACCTTAGACAAGAATGGTACGGTACGGCTAGCACGAGGGTTAACCTCGATAACATAGACCGTTTCATCCTTAATAACAAACTGAATGTTCATCATACCGATACAGTTAAGACCAATAGCCAAGCGTTTAGTGTAGTCAGCGATCGTCTCTTGGATTTTCTTAGAAAGGGTTTGTGGTGGGTAAACCGCCATTGAGTCCCCTGAGTGAACCCCTGCACGTTCGATGTGTTCCATGATACCTGGAATCAAGACATCCTTACCATCAGAGATGGCATCCACTTCACACTCACGTCCGATGATATAGCTATCGACAAGGACTGGGTGGTCTGGACTTGCCTTAACGGCTGTACGCATGTAAGAACGAAGGTCATCTTCATTTTCAACGATTTCCATGGCACGTCCACCCAAAACGTATGACGGACGAACAAGAACTGGGAAGCCAATCTTACGAGCTGCTTCAACCGCTTCTTCTTCATTTGTCGCTGTTTGTCCTGGTGGTTGTGGAATATCGAGATCCTTAAGGGCTTGTTCAAAGAGGTCACGGTCTTCGGCACGGTCAAGGTCAGCAACCTGTGTACCCAAGATTTTCACACCAGCTTTAGACAATGGCTCTGCCAAGTTGATGGCTGTTTGTCCACCAAACTGAACCACAACACCCTTAGGCTGTTCCAATTCGATAACGTTCATCACGTCTTCGAAAGTCAATGGTTCGAAATAAAGTTTATCTGAAACTGAGAAGTCTGTTGAAACCGTCTCAGGGTTAGAGTTCATGATGATAGCTTCGTAACCTGCAGCCTGAATAGCTTTTACAGAGTGAACTGTCGCATAGTCAAACTCAACCCCTTGTCCGATACGGATAGGACCTGAACCAAGAACGATGACAGATTCTTTATCAGATTTGATTGATTCATTTTCCCACTCGTAAGTTGAGTAGAAATATGGTGTTGATGACTCGAACTCAGCCGCACAGGTATCAACCATCTTGTAGACAGGAACAATATGATTTTCCAAACGTGTGGCACGAACTTGGTCAGCTGTTTGATTCCAAAGATCAGCAATCTTACGGTCAGAGAAACCGTTACGTTTAGCCTCTTTCAAAACTTCAACATCGCCTACGTGAGTAGCCAATTCTTGTTCCAATTCAAAGATATGGAGCAATTTGTCGAGGAAGAAGATATCAATCTTAGTCAACTCTGACAATTCTTCAATAGTGTAACCACGACGGATGGCTTCAGAAAGGTAGAAGAGACGGTCGTCTTGAGCTTTAACAATCTTTTCAACCAAGGCGTCGTCTGTGACGTCCGCAAGCTCAGGCATTTCATTGTGGTAAACACCGATTTCAAGTGAACGGCAGGCTTTAAGAAGTGACTCTTCGATGTTACGACCGATAGCCATAACTTCACCTGTTGCTTTCATTTGAGTACCAAGACGACGTTCACCGTGTTCAAATTTATCAAATGGGAAACGTGGAATCTTAGCAACCACATAGTCAAGAGCTGGTTCAAACATGGCATAAGTTGTACCAGTGACTGGGTTAATCATTTCATCAAGTGTCAAACCAACAGCGATCTTGGCTGCCAATTTGGCGATTGGGTAACCAGTTGCTTTTGAGGCAAGGGCTGATGAACGTGATACACGTGGGTTTACTTCGATAACATAGTACTTGAAGCTATGTGGGTCAAGAGCCAACTGTACGTTACAGCCACCCTCAATTTTAAGAGCACGGATAATCTTCAAGCTAGCATCACGAAGCATTTGGTTTTCAATATCTGACAAGGTTTGCGTTGGGGCAAATACGATTGAGTCCCCTGTGTGGATACCAACTGGGTCAAAGTTTTCCATGTTACATACCACAAGAGCATTGTCTGCGGCATCACGCATAACTTCATATTCTATTTCCTTGAAACCAGCGATAGAACGTTCAATCAAACATTGTGTTACTGGTGACAATTTCAAGCCATTTTCAGCGATTTCACGAAGTTCCTCTTCGTTGGCACACATACCACCACCAGTACCACCAAGGGTAAAGGCAGGACGCACGATAACTGGGTAGCCAATTTCTGTCGCAAAAGCAACTGCTTCTTCAACCGTATTAACGATCTCAGATTCTGGAATTGGTTGTTCCAAATCTTCCATCAATTGTTTGAAGAGGTCACGGTCTTCGGCTTGGTCAATGGCAGACAATTTTGTTCCCAAAAGCTCTACTCCAAGCTCTTCAAGAATACCAGCTTTTGACAATTCCATTGCCATGTTCAAACCAGTTTGTCCCCCAAGTGTTGGCAAGAGAGCATCAGGACGCTCTTTACGAAGAATACGTGTGACAAATTCAAGCGTAATTGGTTCGATGTAAACCTTGTCTGCGATTTCTTTATCAGTCATGATTGTCGCAGGGTTAGAGTTGACAAGGACAACACTGTAACCTTCTTCTTTCAAGGCCAAGCAGGCTTGCGTACCAGCATAGTCGAACTCAGCAGCCTGACCGATGATGATAGGACCAGACCCGATAACCATAATTTTTTTAATATCAGAACGTTTAGGCATAATTTATGATACAAAGCCCGTTAAGGACCCAGTGAAAATAGGAAACGTGACGACGACGCCCAAGCGTCTAGTCACCGTTTATCTTTTTCACATAGTCCTTAGGGCGTGTTCACTTCCGTGAACCTGTATCTTCTCCTTTCTATTTGACAACTCTCTGGTTGTCATTAAATAAGGTAGTAGACTGGGGCGAACAAGAGTCACCCCCCACTATAGTCACTAGACAGTTGCAATTAACGACGTGCTTTTTCAGCTTGGAAAGCATCAATCAATTCCAAGAACTCATCAAAGAGATAGCTAGCATCGTGTGGACCAGGTGCTGCATCTGGGTGGAATTGCACTGAGAATGCAGGGAAGTCACGGTGACGAACACCTTCAACTGACTTATCGTTAATTTCTTCATGTGTTACCATGAGGCAATCTGGAAGTGACTCACGGTCAATGGCATAACCATGGTTTTGGCTAGTGAAATCAACACGACCAGTCGCAATTTCACGAACCGCGTGGTTAAATCCACGGTGACCAAACTTCATCTTGTAGGCCTTGGCACCATTAGCCAAACTAAACAACTGGTGACCCATACAAATACCAAAGATTGGAATTTTACCTTGGATGCCACGAATCATATCAAGTGCATATGGTACATCTTCAGGGTTACCTGGACCATTTGACAACATCACACCATCTGGATTAAGGTGGAGAATTTCTTCAGCAGTGATATCATGTGGCACAACAGTCACGTTACAATCACGTTTTGAAAACTCACGCAAGATAGAGTGCTTGAGACCAAAGTCAACCAAAACGATATTTTTACCAACACCTGGTGCTGGGTAGGCTGTCTTAGTTGATACCTGCTCAATATTGTTGGTTGGCAAAACAGTCGCACGCAATTGATCTTGCAAGTGCTCAATACTGTCACCAGGGCTGGCCAAAGTGGCTTTCATAGTACCGTGTTGACGGATAATCTTAGTCAAGGCACGTGTATCAATACCAGAGATACCAGGGATGTTTTTCGCTTTCAAAAACTCATCCAAGGTCATTTGGTTACGCCAGTTGCTGGCACGACGGCTAGCCTCTGACACAACGACACCCTTAGTCGTTGGCTTAATTGACTCATAGTCGTCACGGTTAACACCATAGTTACCAACAAGTGGATAAGTAAAAGTCAAAATTTGACCATTGTAAGACTGGTCTGTGATAGATTCTTGATAACCTGTCATACCAGTATTAAAGACGATTTCACCCGTCACATCCACATCAGCACCGAAGGCCTGACCTTCAAAAATAGTGCCGTCTTCCAAAATAAGTAAACGTTTTGCCATTATAGTAAATTGTTCCTTTCACTAAGATACAAGGGCGTTAAAATCTGAATGAAAATCAAATCTGACAGAGAGGCTCTAGCCTCTAGGAAGATATGTCTCTTTTCAAAGATTTAGCCCATGTTCTTTTTCGTCTGATTCTCTCAGGAATCGGTTAACGTTGTTTACGCTTTGCCATTTAAAATAGCTTCAATAATTGCCATACGGACAAAGACCCCGTTTTGCATCTGAGCAACGATACGAGCCTTAGGCGCCTCAACCAGACTATCAGCAATCTCCACATCACGATTAACTGGAGCAGGGTGCATGATAATCGCCTGATCAGCTAACTTGGCATAACGTTCTTCAGTCAAACCATAGAGAGCATGGTAGTCTTCTTTTGAAAATCCTTTGTCATCCCCATGACGCTCGTGCTGAACACGAAGCAGCATGAGAACATCCAAGTCCTCAATGACATCGTCAATGGCCACATGCTGACCATAAACATCAAACTCATTCGAGTACCACTCTGCCGGACCAGCAAAATAAAGCTGAGCACCCAAACGCTTGAGAATCTGCATATTTGACTTAGCGACACGCGAATGCGTAATGTCACCTGCAATACAAATCTTAAGATCTTCAAAGGTTCCGAACTCTTCGTAAATGGTCATCAAGTCAAGCAAACACTGACTTGGGTGTTGCCCTGAACCATCACCACCATTGACAATAGAGGTCTGAATAGTTCTACTATCAATCAACTGCTTGTAGTAATCGACTTCCGAGTGGCGGACCACACAGATGTCCACACCCAAAGCAGACATGGTTAAGATCGTATCATAGAGGGTCTCACCCTTGTTCACCGAGCTAGTTCCTGCATCGAACTCAATCACATCCAAGCCAAGCTTTTTCTCAGCCACTTCGAAGGACTTGTGCGTTCGTGTTGAATTTTCAAAAAAGAGATTGGCAGCGAAATACTGTCGATCCAGCTGGAAATCAGCTCTGCCATTTTTAAAATCTCCACCTCGACGAATCAGGCCCAAGACCTCTTCATTCGTGAGGGTTTCCATGGTCACCAAATGTTTCAGTGACACTTTTCCATCTGCAATCGCCATAGTTTTTCCTTTTAAATTGATTGACTAATCTTTGCTACCTTTTTTAGGATCTGGCAAAATTTGGTAGAGCAAGATACCAAGAATAGTTGAGCTTGCCACACCCGTGATTTGAAGACCACCAAGGTCAATCATCAAACCACCGATACCAGATACCAAGATAACGCTAGCAATCAAGAGATTCTTTTTATTATCAAAATCAATCTTATGTTCAACTAAAATTTTCAAACCGCTAGCAGCGATAACCCCAAAGAGGGCAATAGACAACCCGCCCAATACAGGAGTTGGAATAGAATGCAAGAGTGCTGATAGCTTACCAATAAAGCTCATCAAGACCGCAATCACTGCTGCACCCGCAATAACGTAAACTGAGTAGACCTTACTGAGGGCCATAACCCCAATATTTTCACCATAAGAAGTTACCGGAGGAGCTCCAAAGAATCCAGCGATAATCTGTGCCAAACCATCACCAGTAAGGGTACGGTCAAGACCTGGATCTTTAAAGTAATCACGCTCAGTCAAACTGTTTAGAACCATGACGTGACCAAAGTGTTCAGTCATCGTCACAAAGGCAATCGGAGCCATGGTCAAAATCGCACTTGGATAGAGCTTGAAGCTATAATCCACAAATGGAATGTCAAAGTTCGGAACCTGAATCCAATGTGCCGCTGCTACCTCTGAGAAATTGATAAAGCTATGTCCTGTCAGCAAACCAAGAACCGCTGAGAAAATATAGCCCACAATTAAACCAAGTAAAATTGGGATAACACCGATAATCTTCTTGCCATACATGTTAAAGAGGATAACCGCAAAGAGGGTCACCATCGAAATCAAGAGAGCATAGATACTATAGCTTTTATTTAAAGTTGTTGCATCATTGACTGCATTAGCCGCAAGGTTCAAACCAATCACCATGATAATAGGGCCAACCACAATTGGTGGAAGGACCTTATCAATCCAGTCTTTACCCGCATACTTAACAATCAGAGCCACAAGCAAGTAAACCAAACCACCTGCCATGGCACCTTGAGCCACTGCCGCAATGCCATCAGTCTTCATAAGTGTCTGCATAGCCGCAATATAGGCAAAACTAGACCCCATGTAAGCTGGAATTTTGTACTTGGTCACCGTCAAGTGGGCTAAAGTTCCCAAACCAGATGAGAAAAGAGCAATAGCGGGATCAATCCCAACCAAAATCGGCACAAGCACCGTCGCACCAAACATGGCAAACAAGTGCTGGAATGACAAACCAACCAATAAACCAGGTTTTGGCATATCATTCACATCATATTTTACGTTATTCACGATATCAAAGGACTCCTTAAAATTAAGATACAAAGCCCGTCTAAAGCCTAAAGCAAAAATAGGAAATATGATGACGGAGCACCAACTCCTAAGAGTATTTATCTTTTTTGCACAAGGCTTAGGGCGTGTTCAATTAAACAAGATACAAAGGGCGTATAAAGAGCAAAGTAAAATTAGGAAATCTGACGATGAAGCTTTAGCTTCTAGGAAGATTTATCTATTTTACACAGCTCTTAGCCCGTGTTCAGTTAAATAAGATACAAAGGGACGTTTTAGCGTAGCTAAACATTTCTGTAGAAAAATAGGAAGTCGACAAGGCACTCCAAAGAGTGCTAGGAGACTTATCTTTTTTCCTAAGAAATGAGTCCCGTGTTCAATTAACAAGATACAAAGCCCGTCTAAAGCCTAAAGCAAAAATAGGAAATACGATGACGGAGCACCAGCTCCTAAGAGTATTTATCTTTTTTGCACAAGGCTTAGGGCGTGTTCAATTAATAAGATACAAAGGGCGTATAAAGAGCAAAGTAAAATTAGGAAATCTGACGCCGAAGCTTTAGCTTCTAGGAATATTTATCTATTTTACACAGCTCTTAGCCCGTGTTCAATTAACAAGATACAAAGGGCGTTTCACCCTATCTGTCAGCCAACTTAGCTTGGATCAATAATGTTGACACTATCTTTGCCATCAACTTCTGTCACCAAAACTTCGATTTCTTCTGACTCACTTGTTGGGATATTTTTACCAACATAGTCCGCACGGATTGGCAATTCACGGTGACCACGGTCAACCAAAACAGCCAAACCAACACGCGCCGGACGTCCATGGCTAACGATATTATCAATAGCTGCACGAATCGTACGACCTGTGTAAAGCACATCATCCACAAGGATAACATCTGTTCCATCAATTTCAATAGGGAAAACAGATGTGTCTTGCTCAGCCTTAACATCATCACGGAAAGCCTTAGTGTCAAGCTCAATCAATGGCACATCAAGGTTTTCCAACTGTTTCAAGCGCTCTTGAATACGCTGTGCAATATAAACACCACGTGTCTTAATACCAGCCAAGACAATCTTGTCGAGATTTTTGTTACGCTCAATAATCTCATAAGTGATACGTGTAATGGCACGTTTCATGGTTACGTCATCGACGATTTCTTTTTTCTTCATAAAAAGAACCTTTCTAAATACAAAAAAATCCCCTCGAAAACAAGGAGATACACAAAAATATGAGTACAGTTCACCCGTACACTTCTCATGGCTCCTTGCCTGCCTCTCTGGACAGTGATTAAAGGACTTATTTAATTAGGTAAATTATAGCAAATTTCAGACTCTTTTACAAGAAAAAAAACGGACGCCCCTCCCAAGAAAGACTATCCGTTTAATAACTGTTACGCTTCTCTCAACTTCTCCAAGGTTTCCTTGAAAATAGCAGGTTCTTCCGCTGTAAATTCGACTAATTCTCCAGTCGTAGGATGTGTGAAACCAAGAGTCTTAGCATGTAGAAATTGTCCATGGCCCTTGAGGGTCTTGCGTGGCCCATAAAGAGGATCTCCTGCCACCGGGTGACCGATATAAGCCATGTGCACACGAATCTGGTGCGTGCGACCTGTTTCCAGCTGCAACTCTACCAAAGTATAATTGCCAAAACGTTCAAGAACGGTAAATCGTGTTACTGCAGGTTTTCCTTTAGCTGTAACTGCCTGCTTCTTGCGGTCCTTATCTGAACGCCCAATCGGAGCCTCAATCACGCCTCGATCGTTAGGTAGATTGCCATGCACAATAGCCACATACTTGCGAAGGGACTTCTTATCCTTAAGCTCCGCCGCCAAAGCATTGTGGGCATTATCATTCTTAGCGATCATAAGGAGACCAGACGTGTCCTTGTCGATACGGTGGACAATCCCTGGACGCACCACACCATTGATAGACGAGAGGTCCTTGACATGATACATTAGGGCATTGACCAAGGTACCAGACGTGTGACCAGCTGATGGATGGACAACCATGCCTTGAGGCTTGTTGACCACTGCCACATCCGCATCTTCGTAGATAATATCCAAAGGAATATCTTCAGCCTTGTATTCCAAGACCTCTTCTTCTGGCAATTCATAGGTGATGACATCACCCTCTTTAACCGCATACTTGGCCTTTGCCGACTTACCATTAACCAAGACCGTTCCAGCCTTAATCGCTTCATTGGCCTGACTACGTGACAATTCTGTCAAATCTGCCAAAGCCTTGTCCAGACGGTTGCCCGCCTCTTTAATGATGACTTCCATTTTCCTCTTTCCATAAGATTAAAATCAAGAGCAGCACACCTACCGTTAGATAGGAGTCTGCCACGTTAAATATTGCAAAATCAATAAAATCAAGCTGAACCATATCAACCACGTAACCCAAGTGCACACGGTCAATAAAGTTACCAATACCACCTGAGATAATCAAAACCAAAGATAGCACCAGCCAAAGACTCTTCTGATAATTCTTAACCAGATAAACCAGAGCCGCACCAATCACTAGAACCGTCAAAATCACAAAGAAATATTTCTGATCCTGTAAAATCGAAAAGGCAGCACCACGGTTCTGTAGATAGGTCAAGCTGAAAAGTCCAGGAATAGCCTTGATAACTTGGTTAAGGGCAATATTTGCCACAACCCAATGCTTAACCCACTGATCCAAACCAATCAGAGCCAGAATAGCCAAAGGAATCGCAACCTTACGCATAAGTCCTCCTATGGTTTGTAAGTATCAAAGTAGTCAAACATAACATTGACAAACTTGAGAGCACAAGATGACAAGTTAATCCCTTTACGACGGACATAAACCATCTTGTTATCCAAATTATCCTCAAGCGGAATAACCGTAATCCCGTTCACACTTTGCGCATCCAAGAAACCAGATCCCGTCGCATAAGCATCCGTACGTTCCAAGATACCGTTCAAAGTCGCACGGTCTGTCACGTTAAACATCAGAGACGAATCTGACGTATCCACAAAGTTTTCAGAATAGTAAAGATACTCGTCCTTCTCCTGAGTGAAACGCACTGTAGGCAAGGCCGCCAAGTCCTCCATGACAAGACTTTCTTTTTTAGCCAGAGGATGGCCCTTACGGAGATAAATATGCGTTTTAAACGGAATCAAATCAATAGCCTCAAGCCCAAGCTTGTCCATATTTTGATGGATTCCCTTGCTATTTTGACGATTCAAATAGATAATCCCAATCTCACTGTGCCCCTTGGCTACCTCATCCAAAATCTGAATAGTCGTAGACTCAAAGATACGGAAATCCTTATAATCAGGATAGCGCTCTGAAAAAGTCGTAATCAAAGGTGGCAAAAAGTCATAGTGCTGACTAGCAATCGAAAACTGGTTGCCCTTTTCAGAAGCATTGAGATAGCGATTTTCAAAACTATCAAAACTGCGTACCACCTCAAGCGCACGCTCATAAAAGGTCATACCCTGACTGGTCAAGACAGCCCCCGTCGTTGTACGGGTGAAAATTTGGAAATTCAGCTCTTGCTCCAAATCCTTGATAGCCACCGAAAGGCTAGGCTGACTCACAAAGAGCTTGCTGGCTGCCTCACGGAAGGTTCCGCTGTTGGCAATGGCTACGACATAACGTAGTTGTTGTATGTTCATGTGTGACACTTCTTTCTTGAAAAATCAATCAATATCATTATACCAGATTTTATCCTCTTTTTGTTGATACTAAAAAGCCCAGGCACCCCTGAGCTTGAATCGCTAACAAAATAGTCTTATTCGTCTGATTTGTCTGTCAAGAAGTACTCGTTTTCACGTTTGTCATAGTCAAAAGTTAAACGAACAGCATCTACCTTTCCACTTTCTGGATTATAATCACGGTAGCTAAGACTGACTGACTGAGTGAGATCGCCTTGTTCAGTTTGTGTCATTTCATGATAAGTGAAACTAGCCTCTGGGTGTTTTTCAACAACCTCAGAAAGTCGTGTCCCCTTGAGCAAATCAGCTTGTGTACCTACAGACAACTTTTCATAGTCATCTTTTGTCCAGTTGCTATGATAGTCATCGACTTCTTTGACCTTACCATAGTCGAAGGTTGCTGAGGCAGATTTCAAAACATAGACACCGTCTTTTTGCTCGAAAGTCAAACGAACATAGTTGTTTCCATCTGTGTTTTCTTTTCTATAGGTAAGATCTAACAAATCTGGTTTATCTTCCTCGTAAGCATCACTATACTCGGCATCAGTCGCCTTACCGTGAGCATCCAAGACCTCGTCCAATGTCAAAGTACCAACCTTCAACTCCTTAAACTGATCCTCAGTCCAGTCAAACTTATAATTCTCATCGATGTACAGATAAGCTCTATCGTGACCGTCACTTTGGAACTGCTCAGCATGGTTCATGACAAATTTCACTGCTTGATAGCCTGCTCCAGCAAGCGAAGTCATGAAGAAGATGATTGACATGACTAGGGCAATAATAGAAAGTGCCTTGCGTGTCGACTTCAGACTCAAAACCAAAGTCACAATAGCTAGAATGATAAGGAAGAAAGCAAGGAAAGTAAAGACAAAACCGAAAGGAAGCGTCCAAGACAAAATGACGAATAGAATCCCCAAAACTAGGATAATAATCGGCAAAGCAATATTAACAAAAGCATTGTTCTTGGTTACTTTTGGCTTGTAATAAGGGTTTTCCAAAGGTATCTGGCTTGCCTTTGGAGCTTCTTTTTCTTGCTCTTTCTCCATATTCAACTCAGGCATTGGCTTAGGAGCTTCCTCCTCTAATGCCACCTGAGCCTCGTCTGGTTGCGTATCTGCCACTGAGTCAGCTGTCACCTCTTCAGTAGCTTCAGAGTTATCCACCTGCTGAGCCTCAACCTGCTCAGACACTTGGACACTTGGTTCCTCCGAAGCAATGACAAAGCCCTCTTTCTTAGCTTCCATAAACTCCTCAGGACTTGGTTTACGTCCATTGACGTCCTCAAAGTGACGCACCCATTCTTCTCTAGTTGCCATAGCTGACTCCTTTATCTCTTTTTCTTTATTTTATCATACTTTAATCTGGTCTTATGAAAATAAGGTCGGATATAAGAGATAATTTTTTTAGACTGCCTTAGGTGCTTAAGTGACAAGCTATCTCATAGAAAATGGATGAAAGTCGAAAAAAAACTGCATCCTAAAGTTTGATTTTCTCTGTCACACTTTTTGGGGCAGTTCACTTCTAGTGAATTATAGTATTTTCACTGTCCACTGTAAGTGGGAGTATATCACCTTCACCGTCTCAGAGGATAGGAATTAAAAGAAGATTTCAATAGAAAAAGGACTCTGCATTGAAAAAGAATCCTTAATTTCTTATAATCCCATCAAATAATTTCTTCAAATTCCCAAAACTCACCACTGGAAAGACGAGTCCTGAGTAGAATAAGAGCACGGTGTTTAGAAAATCTACCAAGACTGAAATTCGTTGGAAGCGGATAGTCAGTCGAATCATGACAAGATAATAGCCGAGGAAAATCAGGAAACCAATCAGTACCACGAACAGTCCTTGGAAACTGATGACCTTCAAAGAAAAGCGAGTTGGTAAACCCTGATGAATCAAAAGCAGAGCAATCCAGAAGATCAAAGACAACCAAACAAAGTAAACCACTGCTCGTTGCAGGTAAATTCTATACACTGATTGCAAAGCATACTGGGTGCCAAAAGATTGCCCAGACCGAATCTCGTACTCCAACTCTTCATTACCCAAGGAGACCACATGGGTCAAGATGAAATAATAATAGAAATAGGACAACTGAAAGTCAGAATTTCCCCTCAAAAGGCTATAAAAACCAAGAATGAAAATGACGTGGTAGAGGGTGTCAAACAGGGTATCCGCCCAGCGTCTCCTGCGAAAGAGATAAAATCGCTTCACTTCATTATACATGGAACAAACTTCCCTTCTTTTTGGCATAGGTCAAACAAGTTTGAAAGCACAAGTAACCCAAGAGCCAGTAAATCAAACCGTATCCCAGTAATAATAAAAGAACGAACCAACTTGGCTGGCGGATAAAACTCACCAAGAGATGGAAAGGCAAGAAACGAGTTAAAGTAGCAATCAAATGACTCGATTGTTCCTGAAAACCAACCAAAAAGAGAATCCCGTAAGCAAGGAGGCTAGTAATACTGGAAATTTTTGTAAAGACAAAGGAAAAACTGGCAAAGAGAAAGCCTAGACCATAAAGGGACGCAATAACCACAAATGACAGAAGAAAGGTAACAAATGTATCGACCCAGTCAGTAGGAAAGGCAATCTGCTGAACCAAGGCAACCAAGCAAAACAAAGGAATGGCCTTGACCAAGTCCAACAAAATCTGTACGATAATTTTGATAAAAAGCATGCCAAATATGCTCCGCCGACTCTGAATCACGTTGATAATGGTGCGGTCTGCAATCTCATCCTCGATAAAATAGGTTGGATGGGTGATACTGTGGCTAGAAAAATACCAAGTAAAAAGCAAGATAAACAGCTCAAAAGTATCTTGCTGGCTGTCAAAATAGGTCAGAAAACCCGTAATTAGAAAGAAAATTCCCAGATTGGCAAAGAGAAGATTGACTTTGAACTGTTTGTATTCACTAAGTTGGCGACTAAACTCTCGCCCAATAGCTGCTAGCATCATTTGAGCACCTCATAAAGCAAATCTTCCAAAGAGGCAGGTTCTCGGGTGAACTGCAAGACTTCTGTTTCTTCCAGCAATAGCCGATAAAGGTCTGGATTTCTGGTCTCTACCGAAATCCCACCGTCAAGCACCTTGTAGTCCAGCTCAGGGAATCTTTGTTTCAGTACACTTTCTGCACTCTTATCTAACAGCAAGTGATAGACTTCATGCTGGTGGACATTGCCAAAAATCTCTTCAAAGGTTCCTTCACGATAAAGCCGCCCCTCCTGAATTACCACCACCCGAGTGCTGACCTTCTCGATAAAACTAGCATCATGACTGGTGATAAAAATACTGGCTTGATGGTGACGAGCATAATCCTGCAAAAGAGTCATCAGCTGTTTTTTTGCCAGCAAATCTAGCCCATTGGTCGGCTCATCCAAACAGAGTACTTTCGGTTTTTGCACCAAGGCTAAGATTAAGGTCAATTTTTGACGGTTGCCCTGGGACAGTTCTGAAACCAGCGTGTCCTTATAAGGGGTAAAAGCCAGCTGGTCACACAAGACATCCACCTCTGCCTTGATATGAGACAAGGCAATCCCATTCAAGCTTAGAAAATATTGGAGATTCTCCATAGCTGTCAAATAACTGTACAACCCCTGCCCGCTCTCCAAGACAAACTTGACCAGCGAGTGGATTTTCTTGGAGCGATTAGAAACGTCATAGACACGAACCTCGCCCTTATCCTGCAAAAAAATCCCTGCCAAGAGCTTGATAAAAGTCGACTTACCGGCACCATTGCCACCAACGATGGAGAAGATTTCACCTGAATCCGCTTGAAAATCAGGAATGTCTAACACCAACTTCTTGTGAAAACTCTTTTGAACTTGTGAAAATGTTATGTTAGTCATTTAAGATTACCCCTTGATTTGGAAGATTCCCTTTAATTTGTTCAATTATTTTTTCAATATCTATAATTTCAGTATTATTAGGAAAATTATATTGCTTTGGAATATAGAGATTGTAGATATACTCATTTTTCCCCTCTTCATTAACACTCTGAGCAATCTCACGAATTTTTTCATTAATTTGTTTTTCCATTTTATCCTCCAATACGGTTTAAAATTGTTTTAACTTCAAGCATTTTGCCATCAATTTCATACATTACTTTAACCACAACTTAACCCTGCATCCTCCTATACTCCTTCGACTTCTCGCCATACCAGTCCTTAGCTGAGTAGCCAAACTGCTCTCTATATCGCTCGGAGTATTTGAAGAGGTAATAGCCTCGTAGCAAATCAATGGAAAAGACATAAGTCGCAAAGACAAAAATAGCAGGCATTAGGGGCATCAAAACTGCATCAATACTCCCTCTGATGTCGCTCCCGGTAGAGCGGTCAAACAGTACCAGTCCAGCTGTAATCCCCGTTCCTCCTAAAAAGACCAAGCCATCTGAAATTTTTTCGGTTACAAGAGCTACCATAGGGCTAAACTCTGTCTGATTTTGAACGGCTTCTCTCAGTTTACGGGGAACCGTTCGAATCAAATAATAAATGGACAGAAGAAACATAGCCCCCGATAGTATACTGACAATATTTCGTCGTGTCATCATCATTATACCAGCACATACTGTAAAGATAGCGAGTAAGACTACCATGTAAAAGTAGGTGCAAAATTTTAGTTTCATCGGACTTCTTCTGTGCTTTATTGAAAAGAAAAGATAGACCAGATACATGACTACATAGAAAAGAATGACTGACCACTGAATCCAAGAAAATCTTGGATTTTGATCAAGCGTCAATCCTTTTATAAACATGGGCATAGCAATGGAGAAGAAATAAATAACAATTGAAGTAATAAACAAGCCAATAAATCGTTTCCAGCTCCCTTTTTGATTGAACTTGTCTACGGTCTCCTTAGTAACAAGAGACTGGCTTTGCTCGAATGTATAATTTAAGAATTTCAATAGTTTTCTCCTTTTATCAAGAAAAAACAGGAAGGTTTCCCCTCCTGTTCCTTAATTAATCCTCATCTGGACCTGATTTATAAGTAAGGTAGAATGTATCTTCACCTTCTTTGGTATCAAATGACAAGTAAACACTCTTGAGTTTGCCATCTTCAGCCTTATAATCACTATAAGAAATAGTCATTTCTTTTTTGAATTCACCTTGACGAGATGTTGAAATCGTGTATTCTGCACTTGAAGCTTTAGGGTGATCCTTAACGACATCTTCAAGTTTTGTACCGTTTGATGGATCAGTGTAATCCCCCTTATTGAGAGCATCAAACTGTTCTTTTGTCCAGTCAGCTTTATAAGACTTATCAACTTCTACCTTATCTTGAGGGAATCTACCTGAAGCATATGACAAGATAAATGTACCATCATATTGTTTCGTAAAGGTTAGGTAAACACTTTCACCATAGTCTTTACCAGAGTAGTTCAACTTCATCTCATCGCCAGAGATTTGTGCATCAGAAGCCTTACCATAAGTCTTGATGATAGACTTAACGGTATCTTTACCGACTTTCAATTTCTGGAACTTAGATTCATTCCAGTCAAATTTAGCATTTTTGTCAATGTAATCGTTGACGTCAGTGCTATCACCTTTTGAATCAGATTTAGAGTCAGATTTTGAATCGCTGTCATCATTTTTCTTGTCAGCATCATCGTCTTTATCAGCAACTTTTGATGTCTTGCTTGAGCTTGTGTTATCACTAGCGTTTTGAGAGATTTGGAAAATCAAACCACCAATAGACACAAAGAGCATGAGACCAGCAACACCTGTTGCAATGATTGAAAGCAATTTCTTGCTTGATTTAAGGCTAAAGACAAGTGAAACAACTGCCACCGCAACTGCGAGGACTGTCAAGATGATGAAGAGCCAAGCAGGACCTACAAACCATGCCAAGACTGCAAAGATTACTGAAAGTGCAATCGCAACGATTGGCAAGATAAGATTGAAAAGAGGTTTATCTGCTGAGCCAGCTGCTGCTGGATTAGGAACTGTTCCAAATCCTTGAGCTGATGAGATAGGTGCCTTTTCAAACATGCTTGAATCAAATTGTGGTGTTGGTTGTTGCACAGGTGCTTCTGAGAAAGCTTCTGCACCAAATGGTGATTCACTGCTTGCTTGTTCTGCGACGGCATCCTCAGCTGTTTCAGCTACATCTGCGATGTCATCTTGTTCTGTGACTTCTTCAGTAGCAACTGGTTCTGGAGCTACTTCTTCAGCGACAGGTTCATTAGCTGGTGCTTCTACAGATGCTGCTTGAGCAGCCAAAGCACTTGTATCAAAGTCAGCTGCTTTAGCATCCAAAAATTCTTGGGGGCTAGGCTTACGCCCATGTACCGACTCAAAGAGTTCAGCCCATTCTGCTTTAGTTGACATAAAAATCTCCTTTTTTCAAGAAATCCAAACAAGAGGCCCCTTCAGCTTAGCGAAGTTTTCTATAGTTAGAATTTAGACACCTATCTCTGATAAGAGCAAGTAGCATGCGTCCTTCCAAAAGTCAGCCCTCACTTTTTAGCCTGAGGCAACCTTTCCCTATATCTAGTCCCATGTTCATTTTCTTGTTGATAGTTCCATTCTACCATATTTAAAGACCTCTGTTAACCGTTTCCCAAAAGGTTTTTTTCTGCTACAATAGTAGGTATAATGCACCAAAGGAGTTATATATGAAAAACATTAAAAAGTACATTCCATTAATTATTGTACTTGTTATCGCAGGCCTAGGTTTTGCCTTTCGTGAGAACATCGCACGCGCCGTTCGTGGAGATGCTTATGTTGATAATAAGATATTCACTAAACAATTAGAAAAAGCCCAAAAATCTGGAAAAGATGCCTTTCCACAGTTGTCAGACAAGGTTGGTAAGGACGAAGCTGAAGTTATCCTCCACACTTCAAAGGGTGATATCACAGTCAAACTCTTCCCTACACTTGCTCCAAAGGCTTCTGAAAACTTCTTGAAACATGCAAAGGACAAATACTATGATGGTCTTACCTTCCACCGTGTCATCAAGGACTTCATGATTCAAAGTGGCGACCCTAAGGGTGACGGTACTGGCGGAGAATCTATCTGGAAGAAAGGTTTCGCTGTTGAGCCTACACCATTCCTCTACAACATCCGTGGCGCACTTGCCATGGCCAATACTGGTGCTAAGAATTCAAACGGCAGCCAATTCTACATTGTTCAAAACAAGGACGATCAAAGCAAGCAACTAGGAAATGCTGGCTATCCAAAACCTATCATTGACGCCTACAAAAAAGGTGGTTACCCAGCTGGTGATACCAAATATACTGTCTTTGGACAAGTCATCAAAGGCATGGATGTCGTTGATACCATCGCTAACCTTGAAGTCGATGACAACAGTAAACCAAAAGAGAATGTAACGGTTAATTCCGTTGAAGTCGTTAAAGACTACAAATTCAAATAAACAAAAATCCGAGAAGCTGATTCTCGGATTTCTTTTTTATTTAACAGCGGTGAGGAGATAATCACCAGTGTTAACACGAGCTTCTTTAGTTGTTAAGACATCATCAAAGTCAGCTGTATTGGTTACAATGACTGGTGTGATAACTGGTAATTTAGCGTCTCGGATAGTTGCTAGGTCAAATTCTATAAGTTTTTGACCCGCTTCTACGACATCCCCTGCTTCCACATAGGTCTTGAACCCTTTTCCAGCAAGAGAAACAGTATCCATACCAATATGGATGAGAAGCTCTGCACCATTTTCAGTTGTCAAACCAATCGCATGACCAGTAGGAAAGACTAAATTCACCGTTGCCTTAGTTGGTGCAACAACAACACCATCGGTAGGATCAATAGCGATACCTTTACCCATAGCTCCTGAAGCAAAGACTTGGTCAGGTACTTGGTCAAGTGGAACAACATTCCCAATAAGTGGGCTTGCAATAATTTCTTGTTGAATTTCTTTAGGAGCAGGTGCAGCTTCCTCAGCTTTTTCTTCAACCTTAGCTACTCCACCACCGTATAGATTTGGTACTCGTACAAAGAGTTGAATAAGGAAGGCAAGAACACCACCCACAATGGCAATGATAATGGCAATGATAACTTTAGAAAGATTACCGTCAGGCCCAATAAGGCTTGGGAAGACAAAGACACCCAGACCACCTATTGAATACGTCTTAATATCTAGGGCCATCATGGCAGCCCCCATAAGTCCTGAAACACCACATGAAATGTAGAATGGCGTTTTCATTGGAAGGGTTACCCCATAGATAGCAGGTTCTGTAACCCCAAAAATAGATGAAATGAAGGCTGGCATAGAGATGGTACGGACTTTTTCTTCTTTCGTTTTAAGCATGATAGCTCCCAACACACCTGTTTGCGTGAAACATGGAAGGATAGCCGCTGAAAGAATAGTAGAACTTCCGTTTGTTGCCACATCTAAGATAGCAAGGGGAACAAGTGCCCAGTGCATTCCGAACATAACCAAGACTTGCCACAAAATACCAAGTATAAGACCAAAGACAATCGGACTAAAATTCATGATTGCTTGGAAAAGGCTTGTCAATCCATCAGAGAAAGTATTGGCAACTGGTCCTACCACCAAGAATGTTAATGGGACAGTAATGAGTAATGTAAAGAAAGGCACTACGAAGACTTTAATGACATCTGGAGTAATCTTGGTAAAGAATTTTTGAATGTATGAAGCCACCCAAACGGCCAAGATAGAAGGCATTACAGTTGAGAGATAGCCACCTGCAGGAAGCGCAAATGGAATAACTCCTAGAACATGACCTTGACCAGCTTTCTGAAGAGCAGTCACCAGCGTAGCAATATCAGGATAAACAAGCGCCGCTGCAATCGCAATAGCTGTAAACTCATTAACCTTGAAACGACGAGCAGATGTCAAAGCAATTAAGATTGGCAAGAACTGGAAGAAACCATCTCCTGCTGCATTAAAGATGACATACATAGGACTTGTTGCAGCTGACAAGCCACAAGCTGCCATGATAGCAACTATCCCTTTGATAATCCCCGCTGCAGCCAAAGGTCCAAGGAAAGGTTGGAAAATACTTGAAACCAAAGATACAAAGCGGTCAAAAAGATTCCCTTTAGGCGCATCACCTTCATCAATATCAAGACTACCACCTGCTGGAAGACCGCCAACTTGGAGAACCTCCGCATAAACATCAGGGACATGGTTACCGATAACCACCTGATATTGACCACCTGCCTTAACAACAGTAACAACACCGTCACGGTTCTTAAGGTAGTCATCATCTGCTTTAGACTCATCTTTCAAATCAAAGCGTAAGCGTGTCACACAGTGTTTCAAGCTATTGACATTTTCTTTACCACCGACGTGTTTGAGAATGTCTTCAGCTAATTCAGTATATTTAGCCATAAGGGCTCCTTTCTTTTCTAGGATTTTAGTTCTTTCGAGGCTTTTTCAACGAAAAAAACCTAAATAAATACCAAGAACCAATTAGGATGAGTATACACTACTCCCATTAGTTTTTCGTATTTATCTAGGTTTTGCCTGCTGACCAGTAACAATCCTTTTGCTATGGTTATATAATATCAGAGTTCAAATATTTTTGCAAACCCTTACAAAAATATTTTTTGTTTTTCGAGGTAAATTCTTGACCAAGAGTATAAGTCATGATAAACTATTGTTAGTTTATAAACTAACAGAAAGAGAGTTACACGATGAAAACAAGAGCAATTATTGAATTTAAAGATACATACGCTAGCATGGAATGCCACAAGCTTGGTTACCAAACCAAGGAAACTGCCTTGGCTATTATTTCCCCTACTGGACATATTCTATCAAGTACACCGCTTTTCAGAAAGGCATATGGTTCGAACACTGCTCACATCGACCAGCTTCCTTTCAATATAGATAATCTCAGTATCACAGCAAAAGGTCTCAGTAAGAAAGCCAAAGCCAACTTGGAAGATTGGATTGCCCATACTATCATTCTTCCAATGGACTATGATAAGTACTTTACTAAGCATCTAGAACTTTTGCACCTCCTAGCAGAATCACCTATCGTTGAGTCTGTCCAAGCCTTGACTTATAAGACAGTTAAAATCCATTTTTCTGAAGCACTCAATGATGAGCATATTCGTCAACTACAAGGGTTTATTCTTGCTCAGGCAGGTATTTATAGCTATATTGGGACATCTACAGTTTCAGACCGAAATGCCTACCAGGCTCTTGAATGGGCTAAACTTGATGTTAATGGTCGTTCACACAACGATCATAAGCCTGCTATTTTTCATCGTAGCAAAGGCCTCTTAGGTGGCTTCTTTCACCACGGAAACCAAGAAAGTATTGCATAACTAATAACTGGGACACCTTGTGTCCTTTTTTTGCAACAAAAAACTCACCATAAAGGTGAGCTAAATTGATTTATTTACTGTGTTTCCAGTTACTATAGATACTAAATACGACAATCCAGATGGCTGCTCCAATAGCTCCGACAACTGTTGACTTTTGCAAGAAGAGACAAACAAAGACGAAGATGAAGAAAAGGATAGTCAATGGATTGAGAATCTTGTAGGCTGGCATAAGGAAGCCATCTGCCATGAACTCTTGAGATTTACGGTACTTGAGATGAGCAAGCATGATCAAGATATAGATAGCGATGTAGACCCCTGATGATGATGCGGTAATCAAAGCAAAGGCATCAGATACACCAGGCAAGACATTGATGAAGGCTGAAACACATACCACAATGGCTGAAACAATGATGGCACGTGAAGGAATACCATTACGTGACAAAGTATCTAGCTTCAAAGCTTTCATGACTTTACTATTTGGTGTTTCCTTAGCAATTTGGAAGAGGTGACGACCTGTAGAGTAAAGTGTTGAGTTCAATGATGAAGCCGCTGCTGTCAAGACAACAAAGTTAATGAAGGCTGCTGCCCACTTGATACCAGCCATTTGGAAGACCGTTACGAACGGTGATTCATTAACTGGAAGTTTTTGCCATGGGAAGATAGCCATGAGGGCAATGAGGGCACCCACATAGAAGATGACAATACGAATCGGAATCTCCTTTATTGCCTTTGGTAAGACCTTACGTGGATTCGCTGTCTCAGAAGTTGTAATCCCTACAAATTCGATGGCTTGATAGGCAAAGAAGACCATTTGGAAGGTCATAACAAAGCTTACCCAACCTTTAGGAAACATCTGGAAGCCGTGTGTAATATTGGCAAGGCTAGCATGTCCAGCAGGCGTTTCAAAGTTGGTTGCTACCATGAAGATACCTGTTGCGATAAGAGCAAGAATGGTGATAATCTTGATCATCCCAAACCAAAACTCAACTTCCCCGAAAATCTTAACCGCAATCAGGTTAACCGAGCTCAGGATAAGCAAGAAGACAATCTGAATCTGCCAGGCAGGCCAACTTGGGAACCAATATTGGACATAAGTTGATACGGCCGTAATTTCTGCCATTCCAAGGAAAATAAGTGATACCCAGTAAGACCAACCCGAGAAGAATCCCCAGCCCTTACCAAGGTATTTGGTAATAAAGTTGATAAAGGTGTGTTGGTCAGGATCCATATAGAGCATCTCACCGATTGCTCGCATCATAAGATACATGAAAATACCAGTCAGTATATATACTAAGATGATTGAAGGTCCTGTTAGGGAGAGGGAACGACCTGCCCCGAGGAAGAGACCTGTACCGATCGTACCAGCGATGGCAATCAGCTGGACGTGACGGTTTTGAAGACCACGCACCATCCCATTTTCAGTCTGATTGTCGTCGTCTTTATGATGTTGCTTTTGCGACATTTTTTTCACTCCAATTCTATTAAGCAAGACTCATTGAGTCCTACCATTTTTAACATAACTTATATTTTACCATTTTTTGCATAATTGGTCAAAAATTTATACAGAATATTCAGAATTTTACACTTCAAAACAAGGGCTTGGAAAGCTCCAAACCCTTGTTAATGGTTATTATGATTCAGGATCATCAAGGCTACGGCCATGCAAACCTTTTTCACGTTGTACTTGACGTAGTTTTTCAGGTGTCACATCGTTACCTTCTTCGTCCACCACTTTAATTCCTTCGATATGGTGACGAACAGAGCGACGGTAACCTTCAATGTATTCTTCACGAAGTTTTGCTTGCTCCACTTCTTCTTCTGGAG
>OBVT01000041.1_pt1 | contig 66061 bp, 69 predicted proteins | sample 1476231 | NCBI WGS metagenome assembly OBVT01 (sample SAMEA2580031, study PRJEB22360) | human gut metagenome | reverse complement strand
TTTTCTCCTGGTACACCTTCTTGAACAACTTTTTCTGTATCTGGATCTAAGTTTGGATCAAATTCACGTTTCTTATCAAATGGAACTTCTTCCGTTTTTACGTCTGGTTCACCTGTTTTTGGTCCATATTTTGTAACTTCATCCACTGGATCTTTTGTTACTTTAGTTGTCGGTGTTCCTTCTCTTACTGTGTCACCTGTATTAGGGTCAACATAAATAGGTGTCGTTGTTGTCTTTTCTCCTGGTACACCTTCTTGAACAACTTTTTCTGTATCTGGATCTAAGTTTGGATCAAATTCACGTTTCTTATCAAATGGAACTTCTTCCGTTTTTACGTCTGGTTCACCTGTTTTTGGTCCATATTTTGTAACTTCATCCACTGGATCTTTTGTTACTTTAGTTGTCGGTGTTCCTTCTCTTACTGTGTCACCTGTATTAGGGTCAACATAAATAGGTGTCGTTGTTGTCTTTTCTCCTGGTACACCTTCTTGAACAACTTTTTCTGTATCCGGATCTAAGTTTGGATCAAATTCACGTTTTTTATCAAATGGAATCTCTTCTGTTGTTGTTTCTGGTGTACCTTCTTGAGCTTTAGGAGTATAAGTTAATGTTGCGCCCTCTAAGTCTGTTCTCATTACACCACTTGCGTATGTTCCAGCGTCACCATTTCCATGTTGACTTGAAGTTACTAAAAAGTTATAGCTATCTTTTTTATTTAACCCTAATTGTGACAAAGTAGCTGTCCATGTTTTACCAGCATAAGTTGCTGTAAATGTTTCATTTGACGCATTATATTTTAAATTTACATTATTTAATTTTTGACCATGGAATTTACCGTCGAAGTCGTTTGTTGTATTATCAGCGTAGTAAATAAAGTCAGATTTTGGATCAGTGGCACTACCTCCAGGATTACCCGAACCTACTTTAGATGTATTACCTTGGGCATCATTTTTCACAAAAGTAGCATATCCTCTGTATCCTTGTCCTGCTTGTTTTTGAGTTTTATCTAATGGATCTTTATTGGAATAACCTGTATCAATTCTGAAACCAGCTGCATCGGCCATACCTTTTTCGCGTAAAATGCCACCATCTTTTAAGTAAGTATTTGCATCATTCTTACTAAAAATAAAGCCCCAACCATCGGCACCAGTAGTATTACTTTGACGATTATTAGCTACTCTAATATTAAAGTCGAAATCATTATCAAATGTGATTTGATTTTTAAATTGTACAGCCCCTACTCCAAATGTCCCAGTGGGTTGAGTATAGTTAAATCTAGTTAAATTTTTAGCATCTAAATCTGTAGGATTTTCTTGAATATCTACATTGCCATAAGAATCATAGTTGTCTCTTCCTTTTACTGTAGTAGCTGGCAAATTAATAGTAGATGTCTCATTAGTAGAATCGCTTGCTGGCATGCTATATAAAGACATAAACGTCGGTGCACTATTCAAGTTTAATTCTTCCGAAGATAATGAGCTATTTAAATCATAGTTTGAGTTCAAAGCTTCAATCTTATTATCTTCACTTTTCTCAGAGCCTCGAAGATTTAAATTTTCATCTGAAGAAACAGTATTTGTTATTTCTTCTGTATTTTCTTCACTTGATGGCGCTTCTTTTGTTCTTACATCTTCTGTATTTTCTTCACTTGTTGTTGGTTCTTTTGTTGTTACTTCTTCTGTATTTTCTTTACTTGATGGCGCTTCTTTTGTTCTTACATCTTCTGTATTTTCTTCACTTGATGGCGCTTCTTTTGTTCTTACATCTTCTGTATTTTCTTCACTTGATGGCGCTTCTTTTGTTCTTACATCTTCTGTATTTTCTTTACTTGATGGCGCTTCTTTTGTTCTTACATCTTCTGTATTTTCTTCACTTGATGGCGCTTCTTTTGTTCTTACATCTTCTGTATTTTCTTTACTTGATGGCGCTTCTTTTGTTCTTACTTCTTCTGTATTTTCTTTACTTGATGGCGCTTCTTTTGTTCTTACATCTTCTGTATTTTCTTCACTTGATGGCGCTTCTTTTGTTGTTACTTCTTCTGTACTTTCTTCACTTGATGGCGCTTCTTTTGTTGTTACTTCTTCTGTATTTTCTTCACTTGATGGCGCTTCTTTTGTTGTTACTTCTTCTGTATTTTCTTCACTTGATGGCGCTTCTTTTGTTGTTACTTCTTCTGTATTTTCTTCACTTGATGGCGCTTCTTTTGTTGTTACTTCTTCTGTATTTTCTTCACTTGATGGCGCTTCTTTTGTTGTTACTTCTTCTGTATTTTCTTCACTTGATGGCGCTTCTTTTGTTGTTACTTCTTCTGTTGTATTTTCTTCTGTTGATGTTGTAGCAGTTTCATTAGATGAGTCAATTTTTTGATTATTTTTGTCGTTATCATTCTCTATACTATTTAGAGAAGTATTTTCCATATGATTTTCTTCAGCTGCTTTTGCCTCATCGTCAGCGTGACCAAAAATCAATGTAGCACCAACTAATATTGAAGCTGTTCCTACAGTGAATTTTCTTATGGAGTACTTATTTAACTTATTAGAAATAAAATCCAATCTCTTGTTAATAGGACCTTGTCTTCTTTTACTCATAATTACCTCCTAATAATTAAATTATTCACATTTAAAATGTAAACTACATATAATATTATATGTAACTACACTTCTAGAGTAATGCATTTTATCATTTAACACAATACTTTTAAAAAGTTTTACAATAAAAAAATAAATATTAGGTCATACAATAGATAGGTACCTTTAATCTTTTTAAGTCAATTCACTTGTACAAGTTATAATTAGCTACAAATGATATATAATCTTTCTCGTTAAATAAAAAAAGAGCAACATACGTCGCTCTTTAAACTCGTTTCTTCCTTTATAAATGTGTTTTTTAACATTATTATAATTTATTTTAAATGTTCGTACGGACTGTTATTGACAAATGATACAATTTGATCGACAAATAGTTTTGCGCGTAATTGGAATTCTTCGTCATTTAAATACAGTGTACCGTCTTCTAATTTTGCATAGTCCGAATCGTGTGTTGCAATTTGTGTAGGTACAGCAATTCCTAATAAACTACGAACAATGACACGTAAATGTGAGAGTGGTTCTGAACTTACGATACCGCCACTGTTACCTATTAAGCCCACTGGTTTCATTTTGACATAATCCATATTAATATGATCTAACGCATTTTTTAAAATGCCTGAGTATGAACCATGATAATTTGGCGTACCAAAAATTAGAAAATCCGCTTCCATCGCTTTATCTTGGAACTCTTTTGTATTCGCTTTAATTTCCTCTGTTGAATGTGTTGTTCCTGAAAAATCAAGTTGATTTAATGGTCTTTCAGCTAAATCAAAAATATCTACGTCGACATCATGATTATCGAATTGTCCTGTTAAATATTTAGCTAGTGCATTGGTATGTGAACCTACTTGTACACTTCCTACTACGATAAGTCCTTTCATTTCGTTCTAACACCTCTTAAATATTATTTATTTCTCTTCAGTTAAAACTTTTATAATTGCTTTACCTACACCACTATGTTCATTGGTATCTGTAACCAATTTAGCTATAGCTTTCACTTCGGGCATCGCATTGTCCATCGCAACAGGATAGCCTACGCGTTCAAGCATGGATACATCGTTTAAATTATCACCTAACGCCATGACATCTTGTAAGTCAATATGAAGTTGATTAGCAATAGTTTCTAATGCAATTCCTTTTTGAGCATCTGAATGCGTAATTTCTAAATTACCACGTGATGATGATGAAACAGCAAGACTTGATATGGCCGATAATTCTTTTCCAATACGTTCAATTTTTTCAAGATCTGGATTAAACGCCAGTACTTTCATTATCAGTTCTCCCGGAATATCTTCAATATCCTTGTAATTATCGACAATTTTGAGTGTCCCGTTATCTATACGTTTTTGAATCCCTGCTTTAATCTTTTCAACATCACCTTGTTGGCCTGCATTTCTTGCAATATCTAAATAGATATCTAAATCACGTGTTGGATCTTCTGTATAAATCCCTCTATTCGTATACACTTGGTAGTACACGTCTTCTCGATCAAGAATCGCTTTAATTCGTTCTACTAATTCATGATTTAAATGAGAGGTATTCATAATATTGAATGATTCATCACGTACTTCTGCACCATTTAAACAAATATAAGGCACTTTTAAATCTGTTTCAGCCATGGGCGTGCTTGCTTCATAAAACGCACGACCCGTTGCAATGACTACTGTAATCCCTTTTGATTGAGCATATTTAATCGCATTAATATTTTCTTCTGAAATTTCATGTGCTGCATTTAACAGTGTCCCATCCATATCTGTTGCAATCAGTTTAATCATGCCGTTACCTCATTTCATTAGCTAAACTTACAGCTATTATATTTTAGAACATACATATTCAGTGAACACAATTACAAAATTTAAATTTGTTTTACCGCTCCTATTTTAACAAATTTATCATCTTTTGTACGGTGATGTGTTTCTTTTAACTTTTTTAGCTCTTAAATCACGGAAAAATTGTCTCAATAAATTGCTACACGCTTCTTCTAACACACCCTGTTCAACAATTGCACGATGATTAAATTGTGGCTGTTGTAGTAAATCCATTAAACTGCCACTGCATCCTCCTTTAGGATCCATCGCGCCATATACAACTCGTGGTATACGACTCATTACAACCGTTCCAGCACACATGACACAAGGTTCTAATGTGACATATAATGTACAATCTTCTAAACGCCAACTTCCTATGACTTTAGCTGCCCGTTCTATTGCTAAGTGTTCAGCATGAGCAGTAGGCTGTTGCAGGGTTTCTCTTAAATTATGGGCACGTGAAATAATGTCGTTATCTTTAACGATCACTGCTCCGATTGGAACTTCACCAAGCTGTCGAGCCTTTTTCGCTTCTTCAATTGCACATTTCATGTAAAATTCATCATTTGTCATATGTGTCATCCCTTACTTATGATAAAATACTCAATGTCTATTTTAACATTTGGAGATGTAATTATGAATAAACCATTTATTGCAATAGAAGGTCCGATTGGCGTTGGCAAATCGTCTCTTACTCATAAAATTAGCCAAACCTTTAATTATTATGAAGAAAATGAAATCATTAATGAAAACCCCTTTCTTTCTGATTTTTATGATGATATTTCAAAATGGAGTTTTCAAACTGAAATGTTCTTCCTTTGTAATCGTTATAAACAAGCACAAGATATTGCAAAAATTAATCAAGGTGTGGTAAGTGATTACCATATTTATAAAAATAGAATCTTTGCCCGCAATACACTTAACGAATCAGAATTTGATAAATTCAATCGTATTTTCAATATTTTAACTGAAGATCTTGAATTACCTAATATGATCATCTTTTTAGATGCTGATTTAGATGTACTGAAACGTCGTATTGCTAAACGTAACCGTAGCTTTGAACATCAAATTGAAGATAGCTACTTACTTAATTTAAAAAAGGATTATTTATCATTTTATGAAACATTAAAAAACGACGGTGCTAATGTGATTTTAATCGACACTTCTGATTTAGATTTTGTACAAAATGAATCAGATTATCAATTGATTTTAAACCAAATTAAACCCATGATAGGAGATATAAAATATGAATAATTACGGTATCCCTCAAAATGCAATTATTACAATTGCTGGAACGGTAGGCGTAGGAAAATCTACATTAACTCAAGCGCTTGCTGATAAACTCAATTTCAGAACTTCCTTTGAAAATGTAGACCATAATCCCTACTTAGATAAATTCTATAATGATTTTGAACGTTGGAGTTTCCACCTGCAAATTTATTTTTTAGCTGAACGTTTTAAAGAACAAAAACGCATGTTTGAATACGGAGGAGGCTTTATACAAGATCGTTCTATTTATGAAGATGTTGATATTTTCGCAAAAATGCATGAAGAACAAGGAACAATGAGTAAAGAAGATTTTAAAACTTACTCGGAGTTATTTGAAGCAATGGTTATGACACCCTATTTCCCTAAACCAGATGTTTTAATTTATTTAGATTGTGACTATGATGAAGTGATTGATCGTATTCATCAACGTGGCCGCGATATGGAAATGAATACTGATCCAGTATATTGGAAAAAGTTATTTAAACGCTATGAAAATTGGATTAACAATTTTAATGCTTGTCCCGTAGTAAGAGTGAATATTAATGAATATGATATTCATGAAAACCCCGACTCTTTAGATCCAATTATCGACAAAATTGCACATATTATTCAAACATATCGAAATGTAGATCATCGATAAAAAAAGAGAGACAGACTTTACTGTCTCATCTAGGCAAGAAGGACTAGAATTAAAAAATGGGTATAAATACATGTTTAATTCAGTCCTTGGCTGCCAATATGTTATAAATGTAGAAAATAACCATTATACTTTAATCTCTTTTTGTTTAATTATTTTGTGTATACTTTTTTAATACTTCTGGTACACTCACAGCTGTTTCAATCACGTAATCAGCATCCACAAGTTCCTCTTTTTTTGCGATACCACTTAATACACCAATGGCTAAACCTAACTTTGCATTCACTTTAGTCTTCATATCATTATTTGTGTCACCTACAATGGCTACATCTTCCGGTTTAACATCGTAATGATCAAAAAGTGGCTTAAGTACTTCAGGATTGGGTTTTTCAGCCGCATGTGCTTCAGTAGAAATGACTAAATCAAACGCATCTTTAGAATGTGTTTCTTCTAAAAATTGTGTCACTCCTTTTTCAGAGTCACTAGTCACAATACCAATTTTATAGCCTTCTTGTCGTAATGATTGAATCATATCATAAACGCCATCTATCCAGTTATTTTCTGGTTCACGACTATCTACTAATGCTTGACTTGTATCACGCGTCCATTTAGAAACATCTTTTCCAGATTCATCATTAAATGCATGAACAATTTCATCTAACGATCCTGAACCCATAACAGAATCCGGACTAATCGTATCTTTAACAACGCCTAGTTTGCGAAGCGTTGCTTCTTTATTCGCTACAGGAAATGTGTCCAGGAAACTATTTACCAGGCGTACGCCAATTTTTTCCCAACTATGATCAAATTCAATTAATGTACCATCTTTATCAAATAATATCCATTCCATTTATATATACACTCCTTATTTTGTATTTCATTGTAATATACATTGTTCTTTTAAGTATAGTAAAAGAACTGCTTAGCATACGTTTATAAAAAAAGCCATACCTCTCTAGGTATGACTCAACTAAGAATATATAAAACTAGTTTTGAATAACGTTGGCATTAATGCCTCAACGGGAATGAGACTATGTGTAAGGGAATAGTTTCTAAGAATATCATACATCACTTCATTTTTATTGCCTACAACAAGTTGATAAGTATCAACATTTCATTTCATTATATATTTATCATCTTACAGGTGCTATATTAAAAAACTCTACTTTTCCACAGTTTTTGCATTCTGTAATAAATGTTTTAATATTTGATGTTTCAGTATCGTCAGAAACTGGAGAAAATACAAATTTATCTTCATGATATTTAATTTTAGGTGCTATACAACATGTATCACGATGTTTTTTCTTATGAAAATCAGACATTGTTTGAATATTTAGCTTCAGTCATTATCATCACCTCTTATTGAATGTGTTTCAACTTTATCATAAACGATTAAAAATTGTGCACAATTCCTTAATTGTTTACTTTTAATACATAAATGTTAATTCGTTATAATTTAAATTATATATTAAGAAACACGCTTCTTATTTAGTAACTATATCTAAATAAAAAGCGTGCTTTACTAGTATTTAATGAAAATATATATTCAATTCGATTAGGGGGAAACAATTAATTAATTTCTCGGTTCACCATTTACAAGAATACCACTTACTAAATCATATACTTTTTTAATGAAACTAAAGATATCTAACATGGTTTTCATCTCCTTAAATATGTTTACAACTAATAGTTTAGTACATATTTTAATTGATGGGATATTTCTGCCTAAGTTGATATAATTCATGCTAAAATGTCTTGATTTCCCTATTATTTCATATTAAATGTTGCCTAGAAGTCCAAATTATTCATCAAGTTCCCAAAAAAATGAGAAAGATGTATTGAAAAATAACAAAAAATTTGCCTTATTGCTTTTATATCTATAAGTGGTTTAATTAATAGATAATACGGTGATTATAATCTTCACTAAAAAAATATAAAATTCTATAAAATATCTTTGTGATATGCTATTGAGTAATTTTAACAATGATATTCATCATATCATTACTAAAAATGAAAGGATATATTCATGTTAATCGTTATTTTTATTTTATTCGGAATCGGAATTGGATTATTTATATTAAGTTTCTTCTTAGCAGAAAATGAAGGACTCGCTTATAAAACAATTAGCAGAGGATTTTCTGCATTATTTGTATCACTTGGTATATTAGCATTAATGGGGTATCTCATTAATTTTATTTCTTCACATTATTTAAATATCTAATTCCTTATATTTTCTATTCTCAACAAAGTGGAAAGACATCATTTAAAGTTGTCTTTCCACTTTTTCAATTTACTTTATTTTATTATTGGTCTCTTGATGATACTTGAATCAAATATATATCGTATTAATTACTCTAAGATGATCCAAATCACGGATAAAAATTGGATTAAGGTAATCAAATAGAGCAACATCATAGTTAGCATTACTTTCATTGAAACTTAGTCTTACTAGTCGTGTACGAGTGAGGCTTTTTTTCGCATAAAAAAAGGAGCTTTATGCCCCTAAAGATCTATATCATTTAAATGAATTTCAAATGTTGAGATTACCTAAGTAATAATGGTATTAGGTATATGGTATTTGTAATAGAAGAAAAACACTAAGTCAAGGGTTGTCATTTAGGTAATCTCATTACTTATTATTACATAATAAAATTTAATTATCTATACTATTGAAATAAAAAATAATATTTTTTACATTTAAATCTAATTAATTATTAAAATGATAAAAAAATGTTTATATTTATTTGTAAAGGGTATAATTTAATTAGCAGAATATTTTGTTATAATATTTTGCTCCTTATTTATTTTACGTCACCACTCTTACTTAGTTCGACATAAGCTATGTTAAGAGTGGTTTTTTATGCAAAAAAGAAGCCAACTCACTTTTTTATATGCTCCCCAAAAGTTGATCTAAAATGAAAAATAACAAGCTAGAAACCACGTAGTCATAACGTTTCCAGCTTGTTTTTATAAGTTATTTATATTCCGGCACAATGACTCTCCAACAATAAATATATTTTATATATATTTATAATGATTTATAAACGTTAATATATCAGTATCTTATGGATATAACTTTATTATAGTTTGCTATTAATTTTTAAATAACGTATTCAAAACGTATTCAAATTAAAAACGCCACTTTATAAGTGACGTTTGAAACGAATTATTCAACTTGTCCGTGTGCTAATTCTTTAATGTTTAATTTTTTTATTTATTCCTTTTTGCGTTAGTCGCACTTACTAATTTCTCTAATTTTTTTTCAAGAAACTGTTTTTTACTACTATCAATTTCCTGTTTCTTTTTATTCATTTCTTGTTTCTTTTTCTCTATAATTTTATTCTTTTTAAGCCTATCATCGTCATCATATGAAATTTTCTCGCATATTTCATTCCAAGTGATAATTTCTATATCTGGCATTCTTTCTTTTTCTTGTTGAATAAAATCAAGATCAGTACTGTGAATTAAAGGGATTTTTAAATAATACGCAAAATATAAAGAAGCGTATTCACCAAGATTCTTTATGTTCTTTTGACTATTATCTATATCTGTAAAGCCTTTGAGACTTAACTCATGTCTAAAATGAGCTTCCATGTCTCCTAAATCGCTAGTTTTTAAAATTTCATAAGAAGTTTGATTAGCAACATATTTATTATATATGTATGAAAACTTATCGTTATTACTTTGAAATTTCACTATTTCATTATGCACTTGTTCAGCAAAACCAACTACACTATATTCGTTTAAGTAATCCACCTCTGCGTCACAATGACATGCATCTATCCATATATTTGCGTCACATACACATTTAATCTCATTCAATAATATTCAACTCCTCATCTATGAGGTTAAGAATACTTTCTAAATAATCTAATGTTATTTTGTTATCTATATAATTTTGCTTTAAATCTTCTATAAAAGAACTAGATATGTAATCGGATTTAGGTATATCGTATATTGAATAATCTAAACTTTCCTCTTTACAAAATGCAATAAGTTTTTCATGATTATTTCTTTGACCTAAATTCATTCTGTTACGATTAAACTCATTAGGGTAAACCTCATATAAAGCTCTAGCTACATTCATATAAGAAGCTCTATAATAATTCTGTAATTGAACAATTTCCCTCTTTCTTATAAATTTAATATTTATATTGGATGATAAAATTACATTTTTTAAATTATTTCTGTCTATAAGAATTTTAGATGCAAAATTATCTGCTTTATACTCCATTTCTTCATATTCAATAGCATTTTTAGAACTTATATGGCCTATATCGTTAGTGTACCAATGATATATTTCATGCCATAGTGATTGGTTTTGTCTAGCATAGTGATGATTTCTATTTATAAAAATGCACTTATAATCGCCTATATTTAAATGGAAGCCAGATATATCATTATCTAATTTTTTTCCTATAATAAAAAATCCCATGTTCTCAATAGTTAAATAAGAGTTTTCAATGGGACTTTTTATATGAGGATAGTCTTCTTTAAATTTTCTTACTGTTTCAGTAACTTCATTTTCAAGTTCTTTCTTTCGAGATTTAGAAATTTTATGTTTTTTAGACATTTATATTACCTCTTAACTTACTTTGCTGTACCATAATTTCAAACAATTTAATGATATTTTTAATATCCTTTTCTGATCCAGTACCTCTAAAGCTTACATCAGAAATACTCTCTACATCAAAAATTTCTTTTTTGTCGATATCTAGAATTTCAGCACATTGTAAAAAGAGTTTTTTGTCAAAGATAAAATTCCCCTCAATAGCTGTTGCTAAATCATCGTATCCTTCATTAGTTAAATTTATCTTTCTCTCATTAATTAGTGCTACTAATTCATTTTGGGTATACTTTGGAATATTTGTAGCTAGCACTTTAATCTCCTCCATTATCAACACATCATATTAAACATAAAAATAACAGCGATTTTTACGCTGTCACTGTGTTTATAATTTCTATATTTCATACACAAAAACAGCGTTTAAATTTCTGCGTATTTCTTAAGATGTGTTACGTTTAATAACTCTTATTATTATAATAAGTCATTTTTATGCTTTTTACTATACATTCACTCAAATTTTGTCAAGTGCATTTAAAATTATTGACACGTAATATTTATTAATAACCACATTGTTAAATCGACAAGCTGGTTAATGCTGCAATCCCAAATTAGGACTGCACCCGTGTATTAACACATGTCTAAATTGGAAATGTGCCTATGTATCGAAGCGGTTGCTACATTTACTTACCTAACGTCGCAAGTTGCGACACATGGGGGAACGTTTTGTTCACTCATCTATGGGGTAGCGTTTCACGACCTCATGAATAAGAGGGTAACGTTTCGTTCAGTCCTTACTTAGATCAACTGATAAAGGGAGTCGTGTTTTGCTACTCCCTTTTATACATGACTGAACGAATTGTTCATGCAGCTACCGTCACGAATGGTTACGGAAGCGTATAATAAAATGTATGTCTATTAAGTGAAGTAGATGTATGTTAAAGTAACTTATAGTTAACATTGCTTTCATTGAAACTTAGTCTTACTAGTCATGTACTAGTGAGACTTTTTCGCATACAAAAAGGGGCTTTACGCCCCTAAAGAGTTATGCTATTATGAAAGCTTTTAAAGTGTCGAGATTGCCTAAATATACAGTATTTTCGATGGAGAAGAAATACTTAGTGGAAAGGAAAGAGTCGCCAGTTAGACAATCTCAATTATCATTATTACACACTAATTTTTATTTAGCCACACTATTATAATAAAAATGTTTCACTCCTTACTTTTCATCTACACTCTCACTTAGTCCGTCATAAGCTAAGTTGAGAGTGCTTTTTTACGCAAAAAAGAAGCTAACCAATTAAGGCTAGCTCCTATGTCGTCGAAGTAGAGTAAAAACTCTAGGTATATAAGGATTTTAGAAGTCATTAAACCTCTTTTACTATTATCTCATTATTTATATATTTGTCTACAATAAAATAAAAAGCTATGCCCAATGGACATAGCCAAGAAAAATGACTCACATATAGAAAAATATAATATAGAAGTGCTTCATAAGGGAACAACTTCTAATATCATTATAGGCATTGAATTTATTCATTGTCTACAATTTTTACAGTATCTATAATTTTTTTACATTCTCACTCCCCAAATTTGGGGAATGAAATTTATTACTAGGTCATTTATAAGCTGCGTACTCAAGTTGAGTACGCAGCTATCAGTAATTAATTATCCCCTTTTTCTTTTCTTCTACTTAATTTATATATCAAATAAATAACTACAACCGTAATCGTAAATAAGTCAAAAGACGATAAAAGTGATTTATTAAAAGATTGATTTATCCAAAAGAAGCGGATTAGAAATAATAAAATTGATTGTATTATTAAAGCAAAGAAAATATTAATGACTGGTTTATCTTTAATGAAGTTATACACAATATAAGCTATACAAACAATAGTTATGATTAACATTAAAGTTTTTGCCATTGCTAATACCCCTTTTTAACTTTACATTAGCATATCATTGTATTATTTGTATTTTAATAGTTTCACTGTTCAGATTTGGACTGTGAAATTCACTGCGCACATTTGCGCCATGAGATCATACATCATAAATGTATGCTACGTTGCCATTTTGACTACGCAGAAAAGCCACAAATGCCTTTTCAGAATTAGATAACCAACATTTCGGTTTTCTGTTTATATTCTATTGAGCCGACATTTCGGCTGTATTAATCTTAATTTTAGAGAACGAATATTTTCGTTTTCTAATGCACTAACTTAGTGCGTTAGCTATTGAATTGATTAATAAGCTTATATTTAAATCTCTGATACGCTAACTTGACGTATCAGCTTTTAGAAGCGAAATACAACTTTCAATATATTTACTTAGCCCAAATTTGGTTTCAGTAAATGGACTTATATTACTGAGCTACTTTTGAGCTGAGAAAGTATATTTACTCAGTACATTTAGATTGAGCAATAAACTAATATCCTCAAATTTGGGGATATTAAAAAATAGTAATAAGTCCACTGAACAGGTTAAACCACTTCCCTATTTTAAGGTACTGATTACAAGCGGAATTTTAAGTACGTTTGTTATTATATGAAATGTAAAGTTTTGACAAGTTATAAATAAAAAAGACTGCACCCAAGGGATACAGTCAGTTTATTAAAGGATACTCGATTTTGAGTAGTAAATTTCAGTAGCTGCATTCATTGTCTTATAAAAGGCTCTAAATGTAAATAGAAAACGCTTACTTTTATATTATAAAATTTAATAAATCATATTTACATTTCTTTTTCAACTCTGTATTATTTCTATATAATATCAAGACAAGAAGAAACTCGTTTTCAACTCGTTTCTAAAAAACAAAAACCCCCCCATTTCTGAGTGAGTTAAAAAATATAAAAAAGGTTTAATAAAATATGAATAAACTATACAATTTTTTACAATTCTATTAATCATCATTTCTTTGACTATAATCATTAATTCAATATTCGTAACCAATGGACAAATTAAAACTACAATCAATGTCAGCATGTTTATCTTAGTTATTATTATGGCAATTGTTGCTTTACTATTCAGATTTATAAACAATAAAAAATAAAACAATAAATAAAATTGCTTTATTCCAATTGCTTTATTGACGTTGAGCCTCGGAACCCTTAACAATCCCAAAACTTGTCGAATGGTCGGCTTAATAGCTCACGCTATGCCGACATTCGTCTGCAAGTTTAGTTAACCTCAATTAATTTTCTCGAAATACATGCGTGATCTATTTTTGTGAAGATTTCTTAAAAATACCAATAAACCAATTAATTAAAAGGCACACTAACACACCAAAGATAAGTCCATCCAAAAGTTTAAAAGATAACTTTTCAGGCGCTGGAAGTAAATAATTCATTGTACAACGAAGCATGATTGCTAATACTAATGCTTTTAAAAAGTAATTAATCTTATCCACTTATTTAACTCCTTTTAGCAAACTTTAAGTTTAGTTTAAACTTTTTCTCAACATTAATAAATTTTCTCGACATAAATGCTCGTTCTAATTAATAACAATTCCATAAATCAAAAGTAAAATTGCTGAAATTAAAACCAATACACTAGAAAGTATATCTAGTCTTTTATTTTTATTGCGATTTCCTAAATCTCTAAAAAGACTGCCAAAAGCAATTACCATTAAAACCGCACACGAAATATAAATAACCAAAAAGATGCCTCCTTTTTAGTAAAACTTATCACATGAACTATTTAAATTTAAAATACCCTTATTTGCAATTTTAAGGTACTTTTTAGAGCATTTAGGGGTATTTTATATATTTTATTTATACCCAAAACTATATAACGGCTCTTAAAACGCAAATATGAGCTAAATTTAAAAATCAGAAAAACAAACCTTTACTTTAGATACTAACAAATTAAACTCTTATTTAATACTAAATATAGGGTACTGCAAAATACCGATACCTTAATTACTCCTAAATAAAAGTACACATTCCCCAAAAGACTACATACTTTTAAATCATAACTGTTAATGAAGCTATAATCATGCTCTTTCATAAACAATAACTTATAGTAATTTAAAAACTGCTACTTTTAAACAAGTAGCAGCGTGTAACTTTAATCTTTTATTATCATTAATTAACTTTATTACCAAAAACATAATAGCTATTTATTATCATAAATCTGAAATAAACTTTTTATATAAAGTTATAGGTTCTACACTAACCTTATTTTTATTTAGTGGTATGTCAAAAGAAACACCATCTTTTAAATTAATTTTAAATGACGGTATTTTAGGGTAAGTTTTTATATCATCACAATTATCATTTACAGAAGAAAGTGACTCATATTGCAAAGATAAATCTGAAATTTTATTGTTAAAAATTTTTAATTTAAGTTTCTCTATACCTTGCTCATTATATATGAAATCATAAATACTTTCTTTAGTAATAGCTATAATATGTTGGTTCTGAGGATCCTCACTTAAATCTACAAAAATAAAATCAGACTCAATTTCCATATTAAACTTCGCAAAATGATTAGCGATAAAGTAAGCTATATTATTTGTTCCTGTAAAATCATGATTATTTAAATATGTCATTTCTATACTACTTAAATATTTATAATTTTTTTCTAATAATTCAAATTTCATTATTAATTCCCCTTTAGAATTCATAATCTAGTTATAAGGCTATTTTTATACATTTTCTATACTGTTGCAATAAAAACCTACCCGAATTATCTTTCGGATAGGCTAAAAATCTTTAATCTTCTTCTGGCACATCATCAATGAATATCGGTGTAGTAATTTCTACCTCATGCTTTTCAGTCCACATACGATAACGTTTGCCTAATAATTCTGCTGCTTTTATTCTGTCTTTGGCACTAGGCTGTATTGTTTGGATTTCTTGCATACCGTCGCCTACATATACCAATATTTCTTCTTTTTCTTCGGCTCTAAGCACTCGTGTTAAGTAACGCATGATCTCATCTGCTTCTGCTATGCTTTCTTTTTGAATAATTTCTAAGTTGTCATCTATATATTGATTTATTCCGACATTTTCCAACATCTTATGGCTTCTAGCCTTTGCATACTTTTCGCTATAACCTACATTAATAGCCGATTGATAGGCGTTGCCAGTTCGAATGTATTCATCTGCGAATTGCTTTTGTTTTAGCGTTAATGACTTCATTTTATCCCTCCTAAAAATTTATTGCCTACTTTATTAATCTTGTTAAATAACGCATAACTCCGTAATTTTCGACCATGTTATCATTCTTTATTTCTTCTAAACGCTCATGTATATAGGATTTCACACTAATATTTTCCAATAATTTTAAAGCATTATCTCTTGCATATACTTTACTATATCCCACTTTTACGGCTGAATAATAAGGATTACCCGTTTCTATATACTCATCTGCAAAGCGTCTTTGTTTAGTTGTTAATTTTTTCATGTAATACCTCGTTAAACTATAAAATAAGCCCACTATAAAAGTAGGCTACATTGATTAAATATAAAATGGTTTACGACTATTGACGCTACCCATAAACTCAGTTGGTTGAATATTGTTTTCTCTCGTTAATCTATCTATATAATGGCTTAAATTACGCTGATTAAGTAGATAACTATTGTTATGTTCTTCTAGTTTCTGTTCTGCTTGTTTTAGTTCTTCTTTGAGCTTGTTATAGCGTTGTAAATCATCATAGTAAATATCAATATATTCATCACTTAATTTATCAGCTTCTTCTTGCATGCTGCTACAATTTTTAATAATAACCTGTTTCAGTGATTGCTTCATAACGCTTAAACGTTTTACTTTTGCTTTATACGTCGTTTCTTGCTTATCAATTTTTGTATATAGCTTATCAGCTTTTTCAACTTGGCCACTTACTACTAATTCTTGATAATCTTTATTAAGTTGATCAATCTTTTCTTTTTCGCTATTTACTTCTTGTTCTAGTGCTTGTATATCCTTTTGATAGCTTTCAATATTCTTTTTATGCACTTCAATTTGTTTTAATGTTTTCATGAATAGCCCTCCTATTTAAATAATTCAACATGCTTCGCTATTTCTTCTTGTCGTTGGTTAGCGTCTTTAATAGACATGATTTGTTGGCGTTTCTCATGCTTTTCTAAGCTGCTTAATTCTTTCTTTTGTTCTTGTGTTTGTGCTTTCTCTTTTGCTTGGCGTTCACTATAACTATATAATGCTAATCTTTGTGATTCCGATAATTCTAGCGCGTCACTTAATTTATTCATTTCATCATTGTTCATATTGTTTTAACCTCTTTTCGATTGGATTATTTGTTAGCGTTCTCGTTATTGCTTTTAAATGATTATAGGCTTGTTTTCTTTGTTTCAATGGCAAGCGATAAAGTGCTGCATCAGTTAATATTTTGAGATTGTAACTATCGATATTAAACTCATGACGATCTAACACATAAGATAAGAGTTCATCATTGTTCATCTGTTGAATTAAGTCAATGAATACCCCCATATCTGTATTTCGTTCTTCTTCGTGTTCTTTAATTAATCGCAGCTCTTTCTCTTGATTGAGTGTTAGGCCATAACCATTATTAATCTTTTTCTTTTGTTGTCTTTTTCTTACGTCGTCTTTATCCACTAAGTACGCATTAAATGACTTTTTGTTATGTTCTTCTTGCCTTTTCTCTCTTTTAGCTTGGACATAGTTATATAAATCAATTTTAAAGCGTCTAATAAGCTTATTATCACGCACCTTTGCATTTCTAATGTAATTCTTTATAAATATCTGTTCTTGCTTTGTATAACCCTCTAAAACAGCGTATAAATGATATAGGTTTCTATTACTTTTTCTGATGAACGCATTCAACTTCTCTTTTTCTTCAATGATGTACATAACTAAGCTTTCTAAATTTTGCGATTGATAGTAAACCATTTGAGTGACTGGATCACATACCATGTTTGGTGTATTACGTTCGTATAATGTTTCGATATAGTCCTCTATCATCTGCTTTTTATCTTCAATAAATTTAGGATTGTAAACTGTGAACAAAGTATCATCACTAATCATTTCAATTTCTTCGGTGTCTGTGTCTTGTTGATACGCTTGTTTTAGACTTGCCATACTATGTGTTACTCCTTTCTTAGAAGCGGAACGGGTACAAAACCCGTTACCACTTATGATTTAAAATCTTTTAATCTATAATCTGTACCATGCATTTTTATAATTTGTGTGTTTTTCATTAAACGACTAAATCTTTTTGCTTTATCGTCATTGTTAGAAAGTTCTAATGCTTCACGATTAGTTGTTATGATGTTGCTTTTACCTGTTCTCATATCTGTTAATGAAAATAGTTTTTCATTGCCATAATCGTTTACTGTTGTTCCGTAATCATCTATCACAAGCAAATCTACATCTCTAATCATTTGATCTAATTCTTTTTCAGTCATTGCTACATTCTTGTTATAGGTATTTCGATATGCTTTTACTAATTCAGTAACATCTAAGAATAAAGCTGTATAGCCTTTCTTTTTAACTTCTCTTACAACCGACATAGCTAAATGACTTTTGCCTATACCATAACTCCCTTGTAAAAGTAGCGACTTTGGTTGATCTGGTTTAAAGTTAGCTGCATACTTTTGTAGAATCTGCTTAGCTTCTAATAAGTTTTTATTAGTTGGTTTATAATTATCAAATTCAGCTTTTAATAAATCATCATTCATCATGGATTGCTTAAATACTTTTTCAATATTCAAGCGTTTTTGATTTGCTTTGTGTTGGCTTCTGCTTTGTTTTCCTTTCTCAATGGATTCACACTCGCACCCGTTTCTGATTATTTGAATTGTACCGTCTGACTTTCTGAATTTATGATAACTATATATGTTTTTGCATTTATCACATTTAAGGTTATATTGTTCTTCAATCAATTCACTACGCATTTTGCTTTTTAAATCAATATCATTAATACTTTTCAAGCATCTTCCCTCCTAAAATAAATCAGCGTATTGAGAGTTATCGAATGTTTTTGTAGATTCCGTTTTATTCTTACTTGCTTCACGTTGTTTTCTACGTGCTTCTATGTCGTCAATAGACTTAATACCGTCTTGATACCAACTTTTAAGAATACTGTTAGCATAGCTCCATTTACACACGTTATTTGTTGCCGCTTCTTTTAATGCTTCAATAACAATATTTTCATTACCTTTGAAATCATCTATCCAGTTTTCAATCTGATCCACTACAAATGGTTGAAGTATTCCAAATCCATTTTCTTGATAAAAATTGAATACATTACTATAAGAATGTGACGGTGGTTGTTGTTTAGTAGTGCTTGCACTACTACTACTACTGTTATTCTTTTCTTTGTTTTTCTTAATATTGTTTTTCTTAGTTCCTACATTTTGTACGTGTACGTTTTGTACGCTTTCATTTCGTACGTTGTCGTTTTGTACGTGTACGTTTTGACTGTGTACGAAATGATGATTAATTGTATATATTGATTTACTAAAACCATTATTTGTACGTTCTCTATGAACTGAAATAATATTTTTATCAATGAGCTCTTTTCTATGTTTATAAAATCTTTTTTCACTGATATTAAGCTCATGACATATCAAGCTAATACTTGGAAAGGCTACATCTTTACCACCAGCGTAAGAGGACAAGTAAGCATAAATGCCTTTAGCCTCAATACTCAAATTAGAATCTTTAGTAATAGTTTTATAAACATTCCCGTAGCCTCCTGTATAATCTATTAATCTATCACTCACGATTGTCCTCCTCGTTTGTTGTTAATTTTATAAGTAACCTCTTTCAAATAATTGTGTTCGTAGTGTTTTAAACCGCTTATAGCTTATTTGTAGGTCGTTGCATGTTTGCGTAGCACTAGGAATAATATTGTCCCCTACATGTGCCATGTAATAGCAATATAATGCTTTAGCTTCGATACTGATATCTTTGCTAGACATAACACTTTGTGTAATTACGCCGTAACCTTTCGAACACTTGATTTTATTAGTCATAAAATGCTATCCTTTCAGTAGTTTATTAGTTTTTTAACTGTTCGTTATCAGTGGTTTGGTCGCTTTCTGATAACGTTTCTTTTTTATCTAATTCTTTAAATTGCTCTAGTAAGCTATCAAATTCTTTTAAGTACATACACATTAAATCAATCGTTTGTGTATTTTGTATTCTATGTTCATGATATCTATAACCATGTGCTAAAATTTCATTTTTATTTAATACATGATTAGGTTCATGAGTAAAATATTCTTCATCAAACCATGTAAAAGATGTCATTACATCATTAATTTTTTCTTTAATTATTTCCATATCACTCAATATATTTTTAATTTCCCAATTCATTTTTATTCCTCCCACTCGAAATTGTTTTCTATTTGCTGCATAACCAACTCACAAATGAATTGTAATTGTTGTTCACGATTAAGCGTCTCTTTCCATTTTTGGTTGCCTTCTTCTACTAAATGAACATAAATTTGTCGTTTATCATTTATTGCACTATTTAATAACTCATATATTTCTTTGATTACTCGAACATCTTGATTATCCATTTTTAAATCCTCCTATTGCTTCATAGAGAAGCGGTTTATTATTTTGATACATTCTACTTAAATTCTTTTACTGTCTTGTAAATGCTCTCTATATGCTTTATAGAGATATGAATACTCTTCATCTCGAATATCATATTTAATCGCTGCAATCATACTTCCAAATAAGAAAAACACTAACGCATAATGTAATTCAGAATACATATTTAGAAATATAGTAATTACACAGATATAAGCGAGTTCATTCAGAAATCTAATCAATTTAAACACCACCTTAAAATTGAATTAATACTATCGTTCAATCACAAATTACTAACATGCGGGACTTAGATAATTTATTTTTTCTGTGATAGTAAAAATTCTTCAACTTCTTTGAGATCATAATAATAACTGCGTCCTTGCTTTCGTTTAGTTAGACCTAAACGTTCCCACTCGGTAATATCACTATGTGTACATCTGTATAACTTTCTTAATTCTGTTTGTGTAGCCCATCTCTTTTGTTGTTGCTCTATCTTTCGCTGCGCTATCTGTTCGGCAAGTTTTAAGATACCGTTTGCTAATTCTAAAGAAGCGGACTCACTTAGTATTGGTTGCTGTTCTGCCATATCCAACCCTCCATTATGAACTTTTTAGAACTAATAATTAAAAAAATATATCTTCCATAGTTATATTTGGAAAATAAGGCAATAATAATTCTTTAAATTTTTTCTTTTCTTCATCGGTAAAGCTAGACTTATTTGTCTCTTTGTTATAGTAACTTTGCTTTGAAATACCTAATTTTTGTCCCATACCTTCTTGCGTCAAATTTAAGTAATTTCTATAACCTTTGATTTTATTAATTGTCATTTTAACACCTCTATTCAAAACTTTTTAGAACTTACAAATACATATTATCATCTTACTTTTTACTAAGTCAATAATTTTTTGTACTTTTTAGAACTTTCTATTTAATTTATCCCTATTATTTATTATAATTAGTGTTGAGGGGGAAAATTATGTATTCGTATAATAAAGAAGAAGTAGGTAAAAGAATCAAATCTATTCGACAACAAAAAGGACTTACTCAAGAATCGTTTGGGGAATTGTTTGGAGCTAGCAAAGGAAATGTAGCAACATGGGAAAAAGGTATTTCTTTACCTAATGCAAGCAGATTAAGAGAGATCGCTGATTTAGTAAGTATAACTGTAGAAGAGTTACTCTATGGAGAATTTGTAGATAATTTTCAATTAGTTAAATTGTTAAATAATAACCCTAATGAACTAGAGATTATGATTAAATCTAATATTAAAGCTTTTTTCAACTTATTAGATGACTTTGAATATTATGAATATACAATCGTTATTCCAAAGTCGCAAAGATTTTATTTTGTTAAATTACAAAATCGAATTTTATTAGCTATTTCATTAGAAAATAAATCTACTTATCAAGAAAAAGATAATAAAGATAAATTAATTAATAGAATGACAGATGTAGTTATGCATAATTTACAAAATGATAATGATTCAATGAATGAAATGTTGTATAAATCTGATATTATAAATAATTTGGTTGCTCTTATAAACTTAGAATCAAAAGAATTTAAAAATATAATTCTCTTTTTAATAGATATTTTAGAAACTATTGGCAAGCAATATCCAAAAATACTTAGTTTCATGTTAAATAGAAAATTAGATATTCTATCAAATGAAATAAATGATTACTTTGTTATTAATAATACTACTAAAAATTCCAAAGAAAATATTGATGATGAAATTTTTGATAAGAATTTAGTAATTGATACAGTAAGTTATGAAAAATATAAATATTTACAAAATCAAATATTTGATTTAAAAAAATATATTAATAAAAATTTCTAACCTTTTTTTCTTTTGCTTACGAGTTCATACATACTATTTACACATTAATATAGCATTACATAGTCGTTTATATTTAAATTTAATTAAAGGAGAAAGATAGAATGTACTTCAATGATTGGAAAGTTACTATTAACGGAAAAGGATCACATGATGTTGTGACAAATGAAGATACTTTGTTAATTTTGCAAGATTATCAACATGTTGAAATAGCATTAAAATTAGTAAACGATACTATTCAAGTAAAATCATTAGGATATGGAGAGGATGTAAGCATTAACCCTACTACAAAAGAAATAACGGTTAATGTAACAAATTTATTAGAAGATGATGAGTAATTAATTAAAGGAGGTTGAGAGATGGAAAACTTAAGTAAACAATTAGTTGATAGTTTAAAAAATAAAAAAAGATAACCCCAGGCACATAGGAATGCTCAGTGCGTATGCACCTACCCCTTTTTGGGACCCAGCGTTAATCCTTCTCGAGTTATCTTAATCACATTATAAGTTACATTGCTTATTATTTCAAGAATAATTATTGGGTAGCTCGCCTACCCTCCCATAAATTCACTTACAACAATATTATTACTATTACCGCACCAATGAGTAACCATTCTCAAAGGTGTGTTCAATCCAATCAAACGCATGCGGGCAAGTAGAAAGGATTGATTTACAATGATTAAGAAATATAAAAAGAAAGACGGCTCAACGGCGTATATGTTCGTTGCATATCTCGGTGTTGATCCAATTACTCGTAAGCAGAAGCGGACAACAAGACGTGGCTTTAAAACTGAGAGAGAGGCCAAAATTGCAGAAGCTAAGCTGCAAACAGAGATACAAAGTAAGGGATTTCTAAATAATGATATTACGACTTTTAAACAAGTATATGAGTTATGGATAGAGCAATATAAATGCACCGTTAGAGAAAGTACATTTGTTAGAGTTAGTAATATGTTTAAAATAAAAATACTTAAAGAATTTGATAATATGCCTATTCAAAGTATTACTACGCCTTATTGTCAAAAAGTTATAAACTACTGGATAGAAAATTATAAGGATTTTAGAAATATTAAGGTATATGCTGCGAATGTATTTGAATATGCTGTTATGTTAAAAATAATACATGAGAATCCATTTAAATATACTAAATTACCGAAAAGAACAAGAAATAAAAGCAATGAGCATTTAACCTATTATTCTAGTGATGAATTAAAACAATTTCTAGAACTTATTAAAGACGATTTAATGTATTATGCTATGTTTCGACTTTTAGGATTTACAGGTATGCGTAGAGGGGAATTAATGGCTTTAACTTGGGAAGATATAAACTTTAAAAATAAAACAATCAGTATAGATAAAACTGTTACTATTGGACTTAACAGTAAAGAGATTATACAGCCTCCTAAAACTCATTCATCTATAAGAGTTATAAGCATTGATGATCGTACGCTTTCAATATTAAAAAATTGGCGCGTAGAACAACGTAAACTTTGTTTAATGCATGGACATAACACAAGTAATAAATCACAATGTTTATTTACCAATTTACGAACAAATAAACGTCTTCAAGTGCAGCACCCCAATAAAGCAATGGATAAAATATGTAAGAAATATAACTTTAAAAAAATTAAAATTCATGGTTTTAGACATACTCATTGTTCATTATTATTTGAAGCGGGCTTATCTATTCAAGAAGTGCAAGATAGACTCGGACATGGCGATATTAATACAACCATGGATGTTTATGCTCATATTACCGAAAAACAACGTGAAAAAGTTGCTGAGAAGTTTGCAAATTATATTAGTTTTTAACAATAACGTATTCAAAACGTATTCAATTTATAATTATTAAAAAAACAACAAGCTAGAAACCGCGTAGTTATAACGTTTCTAGCTTGTTTTCACAAGTTATTTATATTCTGGCACAATAACTCTCCAGCCATGTTTATCTTCTAATTTACCACTTTGGATGCCAATGTATGTGTCATATAATTTTTTAGTGATTTCTCCAGGTTCATTATTATTAATCACAATTTCTCTATCTTCATATTTTAACGTACCTACTGGAGAGATGACTGCTGCCGTACCAGAACCAAATACTTCTGTTAATTCACCTTTATCGTAAGCTTCGAATAATTCATCAATAGATACTTTACGTTCTTCGACTTCATAGCCTAATTCTTTTGCTAATTCGATAATTGATTTACGTGTAATACCAGGTAAAATACTACCATTTAACGCAGGTGTTACTAATTTGCCATTTTCAACGAAGAAAATGTTCATACTACCTACTTCTTCAACATATTTTTGTTCAACGCCGTCCAACCATAATACTTGATCATATCCTAAGTTATTCGCATTCGTTTGTGCTAATAAACTTGCTGCATAGTTACCTGCTACTTTAGCAAAACCTACACCCCCACGAACTGCACGTACATATTCATCTTCAACATAAATTTTTGTTGATTTTAATGTATCACCGCCGTAGTAAGCACCTGATGGAGATAAGATAATTAATAATTTATATTTTTTAGAAGCACGAACACCTAAAATACCTTCTGTAGCGAATACGAATGGACGAATATATAAAGATTGACCCTCGCCTTCTGGTACCCAATCACGTTCGATATCAACAAGTTGTTTCAAACCATCTAATAATAATTCTTCATCTACTTTAGGCATTTCTAAACGCGCTAATGAATCATTGATACGTTTGAAGTTTTGATCTGGACGGAATAATACGACCTCACCATTATGTTTATATGCTTTTAAACCTTCAAATACAGCTTGACCATAGTGTAAACTTTGTGCTGCTGGAGAAATTTCAAACGGTGCATAAGGAATAATTTTTAATTCTTGCCAACCGCCTTTTTCTTCCTCATAATCTACACTTAACATATAGTCAGTAAAATATTGCCCAAATCCAAGATTTCCTTCTGGTTTTTCTTTAAGTGTGTCACGTTGTTCAAATTTAACTTTTTCTGACATGTTGAAGCCTCCTAATATATTTCATGAATAAGATTTAATATAAATTATAGCAATCTCAGATAGTCTATTCAATAAATTTTCTAAAAATTCAAACAAAATAAAAAATGAAACCCTTTTCTTTTTTTATTCTTTAAAAGAGAGTCAAATTCCAAAGGCACCTTTTTAATTATGAACTTATGTCTTTTCTTTAATCGTTCGTATCATTGTTTCTGTCATTTTAGCCAAATGATACTTTGGATTAAAGCCCCATTCTTTTCGAGAATAACTGGTATCAATATTATCTGGCCATGTATCTGCAATCGTTTGTCTTACTGGATCGACATCATAATCTAAGGTGAATTCTGGAATATATTTCTGAATTTCTTTCTTAATCATCTCAGGTTCAAGACTCATTGCGCTTAAATTATAACCATTGCGTGTTACAAGTTTCTTACTATCCGCTTCCATAAGTTGAATAATCGCATCAATGGCATCATCCATATACATCATATCCATATACGTATTTTTAGCGATATAGCTCGTGTAGTGACCATGTCTAACCGCTTCGAAATATATTTCTACTGCGTAATCTGTAGTACCTCCACCTGGCTCTTTGACATGTGAAATGAGCCCTGGAAATCTTACACTACGTGTGTCGACACCAAATTTTTTAAAGTAATATTGGCATAATAATTCACCTGTAACTTTATTTATCCCGTACATTGTTGTCGGTTGTTGAATCGTATTTTGAGGTGTGTTTTTCTTAGGTGTAGACGCACCAAATGCCCCAATTGAACTTGGCATAAAGAAATGTAAGTCATACATTCTTGCAGTTTCTAAAGCATTCATTAACCCACCCATATTTAAATCCCAAGCCTGCAACGGATTTTTTTCAGCTGTTACAGAAAGTAACGCAGCCATATGCATAAGTGTATCTGCTTTAAAATCTTTTACTACAGCCATCATTGCGTCACGATCTGTTACATCAAGTAATTCAAATGGGCTGTCACTAATCAATGAATGTGGTTCTAGCTCTCTAATATCAGTGGCTAATACATTATTTTTCCCATATAATTGTCTACATTTTAGTACCAATTCAGTTCCTATTTGTCCTAGTGCTCCTGTAATTACAATTCTCTTCATTGTCATTTCTCCCTTTGTCTTATATATCCTAATAGTGTCTTTTTAGAACTTCCCATATTCTTCGATTCACTATATTATAAAAATGCTTACATATATCATTAGATTGTACGTTAAAGTGATAATTTTATTCTTCTAATAAATTATTTGATTTAACTTACGTTTTGTTTGTTAATCATTTTTAAAATTATCGTAAATTATTTTTTTCCTTCTTATATCTCAATGTCTATAGGCTACTATAAACTTGTAAATTATTTTTAAAAGAAGGCGAATATGAAGAAATACTTTGTATCACTCTTATTGATTTTCTTTATACAATAAAAATACCGTATCAGCCATGTTTATGTTATCACTGATACGGTATCTATTTTTTTATACAGTATATGGTTAATTAGTTTGTTGAGCTTTTTTATAAAAGTATTGTGCCACCACTATATCTACAATAGCTAAACCTACTGATTTAAATACTGTCACTTCTTCTTCATCATCACGTCCAGATATTTTTCCACTTACAATATCTCCTAATTCACCATGTAGTGATTGCTCAGTAATAATACCTTCTTCTAATGGTACTTTTAAATCACCTGTTTCTTCCATTGCTGCTTCTGTAGACTCAACAACTATTTTATTAGCAATCAACATCGTTTCTGAAGGTAGTTCTTGCATTTCAGGTTTAAATGAACCTACTGCATTTAAATGAACGCCGGGATGTAATGAATGAGAATACACCGTTTTATTTGAATTTGTAGCTGTCACAACAATATCTGCGTTTTCCATGGCTTGATCTGCTTCATCGAAGACTTTTGTTGACACGTGATACGTTTGTTTCACAAATTCAGCCAATTTTTCAGCTTTGGATCTTGTACGACTCGAGATATGAAGCATTTCAATATCTCTCACTGCTAATATCGCTGCAATGAGCCCCTCAGCTTGATCTCCAGCACCAATCACACACAATGTTTTTGCATCTTCACGTGCTAAATATTTTGTAGCTACACCTGAAATGGCGCCAGTACGAATCTTAGTTAAATAACTACCATCAAGTACAGCAAGGGTTTCTCCTGTATCATAATCACTCAGCAATACGGATCCTGTAATTGTTTTTTTATCTAGTTTAGGATTATTAGGGGCGAAAGTGACTGTTTTAATACCGACAATATTTAATTCGTCTGATAAAGCTGGCATCACTAAATATCTATTTTCTTTATTAAAAGGTAATACATAACGTAATGGCGTTTCAGTTTTTCCTTCTGAAAACACCTGTAACGCGTGACCGACTTCTTCAATCACTTCTTTCATATCTAATAAGTTTTGTTGATCCTGTTCATTTAAAACGAGCATTTCATAGACCTCCACTGTTTGGATATTGTTAAACAATAGATTAGAAGTAGCAATCATCCAATTTAATCATTATATATTCTAATCAATTGAATATTAATATTTTTTATAGTTTTTATTAACTTATTATTGTGATGATATACAATTGATGATATCTTTATATTATAAATAAAAGGTACAGTTTACATAGTAAAGTGCCTTGCGATTTCATAACACTATGAAACTATTTATAAACTTTTGACACCCATCACTTTTCTTATGAGAAAAGTGATTTTTTTATATCTTACTATAAATGATTGTTGTAATACCTGTTTTTCAATCTATAACACCTTCATTATAATAGGTGGCTTTATTATCTAAAAATACTTTTAAACTGTGATTATAATATGTAAGTTTTTGGTCTGCTTCTTCGATGGTCATCCATTTTGTTTCTGAAATTTCATCTTTCATTTGTATATCTATTACTTCATTTTGAATTGAAGCTTTAAACATAATAAATAATGTATGTACATTCATTTGAGTGGATTTACCTTCATTAATACTTACGATATCTCCAATCTTAGCATTAAGACCTGTTTCTTCCATTACTTCACGTTTCAAAGCTTCAACTAGTGTTTCTCCCTTTTTTACCTTTCCTCCTGGTAATGACCACCCCCCGCCATCTGTATTATTAACAAGTAATACTTTTCTTTCTTGATTTTGTATGAGTGCATATACGACTTTTAAATCTTTCACAGTTTCACCTTCCATCATTTAGAATTTCAAATCGACTTACTGGCTGACCGTTTTTTTTAATATACGAATTAATTTCATATCCTCCATGTTTTTTTATTACTTTTTGTGAAGCATCATTATAAGGATTACATGTCATTAATACTTTATGTATCCCCATTTTATTTAGTCTATTTAGTGCTTCTTCTAACATGCTTGAAGCATAACCATTTCCTCTGTATGGTTTGGCGACGCCATAGCCTACATGTCCTCCGATATTTTTTAATTTATCATTAAGTTCATGACGAATATTTACTGCACCAACAATATCATCATTTTTAAAATAAAATAATGTTGTAGAAGGAACGGTATTCATATTTACGGGTGGATGATGCAATTGTTCTACCATTTGTTCAAAAGATTGATAATGTGCGACATCAATATTAGATGGAATAATTTTCTCATTGTTATCATACCAATATTGTAAATATCGAATTAAACTTTCTTTATCTTTATACTCTAGTTTTCTTAATTCAAGCATGTATACACCTCTTTTTTACAATTAGTGTACCACTAAAAATGAAAAACAATCCATTTATACATTAAAACTAATAGATTACTCAAATTAATTAAATGTTTATTTAATAATATTTAACCCTTTTCTAACTTTTAATACTTTAAATGCTTGATCTAACATTTTTTAGTGCGTGCGACATCATCACCTACGACATCGATAGCTTTAGATAATGTACCGCTTTGGAAATCAATTTTGTCTTGTAAGCCTAAATGTTTTACTATTCCTGCGCCTTTATCTATCACAACTGAACCATGTGCCTCATCATTTCTCTTTTGTTATTGATTCATCATAATTTATTATCATCATAATCATTTTATGTTATAAGATAATTCATTTAATATTTGATAGTGTGTCTTTTATTAAAATTACAATGAGTGACTACTGAGTTTTAGTAGAATTTGTTATACTAAAGTTCATAATAATTAGGAAGAAGTGGTCAATGTGTTTGATTGGTTTCAATTAGCCAGTGAAAAAGAAAATAGAATGATTCAAATGCGTCGTTATATGCATCAATATCCAGAGCCTTCTTTTGAAGAAACGTGGACACATAACTACATTCTCAATCAGTTAAGTCATTTAGACTGTGAGATTGTGTCACCTGTAGGACGAAATGGTATCAAGGCAACTTTTAAAGGGAAAGAAAATGGTCCAACTATTGCATTTCGTGCAGACTTCGATGCATTACCAGTCCAAGAATTAAACGACGTTCCATATAAATCTAAAAACGATGGTTTTATGCATGCATGTGGTCACGATGGTCATACTGCTATTTTATTAGGTGTTGCTGAAATTGTTCATGAACATCGCCACTTATTAAAAGGAAATGTTGTATTTATTTTTCAATATGGTGAAGAGATTATGCCAGGTGGCTCTCAAGAAATGATTGATGATGGCTGTTTAAACGATGTTGATAAAATTTATGGTACTCATCTTTGGAGTGGTTATCCCACTGGTACAATTTATTCAAGACCAGGTGCAATCATGGCTTCTCCAGATGAATTCTCGATTACCATTAAAGGTAAAGGAGGACATGGTGCTAAACCTCATGAAACAATTGATCCAATTGTAATTATGGCTGAGTTTATACTAAGTGCTCAAAAAATCATTTCTCGTACCATCGATCCTGTAAAAGAAGCAGTATTAACCTTTGGTATGGTACAAGCAGGTTCTTCTGATAGTGTTATTCCAGATTCGGCATTTTGCAAAGGGACAGTACGTACCTTTGATACAAAACTGCAAGCTCATGTTCAAGAGAAAATGGATAAGTTATTACAAGGTCTTGCATTAGCGAATGATATCACTTATGACATGGAATATATTAGAGGGTATTTACCAGTTCATAATCATGAAGAAGCTTATGAAACAGTTAAACAAGCGGCAAATGATTTACATTTACGTTTTAATAAATCAGAATTGATGATGATTGGTGAAGACTTTTCACACTATCTAAAAGTCCGACCTGGCGCATTTTTCTTAACTGGATGTGGCAATGCTGATAAGGGTATTACAGCCCCACATCACAATCCGCATTTTGATATTGATGAAGCAGCATTTAAATATGCTGCAAGCGAATTTCTTAAAATCTTAGAACTTGAAAGCGTTTTTTAATTCTTTGTTAAATATGTATCGTAAATCTTAGAATATAAACGATTGAAACAGCTCATAGATAGTATTTATCTATGGGCTGTTTTATTAATATTTTTTACTAAATAAAAGTACAGTGAACTTAAGTCTTATTTTCAAATAAAAAAAGACTCCCAATAAGGGAGTCTTCTATATCAAATAATAAATTATTCGAAGATTTCAGTTACAACGCCTGATCCTACAGTACGTCCACCTTCACGGATTGAGAAACGAGTACCGTCTTCAATCGCGATAGGAGCGATTAATTCTACTGTCATTTCAACGTTGTCGCCAGGCATTACCATTTCAGTACCTTCTGGTAAGTTAACAACACCAGTTACGTCAGTAGTACGGAAATAGAATTGTGGACGATAGTTAGTGAAGAATGGAGTATGACGTCCACCTTCATCTTTTGATAAAACGTATACGTCTGCTTTGAATTTTGTGTGAGGTGTAATTGAACCTGGAGCAGCTAATACTTGACCACGTTGTACATCTTCACGAGCAACACCACGTAATAAAGCACCGATGTTGTCACCAGCTTCAGCGTAGTCTAATAATTTACGGAACATTTCTACACCAGTAACAGTTGTTTTAGAAGTTTCGTGCATACCGATGATTTCAACTTCTTCACCAACTTTGATTTGACCACGTTCAACACGGCCTGTAGCAACAGTACCACGACCAGTGATTGAGAATACGTCCTCAACTGGCATCATGAATGGTTTGTCAGAATCACGTTCTGGAGTTGGAATGTAATCATCAACTGCTTGCATTAAGTCTAAGATTTTTTGTTCGTATTCAGCATCGCCTTCTAATGCTTTTAATGCAGAACCAGCGATTACAGGTACATCGTCACCTGGGAAGTCATATTCGCTTAATAAGTCACGAACTTCCATTTCAACTAATTCTAATAATTCTTCGTCGTCTACCATGTCAACTTTGTTTAAGAATACAACTAATGCTGGTACACCAACGTTACGTGATAATAAGATGTGTTCACGAGTTTGTGGCATTGGACCGTCAGCAGCAGATACAACTAAGATACCGCCGTCCATTTGAGCTGCACCAGTGATCATGTTTTTAACATAGTCAGCGTGTCCTGGGCAGTCAACGTGAGCATAGTGACGTTTGTCAGTTTGGTATTCGATATGTGCAGTATTGATTGTAATACCACGTTCTTTTTCTTCTGGAGCGTTGTCAATCATATCGTATGATTGTGCAACAGTGTCACCATTTTTAGCTAATACAGTTGCGATAGCAGCTGTTAAAGTTGTTTTACCATGGTCAACGTGACCGATAGTACCAATATTGGCATGTTCTTTTGAGCGATCAAATTTTTCTTTTGCCATTATTAAATCTCTCCTATTCTTAATAAAAGTTATTTCAAATTTATCTCTCATGATAGTTTCTCACCATCATGAGAAGAAAATTGATTGAGTGTAGCATAAAAGAATTTATAATTCTTTTATAATGCATTTACCCCTAAAAATCAAATCATAAAAATGTCAGCTTATAAATAAGCTCAACCTGTATTTTAACCTAGCATAGCTAGTCTTAACAAGTTATATTATTCACCTTTATTTTTCTTGATGATTTCTTCAGCAATTGATTTAGGAACTTCTGCATAGTGGTCAAAGTACATTGTGTAAGTACCGCGACCTTGCGTGTTAGAACGTAATGAAGTTGCATAACCAAACATTTCTGAAAGTGGTACATATGCGTTAACAACTTGAGCATTACCACGTGGTTCCATACCGTCTACACGTCCACGACGAGCAGTCACGTCACCCATGATATCACCCATATATTCTTCAGGCATTTCGATAGTAACTTTCATCATTGGTTCTAAGATAACTGGATCACATTTTTTAGCAGCTTCTTTAAGCGCTAATGATGCAGCAATTTTGAAGGCCATTTCAGATGAATCGACATCATGATAAGAACCATCAAATAATTTAGCTTTAACATCAATTAATGGATAACCAGCTAAGACACCATTTTCCATAGCATCTTTAAGACCTTGTTCAACTGATGGAATGTATTCACGAGGAACTACACCACCAACAATAGCGTTTTCGAATTCGAAACCGCCACCTGTTTCGTTAGGAGTGAATTCAATATGAACATCACCATATTGACCACGACCACCAGATTGACGTGAGAATTTACCTTGAACTTGTGCAGGTTGTTTAAATGTTTCACGATAAGAAACCATTGGAGCACCTACGTTACATTCAACGTTGAATTCTTTCTTCATACGGTCAACTAAAATATCTAAGTGTAATTCACCCATACCACCGATGATAACTTGTCCAGTTTCTTCATCTGTGTGTGCATGGAATGTTGGGTCTTCTTCTTGTAATTTAACTAAAGCTTGAGTCATTTTATCTTGGTCAGCTTTAGATTTTGGTTCAACTGATAAGTGGATAACTGGTTCTGGGAATTCCATTGATTCCAAGATAATGTCATTTTTCTCTCCACATAAAGTATCACCAGTACCTGTTTCTTTAAGGCCTACTGCAGCTGCAATTTCACCTGAGTAAACAGTGTCAATTTCTTGACGTGAGTTCGCGTGCATTTGTAATAAACGTCCAACACGTTCACGTTTATCTTTAGAAGAGTTCTTCACATATGAACCTGAAGATAATGTTCCAGAGTATACACGGAAGAATGTTAATTTACCAACATAAGGGTCAGTCATAACTTTAAATGCCAAAGCAGCAAATTCTGCTGAATCATCTGGTTTAGCAACAACTTCTTCATCAGGGTTGTTCGCACGATGACCAATAATTGGTTTAACATCTAATGGTGAAGGTAAATAATCAATTACTGCATTAAGCATTAATTGAACACCTTTGTTTTTGAACGCTGTACCACAAAGTACTGGGTAGAATTCTACGTCAGTAGTAGCTTGGCGGATAGCATCTTTTAATTCATCAACTGAAATCTCTTCATCCCCAAGATATTTCTCCATTAAATCGTCGTTGTTTTCAGCAACAGCTTCAATTAATTGAGCGCGAGCTTCTTCAGCTCTTTCTTTATGGTCTTCTGGAATTTCGATTTCATCGATTTCTGTACCTAGGTCGTTTGTATATTTAAAGCATTTCATTTCTACTAAGTCAATGATTGCTTCAAATTCATCTTCTGCACCAATAGGTAATTGAATAGGTGCTGCATTTGCTTGTAAACGATCATGTAAAGTGCTTACTGAATATTCAAAGTTCGCACCTAATTTGTCCATTTTGTTTACAAAAACAATACGAGGTACACCATAAGTTGTTGCTTGACGCCAAACTGTTTCAGTTTGAGGTTCTACACCTGATTGTGCATCAAGTACAGTAACGGCACCATCAAGTACACGTAATGAACGTTCAACTTCAACTGTGAAGTCTACGTGTCCAGGAGTATCAATGATGTTTACACGGTGACCTTGCCATTGTGCAGTTGTAGCAGCAGATGTGATAGTAATACCACGGTCTTGCTCTTGTTCCATCCAGTCCATTTGTGAAGCACCTTCATGTGTTTCACCAATTTTATGGATACGACCTGTGTAGTAAAGAATACGTTCAGTCGTAGTTGTCTTACCAGCATCAATGTGAGCCATGATACCGATATTACGAGTATTTTTCAAAGAAAAGTCTCTTGCCATGTATTTTTTCTCCTTCCAGTATTTACTGAATAAGTACTATAGATATGGCGATGCCCTAAGCATGAGCCATTTATTGGTAAACCATATAACGGAACACACTCAGGGTAATTGCTTTAATCTTACCAACGGTAGTGAGCAAATGCTTTGTTCGCTTCAGCCATTTTGTGAGTGTCTTCACGTTTTTTGACTGCACCACCTGTATTATTTGCAGCATCTAAGATTTCGTTAGCTAAACGATCTTCCATAGTTTTTTCACCACGAAGACGCGCATAGTTAACTAACCAACGTAATCCAAGAGTAGTACGACGTTCTGGGCGCACCTCAACTGGTACTTGGTAGTTAGAACCACCTACACGACGAGCTTTAACTTCTAATACTGGCATGATATTATTAATTGCTTCTTCGAACACTTCTAATGCATCACGACCACTACGTTGTTCAACAAGATCAAATGCAGAATAAAGAATTCTTTGAGCTGTTCCACGTTTACCGTCTAACATAATTTTGTTAATTAATTTAGTAACTAACTTAGAGTTATGAATTGGATCTGGTAATACATCTCTTTTAGGTACTGATCCTTTACGAGGCATAATCTAAATCCTCCCTTCCTATTATAGTATATTATTTAAAAATATATTTAAAATTTACGCAATCTTAAACTTAATTTTTTGGTTTTTTAGTTCCGTATAATGAACGTCCTTGTCTACGTCCATCAACACCTGAAGTATCAAGTGCACCACGTACGATATGGTAACGCACACCAGGTAAGTCTTTCACTCGTCCACCACGAACAAGTACAACACTGTGTTCTTGTAAGTTGTGTCCGATACCAGGAATGTATGCGTTAACTTCAATGTTATTTGATAAACGCACACGTGCATATTTACGTAACGCAGAGTTAGGTTTTTTAGGTGTCATTGTACCTACACGAGTACATACACCACGTTTTTGAGGTGAGTTTAAGTTAGTAAATTGTTTCTTTTTACTATTGAAACCTCTGTTTAACGCTGGTGAATCTGATTTTTTAGATTTACTTTGTCTAGGTTTACGTACTAATTGATTAATAGTTGGCATTGAATGTCCTCCTCTCTTCATTTTTTAATTCCACACATCCAGGTGGTTCATTTTTAGGTTAAATAAAATTTAGTAAGTGTAAAAACTTACTAATTCTCATTCAATAACGCAACAATTGTCGCATTAACATTAATACCTACTGCTTTTCCTAAAGCCGATTTGCTTTCGAAATAAGTAATCGGTATGCTTTTATGATTGATTTGGCTAAATACTTGAGCTAATAAGTATATCTCAACATCTTTAGCAATAATCAATGATGCAACTTGATCTTTTTTCAACGCTTTTAACGTTTGTTTAAGACCAACTACAAAATGTTGTTTGTTAAAGCGTGCAACTTTTTCATTAGACATTAAATATCCTCCAAAGTTCTGCTTGCATCAACCTTTACAATAATAACACTTTATATAATAATTAGTCAACATTTTTTATCATTTTCTGTAAATATTAAAAGAAAAGAACTTGGAACAAATTAAAGTTCCAAGTTACTTTCACATTAATTACTCAGTCACTTCTGCTTCGTCAGCTTCAGCAACTGGAGTACTCACTTTATCGTATTTAACGTCACTATAACGTCTCATACCTGTACCAGCTGGGATAAGTTTACCGATAATAACATTCTCTTTAAGTCCAAGTAAGTCATCGCGTTTACCTTTAATAGCAGCATCAGTAAGTACACGAGTAGTTTCTTGGAATGAAGCCGCAGATAAGAAGCTTTCTGTTTCAAGAGATGCTTTAGTAATACCAAGTAATACTGGTTTTGCAGTAGCTGGGCGTTTACGTTCTTTAAACGCTTCTCTATTTGCATCAGTAAAGTTATGAATATCTACTAATGAACCTGGTAGAAGTTTAGTGTCACCAGCTTCAATAATTCTTACTTTACGTAACATTTGTCTAACCATTACTTCAACGTGTTTATCATCAATTTCTACACCTTGCATACGATAAACTTTTTGCACTTCTTTAAGTAAGTAGCTTTCAGTCGCGTTTAAACCAGCAACAGCTAAGAAGTTCTTAGGTTCAATAGAACCTTCAGTTAATACTTCTCCACGTTCTACTGATTGGCCAATTTCTACTTTAATTCTTGAAGTACCTGAAGCAAGATAAGATCGTGTTTCATTAGCGCCTTTAATCACAATTTCTTGTTGGCGATCTTTTGCTAATTTAATATCTTCAACGACACCTTCGATTTCAGTAATTACCGCTTGACCTTTAGGGTTACGTGCTTCAAAGATCTCTTGGATACGAGGAAGACCTTGAGTGATATCGCTTCCTGCTACCCCACCTGTATGGAAGGTACGCATTGTAAGTTGGGTACCAGGCTCACCAATTGATTGAGCGGCAATAGTACCAACTGCTTCACCTACTTCAACTTTTTCACCTGTAGCAAGGTTTTTACCGTAACATTTTTCACATACACCATGACGAGTATTACATGTAAATGCTGAACGGATATACATTTTTTCAATACCTGCATCTGTAATTTTCTTAGCAATTTCAGGTGTGATTAATTCATCAGGACGAATAATGATTTCATCCGTTTCAGGATGACGAATTGTTTCTTTAGAATAACGGCCTTCAATACGTTCGATAAATGGTTCAATCATTTCTGTACCTTCTTTAATATCAGAAACTAATAAACCACGGTCCGTACCACAATCTTCTTCACGAACGATAACATCTTGTGCAACATCAACAAGACGACGAGTAAGATAACCTGAATCGGCTGTTTTAAGTGCTGTATCGGCAAGACCTTTACGCGCACCATGAGTTGAGATGAAGTATTCTAATACTGTTAAACCTTCACGGAATGATGAAGTAATTGGTAACTCAATAATTTTACCTGATGGCGCAGCCATTAATCCACGCATACCGGCTAATTGTGTGAAGTTAGATGCGTTACCACGGGCACCTGAGTCACTCATCATAAAGATTGGGTTTGTTTTTTCAAGTGATTGCATTAATTCGCCTTGAATTTGATCTTTAGCATCTGTCCAAATTTCAACAACTGCATTGTAACGTTCATCTTCAGTGATTAAACCACGATTAAATTGTTTAGATACACGTTCTACTAATTTTTCGTGTTCATCTAAAATTTGTTGTTTATCTGGAAGTACTACGATATCAGATACACCAACTGTAATACCAGCTTTAGATGAGAACTTGAATCCTAAGTCTTTCATGCGATCAAGCATCATTGATGTATCTGTGATGCTAAATCTGTTAAATACTTCAGCAATAATATTACCTAAGAATTTTTTGTTGAAAGGTGCAGTAAGTTCTTGCTCTTCGAAGTAAGCTTTAAGACCACCTTCACCTAATTGTGTTGGATCAACAAAATATTTATCAGGTGTTTTATCTTCTAAGTTTTCTTGAGTAGGCTCATTAATATATGCAAATGAATCTGGAATGATTTCATTAAAGATCACTTTACCTACAGAAGTAGCTAAAATTTTATTATTTTGTTCTTCTGTAAATGTAGGGTTATTAAGTGAACGCGCATGTAAACCTATACGAGTGTGTAGATGAACATAACCATTTGCATATGCTTTAAGTACTTCATTTGTATCATTAAAGATTATACCAGTATTTACAGCATCTTTACGTTCTAAAGTTAAGTAATAGTTACCTAATACCATATCTTGTGATGGTGTAACAACTGGTTTACCATCTTTAGGGTTCAAGATATTTTGTGCCGCTAACATTAACATACGTGCTTCAGCTTGTGCTTCTTTAGATAATGGTACGTGTACCGCCATTTGGTCACCATCAAAGTCAGCGTTATAAGCTGTTGTTACAAGTGGATGTAAACGGATTGCACGCCCTTCTACTAAAGTAGGTTCGAAAGCTTGAATACCTAATCTGTGAAGCGTTGGCGCACGGTTAAGTAATACTGGGTGTTCTTTAATGACATCTTCTAATACATCCCATACTTCATCATCCATGCGTTCAATTTTACTTTTCGCATTTTTAATGTTTGTTGCGATTTCACGTTGAACTAATTCTTTCATGACGAAAGGTTTAAATAATTCAAGTGCCATTTCTTTTGGAAGACCACATTGATACATTTTTAAGTTTGGTCCTACCGCGATAACTGAACGACCTGAGTAGTCAACACGTTTACCAAGTAAGTTTTGACGGAAACGACCTTGTTTACCTTTTAACATATGTGATAAAGATTTCAATGGTCTATTACCTGGACCAGTTACTGGACGACCACGACGACCATTATCGATTAGTGCATCTACTGCTTCTTGTAACATACGTTTTTCGTTTTGAACGATGATACCAGGAGCACCAAGATCTAATAAACGTTTCAAACGATTATTACGGTTAATAACACGACGATATAAATCATTTAAATCACTTGTTGCAAAACGTCCACCATCTAATTGAACCATAGGACGAATTTCTGGTGGAATAATTGGTAGTACATCTAAAATCATCCATGAAGGATTATTTCCAGAATTTCTAAATGATTCCACAACTTCTAAACGTTTAATTGCACGTGTTAATCTTTGTCCAGTTGCTGATTCTAATTCATCACGTAATGCTTTTAATTCTTCATCTAAGTCAATTTCTTCTAATAGGTCTTTAATACCTTCTGCACCCATTTTTGCTACAAATTGACCTGGGTATTTATCATAATATTCTCTGAATTCAGCTTCAGATAATAATGATTTTTTCTCTAATCCAGTTGGACCTGGATCTACAACCACATAAGAAGCAAAATAAATAACTTCTTCTAATGATCTTGGAGACATATCTAATAAAAGACCCATACGACTTGGGATACCTTTAAAGTACCAAATGTGAGAAACAGGTGCTGCTAATTCAATATGACCCATTCTTTCACGACGAACTTTAGATTTTGTGACTTCTACACCACAACGGTCACAAACCATGCCTTTGTAGCGTACACGTTTGTACTTACCACAACTACACTCCCAGTCTTTTGTAGGTCCAAAAATTCTTTCACAGAAAAGACCATCTTTCTCAGGTTTCAAAGTACGATAGTTAATTGTTTCTGGTTTTTTCACTTCACCATATGACCAAGAACGGATTTTTTCAGGTGAGGCTAAACCGATTTTCATATAATGGAAATTATTTACATCAATCAAGGAGCCTACCTCCTTCAATTTAGATTAGCTGTGCTATTTGATTGATTTACATTTACTGAAACTGACATCACATACATAAGATGCACATCAGTGCGCAATCTAAATCTTGATGAGATTAAAATTACGCAACTCATGTTTATTCATCTTAAATTTATAATTTTATTATTCGTTAGTTTCTTTTTGAGTTTCTGGAACATCTTTTTGTTGTAAATCTACTTTGCGCTCAGTTGCATCTTCATCATCAACATCGGCCATTTCGATTTCATTATCATGTTCATCCATAACTTTTACATCTAAACCTAAACTTTGTAATTCTTTCATCAATACTCGGAATGATTCAGGAACACTTGGTCTTGAAATGTTTTCACCTTTAACGATAGATTCGTATGTTTTAACACGACCTACAGTATCGTCAGATTTATAAGTTAAGATTTCTTGTAATGTGTATGCTGCACCATAAGCTTCAAGTGCCCATACCTCCATCTCACCGAAACGTTGTCCACCGAATTGTGCTTTACCACCAAGTGGTTGTTGTGTAACAAGTGAGTAAGGTCCAGTTGAACGCGCATGCAATTTATCGTCAACCATGTGAGCAAGTTTAAGCATATACATTACTCCAACAGAAATACGATTATCGAATGGTTCACCAGTACGTCCATCATATAATACTGTTTTACCATCACGTGCCATACCAGCCTCTTCGATTGTAGACCATACATCATCGTCGTTTGCACCATCGAATACTGGAGAAGCAACATGAATACCTAAGTTTTTAGCAGCCATACCTAAATGTAACTCTAAAACTTGTCCAATGTTCATACGTGATGGTACACCTAGTGGGTTTAACATGATATCGATTGGACGTCCATCTGGTAAGTAAGGCATATCTTCTTCAGGAACAATCTTAGAGATAACCCCTTTGTTACCATGACGACCACACATTTTATCCCCAACATGGATTTTACGTTTTTGAACGATATATACACGAACAAGTTGGTTCACACCTGGTGATAAAGTATCATCGCCTTCTTCACGATTAAATACTTTAACGTCTAGAACGATACCACCTGCACCATGTGGCACACGTAATGAAGTATCGCGAACTTCTCTTGCTTTTTCACCAAAGATAGCGTGTAATAATCGTTCTTCTGCAGTTAATTCTGTGACACCTTTTGGCGTTACTTTACCAACTAAGATATCTCCATCTTTAACTTCTGCACCGACGTATATAATACCACGATCGTCTAAGTTTTTAAGTGCATTTTCAGAAACGTTAGGAATATCACGTGTAATTTCTTCAGGTCCTAATTTAGTATCACGTGCTTCAGATTCGTATTCTTCAATATGAATTGAAGTATATACATCGTCTTTAACTAATCGTTCACTCATGATAACGGCATCCTCATAGTTATATCCGTCCCAAGTCATGAAACCTACAACGACGTTACGACCTAATGCCATTTCTCCTAATTCCATTGAAGGACCATCAGCTAAAATTTCATTGTATTCTACAACGTCACCTACAGAAACGATTGGACGTTGGTTATAACAAGTACCAGAGTTTGAACGTTTAAATTTAGCTAATGGGTAACGGTCTAATTCGCCTTCATGTTCAGTTCCATTTTCCTCAACTAAACGACGAACTAGGATTTCATTAGACTCAACATGTTCAACACGACCTCTATGTTTTGCAGTAATTGCTGCACCAGAGTCACGAGCTGCCACATGTTCCATACCTGTACCCACAAATGGAGCTTCAGGATTCATCAATGGTACTGCTTGACGTTGCATGTTCGCACCCATTAACGCACGGTTAGAGTCATCGTTTTCAAGGAATGGGATACAAGCTGTCGCTGCTGATACTACTTGTTTAGGTGATACATCCATGTAGTCCATTTTTTCTTTTGCCATAACAGTATTGTTACCACGGAAACGACATACCACTTCATCATCTAGGAAACGACCATTTTCATCTAAACGAGAATTGGCTTGTGCAACTACATAGCTATCTTCTTCATCAGCAGTTAAATAATCAATTTGATCAGTAATTGAATTTGTATCAATATCTACTTTACGATATGGTGTTTCGATAAAACCAAATTCATTTACACGTGCATAACTAGATAATGAGTTAATTAAACCAATGTTTGGTCCCTCTGGTGTCTCAATTGGACACATACGACCATAGTGAGAATAGTGTACGTCACGAACTTCCATTTGTGCACGTTCACGTGTTAAACCACCAGGTCCTAAAGCAGAAAGACGACGTTTATGTGTTAACTCTGCTAATGGGTTAGCTTGGTCCATGAATTGAGACAATTGAGAACTACCAAAGAATTCTTTAATTGAAGCAATTACAGGTCTAATATTAATTAATTGTTGTGGTGTAATTGAATCAGTATCTTGAATAGACATTCTTTCGCGAACGACACGTTCCATTCTAGATAAACCAATTCGGAATTGGTTTTGTAACAGTTCACCTACTGAACGTAAACGACGATTACCTAAATGGTCAATATCATCTGTATAACCAATACCATTCAATAAGTTAAAGAAATAACTCATTGAGGCAATAATATCTGCTGGTGTAATACATTTCACTTCTGAATCAGGTAATGCATTACCAATCACTGTTGTAGTGCGTTCTTCTTCATCATTTGGAACATACACTTTAATTGATTGAATTTCTACAGGTTCATCAATAACGCTACCTTCTAACTCGAACACTTCACTGTTTGCATTTGACTCTAAAACATTCATAATTTCGTCTAATTTACGACGATCTAAAACTGTTCCTTCTTCAGCAACAATTTCACCTGTTTCGCTGTCAACGATTGGTTCAGCTAATTTTTGGTTAAATAAACGATGTTTTAGGTGTAACTTTTTATTTGTTTTATAGCGACCAACACTTGCTAAATCATAGCGTTTAGGGTCGAAGAAACGTGAATATAATAAGCTTTTTGCGTTTTCAACTGTTGGTGGTTCACCAGGACGTAAACGTTCATAGATTTCTAATAAAGCTTGTTCAGTATTTTCAGTACTATCTTTTTCAAGCGTATTACGTAAGTATTCACTATCTCCTAATAAATCGATAATTTCTTGATCACTAGAGAATCCTAAAGCACGTAATAATACTGTTAAAGGTAATTTACGTGTTCTATCAATTCGAACGTAAACGATGTCTTTAGCATCTGTTTCATATTCTAACCACGCGCCACGGTTTGGAATAATCGTTGCGTCGTAATTTTCACGTCCATTTTTATCTATTTTTTCATTAAAATATACTGATGGTGAACGTACTAATTGTGAAACGATAACACGTTCTGCACCATTAATTACGAACGTACCAGTATCCGTCATCAATGGGAAGTCACCCATGAAAATTTCTTGTTCTTTAACTTCACCAGTTTCTTTGATAATGAGACGTACTTTAACACGAAGAGGTGCAGCATAAGTAGCGTCACGGTTTTTTGATTCTTCTAAATCATATTTAGATTCACCTAATCTGTAATCTACAAATTCTAAAGATAGGTTGCCAGTGAAATCTTCAATTGGAGAAATATCTCTGAACATTTCTAATAAACCTTCTTTAAGGAACCAATCATAAGATTTTGTTTGAATTTCTATTAAGTTTGGTAATTCTAATACTTCTGAAATTCTCGCGTAATTTCTACGTTTACGATGTCTTCCATATTGGACAACTTGACCTGCCAAACAGATTCACCCCTCAAAAATTGTGTGTTCACCCTTACTTTTCAATTGAATATAATAAATAATAGAAAAGACAAAAAGAAAACGGCAACACATATGATGACACCATTTTCGATTTCTATTTACACTTAATTAATTTATCCATTTTACGTAAAAGTACACACTTATTGAACATAAATTTTTACATTTTATAACTATATCAGAATACCATTTCGAAATCAACCTTTTATACTTTTCAAAATATAATATCCTTTACTCTTAGCTATAATTTCTACATTGCCAAATAGTTCTTCTATTTTCTTTTTAGCTGAAGGCATACCTTGCTTTTTTTGAATGACGACATAAAGTTCACCCGTAGTCTTGAGTCTGTCAAACGCTTGTTCAAAGATTCGATGAACAACGTCCTTACCAGCTCTAATAGGGGGATTAGTTAAAATGTAATCAAAGCACTGATGATTGACAGCAGATAAACAATCGCTTTCTATAATCGTTACATTATCCACTTGATTTTTCGTCTTATTCATTTCTGCCAACGCCAAGGCTCTATTGTTAATATCCAACATTGTGATTTGATGGTGTGGAGATACTTTTCCTATTGCTAAACCGATAGGACCATATCCACATCCTACATCCGCGATGGTTTTACTTGGGCCTGGAGGATGTTCTTTTAAAAAAGTTTTAATTAGTAAGTCTGATCCAAAATCCACATTATCTTTTGAAAAAACTCCAGCATCAGTAGTTAGCTCTAGTTGCACATTTTTAATTTGATAACTAATTCTTTTTGGGTTACTTTTAACATCAGGTTGTTCATCATAATAATGACTCATTTCTTCACCTCTATTTTTATCATTCAATCCAAAAGCATTTAGTATGCTTGTATTAATTAATTGAAAAACCCCGTTATTAGAATAACGGGGTTTTAACTTCTCAAAGAATTCAGGTTGTATTTGCATTGAAATCTATATTAAATAGGTTAAACATACATTTTCAACCTAACTATTTAATTAGAAAGTAGAAACTATTTTAATTCTACGCTAGCTCCAACTTCTTCTAATTGTTCTTTAAGTTTTTCAGCATCTTCTTTAGGCATAGCTTCTTTAATTACTTTAGGAGCTCCATCTACTAATTCTTTAGCATCTTTTAATCCTAAACCAGTTGCTTCTTTAACTGCTTTAACAACTTTAATTTTTGAAGATCCAGCTGAAGTTAATTCAACATCAAATTCAGTTTTTTCAGCTGCTGCATCTCCGCCACCAGCTGCACCTGCTGCTGCTACTGGAGCTGCTGCAGTTACACCAAATTCTTCTTCAATTGCTTTTACTAAATCGTTTAATTCTAATACTGACATTTCTTTAATTGCTTCAATGATTTGTTCTTGATTAGCCATTTTATATTTCCTCCATTAATTTAATTTTTATGCGCAATTATTCAGCGCTTTCTTCTTTTTGTTCTCCAACAGCTTTAACTGCATAAGCGAAGTTGCGTACAGGTGCTTGTAATACAGATAAAAGCATAGATACAAGACCATCGTGTGAAGGTAATGAACCAACTGTTTTAACTTCTTCAGCAGAGATAACGTTACCTTCCATAACGCCTGTTTTAACTTCTAAAGCTTCATGTTCTTTTGCAAATCCTGCAATAACTTTTGCTGGTGCAACAACATCTTCAGTAGAAGTTGCGATTGCTGTAGGACCTGTTAAGAATTCATCCAAGCCTTCGATACCTGCTTGTTCAGCAGCACGACGAACCATAGTGTTTTTGTATACTTTATACTCAACACCTGCTTCACGTAATTGTGAACGTAATTCAGTAACTTCTGCTACAGTTAAACCACGGTAGTCAACGATAACTGTTGAAACTGAATTTTTAAGTTGTTCAGCGATAGTATCGACTTGTTGTTTTTTTGCTTCAATGATAGCAGACATTCAGACACCTCCATTTAAATTTATTGGGTGCTTTTTTTAATCACAATAAAAAAAGCACTTTCTACCCACGGCAAAAAGTGCTTGAAAGATCATTAATCATCACGTTCAAGTCAATTTTAGCCTCGGTAGGATACTGTTTTAAGTTATTAATAACTCCTACTGTCTTAGGTAAAATAATCACAAGTATTAATATAACTGCTTTAGTATAAAAAGTCAACAAAAAATTACAGACTAAAATCAATAGTTAGTCTGTAATTTGTTTTCTATTTAAAATTTATAGTTTGAAAGATGAAGTATCAACTTTTACTCCAGGACCCATTGTTGTTGTAACAGCAACAGATTTGAAGTAAGTACCTTTAGCAGAAGCTGGTTTAGCTTTCGCTAATACATCTTGTAAAGTTCTGAAGTTATCAACTAATTTTTCTTCATCGAATGACACTTTACCAATTGATGCATGTACAATACCTGCTTTTTCAGCACGGTATTCTACCTTACCAGCTTTGATTTCTTCAACTGCTTTTTTAACATCCATTGTTACAGTGCCAGTTTTAGGGTTAGGCATTAAACCTTTAGGTCCTAATACTCGACCAAGTTTACCAACTTCACCCATCATATCAGGTGTAGCTACAACTACGTCGAAATCAAACCAACCTTGTTGGATTTTTTGTACGTAATCTGCTTCACCTACATAATCTGCACCTGCTTCTTCAGCTTCAGTGATTTTATCGCCTTTAGCGAAAACGAGTACACGTTGTGATTTACCAGTACCGTGTGGTAATACTACTGCACCACGGATTTGTTGGTCATTTTTACGTGTATCAATTCCTAAACGGAATGCAACTTCAACAGAAGCGTCGAAATTAGCAACGCTAGTTTCTTTAGCTAATTTGATTGCTTCTTCAACACTATAGTATTGAGTGCGGTCAACTTTACTAGCTGCTTCTTGATACTTTTTACCTTTTTTAGCCATTTATAGTTCCTCCTTTAGTGGTTTTAGCGGAATTTCCTCCCACATTCACTTGCGCCTTGCAAGTTAAGAGCAGATAACAGATGAACGTTAACATCACTACTTTGCAATGTTAACAAACCAATAGACAATATTCATTGTATACCCTATCTGTTACCTGCTTTTTATCGTCTAAATTAAGTTTATTTCAAATTAATTTAAAAAGTTTCGCTTTATTATTGTACAGTGATACCCATGCTACGTGCAGTACCTTCAATAATACGCATTGCCGCTTCTTCGTCTGCAGCATTTAAGTCTTGCATTTTTGTTTGAGCAATTTCGCGTACTTGATCTTTAGTTACTGTTGCAACTTTAGTTTTATTAGGTTCACCAGAACCTTTTTCAACACCAGCTGCTTTTTTAAGTAGTACTGGAGCCGGTGGAGTTTTTGTAATGAATGTAAATGAACGGTCTTCATAAACACTGATTTCTACCGGAATGATTAAACCTGCTTGTTCTTGCGTACGAGCATTGAATTCTTTACAGAATCCCATAATGTTCACACCTGCTTGACCTAATGCTGGACCAACTGGTGGTGCTGGATTCGCTTTACCTGCAGGAATTTGCAATTTAACTACTTTTTCTACTTTTTTAGCCACGATGTGCACCTCCTTGATATCGTGATGTGGTCACAGGGCTCAGTTTTGCCCTCCCACTCATAAACATTTCGTGACGAAATGAGCGTTCTAAAAACGCGACCACATTATTTTAACATTAAACTTAATTAAAAATCAATAGTAAAATTTCATCTTTTTAAGCAAATCATACTTTATAATTTAAAATGATTATAATTTTTCTATTTGATCGAATTCTACTTCAACTGGTGTTTCTCTACCAAACATATCGACTAATACAGTTAATTTAAATTTATCTGCTTCGATTTCTTGAACTTCACCAACTTGATTTGCAAATGGTCCTGATTTGATGCGGACTTGTTCACCTACATCTAATTCTACATCAATTGTTTTTTCTTTAAGTCCCATTTGTTTTAAGATAAATCTCATTTCTTCAGGAAGTAATGGATTAGGTTTTGAACCTGCACCTGCTGAACCAACAAATCCTGTGACACCTGGTGTATTACGTACAACATACCATGATTCATCTGTCATAATAAGTTCTACTAAAACATACCCAGGAAATGTCTTTTTAACTTGTTTTTTTGCTTTCCCATCTTTAACTTGTGTTTCTTCCTCTTCAGGTATGACAACTCTAAAAATTTGCTCTGTCATATTCATTGATTCTACTCTTTTTTCTAAATTCTTTTTAACTTTATTTTCATATCCAGAATACGTATGCACTGCGTACCAACGCTTAGTCCCAACTTCTTCAGACATGTTGTCACTCCTTACTCTTATCTAAATAATTCAATTAAATTACCAATACCTACGTCTAATACCCAGAAAAAGACCATAAAGAAAATTACTGTAGCTACTACAATGACAGTATATTTAAAAAGTTCTTCTTTCGTAGGCCAACTTGTTTTTTCCATTTCGCTTTTAACGCCTTGGAAGAAACTTTCTTTATTCTTACTTGCGTCTTTATCTTTAGCCATAACCTTACCTCCATGCTCTTCAAAGTATATACTTATAAACACATTACTTTGATTCTTTATGCATCGTGTGTTCATTACATCTGGAACAATATTTCTTCAGTTGTAATCTCTTAGCTGATGTTTCTTTTTTAGGTACATTATAATTTCTGCTACCACACATTTCACAAACTAAAGGTACTTTTCTCACATCAATTCACCTTTGCTCATATTAATACCAGTATACTATACATAAACTTATAATAAACTGTCAAACTCGTACTAAAATACTTAACATTTGTATTTTAATAAATATTGTTTCATTTTTATTTTACAACGTTGAATACTATTGTAAACTACTTTATCTTTTACATTTAGTCTTTTCGCTATTTCTGATGGGGAATAATCAAGTAGAAGTAAATTTGCAACTTCTCTTTCAAACATACTTAACTTCTTAAAACTATCTATCAAGTCTTCTTTACTTAATCTAGTTAAATATAGTTCTTCCGTCCTTTTTATCATTTGATTCAAACGATATTCTACTACACATTCATTGATTAACAATTGTTGACGTTGATTAAACGCATAACGTTTTCTCCAAAAATCTTTTTTTACAGAATAAACTAAACGATTTAAATAATGTTCGAATGGAACATTCGTATTAAAATTAAATGTGTGTAAAGCTAAATATATCTTTAACGAGGTATCTTGAATTAAATCTTCCAGTTCTTGATGATCTATACCTAGCATTCTAAACTTCATCATAAGTTTAGGACGTATCACATTCATTATATTTGCGAATAACTGTTCTTTCTCCAATGTATTTTGGCTATATTGAAAAGCTTTAAATATATCTTCTAGTTGTCGAAAATGATAAGTCATATACAAAACCTTTCTTTATAAGTTAGGCACATTGTATAAGACGCATCTTTTAAATATCAAGACTGTATTATTTATGTTTTTTACCATATCCTCGTCGTATTTTTTCAAATTCTGCAAGTACATCTTTTGATAACGAAATTCGAGTTCTTGGTTTACGTTCATTAAAATCATCTACTGATTTACTAACCGTCATTGCATTCTCTTTTAAATCTCGCCACATTTCTCTAGATGAAACACGATATGCACCTGCTCCAAAAATAGCATGTTGCTCGCTCATATCGCTAGTCACTACTGTAATATGTGTCGTATGTTTATTGTATAAATTATATACATAACGCTCAATATAGCTATCTGCAGTTTCTTTTTCTTTCGTAAAAACTGTTTTAACACCATGATACATGTATTCTCTTTCTATACCAGATTGTTCATATGCATCAAATACACATACAATCTCATCAGCGACAACTGCATTGTAATTGGCAATCACATCTAAGAGTTGTTCACGTGCTTCCTCTAAACTTTCTCTTGCTACTTTACTCAATTTCCTTGATTGACCAATCATATTGTAACCATCAATAATTAGATATCTATCTTTCATTGGGTGTCTCCAATTTGATGTCGTTTTCGATAGACTTCATACATCATTAAACTAGCAGCTACAGAAGCATTTAAGCTATTAACATGGCCTACCATAGGAATTTTAATATAGAAATCACATTTATCTTTAACCAATCTACTCATACCTTGCCCTTCACTACCAATTACGATAGCCAATGGCATATCAGCAGCCATATTGCGATAATCTGTAGCATTATCCGCTTCAGCTCCTGCTACCCAATATCCATTATCTTTCAGCTCATCAATTATTTTTGATAAATTTGTAACACGCATCACTGGGACATGTTGAATCGCACCTGTTGACGCTTTTGCGACAGTTTGTGTGAGCGCAACAGAACGTCTCTTAGGGATAATAACTCCATCTACTCCACTTGCATCTGCCGTTCTAATGATCGAACCAAGATTATGTGGGTCTTCTAAACCATCTAAAATAATTATTGTAGAAAGGCCTTCTTTTTCTTTTTGAGATTGAATAAACTGATCAAAATCTGCATATTCGTATGGTGCAATCAGTGCAGCTACACCTTGATGAGGTGCATTTGCTAAATTATCTAATTTGGATTTTGGAACAGTTTGTATAATCAATTTCTGTGCTTTAGCATTTTTTAAAATATCATTAATTTGCTGCTTTTTTATTCCTTCTTGTATCCAAATTTTATTTATTGTATGACCAGACACAATTGCTTCTTTAACAGCGTGTCTACCGACAATAACGATATCTTCCACTATGTTCACTACCTTTCATCAACAATTTGTACAATCGTATCAAGTAACGCCTCTAATCGTTCATTTTGATGATCTAAATAAAGAAATCCTATAACAGCTTCTAAACCTGAACTTTTACGATACGTTTGTACATCTGTATTTTTAGCTTTCGTATAACTTTTAGCGTTACGGCCTCTTCTAACAATATCTAGTTCTTCTTCAGTAAACCATTCTTTTGTTATTAATACCTCGAGCGTTTGTGCTTGGCTTTTTGCAGACACATATTGTTTCGATACTTGGTGTAAGCGATTCGGTTTACTCTGTAATTTAAGCACAATGTATTCACGTACATGCTGGTCTAATACAGCATCTCCCATATAAGCTAACGTTAATGGGTTTAATAGCTTTGCATCCATATTAACCCCTTCTAAATCTTACACCTTGAGGCGTATCTTCAAGAATAATATTTTGTTCTTTTAGCATATCTCTAATTTCGTCAGCTCGAGCAAAATCTTTATTTTTACGTGCTTCATTACGTTCTTCGATAAGTTTTTCTATGTCTTCATCAAGTAATACATCATTTTCTTTTCCTTCTAATGGCACACCTAATACGTCACTAAAAATGTGATATACTTCTTTAAAGCGATGAATCACTTTAGTAGATGTTGTATTTTCTAATACATATTTATTAGCTAATTTCGATAAATCATACCATGCAGTTACAGCATTTGCTGTATTAAAATCATCATCCATTACAGCTTCAAATTGTTTTAAAATATCATTAATTTGATCAATATAGTCTGTTTGTGTTTCTAAATCAGTTGCGATTGCTTCTCTTTCTTTAATTAATTGATAACTATTACGTATACGCTCTAATCCACTTTTAGCAGCATTCACTAATTCAACGTTATAGTTGATTGGACTTCTATAATGAACACTGATCATGAAGAAACGTAATACATCTGGATCAATTTCTTTAATAATATCGTGTACTAAAATAAAGTTACCTAATGATTTACTCATTTTTTCATTATCTATATTAATGAAACCATTATGCATCCAATAATTAGCAAAAGGCGCGTGATTGTGTGCTTCAGATTGCGCTATTTCATTTTCATGATGTGGAAATTGTAAATCTGATCCTCCTGCATGGATATCAATTGTTTTTCCCAATTCATGATAAGCCATTACAGAGCATTCAATATGCCATCCTGGACGTCCTTGTCCAAATGGGCTCTCCCAACTAATTTCTCCAGGTTTTGCCTTTTTCCATAGCGTAAAGTCCAATGCATCCTCTTTTTGTTCACCTGCTTCTATACGAGCGCCAACTTTTAAATCATCAATAGACTGATGACTTAATTTACCATATCCATCAAATTTACGGGTTCTAAAATACACATCTCCATTACTTTCATATGCATAACCTTCATCTACAAGTTGTTTAATGAAGTCAATGATTTCATCCATATGATTCATTACTCGCGGATTAGATGTCGCTCTTTTAACATTAAGTGCCCCTACATCTTCATAGAATGCCTTGATATATCGATCAGCAATTTCTGGCACACTTTCATTTAATTCTTTAGACCGATTAATGAGTTTATCATCTACATCAGTAAAATTAGATACGTAATCAACCGTATAGCCTTTATATTCAAAATATCGACGTACCACGTCATAATTAATTGCTGGACGGGCATTACCAATATGAATGTAATTATACACTGTAGGTCCACATACATACATTTTTACCTTACCAGGCTCAATAGGCTTAAACACCTCTTTTTGACGTGTTAAAGTATTATATAATGTAATCATCTTTAATCTCTCCATTCTTAGCTTTTTCCAATTGTCGTTCTAGTTGCTTAATTTGTTCAAATAAAGGATCAGGCAAATTACGATGATCAAATGTTTTCCCAATTCGTTTTCCTTCTTGTTTAACAATATGACCTGGAATGCCTACAACTGTTGTATAACTTGGCACAGATTGTAAGACTACTGAATTCGCACCAATATTAACATTAGAATTAATTTGGATATTTCCTAAAACTTTTGATCCTGCTGCAATTAAAACATTATCTCCAATATCTGGATGACGCTTTCTTTTTTGTTTACCTGTACCACCAAGTGTCACGCCTTGATAAATAGTTACGTTATCTCCAATCGTACATGTTTCACCAATGACTACACCCATACCATGATCAATAAATAGACGTTTTCCGATTTTTGCTCCAGGATGAATTTCAATTCCTGTAAAAAAGCGAGATACTTGTGAAATCATTCTCGCCAAAACGTAGTGTTTTTTATTATATAATTTATGTGCAATTAAGTGACTCCATACCGCATGCAAGCCTGCATAAGTTGTGATTACTTCAAATGTTGTACGTGCTGCAGGGTCTTGTTCAAATACCATTTTTACATCATCTTTCATTCTTTTTATCAAGACGCTCGCCTCCCCATTTTCTATATATTATGAATATCTTACAGTCCATGTATAATAATTCAAATATTTAAAAAAAGCGCCCCTAACATTAACTGCTAGAGGCGCTATTGCACGGTTCCACTCTTCATTTTAGATAAAGTAAGTTGATGAACATACTAGTCTACCTTATCATACTCATTTCTATATTTAATTGAACATTCAAAGGTGCATTCGATATAGATAATGATATGCTCACAGCAACCGCATACTCTCTAACAACATTATCGTATATTTACTAATCCTTTAACTAACATATGTTTAATTTTATCATAAGAAGTTTTTTATAAAATTTCAAGTTTAAACATGTGTGTCTGACTTATTATATTAACATTGTTTTAAACATATTTTTTTAAACGAGATAGTACTTTTTCTTTTCCTAATACTTCAATTGTATTCGGTAATTCAGGACCATGCATTTGACCAGTCACTGCTACACGAATAGGCATAAATAATTGTTTACCTTTAATACCCGTTTCTTTTTGTACTTCTTTAATCGTTTTTTTAATTTCAGCAGCTTCAAATGGTTCAAGCGCTTCTAATTTACCATATAAATGAGACATTAATTCAGGAACTTGTTCGCCATTTAATACCTCTTGTTCTTCTTCACCTAATTCAGGCATATCATGGAAGAACATTTCTGATAACGGAACAATTTCTCCTGCATAACTCATTTCTTTTTGATAAAGACCAATTAATTTGCGTCCCCATTCTTTATCTTCTTCACTTGGATTTTCAGGAATTAAATTTGCTTTGATCAAGTGTGGTAAAGCAAGCTCAAATACTGTTTCTGTATCTTTTGTTTTCATATATTGGTTGTTAACCCAAGCTAATTTTTGTCTATCAAACATTGCTGGAGATTTAGAAAGACGTTGTTCATCAAAAATCTTAATGAATTCTTCTTTAGAAAAGATCTCATCTTCACCTTCAGGAGACCAACCTAGTAAAGCAATAAAATTGAATAACGCTTCAGGTAAATAACCTAAATCACGATATTGCTCGATAAATTGTAAAATTTGGCCATCTCGTTTACTTAATTTTTTACGTTGTTCATTTACAATTAATGACATATGCGCAAAACGTGGTGATTCCCAACCAAATGCTTCATAAATCATTAATTGCTTAGGTGTATTTGATACATGATCATCTCCACGAATAACATCAGAAATTTCCATATAGTGATCATCTACTGCTACCGCGAAATTATACGTAGGGACGCCATCTTTTTTCACGATAACCCAATCTCCAATATTATTAGAGTCAAAAGAAATTTCTCCTTTAACCATATCATCAAATGTATATGTTTTATCTTTTGGAACACGGAAACGAATAGCGGGTTTGCGTCCTTCAACTTCAAATTGTTGACGTTGTTCTTCAGTTAGATGTGCATGTTTACCGCCATATCGTGGCATTTCTCCACGAGCAATTTGAGCTTCACGTTCTTCTTCTAATTCTTCTTCAGTCATGTAACATTTGTATGCTTTATCTTCATCTAATAATTGTTGAATAAGTGGATTATAGATGTCTGCACGTTCAGACTGACGATAAGGACCATGACCTTTGTCTTTATCGATAGATTCATCCCAATCTAAGCCTAACCATTTTAAGTTATCAAATTGTGAAGATTCTCCATCTTCAAGATTTCTTTTACTATCTGTATCTTCAATACGTACTACAAAATCTCCATCATAATGTTTAGCAAATAAATAATTAAATAATGCAGTTCTTGCATTTCCGATGTGTAAATATCCAGTTGGACTTGGCGCATATCTTACTCTTACGCGTTCACTCATTCGTTTCACTCCTAATTTTGTTATTCATTCTTTATAGCGAATGATTTCTTTCATTAGAAAAAAGTTATCCCAAACAATCTTTAAAGAATCGTTTTTGAATAACTTTAACTTCTAATCTATACTTAGATCAACTTCGCATTTCCTTATTATTGTAGCATTAATTGGCTGGTTTGATAAGTCTATTGCTGTTGTTGTTACGTTACTCATCAATATCTCATAGCGAAAAATGTTATACAATAATTTATAAATGACTACGTTTCACATGAAACCCTTTTCTCTATTCACTTAAGGACTCCTCTATAGTCTTAGCAAATATAATACGACCAGATGATGTTTGTAATAAACTAATGACTTCTAATTCAACCTGTTTACCTATAAGAGATTTGGCATGATCTACAACTACCATTGTTCCATCATCTAGATATCCTACCCCTTGGCCAGGTTCTTTACCCATTTTAGTTAATAAAATATTAAGTCGGTCACCTTGATGAACATTGGGTTTAATTGCTTCTGACAAATCATTAACATTTAATGCAGTAATCCCTTGAACATGACATACCTTATTCAAGTTGAAATCGGTTGTAATGACATGAGCATGATAAACTTGAGCTAATTCAACTAACAGTTTGTCAATATCACTATGAGATTTTTGAGGATGAATCACACGAGTTGGATAGTCTAAATCATAAAGTTGATTTAAAATATCTAATCCACGTTGTCCTTTTTCACGTTTGATACTATCATTAGCATCTGCAACTACTTGTAATTCATTTATAACTCCTTGAGGAATAAGAATTTCTCCATCTATAAATCCGCATTTAATAATATCTAAAATTCTTCCATCAATAATTGCACTTGTATCTAACAGTTTAGGTATGGCGCTGATATTATTTTTAGACATTGAACGTGCTATATTTTCTGGCAAAAACATAAGCATTTCATCACGCTTTTTCAAACCAAACTGGAATCCTAAATAACATAATAATAATGTAATAATAATAGGCACAAGGTGATTTAATATAGAATTTCCTATCATTTCTAAAATAAATGAAACCATTACTGAAATAAATAAACCAACGACTAATCCTAGTGTAGCAAACAAAATTTCAACTGCACTACGTTGCATAATCCAAATTTCAGCTTCTTTAAGTAATCGTGTTACTTTATTAATAAATAACCCAAATATTAGAAAGAATACAATCATCCCTATTAAACCATCAACATAATGATTAGTATAAATGGGATGGTTGTTCATACCTAAATCATTTAAAATTTCTGGAATTAACATGATTCCAAATGATGCACCAAGAATGATGTAGATTATAATAATAATTCCTTTTAATACCTTCATACGTTATCACCCCTTTAAATGCCTATGATGAGCGATTACTAAACGCATATGTTAAGGCATCATGTACCGTTGTCACACCAACGACCTGAACACCTTCTGGGAATGTCCATCCACCTATATTCGTTTGGGGAATAATCACTCTCTTAAATCCTAGTTTTGCCGCTTCTTGTACACGTTGCTCGATACGCGATACTCGTCTTACCTCACCAGTTAATCCCACTTCACCAATATAACAATCCAAACCATCTACAGCTTTATCTTTAAAACTTGAAGCAGTCGCTACAATAATACTTAAATCTACAGCCGGTTCAGTAAGTCTCACTCCACCCGCTACTTTAATGTAAGCATCTTGTTGTTGTAAAAGATAATTTTCTTTTTTCTCTAAAACAGCCATAAGTAAGCTAAGTCGATTGTGGTCGATGCCTGTGGCCATTCGTCTTGGATTATTAAATGTAGTAGGTGTTACTAGAGATTGCACCTCAATCAATAGTGGTCGTGTGCCTTCCATAGTAGCCACAATTGTTGATCCTGGAACATTTGTAGAACGTTCTTCTAAAAACATTTCTGAAGGGTTTTGTACCCCTTTCAAACCACTTTGTTTCATTTCAAAAATACCCATTTCATTCGTTGAACCAAAACGATTTTTAACTGCTCTTAAAATTCGATAAGCATGGTGTTCATCACCTTCGAAGTATAAAACTGTATCTACCATATGTTCTAATAATCTTGGACCAGCAATTTGTCCTTCTTTTGTTACGTGACCTACTATAAAAGTTGCGATATTCATTTGTTTTGCAATATTCATTAAACTTTGTGTACTTTCTCGAACTTGTGATACTGAGCCAGGTGCTGAACTAATCTCAGGATGATAAATCGTTTGAATTGAATCGACAACAAGTATATCTGGGCGCTCTTGTTCCACGGTTTGATGAATAACTTCTAAATCTGTTTCAGCTAGTACATTTAAATTACTAGAGTCTTCCTCTAAACGATCTGCACGCAATTTCGTTTGATTTAGTGATTCTTCACCCGTGATATAAAGTACATTAAGTTTCTGTGATAACGATGCACAAATCTGTAATAATAATGTAGATTTCCCAATACCCGGGTCGCCGCCAATCAGTACGAGTGATCCACTAACAATTCCGCCACCAAGTACACGATTAAATTCTTTAGAGTCCGTTTGAACTCTCGGTGTTGCCTCATGCTTAATACTATTTAATTTCTGTACTTTTGCTTGTGTCTCTTTTGCCTTTACGCCATGCTTTGGATTGGAAGTCTTTTCAATAATTTCCTCCATTTGATTCCAAGCACCACAATTCGGACATTTTCCCATCCATTTAGGAGACTGATATCCACAAGCCATACATTCGAAAATTACTTTTTTCTTGGCCAAAACTGCACCTCCGATTTTTTTGAACATATCTATTTTATATGTATCCAGTTATAATGACAAATTTAAATATATATATAAATGAAAAGAAGAGTCTAGGATTTAATGACTCCTAGACTCTGAATTTAAGCTCTTTTTATTCTTCTGTTGCTGGTTCTTTTGTATCTTCTATATTATTTTCTTGTTTATCATGGATATCATATTTGAATTCATTACCATCATGATCAATTGTGACTTCTTTTCCTTCAATTTGATTACCATCAAGTATCAATTCACTTAAATTATCTTCAACTGTTTTTTGAATTGATCTAATTAATGGACGAGCACCGTATTCTGGATCATATCCTTCTTCGGCAATTTTTTCTTTAGCTTTATCAGTAACTACAATATTAATATCTTGTTCTGATAAACGTTTTGTTAATTTATTTACCATCATAGTCACAATTTCTTTAAGTTCATCTTTTGTTAATTTATGGAAAACAATAATATCATCTACACGGTTTAAGAACTCAGGACGGAATGAATTTTTAAGTTCTTTCATCATAGTTCTACGAATTGTTTCATAATCTTGTCCTTCAGATGCACCACCGAATCCAGCGAAACGTTGATCTTGTAGTTCTTGTGCTCCTACATTTGATGTCATAATAATAACAGTATTACGGAAATCAACTTGACGCCCTTTTGTATCAGTTAGATGTCCATCATCAAGTACTTGTAATAAGATATTAAACACATCTGGATGCGCTTTTTCAATTTCATCAAATAGGATAACAGAATATGGCTTACGTCTAACTTTTTCAGTTAATTGACCGCCATCATCATGGCCTACATAACCTGGAGGCGCTCCAACTAAACGACTCACAGCATGTTTCTCCATAAATTCACTCATATCAACACGTATCATTGCGTCTTCTTCACCAAACATTGATTCAGCTAATGCACGTGCAAGTTCTGTTTTACCTACACCAGTTGGTCCTAAGAAAATGAAACTACCGATTGGACGTTTAGGGTCTTTTAGGCCTGCACGTGCACGACGAACTGCTTTACTAATAGAAGTTACAGCATCGTTTTGTCCAATTACTCGATCATGTAATGTTTCTTCTAAATTAAGCAAACGATCTGACTCTGTTTCATTAATTCTAGTTAATGGAATACCTGTCCATCCTGCAATAACTTCAGCAATATCTTCTTTAGATAATGACGTTGATTGTCCACCTTGAGATGTCTTCCATTCATTTTTAGCATCTTCATATTGTTTTTCAAGTTTTGATTGTTTATCTCTTAAGTTAGCTGCATTTTCAAATTCTTGTGCATGGACGGCAGCATCTTTTTCATTTTTAACTTTTTCAATTTCTTGTTCAATCTCTTTTAAATTATTTGGAGTTGTGTGACTTTTTAGTCTCACTTTTGAACTTGCTTCGTCAATCAAATCAATTGCTTTATCTGGTAGGAAACGATCAGAAACATAACGGTTACTTAATTTAGCAGCCGCTTCCAGTGCTTCATCAGAAATATTAATACGATGATGAGCTTCGTAGCGATCACGTAAACCTTTTAGAATAGCAACAGTATCTTCTACAGAAGGTTCATCAACTTGAATAGGTTGGAAACGACGTTCTAATGCAGCATCTTTTTCGATGTTTTTACGATATTCATCTAATGTTGTTGCACCTATGCATTGTAATTCACCACGCGCTAACGCTGGTTTTAAAATATTAGATGCATCAATTGCACCTTCTGCACCACCAGCACCAACTAGTGTATGCAATTCATCAATGAATAAAATGACATTACCTGCATGATGGATTTCATCCATGACTTTTTTCAAACGTTCTTCGAATTCCCCACGATATTTAGTCCCTGCCACGACTGTTCCCATATCTAGTGACATTACACGTTTATTTTTTAGCGTTTCTGGCACTTCATTATTTACAATAGCTTGTGCAAGACCTTCAGCAATGGCTGTTTTACCTACACCTGGTTCACCAATAAGTACAGGGTTATTTTTAGTTCTACGACTTAATACTTCAATAACACGTGTAATTTCTTTATCTCTACCCACAACTGGATCTAACGTACCGTCTTTAGCAATAACTGTTAAGTCTCGTGCTAGTCCATCCAATGTAGGAGTGTTGTTTGATTTATTTGCAGTTGCATTTTTAGTATTCATTTCAGGACTACCTAATGCTTTCACTACTTGTGCACGTGCTTTAGTAATATTCAAATCTAAGTTAGCAAATACACGTGCTGCTACTCCTTCATTTTCACGAATTAAACCTAATAAAATATGTTCTGTACCTACAAAATTATGATGCAATTTTCTTGCCTCATCCATTGATAGTTCAATGACTTTTTTAGCTCTTGGGGTATAGTGCAACGTACCTGAATGTTCTTGACCATGACCGATTAATTTTTCAACTTCTTCAATAACTTTATCTTCAGTAATATTAAAACTTTCAAGTACTTTAGCAGCAATACCTTCTGGTTCTTTCATTAATCCAAGTAGTAAGTGCTCAGTACCAATGTTCGAATGATTTAAACGAATTGCTTCTTCTTGTGCATGTGCTAATACACGTTGTGCGCGTTCAGTTAATCTACCAAATAACATATCGTTTACAACCTCCTAATTTGTATGTTTTCTTAATATATTTGCCCGTTTTTCATTTACAGATACGTTTTCATCTTCATCATTATATAAAAACGCAGATTGGATACTTACCATTAATTCATTAAACTTAAAGTTACTTAAATTTAAATATCCTAAATCTATGCCTAACTTAATTTCACTTAATCTATATGACGCTTCTTCCATTGATATCATACGGCTATTTTGTAATATTCCTAACGAACGATAAATACGGTCAAGCGTTTCTAATTCACTATATTGTGTCAAACGTTCACGAATTTGCATTTCTTCATTAATAATTTGTTGAACTACTTCTGTCAGCTGGTCAATAATATCTTCTTCTGTCTTACCTAATGTAAGTTGATTTGAAATTTGATAAATATGACCATAAACTTGTGAACCCTCTCCATATATACCTCGAATCGTAAATCCAAAACGATTAATTGTTTGTGCAATACGATTCATACGTTTCATTATAGATAATCCAGGTAAATGAAGCATCACACTTGCTCGCATTCCAGTCCCAATATTTGTAGGACAAGTCGTTAAATAACCTAAATCTTCATCGAAACTAATTTCTAATTGTTCATCAAGAATATCATCAATTTCTGAAGCCTTTTGATATAAATCTGTCAGAGATAAATCATTACCCATTGCTTGAATTCGTATATGATCTTCTTCATTAATCATAATACTTAAAGATTCATCTTCATTTAATAACACCGCTGAAGCTGGTTGTTTAATCAATTCTTTACTAATGAGATGTTTAGCCACTAACTTCATCTTACTTTGTTGGTCCATGGTATCTAAACGCATTAAAGATAAATTAGGTAGTGCATCTTGCACTTCATTGATTACTCTAAAACCTGCTTGTTCAGATGGAAACATTAAAGGATGAACATGATTTTCTAAATTACGTGCTAAACGAATACGCGAAGACATTACAATGGGAGATTCATCTGTTTCTTTCATCCATTCACTAATATGTGCATCCATATCATTCATCATGCTCCATCTCGCTTTCATGTTTCAAGGCTTTAATTTCATCTCTAATGACAGCTGCTTCTTCAAATTTTTGCTTTTCAATTAATATATTTAAGTAATTCGTTTTTTCTTCAATTTGTTTTTTTATTGCCAGTTTATGATGTGAAGAACGAGGCATCTTGCCTACATGTTCAAATTGTCCACCTTGTACTCGTCTTACAATATCAACAATATCCTCTTTAAATACTGCATAGCAATTTGCACATCCAAATTTACCTACATGAGCTATATCTTTCAATGTCATATTACATGTAGGACATCGTTTTTCTTCTTGAAATGCTACTTCATGAAAATTTAATCCGTGTTTAGTTGCTAAATGTTGTAAGATTTGTTTGACTACAAAGGCTTCTTCAATATCATCTTGAAACTCTGAATGTGACGCAGCATGTTCTTGTTGATTCCAAGGTTGCTCTCCTTGCGCACATTCTGAACACACCCACTTTTCAGAGGTACCATCTTTACTTTTTACTGTGAGTTTAACCTCTGCTTCATTTAAATGACAATTTTCGCAAAGCACACATAGACACCTCGCATTTCTTTATTATTTATTAATAGTAATTAATGATAGGTAATAATCGTTTGAGAATATTTGCTCTAATAATATCTCTAGAAACAACATCCATTGATAGTGTTTCACGATCAATAATCACTTGAATCATTCTTGCTTCTCTATCACTAATTAATCCTTTATCTAACAAACCATCAATTATATAATATGCTTGCTGTTGAGATATAGAAGGACCAATTAATTGCAATAGATGATTAATATAACCCGTTGCATCTTTATTTTCAATTTTCGTGATTCGGATATATCCTCCTCCACCACGTTTACTTTCTATTTCATAACCATGTTCATTTGTAAATCTCGTTTTAATAACATAGTTGAGTTGAGAAGGCACACAATCGAAACGTTGAGCAATATTAGCTCTTTGAATTTCTACCATATCTTCATTACTTTCTTCAAATAATTGTTTAATGTATTGTTCTATGATGTCAGACATGTTGTGCATGATTTACCACCCCTTTTGACCTTCTTTGACTATATTATATGACCAACTTTGACCTTTTTCAACCAATTTGTTTTTTTATTTAAAAATATTAATGTTACTTCTATTATTTTATTGTATTATATAAGATAAAGAGAATTTTAAAGGAGTAGAATTATGCATATTCTTATTGGGATCATTGGGATTATTGTCTTTTTAGCGCTGGCATTTTTATTTAGTTCAGATAAAAAGAATGTTCGTTGGCATTATGTTGGATTATTATTAATTATTCAACTTATATTCGCATTTATTCTTTTGAAAACGACTGCTGGTATTACAATTATTGGTGGTATTTCAAATGGATTTAACTATTTGTTACAAAAAGCTGCTGAAGGGGTTAATTTTGTTTTTGGAGGATTTAAATTTGTAGATCCAAAAAATCCACCATTCTTCTTTAGTGTCTTATTACCAATCGTATTTATTTCGGCATTAATTGGTATTTTACAATATACTAGAATTCTTCCATGGATTATTAATGTGTTAGGGTTCTTAATCTCTAAAATTAATGGTATGGGGCGTTTAGAATCATATAATGCAGTAGCAGCTGCGATTCTTGGCCAATCTGAAGTATTTATTTCATTAAAACAACAATTACCATATATACCTAAACAACGTTTATATACTTTAACTGCTTCTGCAATGTCTACTGTATCTGCATCTATTATCGGTGCATATTTTACATTGATTGAACCTAAATACGTTGTTACAGCGGTTGTATTAAACTTATTTGGTGGCTTCATTATTGCTTCTATTATTAACCCTTATACAGTTAATGAAGAAGATGATAAATTGCTAGTGGATGAATCAGAAACTAAAAAACAATCATTTTTTGAAATGTTAGGTGAATATATTTTAGATGGTTTCAAAGTAGCAGTTATCGTTGGTGCAATGTTAATTGGCTACATTGCAATCATTGCTTTATTAAATGGCCTTGTAAGTGGTATTTTTAGTTTAATTTCTGGCGGAGCAATCAAATGGGATTTCCAAACGTTAATTGGTTTTGTGTTTGCGCCATTTGCTTTCTTAGCAGGTGTTCCTTGGCAGGATGCAGTTAAATCAGGTTCTGTGATGGCAACAAAATTATTATCTAATGAATTTGTTGCTATGCAATCACTTGGAAGCTTGAAGGGTATTTCTGAACATGCAAAAGGTATTACGTCTGTATTTCTAGTTTCATTTGCTAACTTTAGTTCTATTGGTATCATTTCTGGTGCGATTAAATCACTTAACTCTGAAAAAGGTGATGTCGTAGCACGTTTTGGTATTAAGTTATTATTCGGTGCAACACTTGTATCATTTATTTCAGCTGCTATCGCTGGATTCTTCATTTAATAAGAAAAAGCTTGAGACTTTAATCTCAAGCTTTTTTTTATTTAACTATATGTTCAATAAAATACTGAGTTATACGATAATCATCTGTTAATTCTGGATGGAAAGACACACCTAGGTATTTCCCTTGCTTAACAGCTACTATTTTATCACTAATAGAACTTAATATTTCTACATTATTTTCTACACTAACAATATGTGGTGCTCTTATAAAGACACCTTCTATATCTTTTGCAATACCTTTAACATCTAACTCAGCTTCAAAACTATCTACTTGTCTACCAAAGGAATTACGCGCAACAGTAATATCTAATTTTTTTAGATATCCTGTCTCACCTTCTACATCTTTTGCAAGCACAATAAGACCTGCGCAAGTTCCAAACATTGGTAAATCAGATTGTTGTAATTTTTCTTTAAAGCCATATAAATCCATAAGTCTTCTTAAAGTTGTAGATTCACCACCAGGGAGAATAAGACCATCAATTTCATCTAATTGTTCAACTTTCTTAACTGCTATACCTTCGTGACCACTTAATTCAATGTGACGAATATGTTCACGTACTGCACCTTGTAACGCTAATACACCAATCTTCATAAATTACCAACCACGCTCTTGCATACGTTCTTCTAATGAGATTTTATTTATATCTAAACCTTTCATTGCAGTTCCTAATTCAGCTGCTAATTTTCCAATTAATTCATAATCTTGATAATGAGTTGTAGCTTGAACAATAGCTTTTGCAAATTTTTCTGGAGCTTCAGATTTAAAAATACCTGAACCCACAAATACCCCATCAGCACCTAATTCCATCATTAAGGCAGCATCTTGAGGTGTTGCTACACCACCCGCTGCAAAGTTTACTACTGGTAAACGACCTTCTTCTTTAATTTGTTTTAATACATTATATGGTGCACCTAATTCTTTGGCATAAGTCATAATTTCATCGTCATTCATTACAGTTAGACGACTAACCTCAGAATTAACTTTTCTCATGTGACGTACAGCTTCTACAATATTACCTGTTCCAGGTTCTCCTTTAGTACGTAACATCGCTGCACCTTCGCCAACACGTCGTGCTGCTTCACTTAAATTACGGCAACCACAAACAAATGGTACAGTAAATTGATCTTTTCTTAAATGAAATTCTTCATCTGCAGGAGTAAGAACTTCAGATTCATCAATATAGTCTACACCCATAGCTTCTAATACACGTGCTTCTGTAATATGACCAATACGTGCTTTAGCCATTACTGGAATTGAAACAGCATTCATTACTTCTTCAACAATTTTAGGATTGGCACTACGTGCTACACCACCAGCTGCTCTAATATCAGATGGTACGCGTTCTAAGGCCATAACTGCTACTGCTCCAGCTTCCTCTGCGATTCTAGCTTGTTCAGCATTCACAACATCCATAATGACACCGCCTTTTTGCATTTCAGCCATACCGCGTTTAACTCTTTCAGATCCTACAATTTTAGACATTTATAAAACCCCTTTTCAATTGATTAAATCCATTTTAAAATATAAACTGATGTTTAAAAAGGTACAATTTTAATAAAAAATTAGGGGTCAGATTTATGACGAAGAAAAAATCATTATATATTTCTTTATATGAAAAGCTAAAAAAACAAATTATTGAAGGTGTATATGAATCAAACGATAAATTTCCATCTAAAAGACAGTTGAGTCAACATTTATCACTTAGTCATACTACAATTGAGCATGCCTATCAGTTACTTTTAGATGAAGGATTTATATACTCAAAACCACGTTCAGGTTATTATGTTTCAGAAATTCAATCATTGCCAGTAACAAATAGTTACCCTGAAATAAGTGATATATTAGAAACTGATAAGACTACACAGAAAAATACGTATCAGTATCAATTCAATTTAGCTGAAATTGATGCTGAACATTTTCCTAACCATTTATTTAAAAGATATGCTAAAGAAGTATTTGAAGAAGAGCAACTTGCCCTTTTGAGTAAAGGAAGCGTTCAGGGAGAATTTAACTTAAGACAGCAAATTTCTCATTATTTATTTAATAGTAGAGGAGTATCTTGTCATCCAGATCAAATCATAATTGGCTCTTCAACTGAACAATTATTAAATATAGTCACTGATTTATTAAAAGATTCATCATTTATTATAGAACAACCTAGTTATCCACCAATTAAACATGTACTGGATAAGCATAGAATAAGTTATACACAAGCTAGAGTAGAAAAAGATGGAATTAATATCGATGAAGTCTTCCAAAAAAATAATGATATTTTATATATCACACCATCTCATCAATTTCCAACAGGATATGTGATGAGTTTAAAGAAGCGCACACAACTTATAAAATGGGCACAACAAAAGAAAGAACGATATATTATTGAAGATGATTATGATTCAGAATTTAGATATTTCGGAAAACCTATTCCAGCATTACAGAATTTAGATAAAAAACAAAAAGTAATATATATTAGTACATTTTCGAAATCGCTTTATCCAAGTTGTCGTATGGCATACATTGTCTTACCAAATAAACTGCTAAAATTATTCCGAGAGATGAAATACGTTGAAAGCAATACTGTGCCTGTACATCTACAACATATGGTAGCACAATTTATGGCAACTGGTAGCTTTGAACGTCATCTTAATAAAATGAGAAGAATATATAAAAATAAATTAACTTTTATTTTAGAAAAACTAACACCATATAAAGGACAATTGAAAATTGAAGGCGCACTAACAGGAATGCACTTCACACTTGTAGTTAAAAATAATTTAACATTAAATGAATGCATAAAAAGAACGAAAAAATGCAATCTTAAATTAACGCCTTATCCTTATAGCAACAAAAAAGCACAACCTCCTACCTTCTTAATTGGCTTTGGAGGTATCCCAGAAGAAAAATTAGAGAAGCATGTTAATGCGCTTATTAAAGCACTTACTGTTTAAATAGAAGAAATAAGTTCTGACTCATTTTGGATTGGTAGTCATTGAACGTGAACTTTTTTAAGAAAGTCACTATGCTAGCAATCCTTAGTGTATATTCATTTAGTCATCTTTTAATTAGTTATATATAGATATATATTTTAAAATAAAAAAAGAGACCTCACGGTCTCAATATCAGCTCATCGCATCCATACAATGATTTGCCTGGCAACGTCCTACTCTAGCGGAACGTCAGTCCAACTACCATCGGCGCTA
>OBVT01000030.1_pt1 | contig 80082 bp, 89 predicted proteins | sample 1476231 | NCBI WGS metagenome assembly OBVT01 (sample SAMEA2580031, study PRJEB22360) | human gut metagenome | reverse complement strand
CTAGGCCCTCAACCTAGCGCGTCTGCCATTCCGCCACGACCGCTGGCAAAACGCAATAATCTATTGATTATCGAGAACAGTATTTATTGTAAATGATTTGTAATAAAAAGTCAATAACTTTTTAATATTATTTTAAACAAATTTACTATTTTTTAATGTTTACGTCATTCATTAATACAACGATAACTATAATACATACTTTTTAAACATAAGTCAATAGTTTTTATTAAAAAGTTTAAAAACCTACAACATTGTAGGTTTTTAAAGGACATTGTTATATTAGTAAAGTCTTATTGTTCATATTTAAATTTATTTATAAATACATCTTTAATTTCAATTTACTTCCACATTTACCACATCTCATTTTATCAGTATTAACTTTTCTAATTCTTAGATATGTAGTTTTACATTTACAACATTGATATATATAATTTGCTCTTTCTTCATAGCTTTGAATCGGCTGACAAAATCTTGGCGCTTGAACTTTATTGCTTAGCATTTTAAAGTCATGATCCTTATGTTGATAACCTTTTCCGGATAAATGTAAATGATAATGACATAGTTCATGCTTTATGATATTTATTAAAGCCTCTTTTCCAAAACGAGAAAATTGCTTCGGATTAATCTCAATATGGTGTGTAGATAATACATATCGTCCGCCTGTTGTTCGTAATCGAGAATTAAAATACGCTTTATGTTTAAAAGGTTGTTTAAAATACTCAAGTGAAGTTGTTTCTACTAACTTTTGAAGCATTTTATTATTCATTAGGATTAATCATAGTCAATGATACTTTTTCTTTATTTTTATCAATATTTAAAATCCAAACATCAACTATATCTCCTACACTAATAACATCCATAGGATTTTTAACATATTTCTTTGATAATTTTGAAATGTGAACTAAACCATCTTGTTTAACACCTATATCTACAAATGCTCCAAAATCTACTACATTTCTAACCGTTCCACTTAACTTCATACCTTTAGACAAGTCTTCGATTGATAATATGTCAGATTTTAACTGTGGTGTTTCATAGCTATCACGAGGATCACGATTTGGCGCTTTAAGAGATTTTATAATATCTTCTAGTGTTGGTTTGCCTATTCCAATTTCGTTTGATTTTTCTTCAATATTAATATCGCTAAGTGTTTGTTTAAGTTTATCTGAACCTAAATCATCAATTGATAGTTGTAAACTTTCTAAAAACTGATATGTCGCTTGATAACTTTCTGGATGAATAGATGTATTATCTAATGGTTCTTTACCATTAACTATTCTTAAAAATCCGATACTTTGTTCAAACGTTTTACTACCCAAACGTTTTACTTTGCTTATTTCGGAATGATGCTTTATAGATCCATTTTCTTCACGATAATCAATTATATTTTGAGCAATGGTACTTGATAATCCCGAAACATATTGAAGTAAAGATTTTGAAGCGGTATTTACATCTACACCTACTTGGTTAACTGCAGTTTCTACGACAAATGTGAGAGCTTGTTCAAGTTCTTTTTGGTTTACATCATGTTGATACTGTCCTACTCCAATAGATTTAGGATCAATTTTCACTAATTCACTAAGCGGATCTTGCACACGTCTACCAATAGACACTGCACTTCGTTCTTCAACTTGAAACTCTGGAAATTCATTTCTTGCTATTTCAGAGGCAGAATATACAGAAGCTCCTGCTTCATTTACGATAATAAATTGAGCATTTAGTTGATATTTTTTTATTACATTTGCTACAAATTGTTCCGTTTCACGACTTGCTGTACCATTACCAATTGCAATTAATTCAACATTATTTTCAGTTATCATTCTAACTAATTCTTTTTCTGCCAATTCTATTTTAGATTTTGGAGGATGAGGATATATAACACTTTTAGCAATAAATGTTCCAAAAGGATTAATAACAGCTAATTTACATCCAGTTCTAAATGCTGGATCGACACCTAAAATTTGTTTACCTTTCATAGGAGGCTGTAATAATAAATGTTTTAAATTTTCACTAAACACTTCTATAGCGTGATGCTCTGCTTTTTCAGTTAAATCATTTCGAATTTCTCTTTCAATTGAAGGCAAGATTAAACGTTTTAAACTGTCTTTAATTGCAGACTCAATATATTCAACTAGTTGATGAGCTTTTTTTACTTCTTGCGATTGTATAAATGTTTCTATTGAAGTAGTATCAAATTCAATTTTAATTGACAATACTTTTTCTTTTTCTCCACGATTCATTGCTAAAATTCGATGATTAACTATTCTTTTTATAGGCTCAGAATAATCATAGTACATACTAAATATCTCTTTTTCATCATTTGCTTGTTTTTTCTTTGTTGTCACAATCTTTCCTTGATAATAAACGTCTTTAAGTAAACGTTGTCGATACTTAGGATTATCCGAAATACGTTCAGCAATAATATCTTGAGCACCTTGAATTGCCTCATCAACTGTTTTAACTTCTTCACTTAAATATTTTCTAGCTTCTTCATTTACATTCATACTTTGTCCTTCTATTAAAAAGTGAGCTAATGGTGCTAATCCTTTTCGTTTTGCTTCAGTTGCTCTAGTTTTCTTTTTTTGTTTAAAAGGACGATATAAATCTTCTACACGTTGTAATTTTGTTTGCTGAAGAATGTCTTGCTTTAATTCATCAGTAAGTAAACCTTGTTGTTCAATATTATGTATAACTTCTTCTTTACGTTTTTGAAGATGCGCTACATATTGATATTCATCAGATATTTGTTTAATTTGAACCTCATCTAAACCACCAGTTGCTTCTTTTCGATATCTGGCAATAAAAGGTACTGTGTTATTTTCCTCTAATAGATTTAATACAGCTATGACTTGTTTTTCTAAAAATTGATATTTTTTTACAATATCATTAATTAATGTCTTTTTCATGTTATAACCACTCTTTGTATATAAATTCTCTTTAATTTTAACATATCTTTATTTTTACATTACATTTTTAACAATAAAAGGAGCGCCATAGAATTCAATATGAACTCATTGGTCGCTCCTCAATTTCATTGCTTAGCAGCTTGTTGTAATTTTCGTATTGCAGTTCGTTGTAATCTAGATACATGCATTTGACTAAGTCCAATACGTTCACCAGTTTCCTTTTGACTTAATCCTTCAATGAAAGTACATTGAATAATTTCTCTTTCTCTATCAGATAAGATTGGTAAAATACGTTCAAGAATCATTCGTTTTTCAGTAAGGTCGTAATTATCATCTTGTTGACCCATAATATCTAACAATGTAACTGTAGATCCATCCTTATCTGCTTCAATTGAATGATCTACGCTAAGTGCGTTATAGCTTTGACCCATTTCCATGGCTTCTAATACTTCTTCTTCATTTACTTCTAAACGGTTCGCAATTTCTAAAATTGAAGGAGAACGTCCGAGTTCATTCGTAAGTTCATCGCCCACTTTTTTTATTCTTGGACCAATTTCTTTAATTCTTCTAGGAACATGAACGCTCCATGTCTTATCTCGTAAATATCTTTTAATCTCACCAATAACAGTTGGCACTAAGAATGCTTCAAATTTGCGATCGAAAGATATATCAAATCTGTTAATAGCACCTATTAAACCAACCATACCCACTTGAACTAAATCTTCATGATGTGATTGTCCTTTTGAATACTTATATGCTAATGATTCAATTAGTTTGCGATAATGTTTAACTAATTTATCTTGCGCATGAGGATTTATATTGTCTTGGTGTTCTTTAATCCATTGGTTAATTTGTTCAGGTGATATCTCATTAACTGATTTCGACTCTTTCGTCATTATTTGGCACCTGCTCTTTTTTTATATACTTAATCATACTAATTGTTACACCAGACTCTTTTGAAACTTTTACTTCATCCATTAATGATTCAATCAAAAATAGCCCTAGCCCACCTTCACGTAAGAAATCGATATTTTCGTTTTCTTGGTAAGGCCCTAATTTTGATTTTGTAGATTCGTAGTCAAAACTTTCACCTTGATCTGAAATAATAATCTTAATTTTGTCATCAAATAATTCAAAACAAATATTAATCATACCATTTTGTTCACTATGTTTATACGCATGTTTGACAGCATTAGTAACCGCTTCACTTACTGCAATTTTTGAATCTTCAATATCATCGTATGAAGCACCTGCTCTTGTAAATACTCCTGATAAGGTAAGGCGAATTAAACTTACATATTCTGCTGAGGCAGGTAACTTCATTTCAATATAATCATTTTTGAGTGACAAATTACTCTACCTCCGTTCCTTCATTAACGTGCATTAAATCTTTTAAACCAGTAATATCAAATAATCTACTAATTCTATCTGTGACACCTAAAATATATAATTCTTTATCATTTTGATTTAGAGCCTTTAATGTTCCTACAAATAAGCCTAAACCCGTTGAATCCATATAACTTACATTTGCTAAGTTCACGTGAATATCATGATTTCCTTCTTGGCGCATAGGCACAAGTACTTCTTCTAACTCGGGTACTGTATATACGTCTAACTCTCCACCAACAATAACTTCATAATAATCATCATGGGTTATCGTTTCTATATTAAGATTCATTTACTTACACTCCTAATCTTTTTCGATATGTATACTATAGCAACTATACCCATTATTATTATAATATAATCAAAAAATTAAATAATTAATTCACTCTTTTTATTACTAAAATTGTCATGTCATCTCTTTTTTGCGTATTTTGTATTTTTAAAATGGCTTCATATAAGATTTGAACAATATCTTGGGGATGCATATGCTTATATTTTCTAATTAAATTAAGAACAGTATCTTTTGCAATAAACTCCCCCTTTTTATTTCTAGCTTCTGTTACACCATCAGTAAAAATAATAATTAAATCATCTAAATATATTGGAATTTCTTGTTGACTATATCGCGTATGTTGACTTACACCAAGTACTCTTCCTCGAACTTCAATTTCTTCAAATGTTTCAGTTTCAGCTCTATAAATGTATCCTGGTTCATGACCTGCTGAACTACAATATAATAAGTGATTCATTTCTTCATATAGTCCATAAAACATCGTGACGAACATATTTTGATTAACATTTTTTTCTACCACACGATTGAGTCGTTTTAAACCATCACTTGGTAATTGTGAATGACCATAGGAATCCATTCCAAATTTAATCATACTCATTGCTAATGCTGCTGGAATCCCTTTCCCTATAACATCTGCTACAGCAAAACTCATCGTACCATCTCTATGATCAATTAAATTAAAATAGTCTCCACTTACTTTTTGAGCAGCTACTGAAATAACACCTATTTGTATACTATCAAACTGTGGAATGTCTGTTTTTAACATCGTTTGTTGAAGTCTAGAGGCTAAGTCAATTTCTTTATCGTGGAATTGCATTTTATCAACTAAATTTTGATAATCTCTATAGCTATATCCAAAGCCTTTTACTACTTCTTCTAATACGTCTAATGTATCTAAGATTTGAGATGTTTTTAAATTTAAAGAAGCAATATACGTTTTATGTAAATCAACAACATCTTCTGGTAGAATATCCTTTTTGATTACTTCTTCAGTGAATTCATCGCACTTCTTTAAAAATTGTTCTTTATTTTTAGTAACCAAGCTCTCATCTATAAGTTGCTTATAGTTTTTTTTAAATTCTTCCACGAATTTTGCCTCCTTACTTCATAGCTGATTAAAATATGTTTAAATATTGTCTGACACAATACAACATTTTAAATTTATTCATTAATATCAAATGTATATTATTCTAAAATAACTCTTCTACTTAAAAAGGGAGCAAGACAGTATTCATTTTGTGAATATGCTGTCTTACCCCCGCAAGGTTAATTGAAATTGAAAACTTAAGTTAAATATTTTCAATTCAGTTAACTACTGCGATATCTCTAAATAGTCATAAACTTACTCAATAGTATCATTGAATTCAACTGAATTTAGTCTAATTAAAACTTTTCAAAAGTACAATTGATTTATTTCAAAAGTTTATTTCATATTTTTTGGATTATACATATAAAATACTAATTTTTTTGAGGACGAACATCGTGTAAACCTAAACTGATATCCAATGCATCGTCAACTTCTTTCATTTTATCTTCTGATAAATATGTAAGTTTCTCTTTCAATCTTTTTTTATCCAATGTTCGTATTTGTTCTAAAAGAATGACTGAATCTTTATCTAAACGATATTTTTTCTTTTCTATTTCTACATGTGTTGGTATTTTCGCTTTATTAATCCTACCAGTAATCGCAGCAACGATTACTGTAGGACTATATTTATTACCAGTATCATTTTGAATGATAACTACAGGTCTTACTCCCCCTTGTTCAGACCCTTGAACTGGTGATAAATCAGCTAAATATACATCGCCTCTTCTAATCATTCACTTTTATAATTAGATGTAAGATATGATTCGTTACAATCACAAGCTTCACATTCTAATGGAAATGCTTCTGTTGCTAGGGAGAGGTTTAAATCGGCCATTTGGACATAGCCCTCTTTTAATGATTGTTCAAGACTATGGCTTCTATTCTGATTAAAAGTTAACATACTATGAACCTCCAATTGATACAAACAAGACATTATAAACTTTAATTTAGTTTTATAATAACAAATTTTGTAACAAGTGACTATACTAATTTAATAATTCATTTGTAACTTCAAATTTTTTATTTAAATAATATATTCTTGGAAGTCTGCGTCCTAAATTACATAAAACTTCATAATTAATTGTATTTTGTTTTACAGCTAATGCCTCTACTGCTTGTGAAGAATTTAAATTGTTATCTATTAAAATAACCTCATCTCCTTCTTTCACATCATCTGGTACACTAATAATCATTTGATCCATGCATACTCTTCCAATGATTTCACATTGCTGTTGATTGACATTTACGGCAAATCCTTGCATAGATCTTAAGAAACCATCTGCATATCCAATTGGTAAAACCGCTATTTTCATTTTTTCAGTTGCAGTGAATGTACTTCCATAACTTACAGAGTCTCCAGGATTTAAATATTTAGTTTGAACAACTTGAGTTATTAATTTAGCACTTGGTTTTAATTGAACATCAACTTCATTTCTAACATATTCAGAAGGATAATAACCATATAGTGAAATTCCAAGTCTTAACGCATTGCATAATTTACAATTTGCTAATAAAGCGCCCGCTGAGTTTTGAGCATGTATATATTTTGGTCGCTCTGCTTTTGTTACCAACTCTTCAAAAAATGCATATTGCTGTTTCATTGAATCACCAGGTTCATCTGCATTGGCAAAGTGAGTAAAAACGCCGTCAAAAATAAGATTTGGATGTTCTTTAATAAGATTAATGACTAACTGATACTCTTCAAGCGTTTTAATCCCTAGTCTCCCCATTCCAGTATCTAATTTCACGTGAAGATATACATGATCTGAGTTATCTTCTATATAATGAATCGCTCGTTCTAACCAAAACTGTGAAGGCACAGTTAAGGTAATGTCATATTGAATCGCTTTATTTATATCTTTCGGTGATATCGCACCTAAAACTAATAGTTTAGCATTTACATTATGTAAGCGTAATTCAATGGCTTCATCTAAAGTAGCAACTGCAAAAAATTGAGCCCCATTATTTTCTAAAATTTCTGCTATTTTTACACTTCCTAATCCATATCCATTCGCTTTAATTACAGGAATCACCAACTTATCACTTTGAAGTGTTTTAAAAATATTATAATTGTATAGAATGGCATCAAGATCTACAATTAAATATGTCGGTCTATAAGCAACATCTGACATATGAAGTCCTCCTTATTTAAACTTATAAAAAATTGATATGATTTACTTTTCTAATATTACTTCACTCATTGCGTAATGTTGTGTATGCGTAATCGAGACATGAACAATAAAACCAGGATATTCGATGCAAGGTTTCCCCTTTTCATCGTTATAACAATCAATATCATTAAATGCTACCGTTTTTCCTAACCCTGTTCCTAATGCTTTACTAAATGCTTCTTTAGTTGCAAATCGTCCTGCTAAAAATTCTAATTTTCTTTTATCATTTTTAAAAGAGTTAAATTTTTGCTGTTCTTGCTCTGTTAGTATTCTATGTATTAATTTATCACTTTGTTTAATATACACGTCTTTTATTCGGTCAATTTCAATTAAATCAATACCAATACCATGTATCATATCCACACCTCACTTAATTATCCTTTATCATTCATATAGTTCGTGTTTTCTATTTTGAATCATTTGTTTTAAATAAATCGCTTCTTTTTTTGCAATTAGTTCTATATTGCATTCTCCACCTGCAGTAGATAAATGAAGATGTGCTAATTTATATTTTCTCATTATGAATCCTTCTATGACTTCTATATTTTGTATTCTATAAAACGGTATCATATCTGTTTCAACAGTTATGATACCTTTTCTAATATGAATCTCGTTTTCATCATAGTAATAACTGAAATAATGATATCTCAGAAGCGGAATAACAATAATAAATAGTATGATATAAAGCAATATAATGACTATAGAAATAATGATATTAATTGAAAGTTTTGATATATGAGTAAAATAAACATCTATCATATTGAGTAGAAATAAAAAAACAGTAATAATTATAAGCCCTATCAATGATGTGATTCTCATCACCTTTAGACCACTCGTGTTCATAAAACTATGTTCATTCAATCTTAGACCCTCCTAAATAGGTCTCAATATTTAATTGAACCTGTTTTTCAGAAGCATATTTAAGCTTAATATCTTCATTTACCGCACCCTTAGCTATAATAAAATGTAAATGTGCTAAATGGCTCTTTTCTAACAATGGATTTTGATTAACATTCATACCAATAATTTTATCCTTTTTAAAATAATAAGAATTAATATGCATGATACTTACTTGACGAAGTGCAATTTCATTTTTTCTATTGCATAATCCAGAAACAGATATATACACATACGCATGAATTGCCATAAAGATAATCATAATTATCGCTATCATATAACTCCATATACTCCAATAGTAAGCACCTATAGTTGCACCAAGAATTAATATGATACTAGGTATAAAAAAATGTCGATGATATCCTCGTTTTGGTACATTTTCAGTAATAGAGTTAAATTGCATTTCAGGAATTAATTTTCTAATAATAGAATATGCCTCTTTTTTATTAATAAATGGAAGAATCATAATTTTTCCATTTTCACTTACATCTTCATTAGATTTAACTTCTAAATCACTTGTAATAATAAAGTATATAGAGGTATATCCAAATAACTTTCTAATAAATGACTGTTTTTCTACAACTGCTTGTAATCGTTCAGTAGGCACTGTGACATTTTTTACATTTAGTAATCCATAAGTAATTTTCAACTCATTATCACGTTGTGTGATTGTATAGTTATAATAACGGAGAAAAACAATTAGAGTACCTATAACATAACAAAATATAAGTACAGTCAATATAATAATAGTCACTAAAAACGTCACTGACTGTATCCATTGAAAAAGACGAGACGTCCATTTTTCCCATGGGATAACATCTTCAAATGCACCTATAATAGGGGAAATAGTGGCGAATGCTACACCTATCACGCCACTGGTCAATGACATAAAAATCAACAGTTTATTAGACATTTTAAAAATTACTTTATTATTACTATTATCTTCAGATATTAATTCTTGTTCGCTATTATTGGGCTTATGATTAGTCTCTATTTCTTGACTATCTAACTGAAGTTGTCTTTTTTTAATTGTACGTTCAATCAATTCACTTTGTTGTTTCGAAATCGTTTCAAGTTCAATACCATCACTCGGCGTTTTAATTTGTAGTCGTACTCCACCTACTAATTGATTAATCAGTCCTTGTGTGGTATCTAAGGATTGAATTCGATTCAAATTTAATTCTTTGCGTTTTTTATTTAACCATCCAGATGTGACTATAAATTGATCATTTTCTATCCAATAACGCGTTAGACGTACTTTTTGAAATTGATTAATCATAGAAAAAAGAATAATCAATAAAAAGATACCTGGTCCAATATAATGTCTAATATTTGTAAAATCAAAATTCCATATATTAAATCCAATAAACACGATAATGACAAAAATGTTTTGCTTTATAACATTTATTAGACCCGTGAAATAAGAAATCGGATGTAGTTTTTGAGGTTTAAATATCATCATTACTACCTCGCATTTGTGATAAGATATGTAATATTAATCGTTCTGCTTCTTTATTAGAAACAACAGGTGTTGTGAGTTCATGACCTGCAGTTACAACAATGATTCTCTTAAGATTAAACTGTTTTAATAACGGATTTGTTTTAACCTTTAAAAGTTGTAACCTTTCAATTTTTGTTGTTTTGTACCTTTTAAAAATAAAAGTATTTAAAATTTCTATGTTCTTATTTTCTATATTATAAAATCTATAAGAGTATCTATTGATAGGTTGGAGAATAAAACGAATAAGAGAACAAATAGTTAACACAAGTAGAATATAAAAAATAAAATGTGGCCAGTGAAATGCTTTCCAACAACACAACCCACCACCCAAAATAATGAGCTCTATTAGTAACGTGACTCCACTTACTAACCAATGATATAAAAATGCGGATTTAGGACTTTTATGAAAAGAGTGATGTAATTGCACAATAAACTCCTTAACAATTTTTTTATATTATATCATACTATTTTTTAAAAATAATATGATAGATATTAATGTAAAAACCAAAACTGAATACTATCTATTTAAATACGATCAATTATCCTCTTTTTCTTTAAAATAATATTAGTATAAGCATTTATAAATTTAATAGGTAACTTATAATCAAAAAGAGCTTGAGACATATGTTTATATCTCAAGCTCAATCAAGCAAATTTATTCTTATCTATAACAACTATTTTTGTAAATCAGCAAACGTACGACCTTTGATAGATGTTTTTCTTTTATCTTGTCTATCTCGACGATCTTGTTTTTTACCTTTTTTCTTGTTGAAATTACCTTTTGATCGTTTATTTTTGTTATCAAATTTATTATTTCGTTTACCACCACGTCTTGATTGATTACCTTTATTATTACGACTCTTTCTTGCAAGTGGCTTTTCGAAAGTTAATTGAACTTCAACTTCATCGTTTGCTTCGACAAGTTCTTGTAATAATGAAGCTACTAATTCAGTACTATCATATTCTTCTAATAATTCACTAGAAATACGTTTTAAACGATCTTCACTCTCACGTGACATCCAGTTTTTAACTTTGTCTTTAATATCTTCTTCACGTGCTTTAAGCACTTCTTTACGATGAGGTGGTCTTAAAGCTTTCATTCTTCTGTCATTTACTTCTTCAATTTGACGAATGTAATCCATTTCAATTGGGTTAACAAACGTAACAGCAATACCTTCTTTACCTGCACGACCTGTACGTCCAATTCTATGTGTATAACTTTCAGTATCTTGAGGTATATCAAAATTATATACGTGACTTACACCTGAAATATCAAGACCACGTGCTGCAACGTCTGTGGCAACTAATATATCAATTTGATCGTTTTTGAATTTTTTAAGTACTTCTAAACGTTTGGCTTGTGTAATGTCTCCATGTAATCCTTCTGCTTTGTAACCCTTAGTAAGCAATGCACTTGTTAACTCATCCACACGACGTTTAGTTCTACCAAATACAATAGCTAACTCAGGTTGATGTACATCTAAGAAATTAGTAAATGTATCAAATTTTTCTAACTCTTTAACAATTGTATAGTATTCGTCGATTTGAGGATCAGACATTTCATTGTTCATTGTTTTAACAATTTGTGGTGACTTCATAAATTGTTGTACTAATGTCTGAATAGCTTTAGGCATTGTCGCTGAAAATAACATTGTTTGTCGTTGTTCAGCAGGGATTTTATCCATAATAAATCTCATATCATCAATGAAGCCCATGTTCATCATTTCGTCCGCTTCATCTAAAATTAAAGTATGAATATCATTCGTTTTTAATGTACGACGATTTAAATGATCGATAACACGTCCTGGTGTTCCTACTACAATTTGAGGCCCACGTTTTAACGCTTTAATTTGTCTATCAATTGGCATACCACCAAAGACAGTAACAACTTGAATATTTTGTCCACGACTGAATTCGCGTAATTGTTCAGCAACTTGCATTGCTAATTCTCTTGTAGGTGCTAAAATTAAAGCTTGAACGCCTGATTTTCCAACAACTTTTTCTATTAAAGGGATACCAAAAGCTCCTGTTTTACCCGTACCTGTCTGAGCTTGACCAAGGATATCTTTTCCTTCTAATGTATAAGGGATACTTTCTTTTTGGATCGGTGTTGGTTCTTTAAAACCCATTTCTTCTAGGGTTTTTACCGTTTTATCCGAAATCCCTAATTCTTTAAAATTTTGCAATATAATTCTCCTTTTAATTCTTTTATTTATCAATATACGTTTTTGTATATAAGGTCTTCTTATTACGTCAACTTCTATATAGTACCACCTAAAAATAGTTATAGCAATAAAGCAATTTTCATATCTACAGCAAATAACATTTTTAAGTAGAGTATTGGTTCTATTAAAATAATAAAAAGAAGTTGCTTTGAAACCTTTCATTTCTAAGCAACTCTTAATTATTATTAATAATTAAATTAAAGCATTTACTACTTCTTCAAGTTTATTACCACGTGACCCTTTAATTAACACTTTGTCATCAGGTTGTAAAATAGACTTTAAATAATGAGTCAGTTCATTTTTATCTGAAAAATAAGCTACATCTTCCACAAACTGGCCACCTGTACGACTTATAAACTTAGCATCATTACCGTAAGTAAGTAACGTATGAATACCTTTATTGTCCAAATAAGCACCTACATCTTCATGCATACGTTGACTATTTTCACCTAATTCTAAAGAATCAGCGAGTACAATGATTTTACGTCCATTCATATTACTTAATGTATCAATAGCAGCTTTCATACTTGTTGGACTTGCATTGTAAGCATCATTAATAACCGTAATTTGATTATTAGTAACATGTCGTTCCATACGCATACCTGTGAGTTGTACATTACTTATATTCTTTTGAATTGTGTCGTAATCTAAACCAAGTTCATGTCCAATTGCAATAGCGATAGTAGCATTTTTCATGTTGTGAATACCTAAAATTGGTAATTCATAATGTTCCTTGTTATTTATCGTAAATGCTATACCATCATTTTTACTATTTTCCACTTTACATACTAATGTATTGTCATGATTTAAACCAACACTAACAAGTTTAGCATCTTTCACATTTTCAACATGCGGTTTTAGAAGTGGTTCATCTCCATCATATATAAATGTGCCATCAGATTTAAGACCAATAGTAATTTCAGATTTGGCTTTAGCAATACCTTCTCTAGAACCTAAATCTTGCATGTGAGATTCACCAATATTTGTGATAACCGCAATATCAGGTTCCGCAATTTTAGATAACAATTCAATTTCATGGAATCCTGACATACCCATTTCCAAAATAGAAATTTCTGTGTCTTTGTCTAATTGAAGAATGGTTAAAGGTAAACCAATTTCATTGTTATAGTTACCTTGTGTTTTTTTGACTCTAAATTCGGTATGTAACACACTTTCAATCATATCTTTTGTTGTGGTTTTACCATTAGAGCCGGTCACTCCAATTACTTTTGGATTAACATGCTTTAAGTACGCTTTAGCTAATTGTTGTAAAGCAGTTAATGTATCATCTACCCATATAATAGGTCCTTGAATTGAATCGCTAATATCCTGTCCTTTTTCATAAAATGAAGCACCAGCACCATCTTTTAGTGCTTGTTCTACAAAACGATGACCGTCTACATTTTCACCTTTAAATGGAACAAATAACATCTCTTTTTCTACATGACGAGAATCGATAGTGACTCCTTTAATTTGATGTTCTAAATATGCTTCATCAATATCGCAAGATATCCATTTTTGAATTTGTTTTAAAGAAACTTCAATCATACTTAGGCTCCTCGCTTAATCGATAGTATATTTATTTTTCTTTTTATCTTCGTAACGTTCTTTAGCTAAATCAATTAGTTTAGTGATTAAATCAGAGTATGATAATCCCATATTTTCCCATAAACTTGGATACATGCTAAATGCTGTAAAACCAGGCATCGCATTTGTTTCATTAATGTAGATTTGATTATCTTCCGTCACAAAGAAATCGGCACGTACTAATCCAGAACAATCTGTAGCTTTAAATGCTTCTAATGCCATATTACGTAACGTCATTTGAACCTCTTCATCTAAATCTGCTGGAATTTGTAAACTGATTTTACCGTCTTTATATTTTGACTTATAGTCATAAAATTGAACATCTTTAATTACTTCTCCAGGCCATGTTGTTTCAGGATAATCATTACCTAAAACTGCGACTTCCACTTCACGTGCAATAATACCTTGTTCAATCACTAACTTACGATCAAATTGAAATGCTTCTTCAATCCCTTTTTTAAGTTCATCTTCATTATTACATTTACTAATACCCACACTAGATCCAAGGTTAGCAGGTTTTACAAATACTGGGTATGTTAATTTATCATTAACGAGTTTAATAATATTACCTTCATATTTTTCATATTCACTTCTTAAAAAACTAATATAAGGTAGTTGTGGTAAACCGCGATGTTCAAACAATTGTTTCATTACTAATTTATCCATCGAACTTGATGCAGCTAATACACCATTTCCTACATATGGTAAATCTAGCACTTCAAATAAACCTTGAATGGTACCATCTTCACCATTTGGTCCATGTAATAATGGGAAAATAGCATCATATTTACTTCCTTCCCCATTTTCTTTTAAAAGTAATGTAATTTCTCCAGGACTTATGTCTTCTAAATGTAATTCTTCAACAGTTTTAATATTTTTTGTAATATTTTCTTTTTTCTTCCATTGACCATCATTTGTAATATATATAATATCTACAAGATACTTGTCTTTATTAATCGCATTTAATACATTTTGTGCTGTTAAAATTGATACATCATGCTCAGCACTTTTACCACCATATACGATACAAATATTTTCTTTTACCATGTTTTATATCCTCCATCGAGAAAAATAATGACAAAAGCCATTTATAAATTGAAGTTTAATTACGCTTTTGTTTCTCTCATCATAATTATAATACTATAATGTATTAAGTTTAAATTGTTAATTATACTTTTCATTAACGATATGTAATTTAAATTATTCTTTCTAAATGTCCATATTATCACAGTATCAGTGTTTTTTGCATTTACCAATAAATAAAAATATGTATATTTCTTAAAGAATAGTCCATTCATGTTAATTGTTATTTTTTAGATTAAACTGCTTCGACTTTATATCATCTTCTATATTTTGTAGCATAATCATATAAAGTCATGTAAAATCTATATATACTATTCCATAGAATTTAAGGAGTTTTTTATGAAATATTCATCCCGTCAACAGCCTACAACACATTGGCTTCGAAAAATTGACTGGATACTTATAGCATTAATAATGATTTTAGCCATCATTAGTGTGACTACAATCAGTTCTGCTATGGGTGGCGGCCAATATAGTGCCAATTTTGGTATTCGTCAAATTATCTATTATATTTTAGGAGCAATACTAGCACTTATTGTGATGATTTTTTCTCCCAAAAAAATAAAAAATAATACATATATATGGTATATCTTCTTTTGTATCTTACTACTAGGTTTATTAATCATTCCTGAAACACCTATTACGCCTATTATTAATGGCGCTAAAAGTTGGTATGCTTTTGGTCCAATTAGTATTCAACCTTCAGAATTTATGAAGATTATTTTGATACTTGCATTGGCTAAAATCGTTTCTAATCATAATCGATTTACATTTAATAAATCTTTTCGTACTGATTTAATCTTATTTTTTAAAATCATTGGCATATCCCTGGTACCTATGATATTAATTTTACTTCAGAATGATTTAGGAACTACATTGGTTCTGTGTGCCATTATTGTTGGAATCATGCTAGTGAGTAGTATTACATGGCGCATTCTTGCTCCTATCTTTATTACTGTAGCCGTATTAGGAAGTAGCATTATTTTAGCCATTATATATAAACCCTCTCTGATTGAGAAAACGTTACATATCAAAATGTACCAAATGGGTCGAATCAATTCATGGTTAAATCCTTATGCTTATAGTAATGGAGATGGCTACCATTTAACGGAATCGTTAAAAGCTATAGGATCCGGTCAATTATTTGGTAAAGGTTATAATCACGGAGAAGTATACATTCCAGAAAACCATACCGATTTTATTTTTTCTGTCATTGGAGAAGAAATTGGATTTATTGGAGCAGTGATATTACTTCTTATATTCCTAGCTTTAATTTTCCATCTTATCCGTTTAGCTATAAAAACAACTTCATCATTTAATAAGGTATTTTTAATTGGTTATATTTCTTTACTCGTCTTCCATATTTTGCAAAATATCGGTATGACGATTCAACTCTTACCTATTACAGGTATACCACTACCATTTATTAGTTATGGTGGTAGCGCATTATGGAGTTTAATGCTAGGTATTGGTGTTATACTTTCTATTTATTACCATCAAAAGCCAGCGTCCAAAGATGCTTAGTGATAAATATATTTTAATTCAGTTAATAACATGAAAATAGTATAAAAGAGAATGGGACAAAACTCATTTTGACATTATCGTTCCACTTCGATAATGTATCTCCAACATATAAAAAAGTCTGAGACAACTAATAATGTCTCAGACTTTTTTCAATCACATATTATTTAAGTTCTTGAGTAACGGTTTTTGTGGTAGGCAAAGTATTAATAATGTCGAAACGAGATTTTGTTTTTTTGATATTGACGCCTAAAGATGATAATAATTTGACTACATTTTGTAACTTATCTGATTTGTTCATGGTATCTCACCTCGTTTTTTTGACCTTCACTGATATACTACCCTAATTAGTCATGCTTTACTACCATATTTGAAAATTATTTTAAATTATTTAAGTTACACTAAAGCTTTTTATTATGAAAGTACTTTAAATCCAGCGTCATAAATTTCTTTTTCAATACTATTTAAATTAGTAGGTGTTTCATATTCAACATTAACCATATTTCTTTCTATATCGATTGATACCGTATGTACTCCAATCATATTTAACAAACGTTCATTTAACATTTGTGCTTGTTCCTTTGTTTCAATGTTATCTATAAATACAATATTACGGTTTAACATATTACAATCTCCTAACTAATCTTTCACTAGTTTTTGAAATGTCACTAGTAGTTCTTCCATTGCTTCTTCTTCAGTACCTTGATTTATTTTTTCCATAATACAACTTTTCATGTGATGTTCTAGTAACTTAGTAGCAACACTATTAAGTGCTGAACGTGTTGCTCTTATCTGAGTTAATACATCATCACAGTAGACGTCTTCATCAATCATTCTATTAATTGCTTTAACTTGTCCTTCTATTCGATTTAATCGAGATTTTAAATTTAATTTAACTTGCTCAGAATGATGGGCATGATTTTGATTTTCCAACTAATTCACCCTTTCAATAGCTTCTATATCATCGTATAATCTCCTCTTTATTACGTCAATTATACATTTTTATTTTAAAAATTAATCATACCATTTATTATAGTGCATGGTACAATATTTGTTAGTACATTAATTTTAAACGATTTAGGAGGTTCAATTAATATGGTAGAGATCGTGCAATTATCTTCCTCATATTCTTCTTTAATTATTAACATCATATTAATCACTGCCTTTATATTAAACTTGATTTTCGCATTTATCATTATCTTCATGGAACGTCGTAGTGCAGGTTCAATTTGGGCGTGGCTTTTAGTTCTTGTATTTCTACCGATAGTAGGATTTATTTTATATCTATTATTAGGGCGTCAAATACAACGCAAACATATTTTTAAATTAAAAAAAGAAGATCGTAAAGGTTTAGCTATGATAGTTGATGAGCAATTAAATGCGCTTGAAAAAGATGATTTTTCTAAAGGTAATCATCAAATTGTTAAGTTTAAAGAAATGGTGCACATGTTACTCTATAATAATGCTGCATTCTTAACTACTGATAACAGTATAAAAATCTTTACAGATGGTCATGCTAAATTTGACGCATTAATTGAAGATATTCAGAATGCTAAAGATTATATACATATTCAATACTATATTTTCAAAAGTGATGGTCTTGGACGTCGTATTTTAAAGGCACTCGAAGACAGACTTGAAGATGGTATAGAAGTTAAAATGTTATATGATGATATGGGTTCAAGAACATTACGCAAGAAAGATTTGAAACAGTTTAAAGACAAAGGTGGACACGCAGAAGCCTTCTTCCCTTCCAAATTGCCCTTAATCAATTTAAGAATGAATAACCGTAATCATAGAAAAATTGTAATTATAGATGGCAAGATTGGCTATGTTGGGGGTTTTAATGTTGGTGATGAATACCTTGGTAAAGATAAAAAATTTGGTTATTGGAGAGATACTCATTTAAGACTTGAAGGTGATTCTGTCAATGCATTAGAATTAAGATTCATCTTAGATTGGAATTCACAATCAACACGTGACAATATCAGATATGAAGATAGATATTTTCCTGATGTAGATTCAGGCGGCGAGATTGGTGTTCAAATCGCTTCAAGTGGTCCTGATGAAGACTGGGAACAAATTAAATATGGCTATTTAAAAATGATTATGTCAGCAAAACATTCTATTTATATTCAATCACCTTATTTTATTCCTGATCAAGCTTTTATTGATGCCATAAAAATTGCCGCTTTAGGTGGAGTTGAAGTTAATTTAATGATTCCTTGTAAACCCGATCATCCTTTTGTTTATTGGGCTACATTAAAAAATGCCGCTTCTTTATTAGACGCAGGTGTTAAAATTTATCAATATAATAATGGATTTCTACATTCAAAAACACTCATTGTCGATGATGAAATCGCTACTGTAGGTACAGCAAATATGGATAATCGTAGTTTTACATTAAATTTCGAAGTGAATGCGTTCATTTATGACGAAGATATTTCTCTTCAACTTAAAAAAGCATTTATTAAAGATATGAAGGTCTCATATGAGTTGACTAAAGAATTATATAATCAACGTAGTACTTGGATTAAGTTTAAAGAAGGCATATCTCAATTATTATCACCAATTCTTTAAACTCATTCAATACATGTTTTTAAAGGAGTAGTTTATGAATCAAGCAGAACAAATATTATTAGCTAAACAATATATGTACCAATTTCATAAAAATGATTACTCTGGACATGATATTGCACATATTGAACGTGTCACATTATTAGCTAAATATATTGCCAAACAAGAACATCAAGGCGATTTTCTTACAATAGTATTGTCAGCTTTATTGCATGACGTCATAGATGATAAATTGACTGATAAACACCATGCTTTAAGCGAATTACATCAATTTTTTAAAAAAATAGAATTGGATGATACTGTTCAAAAGAATATTATTTTTATTATCAAACATTTGAGTTATCGAAATGGTAGAAATAACGATGTTACACTTCCAATCGAAGGACAAATCGTTAGAGATGCTGATCGCTTAGATGCAATTGGTGCTATAGGTATCGCAAGAACGTTTCAATTTTCTGGACATTTCAATGAGCCAATGTGGACAGAATCTCCCTATCACTCAATTCCTTCAGAAAAAGATATGGTTGATTTACCTCCTTCTGCTATTAGACACTTCTATGATAAGTTATTAAAATTAAAAAAATTAATGCACACACAAACAGGATCTCAACTAGCTGAAGAACGTCATCAATTTATGAAACTATTTTTATCTCAATTTTATAGCGAGTGGCACTTAGAAGAATAAAAAAAGTAGGAAAAGATAGATGATCTTTTCCTACTTTTTTATCGTATTATACTTATATTATTTTTTCTTCTTATTATTTTTAGAAACGACTTGCGTATTTTTACCTTTTTTATTTGAATTATTTTCTTTATGTGCCTCAACCATAGGTCCAATTTCTTGTTTTGCAACTTTTTCATAATGTTTATTTGCAAAGAATATTTGAATAATTAAGAATGCCGCACTGACAGACCAATATAAACCTAGTGCCGAAGCTGAACTTAATGAAATCCAAATAATCATAATAGGTGAAACGATCATCATCATATAAGTCATTTGACGTTGTTCTTCAGGCATTTGTTTACTTGACACCCATGCTTGGATAAAGTATAACACACCGGCAATAATAGTAATCCAAATATCAGGATGTACTAAATTAAACCATAAGAAATGTGGATGTTCTGTAATACCGCCACCAATACGATAACGCAATACGAAATATAATCCCATAACGATAGGCATTTGAATTAAAACAGGTAAACAACCTAAAGCACTCTTCATAGGATTGATGTCATATTTTTTATAAACTTCCATCATTTCCTGATTAGCTGCCATTTTTTCTTCTTGAGTACGTGCACGTTTCACTTTTTCTTGTACACCTTCTACTTCAGGTTTAGCAATTTTCATTTTTTCACGCATCATATGACTATTTTTATAGTTTGATAGCATGAAAGGCAATAAGATAATACGAATAACTAATACTAAAACGATGATTGCAATACCATAATCATCATGAAAAACAGAATGGCCTAACCAATGTAAAATTTTAGCCATTGGTTCAACGAATGTATTGTAGAAAAATCCATTTCTATTACTAGATTTGGAATAGTCACATCCAGCTAAAAAGACCATTACCCCTAATAACAAAGGTAGTAGCGCTTTCTTCTTCATTTTTACACCTCTATTGATATATTCACATAGAAATAATTTTATCATAGATAGAGTGTACTAGAAAACAAAAACTGAAAAAAAAGAGAGATTTATTTGAAATAGTGCTTTAATTTATTAACAGTCTTGTCAATATTTTGACTATGTGTAATGACCGAAATAACTGACACACCATCAGCGCCTTCTTTAGCTATAGGCTCACAATTATCTTCAGTAATACCACCTATAGCAACCATAGGTAAGCTTGGATTAATATTTTTTAATGTTGAAATCATTTCAGGGCCTACAGGGGCACTTGCATCAGATTTTGAAGATGTCTTATACATTGGACCTACGCCTATATAATCTACGTGTTCTAAATCTGATTGTTGATATTCCTTTACGTTTCCTACACTTAATCCTATAATTTTATTTTTAAAACGATTAGCAAAAGAAGCAATTATTTCGTCATCTTGACCTACATGTATACCATCTGCATCAATCTTTTCAGCTAAATCCACATCATCATTAATGAGAAAAGGTACTTTATACTCATGGCAAAGTGTTTTTAATTCCTTAGCTAAGGCTTCTTTTTCATCCCCTACTAAAGCATTTGGTCCTTTTTCACGAAATTGAAATAAAGTAATTCCTGATTCTAATGCTGCTTTTAAAACATCTTTAATGTTTTGATCACCGATGATGTCTTGTGTTCCACATATAAAATAGACTTGTAAACTTTTTGAATCAAACATGTTTAAACCTCTTCACGTTTTACAAATTGTTTATAAGTATCATAGTTAAGTTGATACATTTCATCAAGTAATTGAGGTAAGAATGTTCCAGGTCCATTAACCTTTTCGCTTTTTTCAGCAATCTCTGCGGCAATATTATAATAACTTACTGATTCTTCTAATACTTGTAATGATGGATGTGTATTTCTAAATAAAAATCCAGCAACTAAACCGCCTAATAAACAACCAGCGCCTGTGATTTTTGCCAGTAATGGAGAACCATTTGATAATTTGACAATTTGATTATCTTGAATAATAACATCTTCTCTACCTGTAATAACAATTGCTGTTTGATATTTTTCATAAGCTTTTTTAGCAATTGTCACTACATCTAAGTCTGTTTCCCCATCAGTGCCTTTCATTGTAGTATTTGAATCTACTAAAGTAAGAATTTCAGATGCATTTCCTTTAATCACAGAAACATTTATTTCAGAAAGAAAAGTTTCACAGAATTGTTTACGATATGTTGATGCGCCTACAGCAACTGGATCAAATACAATGGGTGTACCTTGTTGATTAGCAATTTTTCCAATTTCTAAAATATCTTTCTCATTTGCTTTAGTTAATGTTCCAATATTTATAAGTAGTGCCCCTGCTACTTTATAGAACTCTTCTGCTTCTTCTGGAGCTTCACTCATTGCTGGACTTGCACCAATACTCAAGAGTCCATTTGCAGTGAAATTTTTAACCACATCATTGGTATAACAGACTACTAGTGGATTCTCTTGTCTTATCTTTTCTAAACTATTCATCGTCTAAACCTACTTTCTTCATATAAGCGAAATGGTTTACCGGGCCACGTCCTTGACCGATTTCAGGTGTATGTTCAATACTTAATGAAATAAATTTTTTAGCTTTTTTTACAGCTTCATAAATTGTTTTACCTTTAGCTAGTTCAGCTGTGATAACAGCTGAAAATGTACAACCTGTACCATGAGTATGTGGCGTATTAAATCGCTTATCTTCAAAAGTATAGACATCATCTCTAGTAAATAAAAAGTCTTTAGCATTATTTAAATCAACAGAATGACCGCCTTTAATTACTACACCTTTACTTCCTATTTCATTTATAAATATATGACCTGCTTTACGAATATTATCTTCAGTATCAATTTTCAAGCCAGTAATTTCTTCAGCTTCTGGAATGTTAGGAGTCACGACATCCGCTAATGGTAAGAGCGTTTTCTGAAGATGTTTTTTTGTTTCATCATCCATTAAGGAATCGCCACTTTTAGCTAGCATAACTGGATCGATAACATAGGGAATATCGCTATGATTTTTTAAATACGTTTGAATCAGTTCCATCGTTTCATGTGTAGCAATCATTCCAGTCTTAATTGCGTGAGGTAATTCATCATCAAATACGCTATCTAATTGTTCTTTAACCCAGCTAGTTTCTAGATTATGAATATGTTGAACTCCTTTAGTATTTTGAGCCACAATACTTGTAATAGCAGCCATTCCATATACGCCACAAGCATGGAATGATTTTAAATCTGCCATAACTCCTGCGCCACCAGAAGGGTCAGTACCAGCAATTGTTAACGCAATCTTAGGTTTATTCATGATTTGCTCCTCCAAAATCCCATTCTTCATCAATGTATGCCATATTAAAGAAGTGACGTTCATGTACAGTACTTTGTAAAAATGCTTCTTTAATTTCTCTTTTTTCCTGTTCGGTACAATGTTCTGTAAGTTCATTTAACAAACGGTCAAATACTTCAATTAAAGGTGCCATTTCAGTGTTATAAAAATCAAACCACTTAGCAGTAAGTGCATCTCTATTAAGATTTGAATCTTCTAATCCCCATTTAGCAACCACTTCATATACGTAAGGACATGGTGCCATTGCAGCTATAGTGTATGCAGCATTTTCGTGGGTATAAGCATGATAATACATATGTTTAATGTAATGATCTCCACTAGGTGGCCACACTTTTTCTTTTACAATTTCTTCATAAGGTTCATTAATATAGTCCGCTAAAATTTCATGGGCTTCTACTTCGCCGTCTAACATAAATTCAATTTGCTCTACTAAGAATTTCACTTCTTTCATAGTAGGTGCTTTAGGAATAAGTAAAGCATATAAATTAGTAAATTCTTTTAAATAAGAAGCATCAGCACGTAAGTATTGGCGTACTGCTTGTTTTGATAATTTTCCCTTTAATAAATCTTGAATAAAACCATCATTATAAATCTCTTCAATAATTGGCTTTGACGCTTGCTTTAATTCATCTGAAAAACTCATTAACTATTCCTCCTTAAATAAAAAAACTACATTTCAACGTAGAAATGTAGTCAATATTCAAAAAAATAGAATGAATGAATATGTATTACTACTTTCCTACGTTGGCATTAACCAAATCAGGTTATAAGGGTCTGAATGCTTCATCTCAGCCATGTTCCATGGCTCCCCTAGTAGTCTTTAGTTTAATTTAACCATAACAAAACCATTGTTATAATTCAAATAAAAAAGATATTCATTGAAATAAGTTTAATTCATACAACTATTATTATAAATATAATAAATAAAGAATAGTACAGAAATCTTTTTAAATTCAGTCATTACTATCAATATATATAAAAATGCCTAAGACAACTCATATTATCTCAGGCACTAGTAAATTATTTATTAAGTTTTACGCTGTAACCCATTGAGATGGACCTGCAGTATTATAAAGTTTTACTGCCGCAGCATCTTGAACACTTTCAGGTGCTTGTGCTGGTGATACACCTTTATATTGTGCTGGTGCTACTGAATCCCAAGTAGATTGTAAGAATTGATATTTACCTGCTGCACCAGAAGAAGGGTTGATGGCATGAATATCTCCACCTGATTCGCGTTGAGCGATTTGTTGTAAATGACTATTTACATTTACAGATGAACCACTTGTTGATTGTTTAGGTTGATTTGTAGTTGCATTAGCAGGTGCTTGTTGTGTTTGAGTTGCTTGTTTAGTTTGTGTTGTTTTTGGTGCTTGTTGTGTTTGAGCTTCATTTGCATAGTGTTGACTTACATTTGAAGTTGAAGCTGATTGATTTATATGATTATAATTATTATTTTGGAAAGATACATTTTGTGCTGATTGAGTTGAAGCTACATTTTGATTAGCACTATTTACAGTTGAACCGTTTGATGGATAATATTCCCATTTAAAATATGTTCCATCTGACCAAAAATGATAAGTTTTACCATTTAAATTAAATTGGTAATTATAAGCTCCTTCTTGAATAGGATGTTGATTTAATGATTGATCGTTAGATTCCGCTAATTGAGCTAATTTTTCTTTATTAATTTGATTTTCACTTGCATCAGCATGACTTACGTTTCCTGCTACTAATCCTAAGCCTACTGCTAATGAAGATGCAATAATTGTCTTTTTCATAATAGTATAATCCTCCTAAGTCATTTGTTTTCTTAAATATTTTACGGATACTACTCTAACATCTAAAAAAGCTTAGCAGGTTACAGTGAAATAAAAAAAATATACTTATTTTACATTAAAATTACATATATTTGTAAATAATTTTTCTTATATATATACTATAAACACTTTAATGGCAGTGTTTATTAGATATATAATAAAAGAACCAACTGTAATTACTTTGTAATATTTCAGAAAAATACACTGTCTTTTTTATCATTCAATGAATGAGTTGTATCTAATGTCTTATACATAGTTAAAGAGGTCGGAATATTTATACCGACCTCTTGAGTATATTTGAGTATAATTGAAAGACTTATTTTATATTAATTGGAAAGGTTTGGAGTATTAAAAATAGAGAGTTTTATTTTATATTCATTAATTCGAGATTATCAAATGGATAAGTGTCTGTATTTAGTGAGCTATCTGAGAGTTTTTCATTATTTAATTTAGGGGACATAAATTTAATTGTTTCAACATATAATTCTGTGACAAAGTGAGTTTGTTTTTCCTTTTCATATTTACGAGAACGCATTTGGCCAGTAATACCTACTAAAGATCCTTGAGAAGTATATTTTTCAATGTTGCTAGCCATCTTACCAAATGCTTTACAAAATATATAATCACACGCTATTTCATCATTTTCATCTTTATAATTGCGTTCAGTAGCCACACTAAACGTTGCGATTTTCACCTCCTCATTATCATAAATTTTTGCATCTTTAGTCATACGACCAACGATTACTATCTTATTTAACATGTGTCACCTCCTTATATCGTTATATTAAATAGAATTGAATATAACGTCAAAAAGCTATTTTTTTAGATTTCTTCCCTTTTTAGTATTAATATCTGATATATTTAAGAAAAATATTAAGATATGAGACGACTTATTTAACAAAAAAACAATAATCATATAATTTAAAAATGTTTAAGAGTATGGGAGACATGTTATGAAGACTTTTAAAGCAGTTCGATTCCAAATAGTAAGCGATGATAACAGGATTTCAGAATTTGAACTTTATGATGGTGTTATTATAAATAAAGAAAATAGTGGTACAGGTTGGCTCCTAGAAATTGTAATTTCAGATACACATTATGATATCATGCAAAAATTTTATGAATCACAAACAGTATTAGATATCAGAGTAGTGATTACTAGACCTTCTAACGATCCAGCATTGTTTGATGCAACAATAAAACATATCTCTCTATTTGAAAGGAAAATATCAATTATTTTCGAGTGTCATATTTATACACACCGTCAGGTATACGCAGAAACACTATTAGAACAACTTATTGATGAAGGATTATCTGGAGAAGAATTAAAAATTACATTTAACAGAATGATGCAATCTAAACCGAAATTAAAAGAAGAAAAATTTGAAAGATAAAAATAGAGTAGTAACGAAATGAATGATTTCGCTACTACTCTTATTTTAATTACGCATCTTGAATAGCAAAAGTAAGTTCACAACTACAAGCAAGTTGTCCATCAACAGTAGCTTTTGCTGTACCTTTTCCAATAGGACCTTTAATTTTTGTAATTTCAACTTCTAACATTAAAGTATCACCAGGTGTCACTTGTTTTTTAAATCTACATTTATCAATCCCAGCAAATAATGCAATTTTACCTTTATTTTCTTCACTATTTAACATAGCTACCGCTCCAGTTTGTGCCAAAGCTTCTGTAATGAGAACACCAGGCATAACTGCATAATCAGGAAAATGTCCTTGGAAAAACGGTTCGTTTCCTGAAACTTGTTTTAAACCTACACAACGCTTTCCTTCTTCATATTCAACAATACGATCAATAAGTAAAAAAGGTTGTCTATGAGGAATGATTTTTTTTATTTCATTATAATCAAAAATTGTTTCCATAACTATTACCTCAAATCTATTTAAAAATTAGTCATCGACTCTTTTGATATCTGCACCAAGTGATTTTAACTTCTCATGGAAATTAACATAACCACGATCTAAGTGTTTAAGTTCTGTCACTTGAGTTGTACCTTCTGCCACTAAACCAGCCAAAATAAGAGCTGCGGCTGCTCTTAAATCCGTAGCTTTTACTTGAGCACCTTGTAGTTGACTTTTACCTTCTATTTTAGCACTTCTACCTTCTACATTAATATTAGCATTCATTCTTCTAAATTCTGCAACATGCATAAATCTATTTTCAAATACTGTTTCAGTTACCACTTTATGGCCTTCAGCTGTTAATAATAATGCCATCATTTGTGATTGCATATCTGTAGGGAAACCTGGATGAGGCAGTGTTTTAATATCTACAGGTTGAAGTTCACCATTTGTAGTAACATGTACACCTTCCTCATTAAAATCGAGGTTAACTCCCATTTCTTCTAATTTATAAATTAAACTTGTCATATGTTCTTTAACAGCACCTTTTACAAAAACATCTCCTCTTGTAATTGCTGCTGCGATAATAAGTGTACCTGCTTCAATACGATCAGGTATAATTGCATGTTCAACGCCCGTTAATTTTTCAACACCATGGATAGTAATGGTATCTGTACCAGCACCAACAACGTTACCACCCATTTCATTGATATAATTAGCTAAATCTACAATTTCAGGTTCTTTAGCTACATTTTCGATAACTGTTTTTCCTTGTGCTAAAGAAGCACCCATTATAATATTTTGAGTTGCACCTACACTTGGAAAATCTAGATGAATATTTGCACCTTTCAATCCCTCTTTAGTGCTTGCGTATATATTTCCGTTTTCTAAATGAATTTCTGCACCTAAGGCTTCAAAACCTTTGATATGTTGTTCAATTGGACGAGCACCAATTGCACAGCCACCTGGTAATGCAACGATTGCATGACCTAAACGTGCTAATAAAGGTCCCATTACTAACACACTTGCTCTCATTTTACTCACATATTCATAAGGCGCTTCTTCATTTAGTGTAGCAGAAGCATCAACTGTAACTGATCCGTTTTCTTTATCATAATCCACTTTAGCATTTAAAGTAGATAAAACATTATTGATAGTAACAACATCACTTAAATCTGGCACATTGGTTAATTTACTTTGTCCTTCAGACGCTAATAACGATGCTGTAAGGACAGGTAATACAGCATTTTTAGCTCCTTCTACTTGAACTTCACCAGTAAGGCGATTGCCTCCATTTATAATTATCTTATCCATATTAATCCTCCACATTAAACTCCTATTTCTTATAACATTTCCCATTTTGAATTACTTATTTAATTAGTATATCTACATTTTTAGTTAATTAGTAGAAATTCATTTTTTAAAATAAATATTTAATTTGTGTAGAATACTGTAATAAATCCACGATAAAGTTACTTACTGCAGTACCCATTAAAATTGCTAAGAAAATCATACACACTTGCAGTTGTGTTGAATATCCTTTTTTAAAAAATTGATCTAATCTGAGAGAATGTAATGCCCAGTACGCAATACATATACATATTACATGTAAAAATAGATGTATTATTGCAAATTGCCCAACATATTCCATTCTTTTCTCTCCTTAAAGATTTCTGTAATATATTGTACATTAAAAAAGTTAATAATGATACATAAGAACGTTACGATATTTAATAAAAGTAACTAAAATAAAAATTTAAAGTTATTATCATTCTAAGTTCTTTTATTTACAATAAAAAAAGAGCTTGAAACACCATTAAATGTCTCAAACTCTTTTAATATATTAAGAATAATTAACTAAACCAATAATATTTTAATATCTGTTACTTTTTCATTAACCATTCTCACTAAATTGAGATAATATATTCATCATAAATATTATCCCACATCATTTAATTTAATCATTATTTTAATTTAATCATTATTTTAATTTAATCATTATTTTAATTCAGCTACACGCAGACGGTTTTCCGCTCTAGCTAATGCGCGTTTAGCTCGGTTAATGTCACTGTTATCCTCTTCATCTAAATGAGACTGAGCTCTTTGACGAGCCAACTTAGCTCTTTCTACATCAATCTCACTAGCTGTTTCAGCTGTTTGAACAATGACAGATACTTTATGTTGTCTAATTTCAACAAAGCCACCACTAACAGCTATATACTCAGTACCATTCTTAAACTTAACTTTAATATGGCCTATCTTTAATGCGGCAACTGTCGGAATATGTCCACTCATGATACCTATTTCGCCCGCAGTAGTTTGAAATACAACGAGTTCAACATCATCTTTTTCGTAGACTGAACCATTAGGAGTGACAATATCAAGATTTACTGTGTTCATTATCTTTACCTCCTAATTAGTTTAAACTTCAACACCCATATCTTTAGCTTTAGCAATAACATCATCCATACTTCCAACTAAACGGAACGCATCCTCAGGAATATGATCATATTTACCATTTAAGATATCTTTAAAGTCCGCTACAGTTGTTTTAACTGGAACATAAGAACCTTTTTGACCAGTAAATTGTTCAGCCACATGGAAGTTTTGTGATAAGAAGAATTGAATTCTACGCGCGCGTTCTACTGTTAATTTATCTTCTTCAGATAATTCATCCATACCTAAAATTGCAATGATATCTTGTAATTCTCTGTATTTTTGTAATGTAGATTGAACTTCACGTGCAACTTCATAATGTTCTTGTCCAACAATAGATGGTTCTAAAGCTCTAGAAGTTGAAGCTAATGGGTCTACCGCAGGATAAATACCCATTTCAGTTAATTTACGTTCTAAGTTTGTTGTTGCATCTAAATGCGCGAACGCAGTTGCTGGTGCTGGGTCAGTATAGTCATCGGCAGGAACGAATACTGCTTGAATTGAAGTGACTGAACCTTTATTAGTAGATGTAATACGTTCTTGTAATTGACCCATTTCAGTTGCTAATGTTGGTTGATAACCTACAGCTGAAGGCATACGTCCTAATAATGCTGAAACTTCAGAACCAGCTTGAGTAAAGCGGAAAATATTGTCAATGAATAAAAGTACATCTTGACCTTGTTCATCACGGAAATATTCAGCCATTGTCAATGCAGATAAAGCAACACGCATACGCGCACCTGGTGGCTCATTCATTTGTCCAAATACCATGGCAGTTTTATTGATAACGCCACTATCGCTCATTTCATAGTATAAGTCGTTACCTTCACGAGTACGTTCACCTACACCAGCGAATACAGAAATACCACCATGTTCTTGAGCGATATTATTGATTAATTCTTGAATTAATACAGTTTTACCTACACCGGCACCACCGAATAAACCAATCTTACCACCCTTAATATAAGGTGCTAATAAGTCTACAACTTTGATACCTGTTTCAAGGATTTCTACTTCAGTAGACAATTCATCAAAATTAGGTTGACGACGATGAATTGGATCACGTCTAACAGAACTATCTATTTTTTCATTTAAATCTATTGTTTCTCCTAAAACGTTAAACACACGTCCAAGTGTTTCTTCACCTACAGGAACACTAATATCTTTACCAGTATTCACAACTTGCATACCACGTTGAACACCATCAGTTGAATCCATTGCAATAGTACGAACAACATCATCACCTAATTGCAATGCAACTTCTAATGTTAATTTGAATGTGCCATCATTTTTAGGGACTTCAATAATTAGGGCATTATTAATTTCAGGGACTTCATTATGTTCGAATCGAACATCAATTACAGGACCCATAACCTGAGTTACACGGCCATTACCCATGTTGTTTCCTCCTTTAAAATATTATTCAAGTGCGGCAGAACCACCAACAATTTCTGTAATTTGTTGAGTGATTTCAGCTTGTCTCGCTCTATTATATTGTAATGATAAGTCATCAATAAGTTCAGTTGCATTATCAGATGCATTTTTCATTGCAGTCATACGTGCTGCATGTTCACTAGCCTTAGCATCAAGAATCGTTCCATAGATTAAACTTTCAACGTATTGTGGAAGAATAACTCTTAAGATTGAGTCTTTATCTGGTTCAAATTCATATGACGACATTTGACCTTGGCCTTGACTAGAATCTTCTTGAGATAATGGTAGAACTTGTTTAACAGAAGGTTTATTTTCAAGAACACTAACATAGTGGCTATAATAAATCTTAAGTTCATCAATATGTTCTTCACTGAATAAGTCAATCGCATGCTTAGCGATAGCTTGTATTGATTTAAATGAAGGTTGATCAGGTACATCAACAAGTGAACTTTCAACTTCATAACCTCTATTTTTAAGGAAATCAACACCGGATTGACCTAAAACAATAATGCTATATTCATCACTATTTGTATGTTTTTCTTTAATGTCATTGACTAGTCGTTTAAGCACATTCGAACTATAAGCACCCGCTAATCCTTTGTCACTTGTAATAACCAGGTAACCACTACGTTGAATGTGTCTTGGTCTTAACATTGGATGACTTGAATTTTTACTTGCGCCTGCAATAGCAGTTATCGCATCTTGCATTTTTTCCATATAAGGTTCGAATTGCTTAGTATTTTTTTCAGCTCGACGTAATTTAGAACTTGAAACCATGTTCATCGCTTTAGTAATCTGTTTCATTTTTTTCGTCGATTTAATACGACTATCTATCTCTTTAAGAGAAGCCATTATCTCACCACCTTTTTGATTTAAAGTTTAGTTATTCAGACTTGCTAAAACTTTTCTTAAATTCATTAATAGCTGATTCAAATTTAGCATCATCAGGAAGGTTACCAGTTTCTCTGATTTCTCCTAATAATTCTGAAGCATTTGATTTAGACCAACTATTTAATTCATCTTCAAAACGTGTAATGTCTTCTACAGGAATGTCATCTAAATAACCTTTTGTTAAGGCATAAATAATTAACACTTGATTTTCAACAGGAAGTGGTTTGTTTTGATCTTGTTTTAAAACTTCAACCGTACGTTTACCACGTTCTAATTTTCTAGCAGTATATTCGTCTAAATCAGAACCAAATTGTGCAAATGATTCTAACTCACGATAAGATGCTAAATCTAAACGTAATGTACCGGCAACTTTTTTCATTGCTTTAATTTGTGCTGAACCACCAACACGTGATACAGACTGACCGGCATTGATCGCAGGTCGTACACCTGAGAAGAATAAATCAGATTGTAAGAAAATTTGTCCGTCAGTAATTGAAATTACGTTAGTTGGAACATATGCAGAGATATCTCCAGCTTGTGTTTCAATGATAGGTAAAGCTGTAATTGAACCGCCACCTAATGCATCGCTTAATTTAGCTGCTCTTTCTAACAATCTACTGTGTAAGTAGAAGACGTCCCCTGGATATGCTTCACGACCTGGAGGTCTGCGTAATAATAATGATAATTCACGATAAGCTGCTGCTTGTTTAGTTAAATCATCATATACAACAAGTACATTTTTTCCATTAAACATGAACTCTTCACCCATTGTTACTCCTGAATAAGGGGCAATGTATAATAATGGTGCTGGTTCCGCTGCTGATGCAGATACAACAATTGTGTAGTCTAAAGCACCAGCTTGACGTAATTTTTCAACGTTTGCACGTACTGTTGAATCTTTTTGACCAATAGCTACATAAATACAAATTGTATCTAAACCTTTTTGGTTTAAAATTGTATCAATACCAATCGTTGTTTTACCTGTTTGTCTATCACCAATGATTAACTCACGTTGTCCACGACCAATTGGTACTAATGCGTCAATCGCTTTAATACCAGTTTGTAATGGTTCATCAACTGATTTACGATCCATAACACCTGTTGCTTTTTGCTCAACAGGGCGTGTCTTAGTTGAATTGATAGGACCTTGTCCATCAATTGGTTGACCAAGTGGATTTACAACACGTCCGATAAGTTCTTCACCTACTGGCACTTCCATGATACGGCCAGTACGTTTAACTTCGTCGCCTTCTCTAATTTCACTATAAGGTCCTAAGATTACGACACCCACATTTGATTCTTCAAGGTTTTGTGCTAAACCAAGCACTCCATTTGAAAACTCTACAAGCTCACCAGCCATACAATCATTTAATCCGTGAATTAATGCAATACCATCACCAATTTGAAGGACGGTACCTACATCATCAACAGACATTTCTGACTCATAGTTTTCAATTTGTGAGCGAAGTAATGCACTGATTTCTTCAGCTTTGATGGCCATCTATGTCACTCCTCTTTTTTAATTAACTCTTTTAAATTTACGCTCTATTTGTTCTAAATCATTTTTTATACTGCCATCTAATACAGTAGTCCCAACTTTTGCTCTAAAACCGCCAATTAAGTTAGGATTTATTTTAGTTGTAATATGTACTTTAGACAATTTAGTTTTGTTAAGAATTACTCTTTCAATACGAGATAATTCTTCTTCATTCAATTGATATACAGATTCAACCAAAGCATCACCTTGATTATAATGATGGTCATACAAATGTTTAAATTCTTTAAAGATAGAATGGATAAGCGCTAAATGACGATTATTTGCTAAAATCATTAGCATATTTTTTAAGTAATAGTTCGCATCCCCAAATACAATACCTGCGAATTTACGTCGTTCAGAAGCAGGCTGATTAGGATTTGAATCAATTGCTTTTAAATCATCAATGTAATTTAAAGTTGCATGACTAACTTCTTGTAATTCTTCATACATTAAATCTAATCGATCTTTATCTATAGAGACATCAAATAAAGCTTTAGCATATTTTTTTGCTACATCTGCCATTATTTATCGCCTGCCTCTTTAAGATACTTATCAACGAGACCTTTTTGATCTTGTTCTGAAATTTCTTTTTGTAAAACTTTAGAAGCTATTAAAACAGATAACTCAGAAACTTGATTATTAATATCTGCAAGAGCGCGTTCTTTTTCACTGTTGATTTCACTTTGTGCTGTTTCAATCATACCGTTTGCACGTTCATGTGCATCTTTAATAATTTCTTCATGTTGTTTACGTGCTTGAATTCTTGCATCTTCAAGAATATGATGAACTTCATCTTGTGTTTCTTTAAGTGTCTTTTTATTTTCTTCTTCAAGTTTTTGTGCATTCAATTTTGCTTCTTCAGCTTCGTCAATATCTCTATTGATATCGCGTTCACGTTTATCCATTACTTCTTTTAATGGACCCCAAGCAAATTTTTTCAATAACGCTAATAGGATTATAAATGTAATAATTGTAACAATTGTTGTTCCCCATTCAACGCCACCTGTAGTTGCACCTAAAACAAATGAATTAGTTAATGCGTTCACTGGCATTTGACACTCCTTTCATTATTAATCATCACTTTGCCACTAAATAAAACGAATGGCGAAGATCAAAGAGACTTCGCCTCGAACATTTCTTATCTGAATAATGTCATGAATGAGATAACAACGCCGATGATTGGTAATGCTTCAACTAAACCAATACCAATGAACATAATACTCATTAATTGACCACGTGCTTCTGGTTGACGTGCTACACCTTCAACTGTTCTAGAAACAATAAGACCGTTACCGATACCAGCACCTAATGCTGATAAACCGATTGCAATTGCTGCTGCGATTAAACCCATATTAATAATTCCTCCTAAAATGTTTGTTTATGTTAATGTGCGTCCGCAACTTTATGGGACATGTAAACCATAGATAGCATAATAAAGATATATGCTTGGATTGTACCGACAAAGATTGAGAATCCTTGCCATATAATTAAGCCAGGAATACTAATTATCCAGCCCCAGCCGTTTTGGAAAAACAGGCCAGCTAATAGTGATAATAGTAACTCACCAGCAAAAATATTACCGTAAAGACGTAAACCTAGTGTTAATGTTGAAGAGAATTCTTCAAAGACATTAATAATTGCTAATGGCCAGAAAGGTTTAAAGTAATTACCAACATATGCTTTTGTTCCACGCATTTTAACACCATAGTAATGTGTTAATAAAATCATCATCGTAGATAACGTCAACGTTACAGTCGCGTCAGCAGTTGGAGATTTCCACCATAAATAATGATCATGTGTAACAATTGCAAATGGTAAACCTAGCATATTGGCAACAAAAATAAATAAAATTAATGTTACCGCCAAGAAGTGAAATTGACCACCTTTTTTCCAAGCCATGTTACTCTCAATAATGCCTCTTACAAAATCGAAAATCCATTCGATAAAGTTTTGTTTGCCACTAGGTCTTTTCTTAAGATTACGCGTACAAACAATAGCTATTATAAAAACAATAATAGCAGTAATAATAAGCATCATAATACTTGCTAAGTTGAAAACAATATCAAATCCAAACACATTCCAACTTACGAGTGGGGATTTGTGATCCATGTACTCACCTCTTTCTGTATATAGTTTACTATTTTAGCAAGAGAGGGCGAAAAATGATTAATACATAAGAAATCATAAGGCCTATCATTATACCAATGATATTTACATTCTCTTTAAAGACAACCCATACTATACATGCAATAATTGCGACTAAGTATCTCCATACATTACCTGTAGAAATATGTATATTATCTGGTTGTTTTGCCCTAGAAAGATATATCTCAAAAATGTATGTGTTGATTAGAGACCCAAGTGTCCCAATTATTAAGCCTAATAAAAAAGAATTAGATTTAATAAAATACAAAATACTTAACAATATTAAAAAATAAATGTAATATTGAATGAATTGTCTAAATATGATGCTGAACCGTTTCATTCTTTGTGCCTCCAAAACTTATGACAATCATGGAAACCGTTCCACTCATACAATTTCAATAATAATATAGGGTAATTTATGTGTCAATTCTATTCAAATTGTTGTTTAATTTAACACCAATATTGTCATAAAATGTTCACAAATAAATCAACAATTTTTTAACTTTTCAAATTCTTTAGGTATTTCTTCAGTTAATCCTAAATAGTATTTAATACTATCACATATACGTTCAGATGCCTTTCCATCTCCATAAGGATTTTGAGCATAGGCCATATTATTATAAACTTGTTTGTTCTTTAATAATTTTCTTATTTCTTGATACACATGTGTATACTCTGTTCCAATTACTTTTAATGTTCCAGCTTCTACACCTTCAGGTCTTTCAGTTACATCTCTAAGAACTAAAACTGGTTTATTTAATGATGGTGCTTCTTCTTGAATGCCTCCAGAATCAGTCAAAATTAAATAAGCATGATTAGCAAAATTATGAAAATCGACAACATCTAATGGTTCAATAAGCTCTATCCTTGGATGATTTTCTAAATAAGCGTATGATAGTTTTCTAACTTCGGGATTCATATGTAAAGGAAAAACTACTACAACGTCTTCAATATCTTCAACGATATCTCTAACTGCTTTGAAAATATGTTCCATAGGTTTTCCAATATTCTCTCTACGATGAACGGTCAGCAATACAATTTTTTTATTTTTATGCTTTTCTATCAACTCAGAAGTATAATTTTTATTAATTGTAAAATTTAGTGTATCAATGGCAGTATTGCCAGTAATCACTATAGATGTCTTATCTTTATTTTCTTGAATTAGATTGCGTTTTGCACCAATAGTAGGAGCAAAGTGTAAATCGGCAATGTTACTAACCATCTGCCGATTTATTTCTTCTGGAAAAGGCGCATATTTATTCCCACTTCTAAGACCAGCTTCTACGTGGCCTACAGAGGTATGATTATAAAATGCTGCTAATGCGCCAGAAAAAGTAGTTGTTGTATCACCATGAACAAGTACCATATCTGGACATTCTTTTTTCATAATTTGCTCAAGTTGAATAATAGATTTAGCTGTTATTTCTGAAAGAGTTTGCCCTTTTTTCATAATATTCAAATCATAATGTGGTTTTATGTTGAATGTTTTTAAAACTGAATCAAGCATTTCTCTATGTTGAGCAGTTACAACAATAATTGGTTCTAGCATTGAATCTTTTTCAAGTGCTTTAACTAAAGGTGCCATTTTAATTGCTTCCGGTCTTGTACCAAAGACTGTCATAATCTTTCTCATAATATTTACTCCTATAGTACTATTTAGTACCAAATAATCTATCCCCAGCATCTCCTAAACCAGGTGTAATATATGCTTTTTCATTAAGTTTTTCATCTAAAGCTGCAATATAGATATCAACATCTTCATGCGCTTCTTGCATTTTTTCAACACCCTCAGGTGCGGCAATTAAACACATAAAACGAATATTCTTTGCACCTCGATTTTTTAGTGAATTGATTGCTTCGATTGCTGAAGCGCCTGTAGCTAACATTGGATCAACTACTATAATTTCACGTTCATCGATATCTTGAGGTAATTTAGCAAAATATTCTACTGCTTTTAATGTTTTAGGATCACGATACAAACCAATATGTCCTACACGAGCAGCTGGAACTAAGCTTAATACACCATCTGTCATCCCTAATCCTGCTCTTAAAATAGGTACAATTGCTAATTTTTTTCCAGCTAATCGTTTTGCTGTCATAGTTGTTACAGGTGTTTCAATTTCTACATCTTGCAATTGTAAATCTCTTGTAACTTCATATGCCATTAGCATACCTACTTCATCAACAAGCTCTCTAAATTCTTTTGTTCCAGTATTTTTATCACGAATGTAACTCAATTTATGTTGAATGAGTGGGTGATCAAATACATGTACTTTACTCATAATTCATTTCCTCCATTTATGTTGTTATTCATATAGCGGATATTGTTGAGTCAATTGTTTTACTCTATCACTAGCTTCTTTCAATTTTGCTTGGTCATTTGAATTTTTTAATGCTGTACTGATAATTAAAGCTACTTCTTTAAATGCTATTTCATCAAAACCACGCGTCGTTGCAGCAGGAGTGCCTAGTCTAATTCCACTTGTAACGAATGGTTTCTCCTGATCAAAAGGTATTGTATTTTTATTACATGTAATACCAATTGAATCTAATGTTTCTTCAGCCTGTTTACCCGTTAAATTAACTGATTGTTTCACATCTACTGAAATTAGATGATTATCTGTACCTCCTGAAACAATTCTAAATCCTTCATTTTGAAGTGTTTCAGCTAAAGTTTTAGCATTTTTAATGACTTGTTCTTGATACACTTTGAAATCTGGTTCTAAAGCTTCTCCAAAAGCAACAGCTTTTGCAGCAATCACATGTTCTAGTGGTCCACCTTGAATTCCAGGAAATATTGTCTTATCTATCTCTTTTTTATACTTTTCCTTGCAAAGAATCAGGCCTCCACGTGGTCCTCTCAACGTTTTATGAGTTGTACTGGTAACAAAGTCAGCATATTCTACAGGATTAGGATGTAATCCAGTTGCTACTAAACCTGCAATGTGTGCCATATCAACCATTAATTTAGCACCAACTTCATCAGCAATTTCTTTAAATTTCTTAAAATCTAATTGTCTAGAATACGCTGACGTACCAGCTACAATTAATTTAGGCTTATGTTTCTGTGCCAATTCACGAATTTCATCATAATTAATTCTTTCAGTTTCTTTATCTACGCCATAATCGATAAAGTTATAAAACTTACCACTAAAATTAACTGAAGCACCGTGAGTTAAATGACCACCATGACTTAAATTCATTCCAAGCACAGTATCTCCCATCTCTAAAGCAACTAAATACACTGCCATATTAGCTTGAGAACCTGAATGGGGTTGTACATTTGCATGTTCAGCTCCGAATAAAGCTTTGATACGTTCAATAGCTATTGTTTCCGTAACATCAACATATTCACAACCACCATAGTAACGACGACCTGGATAGCCTTCTGCATATTTATTTGTCATTACAGATCCTTGCGCTTCCATTACCGCTTCTGAAACGAAGTTCTCTGAAGCAATGAGCTCAATATTATTGTTTTGACGGTTGTATTCATTTTGAATCGCTTCATAAATAATGTGATCTTGTTCTTTAATATAAGACATATATTCCCCTTCTTCCTTTAGAACTTATTCATATTTAGCTCTTTCTCCACCAATTTTTTTTGGTCTTGAAGTAGCGATTGTAACTGTAGCTTCACCAACTTTTTTAACGCTTGTTCTCAACGGAACACAAACATGATTAATGTGCATTCCAATAAGCGTTTGACCAATATCAATACCTTTAGGCACTTTTATATATTCAATGACTATTGGATCTTTCATATGTTGATAGGCATATGTAGCAAGACTTCCTCCTGCATGAACATCTGGTACAACAGTTACTTCTTCCATAGTAAATGGATTATAATCTTCACGCTCAATTGTAATCGCCCTATTAATATGTTCACAACCTTGAAACGCAAATGAAACGCCCGTTTCACGTTTTATACGTTCCAATTCATTAAAAATAGTTTCAGCAACTTCCATTGAACCAACTGACCCAATTTTTTCCCCAATTACTTCAGAAGTTGAACATCCTATCACACAAATCTCATCTTTTTTGAAAAACGATTGAGTTTTCAATTCATCCAGTAAAGTTGTAAGTTCTTGCATATTATTTCACCTCACTTACAAAGATAAAAAGAAGCATAGCTGACAAGCTATACTTCTTTATTATAACTTATTTATTACTCAACTTATACTATTAGCGTAATATTTCTCTTTATTCTTCGTGTTTCAATTTGCTAATAAGAGAATATAATTGATTAAATGTGTGACGATAGGTATCTATGCTACCGCCAAATGGATCATCTATTTCACCTGTTTCTGATACATACTCACATAATGTATAAATAGGATATTCTGTCCCAAATTGACTGATTAACTGTCGTTTATGACTATTGGTCATCGTTAAAATTAAATCACTTTTTAAGTCATCTTGACTGAATATTTGAGATACAGAGGGTTCTGGTAAATTATTTTCTAAAATAACTTCTAATGCTTCAGGAGTAATGGATTGTCCATTCATTGCAAATAATCCACGTGATTGAATAGAATCGTTAGGTAGAAGCGCTGTAGCTATACTTTCGGCAATAGGACTTCTACAAGTATTTCCAGTACATACAAATATTATCTTCATAATTCTCTTCCTTTAACTATTTGATTTCCCGTTGCTTTTAGCATACGATTCATAACTGCTTCAGAACCTTCAATATTATCAAAAGTATAAATAAATGCTTTTTTTATTCGTTCATCATCATCAATGTCATGTAAAATTTTATATAAGTTATGATTAGCCCCTTTAACATCTCTTTGATTTTCACAAAGAGAGATAAATATACCATCTTTAGGTACATACTTTTTCATACTAGAAGGTAAAACAAATGCTAACCCTGATTCATTTAACTCAGAAATAGGTTGTGTCAATTCAGTTAACATATATACAGGTGTTTTAGGTGCATAGTGTTTATATTTCATACCTGGTGCTATGGGACGTTCTAATTGATTATAATCATATTGAATGACGCTGTGAGGTACCACCTGATTAAGCATTGTTTGAGTAATTGATCCTGGTCTTGCTATTCTAAAAGGAAATTGGGTACAATCTAAAACTGTACTCTCCAAGCCTTCTTCACTTTGATCGCCATTCACAATACCATCTATTTTTCCATTTAAATCATTATAAACATGTTGAAATGTCGTTGGAGAAGGTCTTCCGCTTATATTTGCACTGGGTGCTGCGATTGGTAAATCAACATATTCTAATATTGCTCTTCCAATTGGATGACTTGGCATTCTTACAGCAATAGAATTAAGACCACCTGTCACTTTCTCACATAAATATCCTTGTTTTAAAGGAAGAATAAACGAGATGGGGCCAGGCCAAAATGCATTCATTAATTTCTTAGCTTCCTTAGGGATAGTTGATACAAATGCATCCATTTGTGATTGCTTGTAAATATGAACAATCAGTGGATTATCAGACGGGCGTCCTTTGGCTTTATAAATGTTTTCTACTGCCTGTTCATTTTTAGCATTTGCGCCTAAACCGTACACTGTTTCAGTAGGTATCGCAATTAGGCCACCATTTTCATAAATAGTTTTTATTTCTGCTAATTGAGAAAACGTGTGGGGATCTTGACTATAATCTTTCATATTCCATATATTTGTTTTCACTTTGATCACACCTTTCACATATGTGAAATTATTAAAGAAAAAGAAGTGGGTTAGAAAATAATACATTTCTTTCCCACTCCACTATTACCACTTAAATGAAATCATTCTATTTAATCCGTTAATATCTTTCAAGAGATTTACATTCACATGCGGATATTTATTTATAATACGTGCTTTTAATATTTCTCCTTGATTATATCCAATTTCAAAAGTTACATAAGCCCCTTTATTAAGTACTTTTGGTAAATCATCTAGAATCATCTCATAAATTTCATACCCTTCATCCTCAGCAAATAACGCGATATGAGGTTCATACTTTACTACCGTATCTTCCATATCTTTCATCTCAGTTTGATCAATATAAGGAGGATTTGAAATTAAGCCATCTAATTTAATATTTTCTTTAATAAGTGGTTTAAGGGCGTTACCTTTTAGAAATCTGATATCCGCTTTTAATTGATGTGCATTATCAGATGCTACCTCTAGAGTATCTTCAATAAGATCTGTGGCTATTACATTTAAGGTTGGATTTAGTTTTTTAAGTACAATTGCAATCGCTCCACTGCCTGTTCCTATATCAGCAATTGTACTTCCATCTTTACAATGCTCTAAAAAATGAAGCATAACTTCTTCTGTTTCTGGACGTGGAATAAGACATTGAGAATTTACTTGTAATTGATATCCATAAAATGATTGAAAACCAACAATATATTGAATAGGCTCTCCTAATAACATACGGTCTAATGCAAGTGAAAATTTTGCTTCTTCAGCTTGAGACATCTCATCATACATATGCATTAAATAATCTGTCCTAGACCATTTAAATAAGTCTAACATCAGCCATTCCGCTCTAGATTGCTCAAATCCTTTTTCTTTTGTTAATTCAATCGCTTCTTGTAAGGTATCTTTAAAGCTCGCCATTATTTAGTTCTTTCAGTTTTTCAGTTTGCTCAGAAAGTGTTAATGCATCAATAATTTCATCCAATTTACCTTCCATAATTTGGTCGAGCTTTTGTAAAGTTAAACCAATTCGATGATCTGTCACACGACTTTGAGGATAATTATAAGTTCGTACACGTTCAGAACGATCTCCTGTCCCTACAGCTGATTTACGTTGAGCTGCATACTTTTGTTGTTCTTCTTGTAATTTCATATCATATAATCGTGCTTTTAATACTTTTAATGCTTTTTCACGGTTTTGAATTTGTGATTTTTCTGAAGACGTTGCAATAATACCGGTTGGAATATGTGTAATACGCACAGCAGAGTCTGTAGTATTAACGTGTTGACCACCAGCACCACTTGAACGATACGTATCAATTTTCAAATCTTCATTACGCACTTCAATTTCTACATCTTCAACTTCAGGTAATACAGCTACAGTCGCTGTAGATGTATGAATACGTCCTCCAGATTCTGTTTCGGGCACACGTTGTACACGATGAGCACCATTTTCAAATTTCAACTTACTATAGGCACCACTACCTGAAACTGAAAAACTGATTTCTTTATATCCACCATGATCACTTTCTGCCGCTTCAACAATTTCAGTTTTAAAATTTTGAGATTCCGCATATTTTGTATACATTCTTAATAAATCGCCTGCGAAAATAGCTGCTTCATCTCCACCAGCTGCTGCTCTAATTTCGACAATAACGTCTTTTTCATCGTTTGGATCTTTAGGAATTAACAAGAATTTAAGTTGTTCTTCTAATTCAGGAAGTTCACTTTTTAATCCAGATGCTTCTTCTTTTAACATTTCAATTTCTTCTTTATCATCTGTTTCAGTTAGCATTTCATCTATTTCTGCTACTTCTTCTTTTTTACTTTTGTAATCTCTATAAACATCTACTGTTTTCTGTAAATCAGCTTGCTCTTTAGAATATTTTCGTAATTTATCTGGATCGTTGACGATTTCTGGATCACTTAACATTTCATTTAACTGTTCATATCTTTCTTCAACAATATCTAATTGATCAAACACTATATTTCCTCCTTGTCATTGATGCTAGGTGCTACAATATGATGTGCTCTGCATCTTGGCTCATAACTTTCATTTGCTCCTACTAATATAATTGGGTCATCAATTCTTGCTGGTTGTCCATCGATTAAACGTTGCGTCCGACTTGATGACGAACCACATACTGCACAAACGGCTTGTAATTTGGTCACTTGTTCACTTACAGCCATAATTTGAGGCATGGGGTCAAAAGGTTCACCTCTAAAGTCCATGTCTAAACCTGCTACTACAACTCTATGACCCTCTTCAGCTAGCTTTTCTACTATATGTACAATTTCATTATCAAAAAATTGAATTTCATCTATCCCTATGACATCAAATTGAGATAAATTTTGTAATAGTATTTCTCTAGCTGTTGAAATATTAATGGCTTCTAGTTCATTACCATCATGTGATACAACTTTTTCTTTATGATACCGGTCATCAATAGCCGGTTTAAATACGATTACTTTTTGTTTAGCATAAATTCCTCTTCTTAATCGACGAATTAATTCTTCCGATTTACCACTAAACATACTTCCAGTAATGCATTCAATCCAACCAGAATGGTAAGTTTCATACATTATAAGTTCCACCTTTTTCAAAACATAATCGCTTAATTATATCATATTTTCGTTTATTATAAATGCGTTTATTACTGGGTTATCATTGAACAAATGAATAAAATAGTTTAGAAATAAAAAAATACCTGCTTAATTCTATACATAATAGATTAGGCAGGCATTTTAAGTTCAAAATTAATTGTTGTTTGATTTGAGACCAAACTTTTTGTTGAAACGTTCCACACGACCATCCGCAGCAGCGAATTTTTGACGTCCTGTGTAGAATGGATGTGAATCAGATGATACATCTAAGCGAATAACTGGGTATTCGTTACCATCTTCCCATTCCATTGTTTCTGAAGAAGTTTTAGTAGAACCACTTAAGAATTTAAAGTTAGTTGTTGTATCTAAAAAGATGACTTTGTGGTAATCAGGATGAATTCCTTGTTTCATTTTTTTCAGCTCCTTTGCCCTGAACCATCTGGAACAGAGTTATTTGTGAGTTTTTACCCAATACTGTGTAATTATAATAGTTATTGAAGGAAAACGCAACCCTCAATCATATATTTTAGATAATTGGTTTTCCTGTTTTTGTACTTTCAGCGGCTGCCTTTTGCAATTGTTCAAAAAATTCTTTGTTATTTTCTGAACGTTTTAATTTTCTTATAAAACGCTCTGTAAAATCGGTAGAATCAGTAAACATATTTCTAAGTTGCCATAATGAGTCTAATTCGGACTTGCTAATTAATAATTCTTCTTTACGTGTAGAACTACGTCCAATATCAATAGCTGGGAATATTCGACGTTCGGATAATTTACGATCAAGATGAAGTTCCATATTACCTGTACCTTTGAACTCTTCATAAATCATATCATCCATACGTGAACCTGTATCTACTAAAGCTGTTGCTAAAATAGTTAGGCTACCACCTGCTTCAATATTACGCGCAGCACCGAAAAATGCTTTAGGCTTATGTAAGGATGCTGGATCCAAACCACCTGACAATGTTCTACCACTAGGCGGGATAACAAGATTATATGCTCTTGCTAAACGCGTAATAGAGTCCATCAAGATAATGACATCTTGTCCTATCTCTACAAGACGTTTTGCTCTTTCTAGTAATAACTCTGCTACCTTAACGTGGTGTTGAGGAGGTTCATCAAAAGTGGAATGTACTACTTCTGCTGACTCTACTGAACGCTCTATATCAGTTACCTCTTCAGGTCGTTCACCTACTAATAATATAAATAATTTAGCATCTGGTTTATTTGTACTAATTGCATTTGCAATTTCTTTAAGTAATGACGTTTTACCAGCTTTAGGAGGAGCAACAATAAGACCACGTTGACCTAAACCAATTGGAGTAACTAAATCCATAATTCGAGTAGAATAGTTTTGAGGCTCTGTTTCAAGAATAATTCTTTCCTCTGGGTATAACGGAGTAAGTGCTTGGAAATGAGGACGTTTTTTTACAACTTCTGCATTTTCATCATTAACAAAGTCAACTTGTAGAAGTCCATAGTATTTTTCATTGTCTTTAGGCTTTCGTACTTTTCCAGTTACTTTATCGCCTCGTTTAATTTCAAAACGTCTAATTTGACTAGCTGATATATATATATCTTTTTCACCTTTAGAATAATTAACGGTTCTTAAGAAACCATATCCATCAGGTTGTATATCATCTAAAACACCCTCCATATAGTAATTTCCATCTTTTTCCATTTGAGCTTCCATAATTGCCAAGACAAGCTCACTTTTATTCAATTTACTATAATTAGTTAGTTTTAATGATTTTGCTTTTTGCGTAAGTTCTTTTGTCGTATAATTTTTATACAATTCATGAAAAGATTCATATTGTGGTGATGTTCGTTCTCTTTCAGGCATAAATTGCACCCATTTCTTATATTTTTATAAAAATCATCTAGCTACTAGCATTGTCAAATCATCTAAATGATTATAACTTAAATGTTTTAAACGTTAGCATCTTAAATACTAGAATTAATATAGCAAATTTTTAATTTAATTACAAAATGATTTTATTAAATTTCAAAAAATAAAACAGCTCATGGAACTAAAACAATTCCATGAACTGTATTTATATTAAAATATTTCATTATACTTAATTATTTAAAATAACCAGCAATTGATTTTACTTCTAAGAACTCTTCAATTCCGTAGTCGCCCCATTCACGACCGATACCAGATTGTTTATAACCACCAAATGGTAAATAAGGTTCGTTTGGAGATTCATTAATTTGAATTCTACCTGCCTCAATTGAACGTGCTACTTTTTGAAGCGTTTCTTTATCTTTACCAATTACATATCCTGCTAAACCATATTTAGTATCATTAGCAATTTCGATTGCTTCGTCTAAATCATTATATGTGATTACTGAAACAACTGGACCAAAAATTTCTTCTTGTGCAATAGTCATATCATTTTTAACATTTACAAAAATAGTTGGTCTAGCAAAATAACCTGTATCTAATCCTTCTGGTTTACCTGGACCGCCATATAATAATTCAGCGCCTTCTTCAATACCTTTATCAATATAAGATTGTACTGTGTCGAATTGTTTTTTACTAATGATTGGTCCTACTTGAGTATTTTTATCAAGTGGATCGCCAACTTTAACATTACTAAACTCTTCTTTTAAGGCAGTTAAGAATTCTTGTTTAATACTTTCTGGAACTAAGATTCTTGTTCCTGCAGTACATACTTGACCAGTATTATTAACAACCTTTCCAGTTGTAGCTTTTGCAGCTTCTTTAATATCTACATCGTCAAGTACGATATATGGTGATTTGCCACCTAATTCAAGAGATACTTTTTTGATATCTTTAGCTGCTTTTTCCATAATTTTAGAACCTGTAGCTCCAGAACCAGTGAATGACATCATTCTAACTTTAGGATGTTCGCTTAATGGATTACCTACACCTTCACCATCACCATTAACTAAGTTAAATACACCTTTAGGAACGCCTGCTTTTTCAAAGATTTCAGCTAAAATTATTGCAGCAAATGGTGTTTCTTCAGAAGGTTTTAACACAACTGGACTACCTGCAGCAAATGCTGCTGCTAATTTAAGAGATGTTTGATTAGTTGGGAAATTCCATGGTGTAACTAATCCAGAAACGCCAATCGCTTCTTTAGTTACCAAATCATCTCCACGACGTTCTTCAAATTCAAATGAATCTAAAGCTCTACGTGCTTCTGAAAAGTGTTGTAAACCCATTTGATAATGAACATTTTCTGAAACAGTTAGTGGAGCACCTAACTCTGCAGTAATTGCTTCAATAATATCTTGTTTTCTATTTTTATATTCTTCTACTATTCTATCTAGTAGTTGTTTTCTTTCTTCAACTGAACTATGGCGAAATTCTAAATATACGTCATGAGCAGCTTGAACCGCTTTTTCTACGTCTTTTTCATTACCTTTTGCAACTTTTCCAATAACTTCTTCTGTTGCTGGATTAATTACATCAATTGTTTCGTTACTTTCACTATCAATCCATTCACCATTAATATATTGTTGAGTATAATTTCTCATCAATGATTCACTCCTTAAGAATGTGTATGTCTAATATATATCCGATTTGATGTTATTTAAACATAATTAAAAGGTTAAAGTTTATATAAACTCCAACCTTTTAACTATATTATTTAACTGAATCGTTATGTTCTAATGTGACGTAATCTCTAGCCCATGCTTCAATTGGTCTTAAAGCCTCAGCAAGTGCTTTTCCTTTATCGGTTAACTCATAAACGATAGAAACAGGACGTGTAGAAATGACTTTTTTGTCTACTAATTCCCACTCACCTAATTCTGTAAGCTTAATACTTAATGCACGTGGAGTAATTGTTTTTAAATCCCTTTTCATATCGGAAAAGTGTGCAGTATAATCAGCGCATCGAGATAGGTAATTAATGATTAAACCGTTCCAACTTCTACCAACAATTTTAAAGGTTTCTTCGAGATATGGACAGATTTCCATTGTCTTCACCTCTATTCAAAACTTCTTAAACATTGCAGGTATTTAATATACTTCAGCAATTAATATATTTAAGTATATCAAAAATAATTAAACTTGTTCAGTCCAAATATCCGCACCTAAATCTTTAAGATGTTTAACGATATCTGTATATCCTCTATAAATATGTTTAACATTATAAATTGTTGTAACACCTTCTGCTAGTAATCCAGCAATAATCAAGCAAGCTCCTGCACGTAGATCACTCGCATATACTTTGGCACCTTGAAGTTTAGAAGGTTTAATTGTTGCAGTACCAGTAGACGTATCTGCTTCAATACTAGCGCCCATATTTTTGAGCTCTTCTACATGGCGGAAACGAGCTGGATATATCGTTTCTGTAACGAAAGATGGACCATCTGTCATAAATAATAAAGGCGTAATAGGTTGTTGTAAGTCAGTAGCAAATCCAGGATATACTAATGTTTTAATATCTACATTTTTATATGATGATTTACCTTTAATTACTATTTGTTCTTTATCATCATCGATATCAATATCAACACCTAATTCATTTAGTTTAACTGTGAGCGCTTCTAAATGTTTAGGTACAATATTTTTAATTGTTACTTCGTCACCACAAGCAGCGGCAATACACATATACGTTCCCGCTTCAATTCTATCAGGAATCACTTGATATTCAGTTCCATGTAACTCTTCAACACCACTGATTTTTAGAGTACTCGTACCGGCGCCTTTGATATTTGCGCCTAAGCTATTTAAAAAGTTTGCTACATCTACTACTTCTGGTTCTTTGGCAGCATTTTCAATCGTTGTTTGCCCTTTTGCATGAACAGCTGCAAGCATAATGTTGATGGTTGCACCAACACTTACCATATCTAAAAAGATGTTGGCTCCGTGCAATTCTTTTGCTTCTATTTTCATTGATGTATCACTTGATTCATCAATTTCAGCACCTAAAGCTTTAAATCCTTTAATGTGTTGATCAATTGGACGTGGGCCCAATGGACAACCACCTGGTAAACCAATCACACATTTTTTAAAGCGACCTAACATGGCTCCCATCATGTAATAAGAAGCACGTAAAGATTCAACTTTGTTATTTGGTAACGGTGCATTTTTAATGTCTGTTGTATCAACTTCTAATGTTTTACCATTAAGATTTGTTTTAATATTTAAATCTTCTAATAAACTCACTAGTGTTTCAACATCTGAGATTTGCGGTAAACCGTCAATTTTCACTTGTCCTTGCGCTAATAGAGTAGCTGGAATAATAGCTACGGCACTATTTTTTGCACCACTAATTGTAACTTCGCCCTTTAGTGGTTGACCACCTCGGATTTTAATTACTTCTTGACTCATTTATTTTTTCTCCTTTATTCGCCTTTTGTAAAATTATACATAATTCGCATTATAAATTATATATTATTTATTTGTAAAACACTAACTTTTAAAAAAACTTAGCAATTATAATATTAATATCCAAAAATCTAATATTTCATATAACGGATTGATAACACTATTATAAATCAATTTATACAATTATTTAATTCTGTTTTTTCATAAATTTTAAAAAGAGATAATTTATTTTTTATAAATCATGAGTCAGTAATTGATTAACACTCAGCATGACTAACTTTATACAAATACTTTAATAATATATCGTAAAATTTTTGTATAAAATAAAAAAACTGTCAACAAAGCGAACACTTTGCTGACAGTTCAGGTTGCCTTAACCTTTAATAATAATTATTTTATTTAGCGCGATTAGACGTACCAAACTCTCTAATTTTGCCTTTTACTGTTTCTTTAATAGCTTCACGTGCTGGACCTAAGTATTTGCGAGGATCGTAAACTTCTTTATCATTGTTCAATACATCTCTAACAGCTTTAGCTGAAGCAATTTGATTTTCAGTATTTACATTAATTTTTGCAGTACCATAAGGGATTGCTTTTTGAATATCTTTAGTTGGAATACCTGTACCACCATGTAAAACAAGTGGTAATCCAGTTGATGCACCAATTTCTTCCATTTCTTTGAAGCCTAATTTAGGTTCGCCTTTATAAGGACCATGTACTGAACCTAATGCTGGTGCTAAAGTATCAATACCAGTTCTTTCGACTAATTCTTGACATTCTTTAGGATCGGCATAGATGATACCGCCTACAACATCATCTTCTTGTCCACCCACTGTTCCTAATTCAGCTTCAACTGACACGCCATGTTGATGTGCATATTCTACTACTTTAGAAGTAATTTCAATATTTTCTTCAAATGGGCTATGTGAAGCATCAATCATTACTGAAGTAAATCCAGCATCAATAGCTTCTTTACATTTTTCAAAACTTGAACCATGATCTAGGTGGATAGCTACTGGTATAGTAATGTTTAAATCATGCATTAAACCTTCTACCATTTTAACTACTGTATAAAAACCACTCATATAACGTGCAGCACCTTCGGAAACACCTAAGATCACTGGCGCGTTCTCTTCTTGAGAAGCTTCTAAAATAGCTTGTGTAAATTCTAAGTTATTTAAGTTGTATTGACCAACCGCATAACCATTTTCTTTCGCATCGATTAACATTTCTTTCATTGAAACTAATGGCATGAAAGTTCCTCCTTGTATCCAATTACATAAATTTTCAAAAATTATTATAGCAGATAATATTTTTTATTGCATGCTTAATTTAAAAATAATTGATAACTTTTGAAGCTTCATTGCATAAAATATTATATTTCATTACAATACTAATGAAATGGAGGATAATCATGTCAAAGATACTACAAACACAATTAACGGGTATATTTAATCGTTTAGAAGACCAAGCGTTAGACATACAAATGGCTGCTCAATGTTTAATCCAAGCTATTGGTGGAGAAGGATATGTATATATTAATGGTTATGGAAATTTAAAATTTTTTGAAACTTTTATATTAGACAGTGATGAAAAATTAAATTCTAGTAAAAAATTGAGCGAATTAAACAGTTTAAATGATTTAGATACAACTGATCGTGTATTTTTATTCTCTCCTTTTTATACTAAGGAGGTTGCTCAAGATGTTCAACAATTAATAGACAAAGATATTGATTTTGTATTAGTATGTAATCGTCCTAAACAAGAAGATTTCCCTGAACATCTTATGCATTTTGTAAACTTATCAACTCCGCGTCCGATTGTATATACTGAGGATTATGATAAAATTGTACAACCTCATACAATGGCGTTTAATTACATTTACTATGATATATATACACAAATGATTGAAATGACTAGAGACTTGGAATTATAAATTAACTTTATAATCATTAGCGCCTAACATGTACAACCTTTATCTTCTATATAAATTGATATAAATGAAGCGGAATAGACTACTTTTAAAGTCTATTCCGCTTCTATTTTGATATTTTAATTTTGTTGGTGTTTATAAGCAGCTTCTACAAAAGCTTTGAAAATTGGCTGTGGTCTATTAGGTCTAGATAAGAATTCCGGATGGAATTGACAAGCAATGAAGAAATCATTTTCTGGAATTTCTACCATTTCCACTAAACGACCATCTGGACTAGTACCAGAAAAGACCATTCCTTTATCTTCTAATTGTTCTCTATAAGCATTATTAAATTCATAACGATGACGATGACGCTCTTCAATATTTGTTTCATTATAAATGTCATGTGCCAAAGTATGATCTTTAATAGTACATGGATAAAGACCTAAACGTAATGTGCCACCTAAATCTTCGATATCTTTTTGTTCAGGTAACAAATCAATAATTGGATATGGTGTATTTGGATCAAGTTCTGCTGAATGAGCATCTTTAAGTCCTACAACATTTCTTGCAAATTCGACAGTTGCTAATTGCATTCCTAAGCAAATACCAAAATAAGGTATATTATTTTCCCTTGCATATTTGATAGCTGAAATTTTACCTTCACTTGCTCTAAAACCAAAGCCACCAGGAACTAAAATTCCATCAACATCACTTAAATAACTCTCTACATTTTCGTCTGTCACTTCACTTGAATCAATCCATTTTACTACAACATCTTTTTTCAATGGATAACCTGCATGTTTTAGTGATTCCACCACTGACAAGTATGCATCTTGTAAACTTACATATTTACCAACTAAGCCAATAGTAATCGTTCCATCTAATGAATTAACGGTATCTAATAAATATTGCCATTCATCTAATTGTGTATCGTATTTAGCATCTAAATCTAATCGTTTAATTACAATATCGTCCATATTTTGAGCACTTAATTGTAATGGGATTTCATATAATGACGATGCATCTCTACATTCAATAACACTTTCTTTATCTATATCACAGAATAAAGCAATTTTATCTTTTAAATCTTGAGTCATTTCATATTCTGTTCGAACAACAATTAAATCAGGTTGAATACCTAAACCACGTAATTCTTTTACACTATGTTGTGTTGGTTTAGTTTTCATTTCTCCAGCTGCTTTAATGTATGGAAGTAATGTACAATGAACATACATAACATTCTCACGGCCAAGGTCACTTCTAATTTGGCGAATAGCTTCAATAAATGGAAGAGATTCAATATCACCTGTTGTACCGCCTATTTCGGTAATGACCACATCCGCATTTGTACTTTCTCCAGCCAATAATAAGCGTTCTTTAATTTCATTTGTAATGTGTGGAATCACTTGAACTGTTCCACCTAAATAATCTCCACGACGTTCTTTTTTTAGCACATGTGAATATACTTTTCCCGCAGTGACATTAGAATATTTATTTAAATTGATATCTATAAAACGTTCATAATGTCCTAAGTCCAAGTCAGTTTCAGCGCCATCATCTGTAACAAATACCTCTCCATGTTGATAAGGACTCATTGTACCAGGATCAACATTTAAATATGGATCAAATTTTTGAATTGTTACTTTAAGTCCTCTGTCTTTTAACAATCTTCCTAGAGAAGCGGCTGTGATACCTTTACCTAAAGATGAAACTACTCCGCCGGTTACAAAGATAAATTTTGTCATTGTCTGACCTCCTAATTTATTAAGGGTTGCTTCCTTACTCTATCTCTACAAAATTTAAACATTTCCTAAAAATAAAAAAATCGCTCCCTCTCACATATTTGTAAGGGGAGCGTATAACATTTATACACGTGTCCTAATTAAAGGAGCCCGAATAAAATTTTAACATTTTTCATTCAAAAGTCAATTAAAACTAATATTTAGTCATTAAAATCTTCTGCATCTTCAAATGCTTCTTCTTCACCTTCAGCGATGTCGTCATCATCATCTTCTTCAATAACGATATCTGAACCGTCAATATCTTCTTCATTATCATCAGAATCATCTAATGTTTCTTGATCATCCGTTTGAGCTGGAATATCATCGTCATCATCCATTTCATCGTCGCCAAGTAACTTAAGATTTTCATCTTCTTCATCATCGTCATCAAGAATATCAAATTTTTGAATTGTTGGTGCAATTTTTTCTTCAATATCATCTACTGAATACCAATCACGTAATCCCCATTGACTTTCACCAACATTTAAGAAACGTCCATCTGTATTTAAGTCAGTATAAAATTGTACAATACGATTTTCAATTTCATCATATTCATAATTACCGAGACTTTTAAATTCGTCAATAATATCATAGAGATTCATTGTTGACCCTTTATCGTGTAATAAAGTATAAGCCATATCGATAAATGATTTTTCATCAACCATTTCTTTAGTATAATCTTGAATTTTCATTATAACTAAACTTCCTTTCAAAGGATTTTATTATCTTTACATTGCTTTTATTAATAGTAACAAAGATAAATTATAAATGACATTTTATGATTTCGCAATTGCTATTCAATTAGTAATTAATATATTTTTTGAAAATAACTAAGTCATCTGATTGATCTGTCTCAACAAAGCCGCTACTAATACATAATGGCTTAAGTTCATTATTTTCCCCAAATAATGTAATACCTATACTTCTTATTTCTTTAAAATGTTTACGTACATATGTAGGAAGTTGTCTTAAAGCACTCCCAGCAATCCCCTCTTTTCTTTGATCTTTATAGACTTCTATTGCAGCGATATTTAGATGAGTATTTAGATGTTCGAGTGCAATAAATCCAACTTTTTGATCATCTTTTAATAAATCAATAATTTGATACATTGCAATATTTGAATTTTTATTCTCAACTAATTTCAATGACGATACATGTTTAGAATCCAAATCTAAATAGTATAAACGTTCTTTACCGATGGGTCCTTCTTCTTTAGTAGCAGTATGCATGAATCCAGCACGTTCATATACATTCCATGCCCCTTCATTTTCAGTATCAACAACTAAATATAAATGATTGAAATCTGGAAATAATAGTTGAACATATTGAGGTAAATACATCATCATAGTTGTACCATAGCCTTGTCCTTGAAATTTTTCATTAATAGACAATGATCGAACATAAACGACATGCTCAGGTGTATCATATCCTTCATGTTGATAATACTGATGAAGTATGAAGAATCCTACTACATCTCCATTTTCATTAATGGCAATATTAGCTACTCGATTTTCATCTTTTAAAGCATCTTCTAATACAGATTTAGGTAATGATGAATAAATTTGTTGTCGTTCGCTTAATTCAAAGTTTAAGACATCATCGCGATATTGTTCTTCAAATTCCTGAATTGTAATATTTTCAAATTGCTTTACTATACTCATAAAATTAACCCCTATATCTCAAAGTTGTTTTAATAATATCATATATAACCTTTAAATCTTATAAAATAATCTATTTACTCTAATATTTACTATTTATTTTATAATATTGTAAAATAATTGCAATTCGTCAAAATTATTATAGTATTAACATGTCATATATTAATTTTAGAGGTGAAAAAAATGAGAGTAGGTATCGATGCCGGCGGTACATTAATTAAAATAGCAATGGAAGATGATACACACCGTACATTGTCAACTGAATTAACAACAGATATAAATAAAGTCATTCAATGGTTAAACCAAAATGAATTCGAAAAAATCAATTTAACAGGTGGTAACGCAGGCGTTATTGCTGAAAACATCAAACAATCATCCCAAATATTTGTTGAATTTGATGCTGCTTCAAAGGGATTAGGTATTTTACTTAAGGAGCAAGGCCATCATATTAATCAATACATATTTGCAAACATAGGTACTGGTACATCTTTACACTATTATAATGGTCACCATCAAGAACGTGTAGGCGGAATTGGTACGGGTGGCGGAATGATTCGAGGTTTAGGTTATTTATTGACTGAAATATCTGATTATGAAACACTTACAAATCTCGCTCAATCTGGAAATAGAGATATTATCGATTTAAAAGTTAAACATATATATAAAGATTCTGAACCGCCTATTCCTGGTGAACTCACTGCTGCAAACTTTGGCAATGTACTAAATAATATGAATGAACATTTTACTAACTCAGATAAATTAGCATCTGTCGTGGGTGTCGTTGGAGAAGTGATTACAACGATGGCGATTACAGTAGCTCGTGAATGTCAAACAAAAAATGTTGTTTATATTGGGTCTTCTTTTAATAATAATCCCTTACTACGAAAAGTTATTGAGGATTATACTGTTTTACGAGGATGTCATCCTTTTTATATTGAAAATGGTGCATTTTCAGGTGCAATCGGTGTCCTTCATTTAAGCTAATTCAAACTAAAAACATTAACATAAAAATCCCAATAGATTTCTTAAAAAAGAAACCTATTGGGATTTGATTTAAAATGATAATTCATTAGATACTTTTTGTGGAGAAACAATGGTGCCTACGACTCCAGGTTTTAAGTCTACTGCGACAGCTTGATCATTATCTCTTAATTTATCAAGCCATTCACTAAATACACTACCTTCAATTTCGATTAAATCACATTCTTCAAAATCTTTATCACGAACTTTTCGTGCCCGATTTTTAATACTCCATACAGGCATAATATTAGGTTTTTGATTTTCTTTATCACTAATAAGAATAAATCTTTTTTCCCCTTTACGTGTTAAGCCAAAAACATGATTTTCTTTTGAAATATCTTTTGCAAATTCTTTAAGACGAATTTTGTCTAATTCAGACATGAGTTCATTCATCATGTCTACAACTTTGACAATATGTCCCTCTTCTTTACTTGAAGTATTGATTAAAATTTTATCACTTTCATCAAACAATTCATCCATATCATACGTAACGAACGTATCAATATCAATATTTAATAGTCGATCAAATTGAATGTCTGAGTGATTTAAATACTCTTTTGCGATGTCTTCATTCGTCCACATTCCTGTGTAATCACCATCTTCATGATGAATACGAATTAATTTTTTATTTTTACTAGCCAAAATAATGACTTCATTAATTAATATCTCTTTGAAATAGTCATTATGCTTATATTCCATTACAAACCCTCTCTCTTAATATACTAATTAAATGTTAAATTATATTAAAATTAACGTCAAACATCCATATTTTTTTTTATAATTAATTTAACCTATACTCTAACTTAATTAGTATCATCAAGTTCACTAATAAATGCTTGTTCTAATTGTTCAACTTCTTCTTTAGAATCAGCATTCCATATACATCCAAAGCGAGAATTCACTTCATCTTTACCAAACCAATCACCGTCATAATACGAAAGAGGATAAAGCACGCCTTGTTTAACATATTTTAAAATAACATTGAAGAAACGAGTATTATCTCCTCTTGAAAAATAACTATAAAATTTTTGATAGTTAGGATTTAATTCATCTTGTAATAGTAGCATGCTTGTCGAACCATTTTGTCTAAAATTCAAATCTATAGCAAATACATTATCATTTTCATCTAATAATAAATCAAATCCTGCCACACCAATAAAGCCTAAGTTCACTCCATTTTGCATAATTTCACGACCAGCTTGAATCACTTTTTCTGGAACATCATGCACATTTTCATTTCCTGCGTATAGACCATATTTATCAGTAATTTGATGGGCAGTACCTAGATAGGTGATACCTATTTCTTTAGAATATGCAAATTGGACACAATAATTTTTAACTGCTTCTATTTTTTGTTCAATGATTAAATTATCGGTAGCATGGGCCGCTTCAAATATTCGTTGAGTTGCTTTTTCTAAGTCTTCGTCGTTATAGCAAATCATTACGCCATAACCACCTGCAGTTGGTAATTCATCTCCTGGCTTAATTACAAAAGGATAATCCCAATCTTTGATACGACCTTTGAAATCTCTAATTGACACAATTTCACGGTCTGGTAAATATTTATGATTTGTCCATTCAGGAATACGTGATTTATTATTTAAAGCTACAAAAACGTCTTTATCAATGGCATACGCTTCGTCATCTACTATGTCATTGTTTTCGATATATTGAAAATATATTTTTTTCCCTTCTTTATTGATAATCTCTTGTAACAAGCGTTCATACGTTTCACGATCTCTAAATGTATAAAGATGCTTTGGTATTTTTTTACCAATAAAATCAAATAGTTGTTGTAACTTATCTGTAATACTCGCTTCGTGTACAACAATCGGCATATCCTTAGCGATAATCATTTCACGACCAGTCAAAAAATTAGACTGATGCTCTTCTGTTGTGAGCCAAGGATTCAATGCATAAGAAGGCCTTGAATTATATACAATATTTTCATTATACAAATCACTTAACGTTAACTTTGGAACACTATATTCATTTTTCATTTATTTACCCCTTTATTTGAGAATGTTGCTCTACAACCTCATCAAATAGTTTTTTATTTTCAATTAATTCTAGTCCCATAAGAGCAATAATTTTTGCGCCTCGAATCAAAGCTTGATCACCATGAACACTTGCAGCTGCTTCTCTAAAACGGTGTGTATGACCTACTAAATTTCTTGAACCAATTTTAACATGTGGATGAATCGTAGGAACTATATGACTAACATTTCCTGTATCTGTCGAACCAAAACCAAAATCATCATAACTTACTTCTTCGCCAACTTCTATGGCGTATTTTTCAAATAATTCGTCTAGTTTAGGTGTTTTTATAAATTCATTTACACCATTTTGAATAGGACCAAATTCATAGTCACAACCCGTTTGGATGGCTGCACCTCTTGCAATTTGATTAACACGTTCTGTTAAAATATCAAGTTCTTTTCTAGTAGTGGCACGTGTATAAAATCTCGCATGTGTATAATCAGGTATAATATTAGCAGCTTTACCTCCATCTAAAATTACACCGTGTACACGATGACTTTTCTTAATATGTTGACGTAATTGAGCTACACCATTGAAATAAGAAATCATCGCATCTAATGCATTTAAAGCCTCATCCGCATTTTCTGAAGCGTGGGCGCTTTTACCATAAAATTTAATATCAAGCACATCAACGGCTAATGTATTTATCGTTGGATATGTTTCATTTCCAGGATGAATCATAAGTGCAATGTCAATATCATCAATCACACCGGCTTTTACATATGAAGCTTTTGCACTTCCATTTTCTCCACCTTCTTCGGCAGGACATCCTAATACAACTACTTTTCCACCAACATGATCGATGACTTGTTTAAGTGCTATTCCTGCTAATACACTTGCTGTCCCAATGATATTGTGGCCACATGCATGACCTAAACCAGGTAAAGCATCATATTCAGCTAAATATCCTATAGTTGGTCCTTCTTTTTCAGACTGGTAAGTTGCAATGAACCCAGTAGCATGTCCGGCAATATCCGTTTCTATCTCAAAATCATTTGCTCTTAATTGATCAATCAATGTTCTTGATGCAAATATCTCTTCATTGCCTAACTCAGGACGCTCGTGTATACGATGGCTTATTTCGACATAATCGTACTTTTTATTCTCTATATAGTCTAATATCTCTTGTTTACTACTCATCAATCTATACTCCTTTTATACACGAATATTAATATCCATATTTATTTAGACATCAAGTCAATCCATTTCTTGATGTATCTTTAAATTTAATTATTACTTATTTTATCGGATTTACTATAGATTGTCATCACATTCATTTGAATTTACAAAATTTTCTTACAATAAGCATTTGAATTACTTGATTAAGAAAATTGTAAATGATTAGCACTCTTGTTACAATCATATTATTCAAGCAATGTATTTATAGGAGGAAATAAATATGACTAAAATGAACGTTGAAAGTTTTAATCTTGACCATACAAAAGTAGTTGCACCATATATTCGCTTAGCAGGCACAATGGAAGGGATTAATGGAGACGTTATCAAAAAATATGATTTACGTTTTAAACAACCAAATAAAGCGCATATGGATATGCCAGCGCTACATTCATTAGAACATTTAATGGCTGAAAATATTAGAAATCATTCTGATAAAGTTGTAGATTTAAGTCCTATGGGTTGTCAAACTGGTTTTTATGTTTCATTTATTGATCACGATGATTATGAAGATGTATTAAATATTATTGAAAAAACTTTAAATGATGTGTTAGAAGCTACAGAAGTTCCTGCTTGCAATGAAGTTCAATGCGGTTGGGCTGCTAGTCATTCTCTTGAAGGTGCTAAAGCACTCGCAAAAGAATTCTTAGATAAGCGTAATCAATGGGACGACATTTTTGGTGAAGGCAAATAATTAATAATTAAATAAACAATACCCTACCTAAATGCTTTAGGTAGGGTATTGTTTATTTAAGTTTTATTATAATTTTTTTACAATAGCTATTAAAATGAATTGAAGTGGTAATCTTAAGTATAATGCCCACTTAGGAATAGATTTATTTCCTAATGGTAATTGCTTTCTTGCCATGTAAATGTTTCCTGGAAAAACCGCAAGTAAAAATGCATTAATACCTTTTTTCAACCAATCCGCAGGTTTTTTAGCTAATAACATAACTCCAAAGAACATTTCAAATACGCCTGTCACTAAAACTGCTGTTTTTCGTAATGGTAAATACTCCGGTACAATCGATCTAAATTGACGTTCCTTTGTAAAATGTAGTATTCCTGCTGTTCCAAATGCTAAACCTAACAAATATCTCATTATTTTCATAATTATTCAACTCCCATTTCTTTTAAATAACTTTTTCCGTATTTTGGCAATTCAACATTGAAATTATCTGCAATTGTTGCACCAATAGAACTAAATGTTGTATCTCCTGATAATTCATGGTATGCATCTATTTTAGGGCTAAACATAAGCACTGGAATATATTCTCTAGTATGATCTGTTCCCTCTGCAATTGGATCATTACCATGATCAGCAGTAATAATCACTAAATCATCTTCTTGTAAATTATCAATTAATTCTGGTAAGCGTTCGTCAAAATCTTTAATGGCTTGTGCATAACCTTCTTTATCACGACGATGACCATATAAAGCATCAAAATCAACAAGATTTAAGAAACTTAATCCATTAAAGTCTTTTTTGACAACTTCTATTAACTTATCCATTCCATCCATATTATTTTTTGTACGAATGGCTTCAGTTACACCTTCGCCATCATAGATGTCATTGATTTTACCAATAGCAATAACATCATAATCACTATCTTTTAATGTATTCATAACAGTTTTACCAAATGGTTTTAAAGCATAATCATGACGATTAGATGTACGAGTAAAGTTTCCTGGTTCACCAACATATGGACGTGCAATAACACGGCCAATTAAGTACTTAGGATCCTTAGTTAATTCACGAACCTTTTCGCAAATATCATACAATTCTTCAAGTGGGATAATATCTTCATGTGCAGCAATTTGAAGTACTGGGTCTGCACTAGTATAAACAATTAAATCCCCTGTTTTCATTTGATGTTCGCCTAATTCATCAATAATTGCAGTACCTGAAGCAGGTTTATTTGCTACAACTTTTCGACCTGTCATTTCTTCAATCTCTTGAATTAATTCGTCAGGAAATCCATTTGGATAAACTTTAAATGGTTGCATGATATTTAGTCCCATAATTTCCCAATGTCCTGTCATCGTATCTTTTCCAACAGAAGCTTCACTTAATTTAGTATAAAAAGCACCTGGTTGTTCAACTTTATTGACTACTGGCAAATCTTCAATATTACCTAATCCTAATTTTTCTAAATTAGGTAATGATTGGTTAAAACCTTCTAACGTGTGTTTTAATGTGTGTGAACCTTCATCATTAAAAGCTGCAGCATCAGGTGCTTCACCAATACCTACTGAATCCATGACAATTAAATGTACTCTTTTAAATGGTGTCGTCATATTTAACACTCCTACTCTGTAATTATTTTATGAATTAATGTTGGTGTTTTTGCTTGCGCTTTAATTTCGATACTTTCGTCAAGTTTCTTAATTACATCATCAACATTTTCACGATTACTGTGAATCGTTAATAAAGACTCTCCTTCATTGACGTTGTCTCCTACTTTCTTATTCAACACAATGCCAACACTTAAATCTATGTCATCTTCTTTCGTTTGTCTTCCCGCACCTAACATCATTGAAGCAACGCCAATTTCATTAGCAATAAGCTCTGAAACTACACCACTTGATTTTGCTTTATAATCAATTTGATATTCGGCAGTCGGTAATAACTCCGGTGAATCGACAACTGAAGCATCGCCACCTTGATTTTCTAAAAATGTTTTGAATTTATCTAATGCTGAGCCATTTTCAATGGCTTCATTGAGCAATTGACGCGCCTCTTCAAGTGTACTTGCTCTTTCAGCAAGTACGACCATTTGTGAACCAAGCGTTAATACTAATTCAGTTAAATCTTCAGGTCCTTGACCATTTAATGTATCAATCGCTTCTTTTAATTCTAAAGCATTCCCAATCGCACGACCAAGTGGTTGGCTCATATCTGAAATAATAGCCATTGTATTTCTACCAACATTATTTCCTATGCTAACCATAGCATGTGCTAAAGCCTCGGCATCTTCTAATGTTTTCATGAATGCACCATTTCCAGTTTTAACATCTAGGACGATTGCATCAGCACCCGCGGCAATTTTCTTACTCATGATAGATGATGCGATTAGAGGAATAGAGTTAACTGTTCCTGTAACATCTCTTAATGCGTATAGTTTCTTATCTGCAGGTGTTAAATTGCCTGTTTGTCCAATCACTGCAACTTGATCTTCATTAACAAGTTTAATGAAGTCCGCTTCAGAGATTTCAACATGAAACCCATCAATAGATTCTAATTTATCAATCGTACCACCCGTATGTCCTAAACCACGGCCACTCATTTTGGCAACTGGCACTCCCACTGCAGCTACTAATGGTGCCAACACTAATGTCGTCGTATCTCCAACGCCACCAGTTGAGTGTTTATCTACTTTAATACCATTGACTTTTGATAAATCAATAACATCACCTGAATTAACCATTGCCATAGTTAAAGCTGCACGTTCTTCTTCATTCATATCTTGGAAGAAAATCGCCATAGCTAAACTTGAGGCTTGATAATCTGGGATATCTCCTTCCGTGTAGCCTTTGATAAAGAATTCAATTTCCTCTTTAGATAATGATTTTCCATCGCGTTTCTTTTCAATAATATCTATCATTCTCATCATTCTGAACTCCTCTCAAAATAAGCTGTTGTATCTGTATGCTGTTACATCAACTGCATGATTAATAATCAGAATCTGACTCTAAACCTTGAATAATTTGGACACCAGCACTCGCACCTATACGTGTAGCGCCTGCGTCAATCATTTTATTGAAATCTTCTAAATTACGTACGCCACCTGAAGCTTTAACCTCTAATTCGTCTCCCACAGTGTCTTTCATTAATTTCACATCTTCTGGTGTAGCGCCTCCCCCAGCAAAGCCAGTTGATGTTTTAACGAAATCTGCACCAGCAGCTTTTGCTAGTTCACTTGCTTTCACTTTTTCATCGTCTGTTAAAAGAACAGTTTCAATAATAACTTTCACTATTTTTCCATTAGCTGCGCCAACTACGCCTTCGATATCTTTTTGAACGTCTTCATATCTTCCATCTTTAAGTGCGCCTATATTGATAACCATATCAATTTCTGACGCGCCATTTTTAATCGCATCTTCTGTTTCAAAAATCTTTGTAGCGGTTGTTGTAGCTCCAAGTGGGAACCCAATCACTGTACATACAAGCACATCAGAATTCACAAGCTGTTCAGAAGCATACTTAACGTGGGTTGGATTAACGCAAATCGATTTAAAATGATACGCCTTAGCTTCAGAAATAATTTTATCAATCTGTTGACGTGTTGATTCCGGTTTTAAAAGTGTATGATCAATATATTTTGAATATTCCATAAAAATTTCCTCCAATGTATTGCTCGAAAGCCAACTGTATTAACATAATTTATATGTTTCTCTCATTTATATAGTACAAAAATTCGCAAAAATTTTAAACAAATGTTATCTTTATTTTGAATAAAAATGTTAAGGAGAAGATATTCATGACAAACGGTACACCTCATATTCAACCTAATGGAACTAAAATTGCTAAAACAGTATTAATGCCTGGGGATCCATTACGTGCAAAATATATTGCTGATAACTTTTTAGAAAATGTTGAGCAATTTAATGAAGTACGTAATATGTTTGGATACACTGGCACATATAAAGGTAAAGGAATCTCAGTAATGGGTTCAGGTATGGGTATTCCAAGTATTGGAATTTATTCGTATGAGCTTTATAATTTCTTTGATGTTGATACAATTATTCGAATTGGTTCATGTGGTGCATTACAAGAGAATGTGAATTTATATGATGTCATTATTGCTCAAGCTGCTTCAACTAATTCAAATTATGTAGATCAATTTAATATTCCTGGTCACTTTGCTCCAATTGCAGATTTTGAGTTAATTACTAAAGCTAAACAAGTTGCTGATGATATCGGAGCAGTTACACATGTTGGAAATATTTTATCATCAGATACGTTTTATAATGCCGATAAACATTTTAACGATAGTTGGAAGAACATGGGTATCTTAGGTATTGAAATGGAATCAGCTGGCTTATATTTAAATGCAATTCATGCTGGTAAAAAAGCATTAGGTATTTTTACTGTAAGTGATCATATCTTAAGAGATGAAGCTACATCAGCTGAAGAACGTCAAACATCATTTACTCAAATGATGGAAATTGCTTTAGAAATCGCTGAATAATCACTTATCAATGTTAATATTAAAAGTTAAAAGAGCCATTGTAGACGTTTTATCGTCCACAATGGCTCTTTTTAAAATAGAATATTTAAACTAAATAAGATTTAAACATCCAATTATGTTTATCTACTGATGTTTGCATGCCAATAAACATATCTTCTGAAACATCGTCTCCTGCTTCTCCTGCAACTTCAATTGCTTTTCCAAGTTGTTTAGAAATTTGAGTTAAATCTTCAGAGAAAGCTTTAACCATTTCTTCAGCAGTGTAATGTGTTTCTGCTTCTTTTACAATTGAAAGTTCTAAACTTTCTTTTAATGTTGCTACTGGGTTACCTCCAATTGCTAAAATACGTTCTGCTAAATCGTCTACATATTGACTAGCTTCATTGTATAATTCTTCAAATTTTTCATGTAATGAGAAGAAATTAGGACCTTTAACATACCAATGGAAGTTGTGTAATTTTGTATATGCTACTGTCCAGTTTGCTACTTGTTGATTTAATTCTTTTACTACATCTTGTTGAGTCATCGAATCTCTCCTTTTTTGTACTTTTATACAGTCAAGTCTCTCTTTTACAATCATAATTATATTATAATAATTATAATCTGTAAAGTCATTTTACACACGCAATTAAAAAACATTAATACTTATGAATAAATATATAGAATCATTATCAAAAGCTTTATAATATATAATCAAAATATATAGATATTATCAATTAAAAAATAGTTTTCTCATTTATTGTCTATCATCATCAATAAAGAATGATTTTTCATATGCGTTTGGTTTATGCCAATGTGTTTTCCACATTTTATCTCTATTATTAGCAAACAGTCGATAACCTAAATTTCTTATTGGTAATGGCATTACTCTAAGTAGTATGCCTAACCATTTTTACTACTTAATGTTGTGATTAATTTTGCTACTGCAGTAGTCTCGTAATATAAACGATCTCCTTCTTGTAGTATCACACTATTTTTATTTTTAGCTTCGGGATGTTGTTTAAATAAATGTTGTCCCGCCTCTCCTTTTAAAGTCGCAAACTCATAATTTTTAGGTAAACCATGTTGTATTAGCCAAATACAATAATTATAACAATACACACAATTTCCATCGTAATAAACGATTGGCATGTTCCGTCACCTTCCTTTTTAACCTATTTAATATATTCCTTTTACAAGGACTCATTAAACACAGAAAAAGTGGATATAGAATTTATTTCAAATTCTATATCCACTTTAACTAATTATACATTATGCTGTTTTTATCTAACTTGTTTGACATTATGCATCATGGTTCACTTTTACAATACGTGTATATTTTAAAAATTGTTGTGAATATTTATTTTTGATATCTTCTAACTTTTCGTATGTTACGCCAATAATATGCCAATTAGGATTAAAATGATAAAAAGAATTTTTTTCACGAGACCAAGTAATCATGTTACCGTCTTTATTATATCTAGGTAATGTAACTTCGTACCCTTCTAAAACATTAATATAAGTTTGAAATATATCTGGATCAAGTCTATTAAAGTTATCAATCACTAAGTAACTTTTGTCATTTTTAGGCATAAGTTGTGTAATAAAACCTTCTCTATAATATAAAGCACCTGTCTCATTAGGTAGATATTTGCCATATAACATATCTTCACTAAAGTCAGGGTGACCACTAGTAATAACTGGATTAGCATTCGTTTTTTGTAAAAGATTATTGGCTGCTTTCAAACCTTCTTCACGTTTATCTACAACGAGTAAAATAAAAGGTTTAATGGTCTCATCATGATCCGTATTGAATCCTGGTTTTTTAATAGTCTCAAATGGTGTTCTAATCCCATCATTTTCACTCATGTCTATAATAGCATCGTATTGTGCTTGACTCATACTTGCTATTGCTTGCTTAGCATTTTCTTGTAAAAAGTATAAGTTCTTTAATTTAGGATGTTTATTTAGTGCTCCTAATGTAACAGGAGTGATATTCTTTTCATAATAAATCTCAATTGCAGTACTATTAGTACGACCAGGAATTGGAGGTTTTTCATGAATATGACGAGATACTTCACCAATTCCTACGACCGATTGATTACTATTCTTATCATAAAATATTAAATTATCCCCTACTTCTAATTGGTTATAAAAATGATAACCATTCCGTTTAATTCCATTATAAGTATGTGTAAAAATCGTATAATGGGTATCAGGTTCAAATTTTTCAGTTTCAGATAAAAAGAAATATCGAGGTAATTGAATGTTACCTTTTCCTAACTCAACGATTAATTGAAACTCCTCTTTTGTGAGTTGATTTATTAACGTTTCTCGCATATTATTCATTCGATAATCTAGCACTTCACTACGTTTTAAATAGTCAGTAGTTAAAGGCTTTAACTCTTCATTAAATTTAAATTCAACTCTAATTTTATTTTGTGCTCCTGTTTGAACACTAATAATTTCCCCAATTCCTAATAATCCAGTATCTGTTTGTACTTGATAAAAAATCACTTGATCGCCAATTTTAGCTTTTTTGAACGCTCGAAAACCCTGAGTAGGATTGAACTGTGCTCCAGACTCAAATAAAGTTGTTTGTCCAACTAATGGTTCATTATGGTTCCATCTTGTATATCCACAATTTAACCAAAAGTAATTTACTTCTTCTGCCATCTAGAATCTCCTTCTTACTTATTTTAAATTTAGCATCTTTATTCATGTATATATTAATATTAATTTTAGCACCTATTAGTCATTTTTAGATCGCTTAAATTTAAATATATGAATAGTCTATAAGATTTCGTTTTTTTTATTTTATCATATTTTTTTAATAGAGTTGACGTATTATTAAATCACTTTTTAAATTCAAAAAAGTGAAATAGAATCATATGAATCCTCACAAAATTCCATTTCACTATTAAAATATACTATCTCATTATTTAAACATTATTAGATTTCCGATTAACAGGAAGCGGAAGATAAAAAACTTCTAGATTCAGCTATCACACAAGAAAATCATGCTAGATATAGAAATTATTCCAACACGTCTGCTTATAAATTAAATTGATTAACTAAATATAACTTATAATTAGAGTGAACTCTCCTTCAAATACGCTATCTAAATCTTCAGAAGTTAAAATAAAATTAGATCCCTTTTCTAGCTTAAAGATTTCACCATCTGTAATCACTTGTCCACGACCTTCTAATACAGAAATAAGACAAAATTCACGAGGCTTCATATAATTAAGCGTTCCACTTATTTCCCATTTAACCATTGTAAAAAAGTCATTAGATACAATTTGGCTACGTTTATGATTTTCTACAATTGTAGTTTCAGGTACTATAGTAGGTGCATTTGCAGTAAATTGAATCACGTCTAATGCTTTGCTAACTTCTAATGATGATCCATCAGTTCGATTACGTTCATAATCATATACTCTATATGAAATATCAGATGATTGCATTGTTTCATATACTAAAACGCCAGAACCTATAGAATGAAGCATTCCAGCTGGTATAAAATAAAACTCACCTGGTTTAACTTTGATTCTTTCTACTGCATCCAACACCGCGTCTTCTTTTATCTTATTCTCAAATGTTTCTTTTGAATCAGCAGAAGTACCGAGTATAATTTCAGCGTCTTCTTCTGCATCAATAATATACCAACATTCAGACTTACCATATTGACCATTTTCAAATTCATATGCATACGAGTCGTCAGGATGAACGTGAATAGATAGAGGATGTCTTGCATCCACTATTTTACATAATAAAGGGAAATCTTTACTTGGAAAGTCTCCAAATAATTCTCTATGATCATTCCATACTTGATCTAATGTTTGACCAGCATACTGACCATTTTCAATCATATTTTTTCCATTCGGATGTGCAGAAATACCCCAGCATTCTCCAGTTTGTTCACTTGGTATGTCGTAATTAAATTGATTTAACTTATTACCGCCCCATATTTTTTCAAAGAAAATAGGCTTTAAAAATAATGGCATGATTGCACCTCCTAAAACACGGTTATTGCTTCTCTCTTTATTTTAAAGTGAAATATCGTATTTAAATGATTATGTATAATTAGAACAATTGATGACCCACTTTATCTTTAAATTACTATCTATTTAAGCTTTTAATATATCAGATAACTAATTCTATATGAAAGCTGTTTCGCTTCTATCGTTAAACAAAAATTTTCACTCATATGTTTATTATATCAATTTCATTATTAATTTAATAGAAATTATATATATTAATAAAAAAGAATAGAACAGCAAGTTTTAAAACTCACTGTCCTACTCTAACACAGAACTTTTCATTTGTAATTAATTATCTAACTTAACTACTCAAAACGAGATAATGCTTCTTGAATAGATTGATGCCCTGAAAGAATTTGAAATTCTTTATTTTCAAATTTATTTTCAGAAGTCGCTACGTGTTTTAATACAGAAGCCACATCTTCGCGTGGAATTGTACTTCCTTCATCAAAATACAAGTCAGCTTTAATTTCACCAGTACCTGATTTATCTTCTAAACCACCTGGATGAACGATTGTATAAGTTAGTCCAGAATTTCTTAAATGATTATCTGCATAGTGTTTTGCAATTGTATAAGGTTTTAAATCTCCACTTGCATCAAATGCTTCACGACGTGAATCGTAAGTAGAAACCATTACATAATGTTTAACATTTGCTTTTTTACTTGCTTCAATCGTTTTCACTGCACCATCTAAATCAACAATGATTGTTTTATCAGCACCTGTGCTACCACCTGAACCAACTGAGAAAATAACTTTATCAAAGCCTTTGAATTTCTCAGTTAAATCATCAATACTATCTTTTTCTACATCTATTAAAATGGCATTAACACCTTGATCTTTTAACGCACTTTCTTGTTCTTCTTTACGAACACCGGCTGTAAAATCAACTTGATCTTCTTTTAATTGGTTAACCAATTTAGAACCTACGCCACCATTAGCACCAATAACTAATATACTCATAAACTTATTTCCTCCTTCAATTCATTTCATAGTTTATTAATACCACTTAGTATCATTTTTAAACTTATTTACTATATATCATTGACACTTAGACAAGGACACTATATATTAATATATGAATATATATTAATATATTAAAGAGGAGGTCTCATGTGATGTCCAATACAAATAAAGATAGAGATATATTTATAGATGAATACATGCTTAACCGTTTAACTGAGACATTTAAAGCGTTAAGCGATTATAACCGTTTACGTATTTTAGAATTGTTATATAAAGGTGAAGCTAGTGTTGGGCATATTACGCATACATTAAAATTAACTCAATCAAATGTATCGCATCAATTAAAGAGTTTAAAACAAGCAGGCCTCGTTAAATCGTCACGTCATGGACAATCCATGATTTATTCTATAGACGATCAACATGTTTCTACTTTATTAAAACAAGCCATTCAACATGCTCATCATCAAAGAGGTGAATAATAAATGTCTAATCACACACACCATCATAACCATACTCATAATCATGTCCATACCAATAACAAAAAGGTATTAACAATTTCTTTTATTATTATAGGCTTATTTATGATTGTTGAAATTTTAGGAGGAATAATAAATGTCTAATCACACACACCATCATAACCATACTCATAATCATGTCCATACCAATAACAAAAAGGTATTAACAATTTCTTTTATTATTATAGGCTTATTTATGATTGTTGAAATTTTAGGAGGAATAATAAATGTCTAATCACACACACCATCATAACCATACTCATAATCATGTCCATACCAATAACAAAAAGGTATTAACAATTTCTTTTATTATTATAGGCTTATTTATGATTGTTGAAATTTTAGGAGGATTTATCGCTAATAGTCTTGCGCTATTATCAGATGGACTTCATATGTTTAGCGATACTGTTTCACTAGGAGTTGCTTTAATCGCATTTATTTATGCAGAGAAAAATGCTACTTCAACTAAAACATTCGGTTACAAGCGTTTTGAAGTCTTAGCTGCCTTATTTAATGGTATAACTTTATTAATTATTAGTGGCGTCATTATCATCGAAGCGATTAGAAGATTTTTCAATCCTATTAAAGTGCAATCCACTGAAATGTTTATTATTAGTGTGATTGGACTTATAGTGAATATTATCGTTGCAATAATCATGTTTAAAAGCGGTGATACGTCACATAACTTAAATATGCGCGGTGCTTTTATTCACGTTTTAGGAGACTTACTTGGTTCATTAGGTGCCATTATAGCATCTATTCTTATATACGTATTTAACTTTACAATTGCTGATCCTATCGCAAGCATTCTAGTTTCCATTATTATATTGAAAAGTGCAATCGGTATTTCACGTTCGTCACTTAATATTTTAATGGAAGGTACACCAAGTGACGTCAATTTAGATAAAATCATTAGTACAATTATAAATCATAATGAAATTTATAATGTCCATGATTATCACGTTTGGACTATTTCAAATGATATGAATGCGTTAAGTTGTCATGCAGTCGTCTCTGAAACTATGTCTGTTCAGGACTGTGAAGGACTTCTTAAAAAAATAGAACATGAATTACTTCACTTAAATATACAACATATGACAATTCAATTAGAAACAGCCCAACATGATCACGATACTTCAGTACTATGCTCTGGATTACATAAAGAGCACGCTCATCATTAAGACTACACAAACAATGTCCGCAGTTTACAATATAAGTAAAAAGTCGAACAGAATTCATATTAGTTTCTGCTCGACTTTTTTTACTTATATAAAATAATCGAAAATAAATTGTTTGCCTGGTACATGTTTTTCATCAAATCCTTGAAGAAATTCTTCATTATCATACGGTAATTTTACTCTTTCAACACTAAACTCATTTTCGTTAATTGTGACGATTCCATATACGGCATATTTACCATTATTAAGTCCTACTGAACCAGGATTGAAATAGGTTTTGTTATTATCATCATACAAGTGTAATTGATGATTATGTCCAAAAGCTATAAAATCCGCATCCTTATCTTCAAATAATTTAACTATCTCTTCTTTTTGATTATCTACAATAGGTTCAAATGGTTGTTTATCAATCCCCTCTTCTAATCTTTGATTTTCAATTTCATAATGTATAAATAAACATTTTTTCCCACAAATTGTTTTTTCTAAATATCTTGGTAGTGTATTTAATACATCATAGTAATCTTCATCCATTCGACTTTCAATCCATTGATGGTGTTCATAAAATTTATTTTTTAAATCTTCTGGATACGGTGTACCATTAACAATTGACATAATGGCTTCATCGTGATTACCAGCAATAATTTCCATATCATCTCGATCGAAAATCATATCTAATACTTTATTGGTTTCATGGCCAATTCCAATATTATCACCTAAGTTAAAGATTTGATCGATATCTTCTCTATTATCAATATCATCTAAAACAGTTTGTAAGGCATCAAAATTACCATGAACGTCGGTTAAAATTGCAAATTTCACCATAAAGTCTCCTTTCATTATTAAATCATTAGCATATTTTAACACTTAAAACATAATATTGTTAGATATTAATTTAAAAAAATCACAAATTCTGATATTGTGTATTATATTAACGTAAAGGAGTGCTTATTTTGTTTAAATTTCATAGTTTAGCATTTAAAAATGCTAAGTCACAACTCATAAAAACAATACTATTTAGTTTAGTAAGTTTTATTATTGTATTTGTGGCATTTGTGATTGCTAGAACTTTCTTCGTTCAAAACTTTATGCAGATGCAACTAGCAGCACAATTTCAACAGTCAGCTGGCGCGTCATTATCTATGATAATACTCGTCCTAGTCTTAGGATTATTATTCTTTATACTTGCAGGTTATCAATTACTTGCGGGGGCTTTTAATATTATGGCTAAAGCCATTGAAAAAGAAGCTGTTCAATTTTCTGATTTATTTTTTGCTTTTAAAAAAGGAAAATATGTTAAAGGTCTTCTTTTAGCTTTTATTACTATTATTGTTTATGCTGTATTATATTTAATCACATTAGGATTAAACTTTTTATTTAATAAAGCATTAACACCATTATTCACATCTATTCAACAGTCAGTAAGTACATCTGATCACGCTATTGGCATTTTACTTACTGTACAAATTATCTTAATTATCATTATGGGATTCATTCTTTCAATCGTATATTGGTTCTTCTTTATATTAATGATTAATTATACTGTATCATTTGCACGTAAAAATGACTTAAGTGCTATAGGTCATTTTAAAGACGGCTTTAAAGGCATTAAAAATGGACGTAAAACTTGGTTCAAATTCTTTTTAGCTATCTTATTAATTAACCTACTCATTATTATCATTACACAACCACTTGGTACAATATTAACTGTATTAACCGGAAATATGTCCCAAAATGTAGCACAAGTGATTTTAATTATTGCTCAAACGCTTATTATTATTGTACGTTTAATTCTATATTTTATAATTCTAATGGGTATTGTTCAATATTTCTTACGTCGCGGTGAGAATGTGAATAGACCTGTAAAAGAAAAGAAAAAAAGTAAACGAAAAGAAAAAAAGTAAACGAAAAGAAAAAAATCATAAAAAAGAAGCGTTAAAAAACGACCCTTCATCTTTTAATGAGACAAAAAATCATATTAAAGAAGACTTAAATCATCAAAAAAATTTGAATAACGATAAATAAATCACTATTTAACACAAAAGGTAAGAAAGCAGGTTTCTCCTACTTTCTTACCTTATTTTAATTTAAAAAATGTTGTTCTAAATATAAAGCCGCGCCATCCTCTTCATTTGTATATTGTGTAGTATCATCAGTAATAGACTGAATTTCTGGACGTGCATTTTTCATTGAAACAGTGTATCCTCCAAATTCAAACATTGCTCTGTCATTATCGCTATCACCAATAACAAGTGTTTCTTCTTGTTTAATATCGAAATGATCTATCATTTCTTTAATTCCAGTGCCTTTATCCACTTGATAAGCCATCGTCTCAGCATTAAACCTTGAAGAATTAGATACGCTAATATTTAATAACACTTTATTTTGTATTAATTCATCTCTAAACGTTTTAATTTTATTTAACTTTTTGTTGAATAGATAAATTTTAGAATAGTCGTCATTTGGAATATCTTTTCTCCAATTAATTTTACCATTCATGGCATCTCGACGTGATTTCCATTCACTTTCACTCACTTCATTTTGTGGATGTTCACTATCAATCATATCTTCCATCCATGATTGATCTTCAATTAATGAAATTCTATCTCCTTCAAAAGGAAAAACTTCATAATAAATGTGTTGTTGTTGAGCTAGTTGCACGATTTTTTTTACACTATCTATTGTCAAACTATGTTTAAATAAAATTGTATCTTCAATATCGCCTCTTGTTCCATTAGAACTAATCATACCATCTACTTTAAAACCTTTTGGTACTAGACTATGAATTTCAGAATAAGAACGTCCTGTTGCTAGAAATACCTTATAATTTTTTTCTCTTAACTGATCAATTACTTCTTTTGTTTTTACAGTCGCTTTATTATCTTCATGCAATAGTGTTCCATCCATATCTAAGAATATTGCTTTAATATTTTCTAATGCCATCGTGATACCCTCCATCTAACTCTTTCTTAAAATTGTGACATTTATTTAACCAAAGTGCAAACTCAATTATGTTTTATATAAAGATGATATCGATTTCTATATTGAATAACTTCAATTTGGTTATTAAAAAATTTAGACATCATCGAATCAGTTAAAATATCTTTTGTTATTCCTTTACCAAAACAACTACCCTCTTTTAATAAAAATATCTTACTAAATAATGGAATAATTTCCTCTATGACATGAGTCACGTAAATCATCGTCAAATGAGCGTATGTCTTATTTAAATTTTCTAATAAATATAATAACTGTTCTCTAGCAAAAAGTCTAATCCTGATGCTGGTTCATCAAGAATAAGTACATCAGGTTGATGTATAAGCGCGCGAGCAATCATTACTTTTTGTTTTTGTCCTGTTGAGAGATATCCTAAATATTGATCTTTATATGATAACATTCCTACTAAATTTAATAATTTTTCTGCTTCTTTAGTATGTTCATCAGAATATTCTTTATATAGACCGATAGATTTAAATATGCCACTTAATACGACATCAATCACTTTCTCACCGTCTTGAAATTTTTCTAATAAACTATGCGAAACAAATCCAATATGTTGACGAACGTTTTCTGCAGAATATCCTTTTTTACCTGGTATCATTTCAAACAATTCTATTTCACCCTGAGATACACTTTCATAAGAATTCATGATATTTAATAGTGTTGTTTTTCCTGCACCATTCAACCCATAAAGAATCCAATTATCTCCCGCTTCAATATGCCAATTTAAATCATTAATGATTGTTTTTCCGTGTTTCTTTTTATAGATATGTTTTAAATTTATCAAATGATCACCTCTACTTAAAATAATTGTATGATGATTCTGATTATTTAACAAATCAAATAAAAAACTGAGACATGTCATCCATGTCCCAGCTTTTTGAATTATTCAACTGTAACTGATTTAGCTAAGTTACGAGGTTTGTCAACATCTAATCCTCTGTGTAAAGCTGCATAATATGCGATTAATTGTAGCGCTACTACTGATACTAAAGGCGTTAATAATTCGTGTACGTGAGGAATCACATATGTGTCTCCATCTTTTTCTAAACCTTCCATTGAAATAATACAAGGTTTAGCGCCACGTGCTACTACTTCTTTAACATTACCACGAATTGATAAATTCACATTTTCTTGCGTAGCTAACGCAATGACTGGCGTATCATCTTCAATTAAAGCAATAGTACCGTGTTTTAACTCTCCACCAGCAAATCCTTCAGCTTGAATATATGAAATTTCTTTAAGTTTTAATGCTCCTTCTAAACTTACATTGTAATCCATCGCACGACCAATAAAGAAAGCATTTCTAGTCGTTTCTAAGAATTCTTTAGTAATTTTTTCCATTACTGGTGCATCATCTACAATCGTTTCAATTGCAGTTGTTACTTTTGCTAATTCTCTTAATAAGTCAATACCGTTATTGCGTCCATGTGCTTTAGCTACAACTTGAGAAAGAATTGATAATACAGCAATTTGAGCTGTATAAGCTTTAGTTGATGCAACAGCAATTTCAGGTCCTGCGTGTAATAATAACGTATGATCAGCTTCACGAGATAACGTTGAACCTGCTACATTTGTAATTGTTAAAGACTTATGGCCTAATTTATTTGTTTCAACCAATACTGCACGGCTATCAGCTGTTTCTCCTGATTGAGAGATATAAATAAATAAAGGTTTTTCAGATAATAATGGCATGTTATAAACAAATTCTGATGCCACATGAACTTCAGTTGGCACTCCAGATAGTTTTTCAAGGTATTCTTTACCAACTAAACCAGCATGATAACTTGTTCCTGCAGCAATAATATAAATGCGATCTGCATTCGATACATCTTTAATAATTTCAGAATCAATATTTAAATCTCCATTTTCATCTTCGTATTCTTGAATAATACGACGCATTACTGCTGGCTGTTCATTAATTTCTTTTAACATATAGTGATCATAAATACCTTTTTCAGCATCTGATGCATCTATTTGAGCAGTATACGTTGGGCGATCTTGAATATTTCCATCTTTATCTTTAATTGTTACACTTTCTTTTTTAACAATAACAATTTCATGATCGTGAATTTCTTTATATTGATTTGTAACTTTAATCATTGCTAATGCATCTGAAGCAATAACATTAAAGTCGTCACCAATACCAACAAGTAAAGGTGATTTATTTTTAGCTACATAAATAGTGTCTTCATCCTCAGAATCTAACATACCTAAAGCATACGATCCATCTAATAAAGATACTGCTTTAGTGAATGCTTCTTCAGTTTCTAAACCTTTATTTGAAAAATATTCTACTAATTGAACGATAACTTCTGTATCAGTTTCTGATTTAAACGTTACATCTGATAAGTATTCGCTTTTTAGTTCTTCATAATTTTCAATTACACCATTATGCACTAAAGTGAAACGTCCATTATTTGATTGATGAGGATGTGAATTAATATGACTAGGTACCCCATGAGTAGCCCATCGAGTATGACCAATACCAATGTGACCATCAATGTCATTGCTATCTGCTACTTTTCTTAATTCTGCAATACGACCTTTTTCCTTAAATACAGTAGTCCCTTCATCATTGACAACAGCAATTCCTGCTGAATCATATCCTCTATACTCTAATTTTTCTAAACCAGATAGTAATAATTCTTTGGCATTATCAAAGCCAATATATCCAACAATTCCGCACATATTTCTTTTTCCTCCATTACATAGTCATATGATAATTTTATCTGTTATATAAAATTTTTTAATTAGACATTGCTCGTTTTATTGTATTGGATTCTAAACATCATATTTCTATGTTTTCTATTTGGCGTTCTTATTATATTTGTACATCTAGTTACCTATATGTTTTAAATAATAAGCTAACGAATGTGCCACATCCGGAATAGCATCCGCCGATTATATCGATAACTATTCTCCTCGTCTACAATATAATTAATATGTCTATTAGCATTCTCTTAATTAATACTAAATGGTTAACATTTTAATTATTTGTCCAGGCGCTTTATTTTATTTTTATTACATCTATCCTCCTTTCTTCCAATACTCTCTATTTTACCCTTTTCTAATAATTATTTGCAAATATTATTATATTTAATTCATAAACTTATAGTTATAATTTGATATTTAATTTATATTTTTTGCTAAAAAAATACTCTCTTTAAAGTTTTCAGTTCTACGGCTTTAACTTTAAAGAGAGTGTATTCTTGTTTTTAAATGGTACTATTAATTTAATCCCATTTTTTCTTTTACTTTATCAGCAATTGTTTGAGCATAACGTTCAGCATCTTCATTTGTTGCTGCCTCAACCATTACTCTTACTAATGGTTCAGTTCCTGAAGGTCTAACTAATATTCTTCCTTCACCATTCATTTCATTCTCAACTTCATTCATAACAGCTTTAACGTCTTCATTTTCAGATACATGATGTTTATCTGTTACTTTTACATTAATTAATGATTGTGGATACTTTTTCATTTGTGCTGCTAACTCACTTAAAGTTTTACCACTTGATTTAATAATAGCAGCAAGTTGTACTCCAGTTAGTAGTCCATCACCAGTCGTGTTATAGTCCATCATTACTATATGTCCAGATTGTTCTCCGCCTAAATTATAATGGCCTCGTCTCATTTCTTCAACGACATATCTATCTCCAACTTTTGTTTTATTTGATTGAATGCCTTCTGTTTCAAGAGCTTTATAAAATCCTAAGTTACTCATTACAGTAGATACAATCATATTATTATTTAATTCATGATTTTTATGCATTTCTTGACCAATAATAAACATAATTTGGTCACCATCAATGATGTTACCCTTTTCATCAACAGCAATTAAACGATCTCCATCTCCATCAAAAGCTAAACCAAAATCACTTTCAGTTTCTACAACTTTTTCAGCTAAATGTTCAGGATGAGTAGACCCACATTCATCATTAATATTGTATCCATCTGGATTACAACCAATTGTAACTGTCGTTGCCTCTAAATCACCAAATAAGAAAGGCGCAAGTGAAGAAGTTGATCCATTCGCCCCATCTAAAGTAATTTTAAGTCCATCTAAATTTATATCAATTGTAGATTTAAGATAACTTAAGTATTTTTGTGCACCTTCATAATAATCTGAAAAATGCATAATGTCTTTGCCTGCTGGACGTGGTAAGTCAGGTTGTTCTTGATCTAATAATTGTTCAATTTCTTCTTCCTGCTTATCTGAAAGTTTAAAACCATCAGCACCAAAGAACTTAATACCATTATCAGCTACAGGATTATGAGATGCAGAAATCATTACTCCTAATTGTGCTCCCATTTCACGTGTTAAATATGCAACACCTGGAGTAGAAATAACTCCTAATCTCATTACTTCTGCACCTATTGATGCTAATCCAGCGATTAAAGCTGATTCTAACATTTCACCAGACACACGAGTATCTCTACCAACTAAAACTCTAGGATGTTTCTCTCCTTCATTATGTGCTAATACATAACCACCATAGCGACCTAGTTTAAACGCTAATTCAGGTGTTAATTCTTTATTAGCTACTCCCCTTACACCATCTGTTCCAAAATATTTTCCCATTTTCATTACTCCTTTATTATCTAGTTTACTATTTTAAATTGACATGTGCTGTGACTTCATTAAATTCAGATTTCTTAACCTGTTTAGGTATCTTGAGTTGAAGTGTTTTATCAGTCGATTCAGTGATATCATCTAAATTGACATCGGCTTCTATGTCATTAATATCCTTCAAATCATCTTTATTACCATAAATTTCTACTTCATTCTCATTTAGTTTAATGCTATCTAAACTTTCATCATCAGGTAATGAACCCTTTTTAACGGTTTTAATTTTTACTTTTTTACTGTAAGGTTCAAGTTTCACTGACATTTTAATATTATTAGGCTTGATTTGAACGTTTAATTTATTCAATTGCTTGTCAAATGCAGTAATTTCAGCTACATCAGTAGTATTCTCACTGATATTAGTCGCATTTTTAAATGTCGCTTTTAAATATGCAATTTTGTCTAATTGCTTTTTACCACCAGTAACTTGAACAGTGTCTTTATTCAAAGAAGTTTCACTTACTTTATAATTTGAATCTACATTGTTTTGTGAAATATCAGGCTGAACATGCATTGTTTTAGTATCTTTATCCTCCAAGGTGATATAAGCGTGTTTAGGTTTAACATTATAACTAATATCGTTACTTAATCCTTTAACAATATAATCTTCTTTATAATTTCCAGATTTAGCATTAGATAAATTAACTGTGACCTTGATATCGTCTGAACTTTCTATTTTCAATAACTTTGATTGTGGTCCTGAAATAGTAACATCAACAGTATCTGGTGATTTAGTAACATGTAAATTTTTGGTATTATAAAGAATTTCTACAGGTACATCTTCAATTGTTTTAGAAGAATTCTGAGCTAGATTATCATTGTTAAAAATATTGCCAAACACATTATTAACAGAAAGATAAAAAAAGATCGCTAATATTAAGGCAAAAAATCTTAATCCCCACTTACTTTCTAACATGCTATTTCACACCCTTCTTTTGAGCGCGAGTTCCAAACCAATGTTCAGCTAATAACTCTTCGAATACTTCATCAGAAACATCACGTCTTAATTTACCATCGAAAGTAACTGATATTGAACCGGTTTCTTCAGATACTACCACAGTAAATGAGTCCGAAACTTCAGAAATTCCTACGGCTGCCCTATGTCTTGTACCTAAACTTTTAGAAATTTTATTACTATCTGAAAGTGGTAAATAACATGCAGCACTAGCAATTTTAGTGTTTTGAATAATCATAGCCCCATCATGTAATGGTGTATTAGGTATAAAAACATTTATCAATAATTCTTGAGATATTGCAGAATTCATTGATATACCAGTTTCAATATAGTCTTGCAATCCAGTTTCCTTTTCAAAAACAATTAATGCTCCAATTCGTCTTTTAGCCATATACTGAACAGCCTTTGATACAGATTGGATTAATTTTTCTTCATCATGACTGTAAGTATTAGTATAGCGTTTAAATAGGCTCCCTCGCCCTAATTGCTCAAGTGCTCGTCTAATTTCTGGTTGGAATATCACAATTAAAGCTAAAACGCCCCATTGAATCACAATATCAAATAACTTTGAGGTAGCAGTTAAATTGAGAAGTTTACTTACTTGTTGTCCAATAACTATAAATAATATACCTTTAAGCAATTGAATTGCTTTAGTTCCTTTAAATACAGTAATGAGAAGATAAAGGACATACCAGACAATAAGTATATCTAATATACTTGTAATAATCTTCAAAGTACTAAGATTATTAAAAAAGTTGGAAAAATCCATAATCTCTCCTCCGTCTATAACTTTCATACTCATAATTATACCAATGAAAGGTGTAACTGTCATACTATGAAAGTCATACTTATAAATTTTTCATGAAAATCACTACTAAAAATGGATAATAAAAAAGCACCCCATTAAGGAGTGCTTAAAGTGAGCCATAGAGGATTCGAACCTCTGACCCTCTGATTAAAAGTCAGATGCTCTACCAACTGAGCTAATGGCTCTTATGGCTGGGCTAGCTGGATTCGAACCAGCGCGTGACGGAGTCAAAGTCCGTTGCCTTACCGCTTGGCTATAGCCCAATAAGATGGTGGAGGGGGGCAGATTCGAACTGCCGAACCCGAAGGAGCGGATTTA